>ERZ772946.505-NODE-505-length-14735-cov-11.5253_pt1 | contig 14735 bp, 10 predicted proteins | sample MGYA00511680_ERZ772946 | MGnify/ENA primary metagenome ERZ772946 (study PRJEB29015, sample SAMEA2737918) | human oral metagenome | biome: human oral; feature: human-associated habitat; material: dental | place: China | collected 2016 ... | reverse complement strand
CTCGATCTGGAGCCCACCGGCATGTCTGCCCGCGAGATCGCTGTCGAGGTCGGTGTCACTGAGTCCACCGTCCGCGCTACGTGCCGCCAGGCCAAGCGACCACCCCGCCGCAAGCGACACTTCACTGGCGATGACCTCCAACGTGCCCAGCAGCTCCACGCCCAGGGGCGTACCTACATCGAGATCGGGCTAGAGCTCGGCTTCGGACGGGATACGGTGAGCAAGCATCTGGTAGCGGCACAGGCTTGACCGATGGCTGGGGGAGTGGAGACAGACAGAGTCAGTACGCCACTACTTGTCTTCTCTCGTTGCCGCCGCAGGTTGGGCCCGGCAAGTACTTTAGCGTTGCTAGCAGTTCTGATTCCCGTAGAAGGTGAAGTCGGAACGAGCACGAATAGACCACAAGATCCGTCTGCGTACCCTGCCAGCGGTGATCAGTATTCGACGTGATTCCGGAAATTACTATTGACATCGCCAAAGAAAAGCATATAATCATAAGTAGACACAGGCCAACACCGTGTCGCCAGGATCTCCGGCGGGTGGTTTCTAAGCCACACAGCGGGAGATTTTTATTTGGTGAGCTTTAACGCGGTTTCCTATCAAAGACTGACATGAAGTCCTTGCGGCCAGTACGCTTGTCTTCCTTGACCTGCACGCAGAAGTAGATGCCGTCTTTCGTGACGCCGTAGAAGCGGTGCAGCATAATGTTGAGATCATCTGTCCGAAAAATAGTATCTGGTGCGATCTGAGAATGACGAAGCAGGTCAAGTGCCGCTTTGTAGAACTTGAGCCTTTTCCGTCGTTCCTTTGGGTGCTTCTGCATCAGGTGAGTCCAAAATACGTCGAGAAAAATCTTGCTGCTATTGAAATACTTCGACCTCACATATGGTTGTCGTTTGCTCGATTGTGCGACGACATGATACTCGGCTCGAGCTCGCTTTAATACTTCATCATAGGATGACCCAGGTAAGCGCGCATATTTCGATGTATAGACATGCATTGCTCCATTTAGTATACAATGAATGCGCAGTTGTGGGAAGGTTCGGGAAGTTATTCCTCCAGGCACCACCAGTATACCTCGCTGAAACCAGATCAATACTCGTGGCCAAATTGAGATAAATAGCCGAGTAGATAGTGGTAAGTAAGTGTATAATATGCGCAGGTGCTTTGGCTGTCTGATGCGCTCAAAAGTGGTTCAGACACTGTGTTGCACCTGATTACCAAATTAGGAGAAACATGAAGAATCCAGAACTCATCACCGCTGATGATCTCAACGTCTGGCCAGATAATGACGCCCGCGATGCGCAGGAGAACTTTCCGCGACTTGTCCGGAAACTTTTGCACGAGACTCCGGGCGTTTCAGCAGTATCGGTACGTGCCGGTAACGGTGTGAGTGCGCCTGGCTACGACGGAGTCGCCCAGTCGGACGGAACAGTCTCCGTCCTGCCACCAGGATCGCTATTATTCGAGTTTGGTACCAACAAGGATATCGGCGCCAAAGCAACAGATGACTACCGTAAGCGAGTCAAGCAGGATGATGCTGCGAGCCATGTATTCGTATTTGCGACTCCTCGACGCTGGAGTGGCAAAGACAAGTGGTTAGAAGAGCGACGAAGTGAGGGAAAATTCGCTAATGTATGGGCGCTTGACGCTGATGATCTAGAAGCGTGGCTAGAGACGTCGCCATCTTCGCATTACTGGATCTCTGAGCACCTTGGCAAGCAGCCTGACGAGGCGCAGACGCTTGAACAGTGGTGGAATGCCTTTCATCGAGCGACTCAGCCGGAGTTGCCGCTTAGCATGTTCATGGCTGGGCGAGAATCGACTCGAGACAAACTCCGAGAGCTGTTTACCAAAGCACCGCGAACCATCACGATTCAAGCGGACTGGCGTGACGACTGCCTCGCCTTCATATACGCGAGTCTTGCGGCTGGCACCGAGGATGAACTGAGTACTCTTGATCAATCAGTTATCATCGTTAAGTCTGTGGGTGTTTGGAATCGGATCGCTTGGCAGGCTGGGAAGTCAATCCTGATTCCGGCAGTCGATGGTGCTGAAACGAAGCCAGCGATTGATAATGGTCATCACGTGATCAAAATCGTCGACCGTGATCAAGTTACGCTCGGGAACACAACCCTATGGCTCCCACGTGTATCGCAGCCTGATGTAGAGGAATTGCTGTACGGCTCTGATATCAACTTCCAAAAAGCAGGCCATCTTGCTGGGCTTGCTCGTCGGAACATGCCATCGTTTGTTCGCGCTTTAACGCGTGACGCCTCGATACGCAGACCCGTATGGGCGACCGACGCCAACGCGCCAATGCTGGCGGCGCTGACACTCGTTGGTGCGTGGGATGCTAATAATGACAAGGATACGCAGGCAATAGCGGCGCTGGTCGGTGGTGACTACGATACGGTGACGTCGCTCTGCCAGCAGCGTTCTGGCGGAAACGACCCTGTGATGAGCCGATCTGGCTCGGTCTGGCGATTCACTTCGCTTGAGGAGGCCTTTCGCTGCCTGTCGTCGAAGATCACAGATGGCGTCATAGAGCGGTGGAAACAGTTGGCGTTTGACGTCCTATGTGAGATGAATCCGCTATATGGGGCGGATCCAGTAGAAAAACTTGCTCCGCTACTCCACCAGCCTACGCCGCAGGATCAGTACTCTGAGGAGCTGAAAAGCGGCATTGCCCGGAGTCTCGCGATGGTTGGCTCTATTGAGGGAAGCGGTGCGCAGTCACACAAATTGATCAGTAGCGCTGCGGAAGTTGTTCCCCGACTGCTCAGTCAGGCGGTAGAAGACGATACTGGTCGCGTCTGGAATATGATAGAGCCACGGTTGCCGTCTCTTGCGGAAGCTGCGCCGCAGCAGTTTGTTAATGTCATCATAGACAATCTAGAGCAAGGCTCCTCTTCTTTGCTGCAAAAGTATAATGCCGACAACGAAGATCCGCTGTCTGATAGCCTCTTCTTCCATTCTCATTTGCTAAGAGCGTTTGAAGTGTTGGCTTGGTCTGAAAAGCATTTCGATGAGGTTATTGATTGCTTAGTTCTGCTTGCTGAAAATCGAGTGGGGGACAAGCAATATAGTAATCGTATTGAAGAAAGCCTTGCGGCAATACTGTGTGGTTGGCCCAATTATACGACAGTACCTCCAGGAAACAAACTTGATGCTCTTGATTCAATTAAACAGGCATCGCCTACTACTGCCTGGAATCTTCTGTTTGCGCTATGGCCTGATTATCGGAATGTTGTCATACCGCCCGCGGCGCCGCAATTCCGTGCTGATTGGTGTCCGATTGCTGACAAGTGGGCAGAGCCGGTTGAGTGTAACGCATATTTATCTGGTCTTGTCGAGCGTGCGCTCAAATGGGGCGGTGACGCTCCGTCACTTCTTAGTCGGCTAGTCAAGCACGTCAATATTGAAGTTCCGCCAAAAGAGCGGGTGAAAATTCTGGGTCACCTAGACCAATTATCATCGTCGAAGGACTTTGATGACGATGGCCGGTACTTGGTGTGGCGCGCGTTGCGGAAGTTGGCCACTAGGCATGCGCAGCACAGAACTAGTTGGTCGCTACCGGAAACAGAAGTTAAACGCATCTTTACTCTGGCCGATAAGTGGCAGCCAGCTTCGCCAGTTTTGCGTCACCTCTATTTGTTTACTCACAATCCTGGCCTGCTAGATTATGCATTACGTCGAAAAGTGGAGGCACGTCGACAGGGCGCACTTAGCCAGATACTCTCAACTCCACAAAAACTCGACGACCTCGAGATACTTGCGTCGCGAGCCGTTGCGTCGTGGGTGCTGGGGCAGATGCTGGCGGATCGACAGGAACTCAATTTCTGGGATATCGCGCACTGGGTGGACAGCCCTCACAGGAAATTGACGACTGTCATAGATGGCTATTTGTCTCGATCACTAGACCAACGTGGTGCGTCTTGGCTGCAGGCTGTGCTCGATGATCCGCGACTCACTGCATCGCAGCGCGCTGCTGTCCTGCGCCGCGTGCCAGCTCAGCTGGACTGCTGGGAAGTTGTCGCACGTAGTCAAGACGATGACAATGCGTACTGGCAAACCGCGGAGATGGATGTGCTACCACCGAATCACATGCGGTATGCGATTGAGCGGCTGGTTGCGTGCGGACGCGCCTGGGATGCGATCGTCAGCGTGTCGTTATCGATCCAATCTGTCAAGCAAGAAGGTGATGCGACCGATTTGACTGCGGACGTGTTAATTGGTCTACTCAATGTGGCGCTAGCTCGAGATTTGAACTGGAACCATTCGTTGTCGGACGAGGTCGGTAAGGTGCTTGATCATCTCGTCGAATTGAAAGCTAATAAGAGGGACATTGTAAGACTGGAGCTTTTGCTTTATCCTTTGCTCGGTCGTAATCGGGAGTTGGCTACACTTAATCACATCCTTGCGACTGATTCTAGAATATTCGTCAAGCTTTTAGAGGTGGTGCACAGCAGAAAGAACATGCTTGGGTTGGGTCGCGTTGATTCATATAGGGTTGCCAGAAGCGTGTCTGATAATTGGCGTGGCTGCCCCGGTATGAGGGCAGACGGCAGGTTTGATGTAATGGTCATGCGACGATGGGTCGAGGCCGCGCGGCAAGGGCTGGCCGCTGCCGAGCTTTTAGACATAGGTGACTACGAAATCGGCAGACTTCTCGCCAACAGTCCAGAAGATGAGAATGGAACGTGGCCGTTGCCAGCTGTTTGTACACTCATCGACGAAGTCGGAAGCAAGAATCTTGACGAAGGCTTTATCGCTGAAATGTGCCGTGGCCTCATGTCGAGTGTGCGAGGAGTCTACGACGGTGGCCAACAAGAACACGAGAGCGCACAGCGCTACCAGGCGTTGAGCAAGCAGATCCGATTGACATCGCGGCACACAGCTCGACTATTAAAGAAGGCGGCTGACCGATACAAGGATAGAGCAAAAGAGGAAGACGAACAGGCCCTGGCACGGCAGGACGCACTGTAGGGCTCGCTGGTTGCCATTCGTCGGGATCGGCGCAGTGCTGTAGGAGTGCTGCGCCGATCCTTCTTCTATACCTCCAACCCGCTCACCAGCCCACCGGCGTCGGTGTCGAGGGCGTGGGCGATGCGGAGGATGTTGTGGAGGCTGAGGTTGCGTTGGCCGCGTTCGACCTGGCCGATGTACGACCAGTGCAGGGTGGTGCGCTCGGCCAGCTTCTCCTGCGACAGGCCCAGCTGCTCGCGGCGGGCGCGCACACGCCGGCCGAACTCACCGGTGGCTGGTGAGAGCGGCGGCTTGCGGTCGGTGGGCACGGCTCCATCTCAACCGGCCGAAGACTCCCAATCCAGAGGCTATGTATCTCAGGACTATGTATCCTGTGGTTGTCCATAGCGGTCGAGTAGGTGAGGAGGTGGATGAGATGAACGGTGGAAGCTGACTACCCCCAGGAACTATCCCTCTCTCGAGGAGGCGACTGCCTCAGGCTGCTTGGTCTGGGGCAGCTCGTCGTTGGTTGCCCACGTGAAGGCCACGCCAGATTGGGGGAGGAGCCAACTAGAGGTCTCGACGGTGATCTCCTTGCCTGGTACAGCCTCCGGCGAATGGACGACGCTGGAAGCCGGCGTGGTCGCCATCGTGTCACTGACCTGGACTTCAGCAATGGTGGTGTCTGTGTAGTCCAGACGGAGCGACCATCCTCGTGTCGGCTGGGCAACGGCGAAGTACAACCGGTGACTCCACTGTGGGGTGATGGTGCGGAAGACCTGGCGGATACGGACTGGCTCACTGCTCCTGGCTTCTTCGTCCAGGTCGACGCTGTAGGTCTGGCCGGTAGCACGGGTACTGCGGCGGATGGGCTGTGGCCGGCCATCGACTGTTAGCTCGAGCAGCTCGTAGGCCTCTTGGCTGCGGGCGTCCATGCCAGGGCGCGGTGCCATGAACCAGGTAGAGGTAGCGGGCACATCCTGCCGCAGCTCGTTGTACTCATCCTGGTCAGACACACAAGCGAAGCGCCGGGTGGCACTGCTGGGCACGGTGGTGTACTCCCACTCCACGGAGACGTCCAGCAGAGGAGTACCTGCGGTACTCCTCTCTACTGCAGTAGAGAGCCGAACGCGCACCGCCACGTCGTACCACCGCTCAGCGGCGCGGATGGCTTGGTCGCGGATGTCGCGGTAGATCTCGCGGGCGAACTGCTCATCGCCCAGGCGTAGGGCCATCACGTTGGCGGCGATGTCGTCCAGCAGCTCCGGCGTGGCCACGCGCCTCAGGTCCTCAGGGTGGATGGCGAAGCCCTCCACCACCGCATCACGCATCGCCGGAGCCTCCTCCCGGATGATCTGGCGGAAGCGGGCGAGCGTGTGCGCCTCCTGGTCTCTCCGAAAGGTGTACTCGAAGAACGTCGACAGCAGCCCCGCTCCAAACAGCGTCCCACCCAGCTCGCCCAGCGGCAGGGCATGCAGCCACTGCCACTCACCCAGCTGCAACGGCGCCAGCCAAGCGTTGAGCATCATGAGAAGGATACCCGCCAGGGTCAGGGAGACGGCCAACAGCGCGGCTTTGAGCCGACGGAGGCGGTGGTGGGGAGAAGGAATGCAATCGGACATTACATTATTAATTTTAGCACTATTATAATCCGGATAAAATATACTGGAACATAATTTCTTTTAGGTTGGGGTTCCTGGTTACTGGACAAGTTATACTGACTTGGAAGCGTGAGAAGGGTGCTCTGAGGCAGAGAAGGTGCTCATCACTCCTACCACAAAGTGCCAACGTGAATCGCCAACACATTTGGTAATAGCCGATCTATCTGTCAAACGAGGAGTTGTAAAACAGTTGAACGATGATGGATACTACTGTCCAATTGATCTCGATGTTCCGTTCGTATTGACTGAAACGCCCCCCGATTACAATTCAATTCCTTACTATTGGCGGCGCGTCTCAGGTGCAGGCTACTGTAAAGCCGCATACACGCCAATAATTGGTTCTCGAAGAAATCTTAAAACATTTGAGAAACGGCCTGTTGCATTCGAGGCGCTACCTGAACCCGATAATCCGTTTGACCCCTGCGCGGTGCGGCTAGAGCTTAATGGTAAGAAAGCAGGATATGTGAACGCCGGTGCTGCGCCAAAAGTGTATTCCATAGCACGATACTGGCAAATGCTAGGGAAGAAGTGTCTACTTCCTGGAATATTCTGGCCAGAATCATATAAAGGATGTCGAGGATTCGATTTAAACTCCTGGGTAGCGCTTCCGACGGTCCAAGAGGTTAAGAATCACATTCCGGCGGATCTCATTATCCAAGAACTTGTCTCATGGTGGAAGAATGCCCCGCAAGATATACGCGATGACCTTGACGAATCTCACTTCCATCTGTCTCACAAGGTTCATCGTCATCTCGTCGATAATCACCATCTCATCCCGCACGTTCCATTAGAGGGAGCAGCCGAGGGGCCTTCGCCATTGGTTGTCGACTGGGCGCTGACCGAAATTCGCAGCATATTCTACGAAGAGAAGGCAGCAAAACAAGCCTTGGAGCGACAGCAGTTCGAATCGGATGTTGTGGAAAAAGTTCGTACAGGCATGAGCTATACGGCCACCGCCAAGGCTCTGGGCGTCAGCCCGCCAACGGTCTCGAAGATAGCAAAGAAATATGGCATCCAAATTACCCGCAATACTACTGACGTTGCTCGGATAGTCGAGCGATGCCGCACTGCGTTGTCCCTTCAGTCATCAGGCATGTCTGTTGCCGAAGTGGGTGAAGCAATGGGTGTCAGTGCTCGCTCGGCCGAAAAATTGCTTGGAAATGGCAGGTTTTACGCGTCACCCAGAGACTATCCTGAGCGGCTACACTTAGCAGAGCGCCAGTTTCGTGGGCAACTAGAGTGTGACCTAGAGATATCTGAAGATAAAAAACGGCAGGCTCATCGTGATGCAGCCGTTCTGACGTATTTGAGAACAGAGCAACCGCAGAGCTAAGGTTGATACAGGATGTCGTAAACTGAGCAGTACAAGCGTCGTTACTAAGAAAATAGTAGTATAAATGACTGACAAGAGCAAAGAAACAACCCCACTGGGCGATGACGAGACGGACGATGAAGTCTCTCACGAGAACGATGAATCCGTCGATTCGATGATGGATGCTATAGAAGTGGATGGGGATGATGGTGTTCGAATGACATTGCGAGAAATGCAAGAAGCAATCAATGACGAGTCCCATCCCCAGCATGAAGAAGCGTTGAGACAAAGCAAGAAACTCGCCGACGCTCTGAAGCCTGCGATGCAAGCACTCAATGAACGTGTGGCGGAGCAAATTTCACGAATTCGAGCGGCAGTAAGTTTTGATCCTAAAGTGGTCATACAAAATGAATCATTCAAGAAGATCGTCGAATCAACACCTTCGATAACAGATGTAATTCCAAAAGTTTATACAGACAACGCATCAGTGTTGCCAAGGTCAGTCATTGTTCAACCAGCTATTGAATCTCAACATCGGCGTAACTTTGAAGAGACGCTAGACGACGTCGCTGACGCTGTTCGGGAGCGCGATGAGCGGGCCGAGAGACAGGTGGAAATGACTGCTGCCCAATTGGATGTACTGCAGACGATGGCTGCCAATATTCAGCAACTCAACCAGAAGATGGAAAGTGTGGATCGGAGAATCTATGAGAGCAACAAAAGTGCAGGAAAGGCTTCCGTGTGGACAATCTGTATTGGAGCGTGGACTCTTGCTATCACGATTATTGGCCTCGTTGTAACAGTCGTTCGTGGTTAATTGCACTCGAAACAAGAGGGCCAACTTTTTAAGGTATACTGGACGCTGGGAGGTTAAAGGAGCTCCTCGCGTTGTGTAGAGCGTGGGCTGGCAACTTCGTTGGTTATGACATCAACCTGCCAGGATTTAGGCTCCCCGCCAGTTGCGCTTAACAGGCTTCCCGGGCATGATCGACGGCCTAAACAGCTTGGAATCACTCGCCTCCGCAAACCAGCCAATCCAGCGATCAACAAACTCATGCGGGGCTGCGCGGTCGAGCTGCTCGAGGGGCCAAGCAAATTGCGTGCCGCTAGTCACTCGCTCGAATGTAATCGAGATCTCTTCTGGCTGTGCGGCGTATGGCGCCATTCGTTGATGGTTACGCCAATCCATAAATGCAAGCTCAAACCACTCAAACCGTCCCTCATGCAGTGCATCGCAGTACCACAGGGAATGTGAGCGGACAGGATACTCATTCTGACTCGATGTTTGCAGCAGCTCGATACTGGCGCAGGCAATCACCTCAAATGGTCCGCTCCGTCGCTCTGGTTCGACTATTCGTGGGCCCACAAACTCGAGACGCGCCGCGGCCAACGTCACGCTTGAGATCGTGATCTTTTCACCAAGATTCGTCTGCTCGTACCGTTGCTCAGTCTTTGCGAGAGGCGCGTTATCGACGATCGTGTTCTGTACCGTCGCGCGGAGATGCTCGAATGACTGGCGTGCGTATTGGAATAGTTCTTTGCGCCGTTCCAGCAACGTCTTGCGCTGCTCATCTTCGGCTAACGCTCGCGAATGCAGTGCCGAATATTGTTGCGAGACCTGCTGTAGCTGTTGTACGCCAGGACTTGCAGGAGCGTCTGCGGCGTGGGCGAGTTGCTGCAGAACCCAATCGGCGGCGGGGCGTGCTCCGGGCGCTTTGTAAAGACAGAGTCCGACTATGGGCTGTAGCTGAGGAACCTCGATGCTCAAATCTGGCGGAGTAGTGTTAAGGTGCATCTCTCGTAACTCTGCTGCGGTGTCTCCTTTGAACGGCAGGTGGCCTTCTAGCAGTTCGTAGGCCATCACCCCGAAGGCATATATGTTAGTGGGCGGCGTCGCTCGTTCATTCCGCCACTGCTCAGGGGAAGCGTACGGCGCGGTGAAGCTAAACTTACGCGTTGCAGCAGATGTTGAGGCGTCTCGATAGCGGGCGATGCCAAAGTCGCATAGCTTCCAGACACCGTCCGTGTAGAGCACGTTCTCTGGCTTCAGGTCACGATGAACCAGACCTTTTTGCCCAATCTCATTCAACCCATGCGCAACATCGGCGAGGATAGCAATCTTCTCCTCGAGGCACAGATCATTGTCCGTAATGTACTGGCGGAGAGAATACTCGGCACGCGGCATGATCAGGACGTACATGCCGTCATGCTCACCACTGTCCAGCACGGGCACGACGTGGGGTAAATCCGTTGAGGTTCCGATCAGGAGCTCGCGCTGAGCGCCAGGCTTGATCGAGACGAACTTCGCCACTGCGCGCTCGACGCCGTCCCTCCACGCCTCTCGCACCGATCCATACCCACCAGCGCCGAGTTTGTCGCCGACTTCCCAAACGTGCTGCTCAAGCTTCACCGTCACCATGGCTGAATGTTACCTGAACAGCGTATGACGGCTCCGCACAGGTGCTGCATGTGCCGCACAGCGCCTAACAGGCGGTGGAATGTGCCGGCTTCCGGCGATTGGAGGCTACTACCCCTGATCGCCGGGACGATGACCCTACGGGCGGCAACTGTGTAGCACGGTGGGACGGGGTACGTACACTAGAATCCGTTGGCCTGGTTAGCGACGCTTCTGCCGTCGTATCGGGCATGGTCACACCGACCGCCGCCGTCACCTCCCAGTGGTTGGCTATGGCTGTGGGGGTGTCAAGGTCATTCATCCAAGTCTCGGAGGACGCCCGCAGGAGCGTCGTCTCGGAGATGAACATCCCCAAGTGTTGAGTTCTCAAGCCGGACAGTGCCAGGTAGGTGGGTGTGCTCTTAAGAGCTCCGCTAGGCCTGGGCGCCTCTGCACCAACACCCCAGACCTGCTAGAGAACAAGCAACCGCCCATCGACTTTTGCAGGCTCAGACAGTAAGCCAAATTATTCATTGGCCGTCTGCATCATCGTCTTGTTCTTGCTCTTCTGCATCAACGGCTTTACGTAGCTCAGCCCGCGCAGTCTCCTGTGACTCAACGTTCACTTGTTTCTTTCGCTGATAGAACTTGTACGCAACTCCAACAATACCCACGCCGACCGCAGTGAAAACTGCGCCCTGCACGCGCAACCCCATCGCCGCTCGTGATACGGCAGTTGACTCGAGACTAGCGATCAACTTCTCCACACCTCCAGCCGCCTTCGCCGCCTTCGTCAACTGCCCATATGCGCCAAGGTTTTCGATCCCAGCCATTGCCATGCTCCGTTCAGTCTTGTGGGCTTGATTGTAACCCACGAAGAAAACCTTGCCAGTGGAAGAGGTCGTGCCAGTCGCTACTGGTGTTGACGCTTTCTGGTGTGGGGAGGTATTCAGATCGAGGGTAGGCAGACTGGAAACCTTATTCAGGGTCTTCTACATTATTTTGCGAAAGCGAGGTGTGCAACCAACAATGAGAACATATCTTTAATTTCGGCACCCATAAAATGCCAAGTGTCAGAAATACCCCAAAGAAGTTCGTCGTGTAGGCGGAAATAGAATCCGCACCACACTCCGATAAATGACAGAAAAATAATGGAGGTTGCTACACGTCTTACCCACACTTTAAGCTTGTGCTTCCATAATGATATTCTCACAATATCGAACAGAAACAAAAGTAGGGCAGACAGGTTAAGTAATGCTGTCCACGTTATAGCAGTGCGAGTTCCATAACCAACCCCCGAAAATGACAAATCTATATTTGCGAGAAGCGCCGCAAAGACAGATAGTAGAGAAACAAATACAAGTAATCCACGTCGAAATCCCAGCAGCGATGCGACATAATCATGCTCATCACGTAAGGCCACGTAAGAGGCTACCAGAGCAGGCAACACAGCCAACGTCGATACTACGCCCCCAACTGAGTCCGCAGCTTGAGCAATTTGATCAGCTGCACTTGCCGGTCTGGGAGACCACAGAAACAAAGCGACGTTACTTTGCTCAGACAGTTTCGCTGCCTGAAATGCCGCAGCTTTTAAAGAATGATACAAAAAGAGCATCGTCATGAACGACATGATCGTTGAAACGAACGCAGGTGCGACAAAGACTCGTCGACGAGGACTCACCCTGATGCGTACGTCTATTCCTTCGATATCATCATTTGAGCCACCATACAAAGTGACTTGTTGCCCGCTGCGTCGTATACGAACCTGTTTGGATAGCGCACGCTCTAAATCTCTCCTCTCCTTTCTTTTAAACTTTTTTTCTAACATTGGCGCAACGGAAGCATCTTCAACGCGAATATCAGGAGGAATTATGATCTTTGTATGAAGGCTGAAACCCGGATCTACCGATACTGACACGACAGAAAGTGTTGCTGCCGATAGCCCTAATCGCCCCCATAATGACTGCGCTATCGAAATTATTAACCTAGGGAATGATGATAGGTTTCTGAACGCTACAGTATTAAGTACATCGTTCCATGAAATTTTAACTATTTCACGACCAGAGAGATTGCGAAGGTTTAGGCTAACTCCGAGAACATAGTCATTATACAGGGAAACGAACAATCGGCGAAACTCTTTTGACTGTACCCATTCTGCCCATGAGCAACTCGCTTCAGATATAGTCATATTCGCTCGGCTCTGCGATGCGTCACGAAGTTCAACTAGCATTTGTCGTGCCATGTCGTCAGTCGAATGGTTCTGAAAAATACGAAACAGGCTTGTAAGTTCGGTCTGCTTGATTTTCTCGATAGGCACTTCGCTGCTGATTAGAAAGCCGACAATTATATAACATGACACTCTGGCGTTTTCGCTTCGAGTTGCAAGGCACAACGCCGACGCTGTCGAGTTGGTTAGGTCGACCGATAGCAACGGCTGTTTAACCAGAGTGTCGAGAGGTAGGACAACCTGATTGTCATGGACTTCAAGCCCATATGAAGCGACCGAAGTCAAATCAAGGTCATAGGATAGTCTGTGCTGTACGGTCGTCTCATCTAGAATCTCGTACTGCACTACCTTGCGGACCAACCATTCTTTGCGGTTTCGCCATAGTTCGTAGTAGGCGGTCGCATGCTTACGCGATTCTATGACACTGGGATAGGTTCTATGGACGGCAGCAGGATTCGTCTCTTCAGTATTTTGGCTAGAAGTGAATAACTTCGCTAGCTTTTTCCGCACATTAAACACGTTGTATCTGACTCTCCGGGAGCACGCAGATTATCGTCAATGACAATAGGTTGAATTGCGGTATTTTACAAATTGATACACAAGGGACTTTGTCGCGTTACTTGAGATGCTTTGTGCTTAGTAAAAATTACAGCAGCTGGGCGTCCTCTATAAAGAAGGTTGGTGACCATAGTAACTCACTGGGGGTTATTCATACAGCGTGTATTATCCGGCCTGCCGGCAGTCACGCGACCGTGCGATTGGTTTTCCCCTTGTAGCCCACTATTATAACAAAGTAGTTATGCGGTAACTTAACTTCGCGGTCGTTTCGTGGGCTTCGGTCGGCGTTGGTCCACAACATGGAGGCCTACCGGCCCTTCAATAACCCGCCAATTGACGTAACTTTTCGGTCGAGGGGCAAACTCTCTGCCAAGAATTGTTTTTGTCGACTCGATAAGCTCGTCTTCGGGCATTACGAGAGCTTCTTCTTTACTTATGTCTGGATAGTTCCGATCATAACCATACGTAAAGCGTCCATCAAATTTGTCCGCAATTTCAGAAAAGTAGTCAAGTATCCACTGAATCGGCTTGACTTCAGCTAAAGTTACTGCTGTCAATTTATCTTCATCCTCAAGATTCTCTGCTGTAACATCGACATTTTGACCTTGTTGGTTTTCTGCTGTATTCTGCTTCGGTTTTTTCCTACCTACAAGGTCTACTAGCCTGTATGCAGTATTACCAATTTGCTTCGCACATTCAAGAAATGTACTTAAAACCAACTCTCGTTTTGACTCACTTTTTTCGCCAGCGGAGCCAAACTGGCCTGATTGTTGAGGAAATCGTTCACACATAACACATGTATCATACCATAGATTGGCTATGTTTGCCGAACGATTAATCAACTCAGGCGATAAATTAAGGGATGGGCAACACCTTCATCCCCCAACGCCGTGGCGCGGTGTTTATGTCATCCTGCTGAATCATTCCGGAGTCGATATGTTTGCGGCCATAGTCGAATAGTGATGACTGTCGTCTTATGCTGCAAACTGGCGTGATTACAGCAGGCATTCGGCGGTAGTGAAGTATGGCGGTCAAGAGCCTCCAGCAGGCAAACAATGCTCTTGTCTGGTGTGTGGTGGCCTTGGTACTCATATCCTTCCGCCTTTGCGCTATTGCTGATGGATGGTGCCCCGATGCAGCGTGGCGTTCAAAGCCGTTCCGCTGCGGTTATGTGTGAATCTTGGAGTCGATGCAGCCAATATACCGCTGTGGGTCGGTAGAAACAGTAGGCCACGCTGAGTCTGTGACATTACCAGGAGGAAGGGGTTGGTGATGTCGCAACTTCGCAGGTCACGGGCAGTTTCGAGGTACTTTGCATTGTAGGAGTGCACAACTGATTGTCACGCGATGGTAACGATGAAGGTGGGGCGCAACCTCGTGGATACTCTCCTCACCACTCCCACCCAAACCCGCCAAACAGCCCGCCATGCACGTCGCGCTGGGTGAGGGTGGCGCGCTGCTGGGCGTCCAGGCGGGTGCGGTTGTACTGGTTGGCTGCCTGGGGGCGGGCGAAGGGGCTTGCCCCGGTGAACTGCCAGATGCTGGCTGGCACCTCCCCGATGAAGCGCACCTGGATGGTGGCCAGCAGTGAGCGGGCGTGGAAGGCCCGGCTGG
>ERZ772946.504-NODE-504-length-14778-cov-3.15663_pt1 | contig 14778 bp, 15 predicted proteins | sample MGYA00511680_ERZ772946 | MGnify/ENA primary metagenome ERZ772946 (study PRJEB29015, sample SAMEA2737918) | human oral metagenome | biome: human oral; feature: human-associated habitat; material: dental | place: China | collected 2016 ... | reverse complement strand
TTCATGGGGATATCCTCTCACAGATAGTACTCCCTCCTGATTTCTTGGGGCGGTTCGGCGCCGGAGCATTTGACGGCCCCATGGTTGAAAGCTACCCCGACGGCACCCCCAAAAGCATCACCAACTACCGCAACGGCGAGATGGCAGGAAAGCACCCACTACTACCCGAACGGCGCCATCGAGACCGTCATGCCCCACCGAAACGACGAAATATACGATATCGTCAAGCACTACTACCCAAACGGCACGCTGGAATACGAAATACCCTTTTGCAGCCAACCGCGCGGTGCAGCGAAAAAAAACGGCGGAACCGTTGAACGACGTCTGGTGCGCGGCGTCGCGCGAATTACAGCGCGCTCTGTTCGCTGTGAAAGACGAAAAATGCTCGCGGATATGCGAGTGGACGAAATAGAAGCTGTGGTCGTAGCGCGGGTGCCAGTTAATCCAGATTTCACTGCGGGCGATGCGATTGGCGACGGTCGCCTCAAGCAGTTCGGGGCGGGTTTTGTTGCCAGGATGGTCGTCGTCGCTGCCCTACCCGGTAACAAAAAAACCGCCCTGGAGGGCGGTTTTTTGTTTGTCGCGCGGCAGTTATAGCAATACTCACAAAGTTCTATACAAGGCGCGCCGCTGAAGACAGTACGCGGTTGTACGGCGAAGCGGCGCAACGCCGTATAGGGCTTTGTGAGTATCGCTATAAAAGTTTCAGGCAAGGTGCGTCGCTGAATATAGTACGCGGTTACAGAACTTTGTGAGTATCGCTGTATAACAGCGCCTAGATAAGCACGTAATGTTCGCGGTTGTAGTCGCGCTGTTCGGCGGCGTCGTAGCTGCGGGTGTAGCCGCGCTGGTTGCTGACGAAGCGGGTGTCGCCGAGGTAGGCGCTGATGTTGTCGTGGCTGTGGCCGTATATCCAGAGGTTGGCGCGGGCGGTGAGCTCGGGCAGGTCGGTCGCCCAGTAGGCGGTGTGAACGAGGCCGTCTTTTTTGTTGTAGTGCCGCTTGGCGACGAGTTCGCGTCGCGGCACGAAGTGGCTGATGACGACGCGCGCTTCGGCTTCGGGGTCCAGCGCAGTGTCGAGCCAGACGCGGCTGAAGCGGTGCAGGCCGCGCATGGTTTCCGGCGTCAGCGGCTGGCCGTCGGGGGCGTAGATTTCGCGGAAGTCCGGCAGGGTACGTTCTGCCCAGCGCATCGAGGCTTCCGCGTCGCCGCCGAGGCTGAAGTCCGTCCACAGGGTGGTGCCAAGGAACTGGACGCCATCAAGGGTGACGGCTTGGTCGTCAAGCAGGGTGATGTCGTATTTTTGGCTGATGCTTTGGTACACGTCTTTGGCTTCGTTCAGGGCGAAGCCGTAGTATTCGTGGTTGCCGAGGACGTAGAGCACCGGCAGTTTGGGGGCGCGGCGACGCAGGTAGTCGAAGAACAGCGGCACGGTGGTGGAATCGCCGATGTCTCCGGCGAGGACGAGCACGTCCAGTTCGCCGAGGTTGCTGATGGTGCAGAGGCTGCATTCGGTGTGCAGGTCGCTGTGGACGCCGATTTTCATGCGTGTTCCTTAAGAGAGGCGGGTTTTGAAGTCTTCGTAACCAAATTCGCGCACGGTGGTGAGCGTGTCGCTGCGGCTGTCCCAGGCGAGGATGGCGGGCAGGCGGACGCCGTTGAAGGTGTTGGTTTTCACCATGGTGTAGTGCGCCATGTCCATGAACATCAGCCGTTGTCCGGGCTCAAGCGCGTGGTCGAAGCTGTAATCGCCGATGACGTCGCCGGCGAGGCAGGTCAGGCCGCCGATGCGGTAGGTGTAGGGGCGCGCGTGCGGCATTGCACCGCCGAGGACGTCCGGGCGGTAGGGCATTTCCAGCACGTCCGGCAGGTGCGCGGTGCAGGAGCCGTCGATAATTGCCAAGTTCATGTGGTTCCAGGTGACGTCAAGGATTTCGGTGACATAGACACCGGTGCCGAGGGCAATCGCCTCGCCCGGTTCGATGAAGACTTCCACGCCCCAGCACTCGCGGAAGTTGCGAATCAGCGCTATCAGTTCATCCACCGCGTAATCTTCGCGGGTGATGTGATGGCCGCCGCCGAAATTCACCCACTGCATCCGCGGCAGAATGTCGCCAAATTGCCGCTCCACTGCCGCCAGGGTGCGCCGCAGCGGCGGGACGCCCTGCTCGCACAAATTATGGAAATGCAGACCGCTGATGCCATCCAGCGAGGCTTCGCGCAACTGGCCGCGGATGATGCCGAGGCGCGAGCCGGGGGCGCTGGGGTCATAAATCGGTACCGCCCCCTCCGACTGCTGCGGGTTGATGCGCAAGCCAAAGTGCAGCGGCTTGTGTTCGGCGGCGGCGAGCGCCTGCGCGCGGAAGCGCTCCCACTGGTTGCAGGAATTGAAAATGACGTGGTCGGAGAGTTTCAGAACTTCGTCCATGTCGGCGGGCGGGTAGGCGGCGGAGAAGGTATGCACCTCGCCGCCGAAAAATTCGCGGCCGAGCTTCGCCTCAAACAGGCCGCTGGCGCAGACGCCGGAGAGGTAACGCGAAACCAGCGGCGCGAAATGAAACATGGCAAAGCCCTTCAGCGCCAGCAGTACCTTGGCGCCGCTCTCCGCCTGGACGCGGGCGAGCAGTTGCAAATTGCGCTCCAAGAGCGCGGCATCGACCACATAGCAGGGCGTGGGCAGGCGGGACAAATCAAGACGGCGGAAGGTATCGTGTAAAAGACTCATGACAGACCTCGTGATTCAGGGTGGTTGGCACGCGGACGACGCCGCATAACGGGCGATATTATAAAGATTTTTCATATGTCCCGGCGTGCGCTTGACCGAAAGCGATGACAACGCGCGCACGCCGGTGCAAGATGGCAACTCCATTCACCACGGAGCCAACCATGAGCCCTATCTTGAACCTCAACGACGAATACGCCCGCATTGATGCCCCGGATTTCCGCCCCGGCGAATATCTCTATCTGGGGCAGGTCAGGACGGATGACGACGAAACCGCCGTGGTCGCGGTCGCCTACAAACCCGACTACGCCATCAAAAAGCTGAAGGAAAACCTCGCTATCCTCCAGCCCGCCGCCGCCATCCGCGAATGCTACCTGCGCAAAATCCGCGTCGGCGAGACGGACGACTGCGGCAAGATTCCGCTGGACGGCATTCTTTGACCCATTGCCAGTGTCGCAAGTCGGGTATTCATGCCCGACATTTTTATGGTTGGTCATCAATGGCCGACCTGCGTTCGCCGTCGGGCTGTTGGGTTACGCTCGTACCTTGCTAACCCTGTATGTAAGCGGTCGTAGGGTGGGTCTTGACCCACCATCACGAAACACGGCTATCACGGTGAGGCAAGCCCCACCCTACAGGTTTTGCGGAGGGAGGGCGGATCGGCGGCAGGTGCCCAACCGCCGCCGAAACCCGTCCGCATCCCGTCAATGCCGCAAATGGTTTTTGTAGGCGAGGTAGGCGTTGAGCAGTTGCGGGCGCAGGTTTTCCGCGCGGGCGGAGACGAAGATGAGTTTTTCCTGTTTCAGTCGCGCTTCTGCGGCGGCGAAGGCGTTGGCGTAAACGTCGCGGGCGGCGTTTTCCAGCGCGGCGTCGCGGGTTTCGCTGTCGTTGCCGTCTTCCAGCCACGGCGGGCGGATGTTCACCAGCATGACGTGGTGGCGCTGTTGCAGCAGGCGCAGCAGCGGGCGCAGGCGCTCGCCGTCGTGCGGCTCCAGCACGGTCATGAGGATGATGAGCGCGCGCCGCCGCTCGCGGCACCAGACGTCGTGGATGGCGGCGGCGTAGTCCGGCGGTTTATCGTCGGCGTGGCGGTCAAACAGGGTTTCAACCAAGCGGCGGTACTGGCCGCCGTGGCGCGAGGCGGGCAGCCAGCTTTTCGGCGTGTCGGAGTAGAGTTGCAGGCCGATTTCGTCGCCGCTTTTCAGCGCGGCACGGGCGAGGCGGGTGGCGGCGGCGAGTTGTTCGTCAAACAGCGCCTGCCCTTTGTAACGGCTTTGCAGGCGGCGCGAGGCGTCCAGCATGAGGATGACGGGCTGTTCGTGCTCGTAGTCGTATTCGCGCACCTGCCATTTGCCGAGGCGGGCGCTGGCCTTGTGGTCGAGACGGTTGATGCTGTCGCCGTCCTGGTAGTCGCGCAGGTGGGAGAAGTCGCCGTTGCCGCCGCGTTTGTAAAGCGGGTGGACGTGGCCAAGTTGCGGGGTGCGAATGCCGCTGAAGGCGCTGTCGGCGTGGTCGTGGGCAAAGCGCGGGTACACGCGCACTTCTGCCGGGGCGGGCAGGGCGAGGTCGCGTTGCCACAGTTGGAAGCGGTCGGGGTAGCGCAGTTGCAGGGCGGTGAAGTGAAATCTGCCGCGCTGGTGGATGGTGAGCGGGTAGGCGAGGGTGAGCCGTTCGTCCGTGCCGAGTGGCGCGCGCTGCGGCATGGCGCTGCTTTCGGCCTGCGGCGGGTAGTGGTCAAAGAGGTGCAGCGCGAGCGGGCGCGGCATGGTGCCGTGCAGGGTGAATTGCATGGTGAAGCGCTGCCCGCTTTGCTGGACGGCGCCGTAGTCGCGGCTGACGGTAAAGGCGGGTTTTTCCCGCCAAAGCAGAGCGGCGCTGGCGAGCAGCAGCACGAGCCAGGCAGCGAGCAGCGTCCAGTTGAGCGCGGGCGGCGCGCCGCTCCAGACGAGCAGGGTTTGGGCGAGGGCAAGCGCTGCCCAGCCGTACCATTGGTTTTTGTCGGGGATAATCATGAGGTTTGCGGGTTCTTATGTGAACGGGAGTAATGCGGTGGCGGTTTGCCCTGAATTTGCAGTTCAAACGCAGCGGTATCTGCAAAGGGCGGGTAAATTTTATCGCAGCAGTCAGCAAGAAGATAAGGTTGTGAACCCTTGATGTTTGCGGATACTGCAGCCGGAAAATAATTGAATTGGAAGGGTAAATACTATAGCCATCCACCGAAAGTTTCAGACAACTACAACGGCACCGACTACACCATCGGCCAAGGCAACAACGCGCTGCTTTATCCCGGCCTCGGCCTCGGCGTCATCGCCAGCGGCGCCAAACACGTCACCGACGCGATGCTGCTTGCCGCCGCCGAAGCGGTCGCCTCGCAGGTGAACCCGCAGGATTTGGGCGCGTCGCTGCTGCCGCCGGTGGATAACCTGCGCGCCTCGTCGGCCACCGTCGCCAAACAGGCCGTCGCCGACGGCGTCGCCACCAAACAATCCGCCAACTGGGTGCAGACCGTGCAAGACGCGATGTGGCAGGCGGTGTATTCATAACCTGTCCCCCGCCGTAAAACAAACCACCGAACCGCCCCTCTCCGCAGCCCGTAGGGTGGGGCTTGCCCCACCGTTAAAACCGGATGTTTCCTGATGGTGGGCCAAAACCCACCCTACAACCTTTCCGCCCTTTTCATCACCATGCAAACCGCATCCGCCCAAAACCGCCACACCAGAGACCCGTATGATCTTCCTCACCGCGACTGAAAGCGTCCTCTCCATTGTCCTGCTCATTGCCCTCGGCTATATCCTGCAACAAAAAAACTGGTTTGCCGACACCTTTGCCGCCAATCTCTCGCGGCTGATTATGAACATTGCCCTGCCGGCCTCCATCTTTGTATCCGTCCTCGAATACCTGAACCGCGACAAACTCATGGCATTGACCGACGGCCTGATATACGGCGCGCTTTCCGTCATACTCGGCTATCTTGCGGCGATATTGCTGGTCAAACTATGCCATATTCGCGCCGGGCGGCGTGGTACATTCATTAACGCCATCGTTAATGCCAATACCATCTTCATTGGCCTGCCGCTCAATACCGCCCTTTTTGGCGAAACGGCCATGCCCTATTTCTTCGTCTATTACGTGTTGAATACTGTCTCCACCTGGGCCATTGGCGTCTATTTTATCGCGGGTGATGCCAGCAAAATCGACAACCACGCGGCAAAACCGCCCTTCAACTGGAAAAAACTGTTGCCCGCACCATTGCTCGGCTTTCTCGTCGCGCTCATTTTCCTGCTCGCCAATCTTTCCGTGCCGACATTCATCCATTCCCCGCTGCAATACCTTGGCGCAACCGTCACCCCATTATCGCTGCTTTACATCGGCATCACCCTGTATCACGCCGGATTAAAAAGTATCCGCTTTGACCGCGATACCCTTGTCGCCTTGCTGGGGAAATTCGTGCTCGCACCGTTGATTATGGTCATCCTCATTTATGCGGGCAAAGGCGTTTTGCCATTGCCATTACCGGAAAGCAAAACCCTGATTGTACAATCGGCCGTACCGGCACTGGCGGTATTGCCCATTCTCGCCCATGAAGCCAAAGGCGACGTGTCTTTTGCCACCAATATTGTCACCACCAGTACCCTGTTATTTATTGTCGTCATGCCGGTTGTGGATGCGCTGTTGCAATTCCTCCACTGAATGAGGCGCGTATCAAAAAAAACGGGTTTCCCCAGACTCCAAACAGGTTATAACAAAAAAACGGCGGAAACCTCCCGTTTCCGCCGTGCGATGCGGTATCTGCCTCACTCAATCCATATGCAGCGTCTTGCCATCGTAAGAAAGCACATCAACCCGCTTGCCCGCATCCTGATTGTCCTTGCCCCCCAAAAGCAGCAGCTTGCCCTGATACGGCAGCGTGACCCCGTAAGCGGCGGGTTGCGGCAGGGCGCCTGCGACCTGCCAGACGCCATCATGCAGCGCGTAAACCGTCGCGTGCGTGACCTTGTCCAGCCCTTCATGTGCATAAAAATGGCCTTCATCGTAGCGTTGCGCCGCGCCGGGGAAATTGGCGCCACCGGCGAGCAAATAATAATCGCCGCCAAAGCCGCTGTATGCACCCGCCAGCCCTTCCTGCCGCACGCCGGATTGCGCTGCAATGAGCGGCGGCAGTGCCTGCCATTGCAGACGCCCCTTGTCATCAAACGCCCCCTGCGCGACCGCATCGGTACGCAGGCCGGGTTTAATCTCCCCGTTGGCGACCATCACCGTATCGCCACGCACACTCACCGCAGCACCGGCACGGCCGGAAAACGGCCATAGCCCTTCGTTGTGCCAGCGGTTGCCTTGCGGCTCATAACTGAAGACGGTGGTGTTGAAAAAATAATCCGGCGCGGGCTGGTCAAAATAAGCACGCATCACCGCCTGCTTGCCTGCTTCATCGTCGCCCGCAGCACTGTAATCCTGAAAATAGCCGTTAAAAATGGACGAATTGCTGCCGCCAATGACATAAATCCGCCCGCCATGTGCGACCGCCGCCGCGCCGACCAATCCCAAAGGCGCGCGGGTGGGCAATTTTTGCCACGCTTTTTGCGCCGGGTCATAGACATGCGCATCATTGACCAGTTGCAGCACCCCCGCCGCGTCCTTCTGCAAACCACCAAACACATAGAGCTTGCCGTCAAGCGCGGCGACGACCGGCTGACTGCGCGCGCCGCCGGGGAAGGGCGGCAACGCCTGCCACGCCGCTTGTGGCGTCTTCAAATCAAGGGCAAAAAAAGCCTCTCCGGCGCTACCCAGGCCGACGTAAGCGGTGTCGCCAATCAGTGCGCCGCCGCCCTCGGCCAGCGCGACCGGCAAATCAGGATACGTTTTGCCTGTGGCAGCGAGTGCCAGCGCGGCAAACACGGAAACAGTTAAGTGTTGTTTTAGCGTCATTTTTCCAACCTCCACGGTTCGTTTCTGAAATACGTTGCAAAAAATATAATACCGTTTGAAATTCTTTTCAAGACATCCTATACTGCCGTCAACATCCCGCAACAAGGAAAGATTCATGACTCAAACTGCAACCCGCGCCTCGCTGGCGAACCTGCAAGGCGGACTGATTGTTTCCTGCCAGGCGCTCGCCGACGAACCGCTGCATTCATCCTTCATCATGGGGCGGATGGCGCTTGCTGCCGCCCAGGGGGGTGCGTCAGGCATTCGTGCCAATTCGGCGGAAGACATCCGCGCCATTCGTGAAAACGTCAATCTGCCGATTATCGGCATCGTCAAACGCGATTACCCCGACAGCGAAGTTTTTATTACCGCCACCATGCGCGAAGTGGATGAACTGATGACGGTCGCCCCGGAAATCATCGCGATTGATGCGCGCGATGCGCCACGACCGGGCGGCGAAACGCTGGAGGCATTCGTGTCCGCTATCCGTGCGGCCTGGCCTGATGTTTTGCTAATGGCCGATTGCGCCAGCCTCGCGGAAATGCAACGCGCCGATACGCTCGGCTTTGATTTCATTGGCACCACATTGGTGGGCTACACGCCTGCCACGCGCGGTGCGCGCATTGAACATGACGATTTCGCCCTGATTCGCGCGGCACTCGCTTCCGTCAAGCGACCCATTATTGCCGAGGGCAATATCAATACCCCAGAAAAAGTACGGCGTGTACTGGCGCTGGGCGTTTACAGCGTAGTAGTCGGCTCGGCGATTACCCGCCCCAAATGGATTACCGAGCAATTCGTGCAAGCGACCAAACCCTAACCGGAGAAAACCATGTCTTCTACACATCACGATATAAAAGGACTGATTTCCGCGCTGCTGGTGCCATTTACCACAGAAGGTAAAATCAATGAAAAAGGGCTGCGACAAATCGTGCGTCACAATCTGGACAAAATGCAGGTTGATGGCCTCTATGTCGGTGGCTCTACCGGCGAGAATTTCATGCTCGATACCGCCAGCAAAAAAGAAATCTTCGCCATCGTTAAAGACGAAGCAGGCGACAAGGGCGCACTGATTGCGCAAATCGGCAGCCCTAACCTTTATGAAGCGATTGAATTGGGACAATACGCTACCGGTTTGGGTTATCAGGCCATTTCTGCCGTCACCCCGTTTTATTACAAATTTACTTTTGAAGAAGTCAAACAATATTACTTCGACATTGTCGCAGCGGTGGATAACCGCATGATTGTTTACTCCATTCCTTTCCTCACCGGGATGGATATTGGCCTGTCGCAATTTGGTGAACTCTTTGCCAATCCAAAAATCGTCGGCGTTAAATTTACCGCTGCCGATTTCTATCTGTTGGAACGGCTGCGCAGCGCTTATCCCGACCATCTGATTTATTCCGGTTTTGACGAAATGCTGCTTCCTGCGCTGGTCAACCGCGTGGATGGTGCCATTGGCTCAACCTATAACGTCAACGGCATCCGTGCGCGGAAAATTATGGAGCTCGCTGCCGCTGGCAACTATGCGGAAGCATTAAAAGCGCAACAGGAAAGCAACAACCTCATTGCCGATATTTTGGCGAACGGCCTCTATCCGACCTTGAAACAGTTGCTGGTTCTTTCCGGCTGCGATTCCGGCCCCTTCCTTTCACGCAAGCCGATGGCTTCGGCAACGGCGGCACAAATCGCCCGCGCCCGTGAAATTTACGCCCGCTATTTCTGATGGAGTTACTGCCATGACTATCCGCAAAACCCTACTAGCCGCTGTAATCGCCGCCTTTGCTGCCAATACCCTGGCGGCCGAGTATGAATTGACCTTCGGCCTTAATGCCGGGACGACTTCCAATGAATACAAGGCGGCGGAGCAGTTCGCCAATGAAGTGAAAGAAAAATCCGGCGGCAAGATTGAAATCGCCCTGTATCCGAACGGACAGTTGGGCGATGACCGCTCGATGATGGGGCAAGTCGGCGGTGGCGCGCTAGATTTCACCTTTGCCGAAAGCGCCCGCTTCCAGATTTATTATCCGCTGGCGGAAGTCTATGCGCTGCCTTATATGATTAAGGATTTTCCTACCGCACAGAAAGCGTTGTTTGATACGACCTTCGGTAAGGATTTGATCAAAAAAATCCATGATGAAAAAGGCATTACCGTTCTTGCGCAAGCCTATAACGGCACCCGCCAGACGACTTCCAACCGCGCGATTAACAGCATTGATGACATGAAAGGCCTGAAATTGCGTGTACCGAATGCGGCGACCAACCTGGCGTATGCCAAATATGTCGGTGCCTCACCCACGCCGATGGCGTTTTCCGAGGTCTATCTGGCGCTGCAAACCAATTCGGTCGATGGCCAAGAAAATCCGCTGCCGACCATTCAGGCGCAGAAATTCTATGAGGTGCAGAAATTCCTTGCCCTGACCAATCACATTATCAATGACCAGCTCTATCTGGCCAGCAATGAAACGATGGAGTCATTGCCGGAAGATTTGCAAAAAGTGGTGCGTGATGCGGCAGAAAATGCGGCGAAGTACCATACCAAACTGTTCCAGGACGGCGAAGCGGAGCTTGTCAGTTTCTTTGAGAAACAGGGCGTAACGGTCACCCGTCCCGAACTCGCCGCATTCAAGAAAGCGATGCAGCCCTATTATGAGGAATTTATCAAGAAAAACGGTGAAGACAGCAAAGTGGCCATTGCCGAAATTGAAGCTCTCAATCCTTAAGCCATCGCGGGTGGTAGCCTTTGGCTGCCGCCCTTATTCCACAACGCGCAGAGGTTTTGCCAAACGGTGAAGCTTTGACAGGGAGAACAGCATGAAAGTTTTGAACAAATTGGAAGAATGGGTTGGCGGCACTCTATTCCTGATAATATTTGCCATTTTGATTGCGCAAGTGTTGTTTCGCCAGATTTTGCACCATCCCCTTATTTGGTCGGAAGAAGCCGCGCGTCTGCTTTTTGTGTATGTCGGGATGCTCGGTATTTCTATTGGTATCCGCAGCCAGCAACACGTGCTTATTGATTTTATCACCAGCCATTTGCCGAACGTCGTGCGGGTCTGGGTGTTCAGCTTGGTGCAATTGTTGATTTTTGCCGCCATTCTGCTGTTCTTGTATTACGGCGTTGTTGTTTTTAATCACGCTTCCGACCAGTTAGTTTCCCTCGGTATTTCTGACAAATGGCTCTATCTTTCCCTGCCCGTTTGCTCCCTGCTGATGCTGTTCCGTTTCTTGCAGGCGCAGCAGGAGAATTACCGCAAAGGCGACAGCCGTATTCCCGTTTGGGTCTATATCGCCTTGACGGTGGCGGTGGTTTTGGTGGCATTCATCGAGCCGTCCTGGTTTAAGGCGCTGCGCATTAGCGAATATGTCAAATTTGGCAAGAATGCGGTTTATGTCGCGCTGATTGTCTGGCTGGTGATTATGTTCGCCGGGGTGCCGGTTGGTTGGTCGCTCTTCATCGCGGCGGTATTGTTCTTTTCCATGACCCGTTGGGGTACCGGCAATTTTGCCGCCGCCAAACTGGTCGATAGTGTCAACAGTTTTGGCCTGCTCAGCGTGCCATTTTTCATTCTTACCGGCATTTTGATGAACAGCGCCGGTATCACCACCCGTATTTTCAATTTCGCCCGCACTATGCTGGGGCATTACACCGGCGGCATGGGACACGTCAATATCGCGGCCAGCCTCATTTTCTCCGGGATGTCCGGCTCGGCGCTGGCGGATGCGGGCGGTTTGGGGCAGCTTGAAATCAAGGCGATGCGCGACGCCGGTTATGAAGACGACCTCTGCGGCGGCATTACCGCAGCCTCCTGCATCATCGGCCCGCTGGTGCCGCCGAGTATCGCGATGATTATTTACGGTGTCATTGCCGATGTTTCCATCGCCAAGCTCTTCCTCGCCGGTTTCGTCCCCGGTGTGCTGCTCACCATTTTGCTGATGGCGATGAACACCATCATTTGTAAAAAACGCGGCTATGGCAAGGCGCCGAAAACGTCCGCCGCCGAACGCAGACGGGCGTTCAAACAGGCGTTTTGGCCGCTGCTGACGCCGATACTCATCATCGGCGGCATCTTCTCCGGCGCCTTCACCCCGACGGAAGCCGCCGTCATCGCCGCCCTGTATTCCATCATCCTCGGCATGTTCGTCTATCGCGAACTCACCCCCGCCGGACTGTTCACCTGCTGCGTGGAAGCCATGGCGATTACCGGGGTAACGGTTCTGATGGTGATGACCGTCACCTTCTTCGGCGACATGATTGCCCGCGAACGGGTGGCGATGCAGGTCGCAAGCGGCTTCATGACCTTTGCCGACAATACCTTGATGGTGCTGCTGATGATTAACCTGCTGCTCCTGTTCCTCGGCATGTTTATCGACGCGCTGGCGCTGCAATTCCTCGTGCTGCCGATGCTCATCCCCATCGCCCAGCAGTTCAACATCGACCTTGTCTTCTTCGGCGTGATGACTACACTTAACATGATGATCGGCATCCTCACCCCGCCGCCGATGGGCATGGCGCTCTTCGTCGTCGCCCGCGTGGGCAACATGAGCGTCAGCACCGTTACCCGCGGCGTCATCCCCTTCATCATCCCCATCGCGCTCTGCTTGCTGCTCATCACCCTTTTCCCGGGCATCATCACCTTCCTGCCCAACCTCATCATGGGATAAAAACATGGAACTCCTCTCGCTTGACCACGCCACGAGCTACCGCTCACCCGCCGCGGAAAAAGTCTGCCGCTGGCTTGCCGGCAAAGACCTGACAACCTGGGCGGACAAACAATATCCGATAGACGGCGACGACTTTTACGTCAACATCTTTCACTACCAGACCGCTGGCGAAGACGCGCGCATCTGGGAAGCGCACCGCGACTACATTGACGTCCACCTCGTCCTTGGCGGCAGCGAATGGGTGCAGCAGGCCTTTCTCGCCGACTGCACCGCAGGCGAATACCATGCCGACAGCGACTACCAGGCCATCGACAGCGCCCGCGCGCGCAGCAGCATCCTGCTGGAGCCGGGCTATCTGGCGGTGTTTTACCCCGAAGACGCGCACCAGACCGGGCTTATCGTCAACCAGCCCGGCGAGAGCCTGCACAAGGCCGTCTTCAAAATCCGCCTTGGGGCGCTGCGGTGATTGTCTTCAGCAAAAACGCACGTCCCTACATCGAAGCGCACCTGCAACAATTCAGCCCGGTTGAGCGCAAAATCGCCGACTACTTTCTCGGCGGCGGCGAAACCCCGCCGAGAGAGACCGGCAAGGCGCTGGCGCGGCGTCTGGGCGTCTCCGAAGCCGCATTGACCCGCTTCTCCCAAAAATGCGGCTTCCGCGGACTGCGTGAACTCTTCTACGCGCACAACCAGGGAGAAAGCCACGCTGACAGCGATTTCGTCCAGCCCGTCCTCGCCAGCTACCAGGAGCTGCTCAACAAAACCTACGCCATCATTGATATGCGGCAAATCCGCCGCATCACCGCGCTGCTCCTGCAAAAAAAACGGGTGTACATCTACGGCAAAGGCAGCTCCGGCATGGTCGCGCAAGAAATGAAATTCCGCTTCATGCGCATCGGACTCATCTGCGAAGCCATCACCGACGACGACATGATCCGCATGACCGCCGTCCTCACCGACCCCGAATGCCTGGTTATCGGCATCAGCATCAGCGGTCGCAGCAAAATCATTATCGAAGCCCTGCAAACCGCGAAAACCCAGGGTGCCGCGACCGTCCTCTTCACCGCCAACGCCGACCGCGAATACCGCGACAACTTTGACGAAGTCCAACTCTTTGCCGTGAAAAACCAGATGGAGCACGGGCGGCTCATCTCGCCGCAATTCCCCGTCCTCGTCGTACTCGACATCCTCTACGCCGACTACATGAATCACGACGCCGCCGCGCGCGACCGCATCTGGCAGCGCACCTACCGCGCCCTGCAACGCAACAAGGAACCCACATGACCATCCTCACCCTCGACATCGGCGGCAGCGAAATCAAGGCCGCCCTCTACCAGACAGACGGCAGCTGCACCCAAACCCTCCCCAACCAAAAAACCGCCGTCAGCGCCAACGACAACCACATTGGCGAACAAATCGTGCAAATCTGCCGCGACACCCAGGCACAAACCGCGCTGCAAGGCGTCGCCATCTCCAGCGCCGGTGTCATCGACCCCTACCGCGGCACCGTCTTGCACGCCGGCCCCAGCATCCCCGGCTACCTCGGCACCGCCCTGAAACCCCTCATCGAAGACCAATGCGGACTGCCATGCAGCGTCGAAAACGACGTCAATGCCATGGCACTCGGCGAATACTGGCTGGGTGCGGCACAAAACAGCAGCTCCGCCCTCTGCCTCACCCTCGGCACCGGCCTCGGTGGCGCCATCCTCCTTGAAGGCAAACTGTGGCGCGGCGCCAACTACGCCGCGGGCGAAATCGGCGTCTGCCCCCTGGGCGATGGCCGCCGCCTCGAACAGGCCGCCTCCACCACCGCCCTGCTCGCCGCCTACGCCGGACGCCGCGGCGAAGCCATCGACGGCAGAACCCTCTTTCAGCGCCTGCGCGCCGGAGATAGCGACGCCGCCAGCGCCCTGGAACAAATGCTCGGCGCCCTCACCGACGGCCTGCTGCCCGCCATCCACCTGCTTGCCCCGGAAACCCTCCTCATCGGCGGTGGCATCGCCGCCCAACACGACCTGATTGAGCCGCGCATCCGCGCCCAACTGGCAGCAAAACTGCCCGCAGCGCACTTCATGCCGAAAAACATCCGCTGCGCCAGCCTGGGCAACCGCGCCGGGATGATCGGCGCCCTGCGCTGGTTCCTCGACAGCAAACCGGTATTGGCGCAATAAACCGCCTGCCCATCCGGCAACCATTACCCCCGATCGCCACCAAAGCGCCTTTACCGAAGACACCATAGGGTGCGCCTTGGCGCACCGTCACCCACCCATCCGGCAACCATTACCCCGACTGCAATATAGCAATCCACCGAAAGTTTCAGACAAGGCGCGTCGCCGAAGACAGTACGCATTTGGGTGGTGTCCTAAAATGTATGCTGCCTCAAACAAATCCGTAGTTGATATAGAAAAATCCGATGGCAAATGCCTTAACGTGATAGAACATCTTCTTGGAAAAACAGCAGGTTT
>ERZ772946.503-NODE-503-length-14784-cov-7.85281_pt1 | contig 14784 bp, 13 predicted proteins | sample MGYA00511680_ERZ772946 | MGnify/ENA primary metagenome ERZ772946 (study PRJEB29015, sample SAMEA2737918) | human oral metagenome | biome: human oral; feature: human-associated habitat; material: dental | place: China | collected 2016 ... | reverse complement strand
GCTGGCCTTCGCGCGCGCCGGCCGGCGTGTGGCGCTGATCGATCCTCGTCCTGCGGCAGAACCGGGGGGCGGAAAACCTCTCGCGCCGGACGACTGGGACGCGCGGGTGTTCGCGCTGTCGCCCGCCAGCATGCAGCTCCTGCAATCGCTGGGCGTTTGGGAACGGCTGGATGCCCAGCGTCTCGCCCCGGTGCATGACATGCGACTCTTTCATGACCAGGATGGTGGCGATGCGCAGGAAAGCCTGCGGCTTGAGGCCTTCCAGGGCAACATCGAGACGCTGGCCACCATCGTCGAGGGACGCAATCTTCAGCAGGCGCTGGATGCCGCCGTGGCCGAGGTCGCGCGTTCCTTGCCGCTGCAATGGGTGCAGGGCAGCGTGTCGTCGCTGGTGCTGCCGGCCCAGGCCGACGGGCGCACGCCGGCGCGACTGACACTGGCCGATGGCCAGGGCTGGGAGGCGGGACTGGTGGTGGCGGCTGATGGTGCCCGTTCGGTGCTGCGTGAGCTGGCTGGCCTGTCCGTCACGGTGCGTGACTATGGTCAGACGGCGGTCGTGGCCAATTTCGACAGTTCTCTTCCTACGCGGGATGCTGCCTGGCAATGGTTCGATGGCGATCTGGGGGTGATGGCGCTGCTGCCGCTCACGGCCATCGGCCGGCCGGCGGGGCAGGGGAGGGTCAGCCTGGTATGGTCGGCGCCCACCGACTGGGCGCAGGCGCTTCTGGAGATGCCGGCCGATGAGCTGGCGCGCCAGGTGGCGGCGCAGGCGCGCGGTGCGTTGGGAAATCTGCGATGCATCACGCCGGCTGCCAGTTTCCCGCTGCGTTCCGTCAGCTGCGCGCGTGTCATCGCTCCAGCCTTTGCCATGATCGGGGATGCGGCGCACGTCGTGCATCCCATGGCCGGGCAGGGCATGAACCTGGGCTTCGGTGATGTGCAGGCGCTGGCCGAGGCGTTGCTGGGGGGCGATCGTTGGTCGCACGGCTATCCTTCTTGGCTGGCACTGCGTCGCTATGAAAGGGCGCGTCGCGAGCCGGTGGCAACCATGCAGACGCTGATGACGGGGCTGCACCAGGTCTTCGGACCGGCGCTGCCCCCACCGCTGGCCATGGTGCGCAATCTGGGCTGGCAGGCGGTGGCTGCTTCCGGTTGGGCCAGGCGTCAACTGATCGCCCACGCGATTCGTTGAGTCGGGAGCCTGTGTCTATATAGGGGCCAGGGCTGCCACCAACCCGCCCGGGAAGGGGCATCGGCAGCGTCCGGCCCGTTGTTACTACTCAAAGCGAGATATTCCATGATCGAAAAGATGCGCTCGACGCATGGCCACGGCCGTGCCCTGCGCCGTACCGTTGGCCAGATGCTGGCCGCGGGCATGATGGCAACCTGGCTGGCGGCCCCGCTGTCGGCGGCCGAGACCAAGGCCGACAGCGGACAGGCCCCGGCGGAGTCTGTGGCGGTTACGACGGCTGCTCAGGCCGCATCGGGCAAGGTTGATGAAGGTACCCAGACCGCTATCCGCAATGGTCTGCAGCGCCTGATGGCGGGCAACCCCGGCATGAAGATCGAGGAGATCCGCCCCACGCCGATCCCAGGCCTCTACGAGGTGCAGGTCGGGCAGATACTGGTCTATGCCGATGGCGCCGGCAAGTACGTGCTGGCCGAGGGCGAGCTGATCGACATCGAGAATCAGCGCAACCTCACGCGCGAGCGTGCCACCGAGCTGTCGCGCATCGACTTCAAGCGTGATCTTCCGCTGGACAAGGCCATCAAGCAGGTCCATGGCAACGGCAAGCGCGTGCTGGCCATCTTCGAGGATCCGAACTGCTCGTACTGCCGGCGGATGCGCAGCGTGCTGGCCGGCATCGACGACCTGACCATCTATACCTTCACCTATCCGATCCTGGCGCCGTCGTCGCTGACCAAGTCGCAGAAGGCCTGGTGCGCGAAGGATCCGTCCGCAGCCTGGACCGACCTGATGAGTAATGGCAAGGAGCCCGACAACGCGGGCGACTGCAAGACGCCGGTGCAGGAGGTGCTGGCCTTGGGCCGCAAGCTCAACGTCACCGGCACGCCCACGCTGTTCTTTCCGGACGGCAACCGCGTGCCGGGTGCCATCTCGCCGGAGCAGCTGGAGCAGCTGCTCGACGCTCAGGGCAAGGCAACTGCCAAGAAGGGCTGAGTCCCTCTTATCGGGGCGCCAGCAGCCACATGCGCACCGGCGCCTTCATTAGGCCGGCATTCAGGCCGGCCTCGTGGCCGAATCCCCAGAAGTAGTCGGCGCGGCGCCCACCCTTGATGGCGCCGCCTGTATCCTGTGCCAGCATCAGCCGTTCCATTGGCTGCTGGCTGGCCGGGTGGATGCTCTGGATGAACACGGCCGAGCCCAGTGGGATGCGGCTGCGGTCCACGGCCAGCGAGCGTCCGGGGGTCAGGGGCACACCCAGTGCGCCGACCGGGCCGGCCTCGGGATCGGCCGGGTCGGTGGCCAGCTCCCGGAAGAACACCACGCCCGGGTTCGTCTGCATCACTCGGCGCGCCTGTGCCGGATGCTCGCGCAGCCATTGCTGAATGGCAGGCGCTGTCACTTCCTCGCGCTTGAGGGCCCCTTGCTGCACCAGCGTCCGGCCGATGGCCTGGTACGGATGCCCATTCTGGTCGGCGTAGCCCACGCGGATCAGCGAGCCGTCGCGCAGTTGAACCCGGCCTGAGCCCTGGATTTCCAGGAAGAAGGCATCCACCGGATCATCCAGCCAGGCGATCACGGGCTGTGTGGCATAGTCGCGCTTCGTTTCGCGGGTCTCGATCTCGCGGCGGTCGGCATAGGGCACCACACGCTGGCCGTCCAGTCGACCGCGCAGCCGCAGCCCCTTCAGCTGGGGATGTACCGCGCTCAGGTCGATGGTCAGCAGGTCGGTGGGAATGGCCCGCAGCGGTACCTGGTTCGGACGCTCCTGCATGCGGCTGCCTGTCAGCAGCGGCTCATAGTAGCCCGTCAGCAGGCCGTCGGGCTGGCCAGCATCCTGCAGCTCGCGTGCTACGAAGCGGCTGCCCAGCCACTGCCGCAGTGCCGCATCGTCACCCAGCCGGGCGAATTCTGCGCACAGTCCCGGCCACTTGCCGGGTGGGCGGGGCAGTGCACACTGCCGGCTCACGGCGTCGGCAAAGCCCTGCAGGTCGTCGCTGGCCAGGCCGGGCAGGCGGCTGGCGGGAATCTCGGCTGGAACTGCTGGCGGGACGGTTTTCTTCGGAGCCGTGCCGCAGGCCGCCAGTGCCAGCAGCACGGCCAGTGAGGCCGCCGGCAGTGCGTGGCGGTACGGCCGGGAAGGTGCGGCTACGCCTGATTGCCAGACCGGCATTCCTGCAGGGCAGTGGTCCTGCGGCGGCGCCATGCCGATCCGGTGCGATGTGCCATCAATGCTTGCCAGCCGATCGGGCTTCGTCCTGTCCTGCATGTTCTTGTCATTCCTCAGTGCAACGTCCGCGATATGTTCAGCGGAAAACTCGGGATCTCGGCATCGAAGCGGGCGCCGTCCTCGGCCACGAAGAAATAGCTGCCCTGCATGGTGCCGCCCGGGGTGGGCAGCTGGCTTCCGCTGGTGTACTGGAAGCTCTCTCCGGGCTTGAGCAGCGGCTGATGGCCCACCACGCCCAGCCCTTTCACCTCGCGGCGGTCGCCGGTGTCGTCCTGGATGATCCAGTGCCGGCTGATCAGCTGCGTGCCGATGGTGCCGCGGTTGGTGATGGTGATCGTGTAGGCGAAGGCGAACACGCCATCCATCGGCGCCGATTGCTCCTCCACGTATCGGGTCTCGACGGTGATGTCCACTGCATACCGGTTCTCCGGGCTCATGGGCAGCTCCTCTTGATGGAATGGGCCAGAAGCCGCGTCCGGATGGGCCGGGCGCCGGATCTGGGCGGGGTTCCTGAATTTACAATGCGATGATTCTATTCAACACTCGCTTCAAGGGCAGGGCAAGCCACATGACATACCGGATCGCACCCAGCATGCTGTCGGCCGACTTCGGCAGGCTGAAGGAAGAAGTGCAGGCCATCGAGGCCGCTGGCGCCGACCTTCTGCATTTCGACGTGATGGACAACCACTACGTTCCCAACCTGACGGTGGGGCCGATGGTCTGCAAAGCGCTGCGCCCGCACATCCGCATGCCCATCGACGTGCACCTGATGGTCTCGCCGGTGGACTCGTTGGCTGTGGCCTTTGCCGACGCAGGCGCCGACATCATCACCTTCCACCCTGAGGCCAGCCCCCACGTGGACCGGACCCTGCAGCTGATCCGTTCGCGTGGCTGCAAGGCGGGTCTGGTGTTCAACCCGGCCACGCCGCTGTCGTGGCTGGACTACACGCTGGACCAGCTCGACATCGTGCTGCTCATGTCGGTCAACCCCGGTTTCGGCGGCCAGTCCTTCATCCCTGGAACCCTGGCCAAGCTGCGCGATGCACGGCAGCGCATTGATGTCGAGAAGGCGCGCAGCGGCCGCGACATCTGGCTGGAGGTCGATGGCGGCGTCAAGGTTGACAACATCGCCGAGATCGCTGCCGCGGGGGCCGATACCTTCGTGGCCGGTTCAGCGGTTTTCGGCGCGCCTGACCCGGACGGGGGGTACCATGGAGTCCTAAAGCGCTTCCGCGAGGCGCTGGTCTAGAGCCGCGGGCCCGCAGGCCAGTTCTGGCTGTCCGCCGTGCGCGCTCCAGGGAATTCCATGGGCTGTGGAGCGTAAGCGCAGGAGTGCAAGTCCATGCCTGCGGGTATTCGCTGCCATTACAGGAGCCGCCACCATGTCACAAGCCAACGTCCCGTCGTCATCCTCCCTGCCTCCCGGGATGCAGCTCCGGCTGGCCGCCGTGCGCGCCCTGTGCTTCGACTTGGACGGCACGCTGCTGGACACCATTCCCGATCTGGCCACAGCTGCCAACGGCATGCTGGTCGATCTGGGGCTTGAGCCGCGCCCCGTGGCCGAGGTGGCCACCTACGTGGGCAAGGGGGCCGACCGTCTCATCCTGCGCATGCTGGCCGCGGCCGGGCAGCCCACCGAGGAAGGCTCCGACACCTTCTTGCAGGCGCGCAAGCGCTTCCATGTGCATTACCGGCACTGCAACGGCAAGGAGGCGCGGCTCTATCCGGGTGTGGCCAGTGGCCTCAAGCGCATGGCCGACATCGGCCTGCCCATGGCTTGCGTCACCAACAAGCCGCAGGAATACATCCAGCCGCTGTTGCTGTACTTCCACCTGCGCCAGTATTTCGACTTCTTCATCGGCGGCGATACGCTGCCCACCAAGAAACCTGATCCGGGGCCGCTGCTGGAGGCTGCCCATCGCTGGTACTTGGCCCCCGGTCAGGTGCTGATGGTGGGCGATTCGCTCAACGACACCCAGGCGGCCCGTGCCGCCCGCATGCCGGTGGTGATACTGCCCTACGGCTACAACGAGGGGCGCCCGCTGGATTCGGTCGATGCAGACGCCATCATCGATGACTTGGACCAGCTGGCCACTTGGCTGGAACTGTCGCGGGGGCTGGTGCCCACCGCACCGTCGGCGAAGCGGTAAGGGCGGGCTTTCTGCCTTGCCGGGTGCCCTGGATGGCGCCCATGCTTCCATCTTCTGGGGACATGCGTGTTCGGAGGGTACGCTCATGCGCCGATGGACTGGTATGCTTTGCCCGTTCTGCAGATCTTTCCCAGGCATCGCAAATGACCGAACTCGAATTCAAGGCGCTGGCAGCACAGGGCTACAACCGCATCCCCGTCATGATGCAGACGCTGGCCGATCTGGACAGCCCGCTCGGCCTCTATCTCAAGCTCACCGATTCCGCCAATCGTCGCAATTCCTTCCTGCTCGAATCAGTAGTGGGCGGCGAGCGCTTCGGCCGCTACTCCTTCATCGGCCTGCCGGCCCGCACCGCCATCCGCGCCAAGGGCGCCCACATCGAGGTGGTGCGTGACGGTCAGGTGATCGAGGCTGTTGAGGGCGATCCGCTGGCTTTCGTGCAGCAGTACCAGCGGCGCAACCGCGTCCACCTGCTGCCCGGGTTGCCGCGCTTCTGTGGTGGCCTTGCCGGCTATTTCGGCTACGACGTGGTGCACTTCATCGAGCCCAAGGTCGGCAATGTCGAGAAACCCGACCCCATCGGCGTGCCCGACCTGCTGTTGCTGGTGGTGGACGAGCTGGCCATCATCGACAACCTCAGCGGCATGATCTATCTCATCGTCTATGCCGATCCGTCCGAGCCCGAAGCCTACGGCAAGGCCCGTGAGCGGCTGCATGAGCTGCGCATGCGGATGCGCAATGCGGCATTGGCTCCCGAGGACCTGGTGATGGGGGGCGGTGACCAGGCCGCGCATACGCCCATTGAGCGCCCGTTCGCCAAGGAAGACTACCTCGCCACCGTAGCCGTGGCCCGCGAGCACATCATTGCCGGCGACCTGATGCAGGTGGAGATCGGCCAGATGCTGCGCAAGCCCTTCGCTCATTCGCCGCTGTCACTGTACCGGGCGCTGCGCTCCATCAACCCGTCCCCCTATATGTACTACTACGACTTCGGGGACTTCCACGTGGCGGGCTCCTCGCCCGAGATCCTGGTGCGCCAGGAGAAGGGTCCCGAGCCGCGCGTCATCCTGCGGCCTATCGCCGGCACCCGCAAGCGGGGCCTGACCGAGGCCGACGACGCTCGTGCCGCCGCGGAACTGCTGGCCGACCCGAAGGAGCGCGCCGAGCACCTGATGCTCATCGACCTGGCTCGCAACGACATCGGCCGCCTAGCCCGCATCGGCACCGTCAAGGTCACCGAGCAGATGGCCATCGAGAAGTACTCGCACGTTATCCACATCGTCTCCAACGTCCAGGGCCAGCTCGAAAAAGAAATGGACGCCATTGACGTGCTGCGCGCCACCTTCCCGGCCGGCACGCTCACCGGCGCACCCAAAGTGCGGGCCATGGAACTCATCGAGGAGTTGGAGCCCGTCAAGCGCGGCATCTATGGCGGCGCCTGCGGCTACCTCAGTTATTCGGGCGAGATGGACGTGGCCATCGCCATCCGCACCGGCGTGCTCAAGGACGGCATCCTCAACGTTCAGGCCGCAGCTGGTGTCGTCTACGACTCGGTGCCCGAGAAGGAATGGCAGGAGACCGAGATGAAGGCCCGGGCGGTGCTGCGCGCCGCTGAGATGGTAGAGAGCGGTCTGGTCAACGGAGGGTGAAATGGCCCGCCTTGACTGATACCCGGGCTGCGAAGAGGGCCCGGGAGCAACACTGCACAGCTGCTCCGTCGGCGGTTCATTGCCTGCCTTCACAGGTCTGAGCTGCCGGGGTGCGGGAATACCGGACGCCGGCACCTGCTTTCAGTATTCAGGAAGGGCTGGCCCGGCCGTATACCGGGCGTGGCGTCGATCAACTTGCCGGATTGCTGCACGACGGGGCGTTGCGGTAGAGCACCTCGTGACTGATCCCTGTGTCGTCGTTGGTCTGGTTGGCCAGCGTCGTCATCGTCACCGTCGTCCAGCCATTGCGCAGCGTCTTCGGGGCCGAGTTGCCTGCAGCTGGGATCGCCACGCCGCGCATGCTGATGTGGGCCGGCGGGTAGTAATCTGCGCCCACCGTCATCAGTGCACGACCGCCGCTGATCAGGCGCGCCTGCACGCTTACCGAGATCGCCTGCACGTCTCCCGGGATCGTCACGAAGTTGAACCAGCCGTGCAGGGGGTTCGGAGAATAGGCGGTGGCCGCCGGCGAACTGGTCATGTGGCAGTCGGTCAGGGCCGTGTTGGCCGTGCAGGTGCCGATCTCGGGACGGACATCCTTGGCCAGCAGCTGCCAGCGCTGCGTGCTGCGCGAGAAATAGAACACCGACATCTGACCCACCTGGATGTGGGCCGGGCTGCGGCTGCCCTGTGGTCCTGAGATCACGAACCAGGGCATCAGCCGGTTCCAGGTGCCGCCCACGCCACGAAACTGTGGCAGGCGCTGCTTCTCCCACGACGGCCAGTGATTCCAGCCACCCCGAGCGCTGATCGAATATCCCGCATGCGACCATGTCCAGGACGGATTGATTCCTGCCAGGTAGCCATCTCCCCAGCCCTGGTCGGCGATCATCCGGGCTGGCTGGGCGCATATGGCGCTATCGGCACTCTGTGCCTGAACGGAGGGGCTGACGGTCATCAGGGCTAGCAGGCCGATGGCAAGCGAGAATTTTCTGGAGGAGGGCTTGTTCATGAGCGTCGAGTTCGGAATGAATGAGATGGATGGGAAAGATTGCGATCGAGAAGAGGGCCCCCGCGTCCTGTGTCCAGGTTGCGGTGTCGGCGGAAAGCAGTGCTGGAGTCGTATGGGTGCTGTATGAAATTACCTTTGGTTACAACAAGACATGTAGGATCTCCATCCAGGACAACAGAAACAGCAGGTTCGCGGGCCTAGAGGGCCTTGACAAACATCAGGAGCTTCATCTCCCTATTCTGCCCGTTCCCGGATCATCAACATGAGCATGATTCACAAAATTGGATGTCGGTCCTTTTGAATACAAGGCTCATGCTTGCAGCATCTGTTGTGATCATTCGCTATCTCTATGCTGACGAACGGCATCGAGCATACGATGGCAGCGGATTCACGACGGTATGGAGTTTGCTGGATCTTGTTGTGACCGCGTTTCCAGTGTGAATATTCGTGAACAGTGCTAATGTATTCGCTGGAGTACCTGTTTTCTCGGCGAGTGTTGGTTTGAATACAACAACATTTCTATAAATATAGTTAAATTTGACTATATTTATAGAAATGTTGGCTATGAAATACAATTTGTATCTGTCAAAGGCCTTGGTGCACTTTCCACTGCTCCCGGATTGCACGGTATCTCAGCAGGAGGACTTTCATTTGTTCACGCGTCCATTCTGTATCTCATAATGAAAAACGGCCAATTTGTCGATAATTGGCGTCAAATAAAGGAATATGCATCATCAATCATGCATATTTTGAATGACGAAAGATCTCTGTGCTTTTCTGGTCAAGGCTGTTCGGAAAAGTCAATAGGATTGAGGCTGCACCGTCGAAGGTGTAACCGAATTGTTCCTTTCTGGACGGCGGGTCCACGCCCGGCACTCACGCACAGCGCGACACCCAGCGCGCATATGCGGAAACTGCATATGCTTCCTCGTTCCCTGTCGCTCAGGGCGGTGTGTCTCACTATCTGCCGATCTCGAAATGCGGCATTCTTGCAACCCCTGCAAGGGCCGCTGGCCGAATGAAGGACCAAGATGACCAAGAAACTGCTTGTCGCTTCCCTGTTGTTCACCACGCTGCAGCCGCTGGCAGCTACCCAGGCCACGCCCGTGCGCTGGGCGCGTTCGGCAGATCCCGCCACGCTCGACCCGCACGCCGTCAACGTCGGCCTCAACTTCAACCTGCTGCACCAGATGTACGAGCCACTGGTGATCCGGCTGGCCGACAACTCGCTGCAGGGTGCGCTGGCCTAAAGCTGGAAGCAGACCGACGATTCCTCCGTCTGGGCGTTCAAGCTGCGTTCGGGCGTCAGCTTCCATGACGGTACCCCGCTGACGGCTGCCGACGTGGTGTTCTCGCTCAAGCGGGCGCAGGCGCCATCCTCGCAGATGAAGTCGTTGCTGTCCTCGGTCCGCGAGGTGGTGGCGGTCGATCCGCTCACCGTCCACATCAGGACCCAGGGCCCGGACCTGGTGCTGCCCGACAACCTCACCAACCTCTTCATCATGAGTGAGGCATGGACGCGCGCTCACCAGGCGGAAGCGCCCCAGGACACGGCGTCCAGAACCGAGAACTACGCCACGCGCCATGTGAACGGCACCGGCCTGTACACGCTCGCCTCGCGTGAGGTGGATTCGCGCACGGTCATGAAGCTCAACCCTGCCTACTGGGGCAAGGGCCAGTTCCCGCTGCAGGTCACCGAGCTCACCTATGTGCCGATCAAGTCGCCTGCCACCCGGGTGGCAGCCCTGTTGTCCGGAGAGATCGACTTCCTGCAGGACGTGCCTGCCCAGGACGTGGCCCGGCTCAAATCCAACGCCAACCTGAAGGTGGCCAGCGGGCTCGAAAACCGCACCATCTTCCTGGGGCTCGACGTGGGATCGGCCAAACTGCGCCATTCCTCGGTCACTGACCGCAACCCGCTGGCCGATGCCCGAGTGCGCGAGGCGCTGGCGCTGGCCATCGACCGTGATGCCATCCAGAAGGCCGTGATGCGCGGCCTCTCCAGCCCCACCGGCATGCTGGCGGCGCCCTTCGTCAATGGCTACACCAAGGCGCTGGCCGCCTATCCCAAGGCAGATCTGGCGCGCGCTCGCAAGCTGCTGGCCGAAGCCGGCTACCCTGAGGGCTTCACGCTCACGCTGGATGCGCCCAATGATCGCTACGTGAACGACGAGGCCATCGCCACCGCCGTGGTGGGCTTCCTGGCGCGCATCGGCGTCAAGGTCACGGTCCAGGCGCGGCCGTTTGCCCTGCACAATGCGCTGCTCACCAAGGGCGACAGCGACTTCTACCTACCTGTATGGCTGGGGGGGGCCCATCCACGACTCGGCCTATGTCTTCGACTACCTGGTCCACACCCGGGGCAAGAATCGCCTGGGCACCTGGAACATCACGGGTTACAGCAACCCGCAGCTCGATGCCCAGATCGAGTCGCTGTCCTCTGAAGGCAACCGCGACAAGCGCAACGCCACCATCCAGAGCATCTGGGAGGCCACTCGCCAGGCGGGCTTCTACATCCCGCTGCATGACCAGATGATCAGCAACGCTTCCATTCCCAGTCTGGACGTGCCGATCCATCCCAACAACATCACCTACTTCAAGCTGGTGAAGGTCCAGGAGCCCTGATCCATGCTTGCCCGTCTGCTCGGCCGCCTTGGCCAATCGGTGCTGGTGCTGCTGGTGGTGTCGATGGTCTCGTTCCTGGTGTTCCGCTACATCGGCGACCCCACCGTCAGCCTGCTGGGTGAGGATGCCTCGGTGGCCGAGCGCGAGGCCCTGCTGCACGAACTGGGCTTCGACCAGTCGGTGCCGGTGCAGTACGCCGGCTACCTGAAGCAGGTTCTCGGCGGCCAGTTCGGCATCTCCTATCGTTTCCGCCAGCCGGTCACCGAGGTCATCGCTTCGCGCGTGCCGGCTACCGTCGAGCGGTCGCTAGCCGCTGTGCTCTTCTCGGTAGTGGGCGGCATCGGCCTGGGCGTCTACACCGCCATGCGCCGGCAGTCGCTCGTGTCGCGCACCATCATGGGCGTCTCGCTGGTTGGCGTCTCGCTGCCCACCTTCCTCATCGGCATCGGCCTCATCTACCTGTTCTCCGTTGAGCTGAAGTGGCTGCCGGCCTTCGGTCGGGGCACGCTGGTCGATGTCGGCGGCTGGCAGACCGGGCTGCTTACCGTGTCCGGGCTGTCAGCGCTGGTGCTGCTCGCCATCACGCTGGGTTTCTTCAAGCTTACGCTCATCATGCGGCTGGTGCGCACCGAGATGCTCGACGTGCTGCGCAGCGACTACATCCGCTTTGCGCGCGCCCGGGGTCTGCGCAACGCCACGCTGTATGGTCGGCATGCGCTGCGCAACACCCTCATTCCCGTCATTACCATCATCGGGCTGCAGCTGGGCTCGCTCATTGCCTTTGCCATCGTCACCGAGACCGTCTTCCAGTGGCCGGGGCTGGGGCTCCTGTTCATCACTTCCATCCAGGGGGTGGACGTGCCGGTGATCTCCGCCTACCTGCTGATGATCGGGCTGCTCTACATCGGCATCAATCTGGTGGTGGACCTGCTCTATGCCTGGGCCGACCCGAGGCTGCGCCGGCGTTGAGGCCGCGCAGCCCATGCTTCTTTCCGTCCTGCCCCATGAAAGCCGTTTCCTCTGAATCACGGTTGGATGCAGCCGCCCCCTCAGGGGACGCACCGGTTTTCCCGGTGGATGCTTCGGACGCCATGGTGAATGGCTCTGATGGCCCGGATGCGCCACCGACACGTCGTAGCTGGCGCCAGTCGGACTCGCTGCTGGTGCGAAGCCTGGCCGGATCGCGCCTGACCCAGGCTGCCTTGCTGGTGCTGCTGACCTGCATCGGCCTGGCCATTGCCGCCCCCTGGATCGCCTCGCAGAACCCCTTCGATCCTGCTGCGCTCGATCTGCTCGATGCCTTCACGCCACCGGGCGGGGAGGGCATCTCGGGGCACAGCTACTGGCTGGGTGCCGACGACCAGGGGCGTGATGTCTGGTCCGCCATACTGTATGGGCTGCGCATGTCGGTGCTGGTCGGTGGCTTGTCCGTGCTGCTGTCCATGCTCATCGGCGTCACCCTCGGCGTGCTGGCCGGTTATCGCGGTGGCTGGCTGGATGTGCTCATCATGCGCATCGCGGACGTGCAGCTCACCTTCCCGGTGCTGCTGGTGGCACTGCTCATCTTCGGCATTGCTCGTGGCGTCCTGCCCAGCGGTCTGGGGACGACGTGGCCGTCCACGTCATCATCGTCGCCATCGCGCTGTCCGACTGGGTTCAGTACGCCCGCACCGTGCGCGGTGCTGTGATGGTCGAGAAGCAGAAGGACTACGTGGCGGCCGCCCGCATGCTGGGGCGCTCCTCGCCGGGCATCCTGTTCTTCCACGTGCTGCCCAACGTGCTGGCGCTGGTGCTCGTCATCGGCACCATCAGTCTGGCGTTGGCCATCGTCGCCGAATCCACACTGTCCTATCTCGGTGTGGGGATGCCGCCAACCCAGCCCTCGCTGGGCACGCTCATCCGCATCGGCCAGGGCTTCCTGTTCTCCGGCGAATGGTGGATCCTGCTCTTTCCGTCGCTGATGCTGCTGGCCCTCGCACTGTCGGTCAACCTGGTGGGTGACTGGCTGCGTGACGCCCTCGACCCCCGCCTGCACTGAGGTGCCCGTGACAGACACCCCGAAACCCCTGCTGGTCGCCGATGCGCTCGATGTCATCTTCGACACCTACCGCGGCCCGCACCAGGTGCTGCACCAGGTCTCGTTCCAGATTGCACCGGGCGAGATTCTCGGTGTGGTCGGTGAATCCGGTGCCGGAAAATCGATGACCGGTCTGGCCGTTGCCGGACTCATTGAGGCGCCGGGCCGGCTGGCGCACGGCAGTGTCATGCTCGAAGGTGTGCGCATCGATACGCTGCAGGGCGAGGCCATCCGTCGCCTGCGTGGCCGACGCATCGGCATGGTCTTTCAGGATCCGCTCACCAGCCTCAACCCGGTACTCACCATCGGGAAGCAGCTCACCGAGACCATTCGCACCCACCTGCCACTGTCCGAGGGGCAGGCCACCGAACGGGCGCTTGCCCTGCTGGCCGAAGTCGAGATTCCGCAGCCTGAGTGGCGGCTCTCTCAGTATCCGCACCAGCTCTCCGGCGGCATGCGTCAGCGTGTGGCCATTGCCCTGGCGCTGTGTGCCGACCCCTGCCTGCTGATCGCCGACGAACCCACCACCGCGCTGGATGTTTCCGTGCAGGCGCAGATCATCGCGCTGCTGCGGCGTCTCTGCCGTCAGCGGGGCCTGTCGGCCATGCTCATCACCCACGACATGGGCGTCATTGCCGAGACCGCGGACCGCGTGATGGTGATGTACGGTGGCCGCGTCCTGGAAACGGGTCCGGTCCGCCAGGTGCTGCAGCACCCGCGTCATCGCTATACCCGGGCGTTGATGGCTGCCATTCCTTCCGTCACCCGGCGCCAGCATCGCCTGCCTGTGCCAGGTGTCGAACCGTCGTCGTCCGTGCCGGACGATGGCAACGTGCCGCAATCATTATCTGTGGTGGATGACGGCGCCCCGCAATGGCAGGCCCAGCCTCCGAAGGCTGTCGAGAGTGCGTCAGCCGCTGATCAATCCGCAGAGGCGGATGCCGGCACGCCACTGCTCGCCGTCGAAAACCTCTCCCGTCGCTTCGATCTGTCCTCGGGCTGGTTGCCGCGCCTGCTCTCGCGTGAGCCCCGGCGCATCCTGCAGGCCGTCGACAATGTAGGCTTCACCATCACGCGTGGCCGCACCTTCGGCCTGGTCGGTGAATCCGGCTCGGGCAAGTCCACCGTGGCCCGCATGGTGGAGGGCTTGCTGAAGCCGGACAGCGGACACATCGTCTTCGAGGGCATCGATCGCTGGAGCCGTGACGCCGCACGCTTGCCGGCCGAGCAACGGCTCGCCTTGCGTCGCCGCTGCCAGATGATCTTCCAGGATCCCTACGCCAGCCTGAATCCGCGCTGGCGTGTGGCCCGGCTCATCGCCGAACCCTTGCACGTGCTGGGGCTGGCCACGGATCGCGATGAAATCGAGGCACGCGTCATCGACATGCTGCGCCATGTGCGCATGTCGCCCGATGATGCACGCAAGTATCCGCACCAGTTCTCCGGTGGGCAGCGCCAGCGCATCGCCATTGCTCGCGCCCTCATCAGCCAGCCGGATTTCATCATCTGCGACGAGCCCACCTCGGCCCTGGACGTTTCGGTGCAGGCCCAGGTACTCAACCTCATGCGCGACCTACAGGACGAGTATGGCCTGACCTATCTGCTCATCAGCCATGACCTCGCCGTCATCCGCTTCATGTGTGATGACATTGGCGTCATGCAGCAGGGACGGATGGTGGAACAGGGCAGGGCGCAGGCCGTGCTGGACGACCCGCAGGATCCCTACACTCGTCAGCTGCTGGCCGCCATCCCGTTCCTGGGCGTCTGATCGGCCAGCATTGCGTGGCCGGGGTTCAGAGCCATCCCATTACACACAACTACCCATCCCGCATGGCCTGCATGACGGCGACCGAGA
>ERZ772946.500-NODE-500-length-14830-cov-4.28514_pt1 | contig 14830 bp, 15 predicted proteins | sample MGYA00511680_ERZ772946 | MGnify/ENA primary metagenome ERZ772946 (study PRJEB29015, sample SAMEA2737918) | human oral metagenome | biome: human oral; feature: human-associated habitat; material: dental | place: China | collected 2016 ... | reverse complement strand
ACTCTACTCCCATAGAAGGATTTGTCCCCCAAGTCACCATAGGTGCCAACTGGGAAACATCAATCTCAATGACTTTATCATAGACGGCATCAGGATCACTGACTAGAGTCTTCCAATCAGCTACCGCTGCTTCAAAGTCCTTGGGAGCTCCCGGCCGACCTTGAACGTAATCATAAGTCTTTTGGTCAGGATTCATAATACCCAACTCTATGGACATATTGCAGATGGTCATACGCTCTTCCATGGTCAGATGGTCAATCGCATCACCAGCATACTCGACCACATAACCGACACCAGCAGCCACACCATATCGGGCTATCAGAGCGAGGATAAAGTCTTTAGAATAGACACCTTTAGGTGGCACTCCGGTAAATTTGACCAACATTTTCTTAGGCTTGACCTGCCAAATGGTCTGCGTAGCAAAGACGTGCTCTACCTCCGAAGTACCGATTCCAAAAGCAATAGCTCCAAAAGCTCCATGAGTAGCCGTGTGACTATCACCGCAGACGATGAATTTGCCCGGCTGAGTCTTGCCCGTTTCGGGTCCAACCATATGGACAATACCCTGCAATTCCGATCCATGAGCCGCATGCTCGATTCCAAAATCCTTGACATTCTCAGAAAGTTTATCAATCTGAGCCTTGGAAATCACATCCCGAATATCATAGATATTGACCGTAGGAACATTATGATCAAAGGTTCCAAAGGTCAAATCCGGCCGTCTAACTTTGCGCCCTGCATCTCGAAGACCTTGAAAAGCCTGAGGGCTGGTTACTTCATGAATATAATGCTGATCCACATACATAAGCTGGGGCTGGCCTTCTTCGCCTGTTATCAGATGCCTTTCCCACAGCTTATCAAAAATCGATTTTCCAGCCATACTAGCTTCTCCATATGTAATATAAAATTCCAATTTCCACTATTATTCCACAAATCCAAGCCAGCCAGAAATACCATTTTCTGGTCTTGTGGTGAAAGAGGCGACCGCCTAATAAAGCGCCCAAACTTCCGGCTGCCAAAGCTGACAAGAGCAAGGTTTTCTCTGGAATGCGGTAGTGATTTTTCTTAGCCTTTCGCTTATCCCAGCCATAAAGCAGGAAAACGATAAGGTTCCATAGTAGGCAAATACCTGTTAATATCCATTTCATAAGTTATTGATAATGGCCTCCATCATTTGAGTTGTTGTCGCCTGACCACCCAGATCTCGGGTTAAAATCCCTTGAGCCAAAGTCTTCTCAACCGCTGCTTCAATCGCTTCTGCAGCTTCAAGCTCTGCAAAACTATCCCGCAGCATCATGGCTACAGAAAGGATCATACTGATAGGGTTGGCAATACCTTGCCCTGCAATATCAGGAGCTGAACCATGGATAGGCTCGTAAAGACTGGGTCCTGCAGCCGAATGACTGGCCGATGGCATAACTCCCAGCGTCCCTGACAAGACACTGGACTCGTCTGAGAGAATATCCCCAAAGAGATTTTCCGTTACCACAACATCAAACTTAGCAGGATTGGTAATCATGAGCATCGCAGCGCTGTCCACCAGCTGGTGCTCCAAGGTCACATCTGGATAATCCTTGGCCACCTCATTTGCTACTCTGCGCCAGAGTTTAGATGTCGCTAGCACATTTTGCTTGTCAATACTGGTCACGCGCTTTCTGCGACCACGCGCAATGTCAAAGGCTTTACGGACAATTCGCTCCACCTCTTCATAGCTGTAGTCGTTAATATCACGCGCAGATCTGTCCTCCAAAATATGCTCACCAAAGTAAATCCCACCCGTCAGCTCGCGCACGACCACGAAATCCACACCAGCAATTCGCTCTGCCTTCAAAGGCGACAAATGCTTAAGAGCATCGAAAATCTTAACTGGGCGGATATTGGCATAGAGTTCAAGCTCCTTGCGCAGAGCGAGCAAGCCTTGCTCAGGACGAACTGGAGCATTATCATACTGGGGACTGCCGATAGCTGCTAGGAGAATAGCATCCGCCTCCTTGGCTGCTACCAGAGTAGACTGAGGCAGAGGATGACCTTCCGCATCAATACCAGCACCTCCAAAAGCCTTCTCCGTGATATGATAAGTAAAACCGAACTTGTCCGCAACAGCAGCCAGAACCTGGAGACCAGCCTCCATGATTTCTGGGCCGATACCGTCACCCGCCAGAGCTACAATTTCTTTTGTCATAGTCGCTTCCTTCTAATTATTTGCAGGCAGATCGCGGTAGGATACCTGATGGCCAATTTCACCAGCATTTTCCTTTTGCACAAAGGTGTTGGCATGGATATAGGCAATGGCGCTGGCCTTAAGAACATCAAAGTCAATACCAGAGGAGTTGAAAATCGTATCTGTATCCGTATTTTCAACAGCTACCAAGACACGAGCCTGAGAGTCAATACCATCCGTTACCGCTTCGATGTTATAAGACAAAAGCTGGACAGACTGGTTAAAGAATTGGTCAATGGCATTAAAGATAGCTTCAACACTTCCTTTACCTTCTGCCACACAGCTGACCGTCTCGCCATCTCCATTAACCAGCTGCACATCCGCTGTGATGGTATGGTCGTCATTGGTCGTCAACTGCAGATCATCAAAGTGGAAGCCTTCAGGATTTTCGACCGTCGTTCCAGCAATCAGAGCTCGAATATCAGCATCCGTGACTTCATTTTTCTTATCAGCCAAGACCTTAAACTTAGCAAAGAGATCATTGATTTCAGATTCCGCAAAGTCCAGAGCCAGTTCTTTGAGTTTTTCGACAAAGGCATGGCGGCCAGACAGTTTGCCAAGCGGCAGTGAATTGCTCTTGACTCCAACCAACTCTGGTGTGATGATTTCATAGGTCAGTGGATTCTTAAGAACACCATCCTGATGGATACCGGACTCATGAGAGAAGGCATTGCCGCCAACAACCGCCTTGTTCTTAGGCACTGGAATACCAGAGAAGCGGGATACCAGCTCAGAAGTGTTGATGGTTTCATTAAGGACAATGTCTGTCTCAACTTGGTAATAGTCCTGACGAATCTCTAAGGCAACTGCTACTTCTTCCAATGCTACATTTCCAGCCCGCTCACCGATTCCATTGATAGTTCCCTGAACACGACCAGCACCGTGCTTGATAGCTGTCAAACTATTAGCCGTTGCCATACCAAGGTCATCATGGCAATGAACACCAAATACAACCTTATGATTAGAAGTCACATTTGCCACTAGGTAGTCGAAAATATTTGCAAACTCTTCCGGAGTAGTAAAGCCGACTGTATCTGGAATATTGATATAAGTCGCACCTGCATCAACTGCTGTTTGTACCACCTGAAAAAGGAAATCCAGCTCTGTTCGTGTCGCATCCTCTGGTGAAAACTCGACTATATCGAACTTGGAGCGCGCGTAGGAGACATGCTCTTTCACAGCTTCTAAAATCTCTTCCTTAGACTTTTTCAGCTTAAACTCTCTGTGAATAGGACTGGTCGCAATGAAGACATGAATCTGTGGATGCTTAGCATCCTTGAGCGCTTCATAGCAGGCATCAATATCGGACTTGACCGAACGCGCCAGCCCAGTAACAGAAGCTTTTGTGATGACTTTAGCAATCTCCTGCACCGCCGCAAAAGAATCTGGACTCGCAGCAGGAAAACCGGCTTCAATGACTGAAATCCCCCACTTCTCTAACTGCTTGGCAATAGCCACCTTTTCCTTGATAGAGAAATTCACTCCTGGTGTCTGCTCACCATCCCGGAGGCTGGTATCAAAAAACTCAACTTTGCGTGTCATAGACAACTCCTTTTCTAAGATACATAGACCATTTAGGAAAAACTCTTCCCAACTTCTAGGTCGTGTTCAATAACTGAGACAGTATGAGACAAATTGATTTCAGAAAAATCAAGATGTATTCCCACTTCCGTCGCTCCTTTAGAATCCATTTCTTCCTCATCAGAGTTTGAGGTAAGATAGGTCAAATAAAAAACATCTCACTTGAGGAACAAGCGAGATGTTGATTTACTCCCGCTTGGTAAGCCAAACAGGACTAATGCTTTTGCACTAGCCCGAGTAACTCAACAACAAAGCAAAGTTTGAAGATTGGGTTGACTTCATGTTTGACTAACTCCTTTTTGAGATGGTTTCTTATTGTTTAGTATTTTAACACAGTATCATAAAGCTGTCAAGAAAAAGTCGATATTTTCTGAAAATTTTTAATATGCTGGATTATTTTGGGGTTTATTAGCAAAAATAAGAGAAAGAAAAAGGAGCAAGGTGAATCTCACTTCTATTTTTTCAGGACTCGTAACATGATTCATTCTATTTTCTTCACCTCCTCGCATACTGAACACCTCGGAAAAGGAGAAAGGCTGTTAGAATCAGGGAAACAAGCCAGATAGTCTTCAGGAGGTAAAATTGAATCAGATAGGTAGAGATGATAGCTCCCACTACAAAGCTTGCTAATAGTGCTACAAAGAAAAGGCCTTCTTTCAAATCTTTCGCTTTCTTGTTTCGAGCATAGTTGCCAAAAGCTACCATGGTTTTCTTGATATTCCCCGTCATAAAAGAATTGTTATAGACAATGCCATCCACCTCGCCAAAAGCCGTCGCAACCAGGCCCATGCAGAAAGCCAGTGGCGGCACGATATAGAGATGGGGCACATTTGCTGGCAAAAATCCAGCGACAGCTGTCGTCAATATCAAAGGAAAAACGCTGGACAGTCTGCGCCAAGAATGCTCAAAATGATGCTGAAAAACGGTCATCAGAAAAATACCCAGCATAAAGGCCAACATAGTTGCTAATTTCACTTCGATTCCTCTTGTCTCTTGATTGATGAGTTCAACCGAAAGGAAAACGACATTTCCCGTCTGACCTGCCACCAAGGTGCCTCCCCTCTCAATGAAAGTATAGGCATCGATAAATCCTGCACAAAAGGTCAAGAGGCAGGCAAAAAATTTTGAACGAGAGTGAAACTCTCTTTTTACAAATTGTTTCATAAACCACCTACAAAACAAGGGAGTGACCAGACTCCGAAAATCATGGATTTCAGTCCGTCCACTTCCCCTTGCTAGATTACATTTCAAAACCTTGCAGCTACTGCGATTTACCAGATTTACAAACTGTTATTTCCTCAAATGACAGAGCTAGAAAGCTACGTGTGCTAACCTTCTCTGGCTTCCTTAAGGATTTTTTCAATCTTGGTAGTAATTAGGTCAATAGCCACCTTATTAGAAGCTCCCTCTGGAATGATGACATCCGCATAGCGCTTGGTCGGCTCAATAAACTGATGGTACATAGGCTTAACGACACCCAAATACTGCTCAATAACACTATCCAAACTGCGTCCTCGCTCTTCCATGTCTCGCTTAATCCGACGGATAATCCGAACATCATCATCTGTGTCCACAAAGATCTTAATATCCATCAAATCTCTCAGGCGCTGGTCCTCTAAGACCAAAATCCCCTCAACGATGAACACATCCTGAGGATCCTGACGATAGGTCTTTTTACTGCGGGTATGCTCCGTATAGTCGTAAGTGGGAATATCCACTGGTCGACCAGCCAAGAGCTCCTTGATCTGCTCAATCATCAGGTCCGTATCAAAGGCAAAAGGATGGTCATAGTTGGTCTTAACCCGCTCCTCAAAAGTCAGATGCGTCTGATCCTTATAGTAGGAGTCATGCTCAATCATGGCAATATTTTCGTTTGGAAAATTAGCCAAAATTGCTCGAGAAACACTGGTCTTTCCGCCTCCGGAACCACCAGTTACACCAATAATAATAGGTCTATTTTGCATTATAAGCTCCATCTCTTGTTATCTTATCTATTTTACCGCAATTCATGTTATAATGAAAGAGCTAAAATAAAAAAAGTACATGCTTAAAAATATAAAAAAGGAGGTTTTTATGTTCAAACTTGGAATCATCGGAACAGGTTCAATTTCTCATGAGTTCATCAAGGCTGCTCACTCAACAGGCGACTATCAGCTTGCTGCTGTCTACTCTCGGACTTTAACTTCTGCTGAGCGCTTTGTGCAAAACTATGAAAATACAGCCGTCTATACTGAAATGTTGGAATTTCTGTCGTCCGATATTGATGTCGTTTATATCGCCAGTCCCAACAGCCTGCATTTCAAGCATGCCAAGGTAGCCATTCTGGCTCGTAAACATGTCATTGTCGAAAAGCCTGCGGTTTCTCGTCCCAAAGAATGGCGGGAATTGGTCAAGCTGGCTGACGAGCACCAAGTCTATCTCTTTGAAGCTGCCCGCAACTATCATGAGCAGGCATTTGATACAATCAGTGATTTTCTCAAGGACAAGACCGTCTTGGGAGCCAACTTCACCTATGCCAAGTATTCTTCAAAAATGCAAGCTCTGCTTGCGGGAGAGCAGCCCAATGTTTTCTCAGCTAAGTTTTCTGGCGGCGCTTTGATGGATTTGGGTGTCTATCCTGTCTATGCGGCTATCAGACTTTTCGGCCATCCGCGCTTCGCTCGCTACAGCGCCCAGCAGCTAGCCAATACGATTGATTTAAATGGAGCCGGCTGTCTTATCTATCCAGATTTTCAAGTTCAGATTCAGGCCGGTAAAAATATAAACAGCAATCTGCCAGCAGAGATTTATACGGATCAGGGAACTCTGACTTTAGACGGGATTGAATTTATCAGCTCTGCTATTTTCCAAAATCTGGACGGTCAAGAGGAGCTGCTGCCTATCCAGCGTGCTTCCCATACCATGCTGGAGGAAGCTCAGGCTTTCGCGCGAGTGCTCAAGGGCGGACAGAATGCAGCTCATGAGAAATGGTTGGATGCGGCAGCGGCTGTTCATGAAAGCTTATTTGCCATGCGCAAGGACGCTGGCATTAGATTTGAGGTTGATGATGATTAAGGAACAATTTCCCCCGAGCTGGCAAAATCAGCTGGCTCAGCTAGGCTTTGAAAATTTGACAGCTATTCAAGAGAAGATGTTTGAGCCTATTTCTGCAGGTGATACGGTGCTGGGAATCAGTCCGACTGGTACTGGTAAAACTCTGGCCTATCTCTTTCCCAGTCTGCTCAAACTGACACCTAGAAAAGCACAACAGCTCTTGATTTTAGCTCCTAATACTGAGTTGGCTGGACAAATCTTTGAGGTCTGCAAGACTTGGGCGGAGCCTTTAGGGCTGACAGCCCAGCTCCTGCTCTCCGGCTCCAGCCAGAAGCGACAGATTGAGCGCCTTAAGAAAGGACCAGAGATTATCATTGGCACTCCCGGTCGAATTTTTGAATTGGTCAAGCTAAAAAAAATTAAGATGATGAATATTGATACAATCGTCTTAGATGAATTTGACCAGCTGCTCAGCGATTCTCAGTATCACTTTGTAGATAAAATCACCCACTATGCACCTCGTGACTACCAGCTGGTATATATGAGCGCCACCGCTAAGTTCGACCACGATAAGATTGCTGAAAATACCCTAGAAATCAGCATTGACGACCAAGTTTTGGACAACATTCAGCATTTTTACATGCAAGTCGAAAAACGTGATAAGGTGGACCTGCTGCGCAAGTTATCCAATGTAGAAGATTTCCGTGGACTAGTCTTTTTCAACGCTCTGTCAGACCTAGGCAGCGCCGAGGAAAAACTCCAGTATCGTGAATCCAACGCGGTTTCTCTAGCCAGCGATGTCAACGTTAAGTTCCGCAAGGTTATTCTAGATAAGTTCAAAGAACACCAGATTACTCTCTTGCTAGCCACTGACTTGGTTGCTCGCGGCATTGATATTGATTCGCTAGAATGTGTTGTCAATTATGAACTTCCGTGCGATTTAGAAACCTATACCCATCGCTCTGGGCGAACCGGCCGCATGGGCAAGGAAGGCTATGTCATCACCTTTATCAGCCATCCAGAAGAGTTGAAGACATTGAAAAAATACGCTTCTGTGCGCGAAATTGTACTAAAAAATCAAGAACTTTATGTAACGAGTTAGACTAAAAAAGCTTTGGAAATCTAATGTTTCCAAAGCTTTTTGCTTTTACTCATTACCAACAAGAATTTCAAAAATCTAACCCCAAGGACCGTCTTAGTCTCTGCCGTAATAAATACGATGGGGCTCAAGCTGACCTTCCAACAGCTCATCGACCGTTACCAAAGTATATCCGTTACTCTTCAGATACTCGAGGACATTTGGCAGAGCGTCAATACTGGTCTGGTGAATATCATGCATGAGGATAATCGAACCTGGCTGGGTTTTAGCAATCTCTTGCATAATAGCTTTAGTATTGCGTGTCTTCCAGTCTAGACTGTCCACATTCCACATGATAAAGGACTGGTCAACCGAATTTTGAATTGTAGCATTAATAGCTCCATAAGGAGGCCGCGTAATCGTTGGCTTGATGCCTATGACATTGTTAATAGCGGTCTGGGTATCAAGGATTTCTTTTTGGGCTGTCTCCAGAGGAAGTTTGGTTAAGACTGGATGGTCCCATGTATGAATCCCAATCTGATGACCTTCATTGTGCACGCGCTTGACGATCGCTTCATTACCAGCAATGTTTTGACCAACCATAAAGAAGGTCGCCTTGGCACCATATTTCTTGAGGATCTCCAGAGCCTGCGGTGTTGTCTTAGGATCAGGACCGTCATCAAAGGTCAGAGCAACCATTTTCACATGCTTCTTAGCCTCAAAACTCTGATAAGCTGCCAAGTCATCGCCGGTCAGATAGTCCGCATTGATCTGGTCATAAAAGCTAGATAAAGGAACGTCAATGCTGGTTAAGCCTTGCACTTCCTTGCTCAATTTGATAGAAAAATGGCTGTATTCATAACGGAAAGACCACTGACTCAACTCCGTTCCATTAAGGTTATTAAGAATTTCCGTCTGAACCGCCTCATCTGCCTGCCTAAAGGTCAGCTGGCTGGATATTTCGTTGATGAAGATTTCCTTAGCTGCGTCGGGATCCTGAAAGAGCTTATCCAGAGTGAAAGGGCTGCCGTCTGCACCGAGATAGCTGTCAGCAACTTCCCGTTCTTCTCCTTTACTGATTTTCATCTCTTTGACATGATAGTCCTTGCGATGCACCAGTACTTCTTTAACATCCTTCAGGCTCGTTTCTTTTTCCTCAGCATAGTAGAAGGTCAATTCCTCAATTTTATCGCCCTTCTTCTGATTATCCTTAATCGTCTGGCTATCTGCGTCCATCTGCTCCTTAACACTCGCCATGACCTGACCATCTAGCAGAGGATAGAAGGACTCCACATAGTGGCTGCCAATCATCTTGTTCTGCTTTTCAGTATTTTCAGCGTGGAAGGACTCTTCTTGGGCAATCAGCACACTAACCTTCTCTTGCAGTTCTTTTTCTTGGAAAATAGCGTAAATTTTTACAGCACCCAGAAATAGAGCAGCAACAAAAGCTAAACCTAGCAAGCTGAGAACAATGAATGTTTTCTTACCGTGTTTCTTGTTATTTTGTCTTTTCATACACCTGTCCTAAATGAATAAAAATCATCATTTATCTTGCAAAGTTCACTGCAGCTAGATGTTAGAGACTCTTCTCACGAATGACTTCCACCTTGTAGCCATCAGGATCTTTTACAAAATAATAATTAGGCGGGTTGCCAGGAAGACCCTTTGGATCTGTCACTTCATAGCCCTTGGCCTTGTGCTCAGCGTGCAGACCTTCCAAGTCTGGCGTGCTAAGTGCCACATGAGCAAAACCGTCCCCAATCACATAAGGACCATGGTCATAGTTATAGGTCAGTTCCAGCTCATAATCATCACCTTCCAAACCTAGATAAACGATAGTAAACTGATAATCTGGAAAATCCTTGCGGCGCAGCTCTTTAAAGCCAAAAGCCTCTGCATAAAAAGCGATAGACGCTTCCAAATTCTCCACACGCAAACAAGTATGTAACATTTTTGATGCCATAATTTCACCTCATTCTTTCTTGTTTATTATTATACCCTATTTTAGGCAAAACTTATATTAAATTTTTAAAAAAGTAAATAGAAGCCAGATAAAAAGCAAGTCAATAAGGCTTGCTAAGAATTGTTTTTCAAAAACTGTTCAATGAAGTCGCTATACGAATTCCATTGAGGCATGGGAATGCTTTCTTTCTCAGCACTTCTTTTGATTTCAAAATATTGATCAACCCACTCGGCATAGCCAGAATGCATATGATTTGTGACCATTTCGGCAACCAAAGGCTGACTCAACATGAACTTCATTACTGGAACCAAGAGAAATAAGGGCAGGGATAGATATTTAGTAGGTTTATAACGATGTTTAGGAATGCCATATCGCTGACAGAGTTCTAAACCTTCTCGCCAAGCGCAAATCATCTTTCGAATTGCTTTTTTATCTTTCAAGAGTGCATCAAAAGTCCCCGCTTCTGCAACTGCACCTGCCATTACCGCCTCCTGAAGGCAGTGAACCTTCATCCAAGAAGCCAAGTCAGGCATAGCATCAATGCCTATCCCACTAGCTGTGAAGATAGGAGACAACTCTGCTGTGTAAGAATCATCATCAAGTAACGTAGCTTCTTTGAAAATGATAGCTTGGATCCGACCATCACTCTTTCGCCCTCCTCCAACAGAAGAAGGAAAAGCTAACGACACCTGCTTTCTGTCCAAATAAGAAGGAATCTTGGAGTTGATATTCCAGTTATTCTGTAAAATAAGTAAATGAGCTTTTTCCTTTATAGCCGCCAAATGATTCAATGCCTGCTCTAGTTGCAAACTATTTACCGTTAAGAGAATCAGGTCATAGTCTTGATCAATGCTCGTCACCAATGGCGGTTGAAAATGATGTTCTTTATAGACCTGATCATCTTTCCTTAAATCTTTAATAGAAAGTGTGAAGCCTTGCTCTAAAGTCGACAGCTTATGCTCTCTAACTAAGACAGTAACTTGATGTTGATTAGACAGTAACCAAGCGTATGTCAAACCGATCGTGCCAGCACCATAAACCAAAATGTTCATATTAGGCCTCTCCCGCTATTTAACAGAACGCTTTTTCGTTTCTTTCAATAGCAGTTTAACTTCAAAGACCGTACCTTTTGGTTTGTTGTCCTTGACATAAATAGAGCCTTTGAAAGCATCGACAATCTGCTTGGCCAGAGAAAGTCCCAGACCAAAACCACCTTTCTGACGGGTCCGAGCCTTGTCCACCCGATAAAAGCGATCAAAAATCTTCTTCTTATCTTCATCGCTGATACCAGGACCATTGTCCGCCACTCGGAAAATAAGGTAACGATCTGTCGAAGTAGCCATGACACTGATTACGCCATCATCATCTGTATACTTGATAGCATTGTCAAATAGAATAGTCATCAATTGTTTGAGAAAAATTTGATCGGTCACAATAGGGTGCTTGATCATATTTTCTGAATGAAAGGCTTTTTTATTCTCCCTTGCGATAATGCAGTAATTAGCAAAGGTCGTATCAAAAAATTCTGGTTCAACTTCACCATATTGAGGCTTAATGCCATCATCACGGCGGGCCAGGTTGAGTAGATTGGTCGTCAGCAAGCGCATATTCCGTACTTCATCCAAGCTAGAAGCAATATTTTCACTGCTCTGCATAATTGTAGCTTCAGGCTTACGAAAGAGCGTCTCTAAGCGACTCTGCAATACTGCCAGAGGAGTCCGTAGCTCGTGACTGGCATTTTCCACGAAAGCCTTCTGCTTCTGGATACTTTCCAGCAGAGGCTTGACACTCATCCGAGCCAGATAAATACTGGCAATCAGGGAAATCCCCCAAAAGCTGACCATGACCATGGCAATCAACTGCTCATGCTTGCTGCTGGTCTGCTCCAGCTGGCTGATACTAGTCATGACCACAGCATACTTGATATCAGGATACTCATTTTTAGGATCAATATCAAAGAGATAAGCCCGATAACTTTCTGTCTGACCAAAGCTGTTGCCAATCACAATTTCCTTGATTTGATTCAGATAGGACTTGTTAAACTCTAATGAATTAAAGTCCAGAAAACCATCGCTCTTGCTGGTGGAAATATTTTTATAATCATCATCCAAAAGCAGGGCAAAGGTATTAGAGCTGACATTTGGCGTAGTTAGATTATTAGGCTTAGGCTCTTCATCTGAATCACCATCTGGCTCTTTAATGCTTTTAGGACTTTTAGTATTGACCTTATTGCTCGGATCAGACTGCTGACCTGTCGTCCGATAGGCCAAATCAGCTACTGAACTAGGATCATTACTCAGGTTTTTCAGATTTTCATCAACTGACGTATAAAGGCTGGAGCGCATAACCTGAATAATAATCAAGGTCATGGCTGAGAAGATTAATGTAAACAACCCAAAATAGCGAATGAAATAAGAGAAATCATCCGCATAAAAGGTCTTCTTGATTTTATTCAGCATCTTTTAAAATGTAGCCGACACTACGAAGAGTATGTAGGTTTTTCGCAAATGCCGTTCCTTTCAGTTTTTTACGAATCTTTGAAACGTACACTTCGACAACGGAAACAGTGGTATCACTGTCAAAGCCCCACAGACGGTCAAAAATTTGAGTCTTAGGCAAGATTACATTTTGATTTTGCAGGAAATAAACCAAGAGGTCGAACTCTTTACCAAGCAACTCTACATCTTTACCCGCCTTCGTGGTTGAATTTGTAGATAGGTTGACAGTCACATCACCATAAGAAAGAGTATTCTCGTTGAATTTACCAGCGCGTTTCAAGAGCGCTTGGATCCGCATTTTCAGTTCTTCCAAATAGAAAGGTTTTGTCAGATAGTCGTCAGCGCCGAGCTCAAAGCCATGTCCTTTGTCATCCAAGCTTTCCTTAGCTGTCATGATGAGAACGGGGGTTGTGACTCCTTTTGCTCGGAGATCTTTCAGCACTTGGAAACCGTCCTTTTCAGGCAGCATGAGATCCAGTAAGATGAGGTCATAAACACCGCTTTCTGCTTCATATAGACCTTCTTCGCCATCAAAAACCTGCATTACATCTGCAAAATCATCCAAAAAATCAAAAACTGAGTTTGATAGTCCAAGGTCATCTTCTACCAATAGAATTTTAATCATCTTTCTTTCCTCCAATAAAACTTACCAAGATCACGTCTTTTGGTTTTTGTTTTATTTGCTATTCTTATTATATCATGACTTGGGTCAAAATCAGTAAGTTTTTTCTACGACTGCGACGTTTTATTTTCTTTTGTAGACTTATTATTCTTGTCCGATTGTTCGTTTGTGTTCGTTGAAGACTTTTTCTTGTTTTTCTTCCCGTTGTCATTTTGCTGAGCAGGAGAATTCTTGCTCTTGTCATTGTCAGACTGCTGGCCGTCTTGAGACGGCATGCCTTGGTCTTGACCGTTCTGTCCTGGTCCACCATCCTGCGGCGGCATTCCATTACCTGGTCCACCATTTTGACCATTCTGACCAGCTTGTGGCAGCATGCCATTTCCTGCATTCTGCCCCTGCTCCGGTGCTCCAGGCATAGTAGCTGTCTGTTGAATAGCTGATTGCTGATTGTTTGTACCGTGAATAGATGTCGCAAGGCCATAGCCACCCATAAGTCCGACTGCTAGAGCACCACCCGTCGCAACTGTCAGCCACCATTTGGTGCTTTTTTCTACAACAATCATTTTTTCCATATCCATTTAATACGATTCCTTCTTTCTTTTGTAAATTTTTCAATCTGTTTCTATCAAACAAGAAGCTAATGCAGCTTACAAGTCATCCCATACACATCCTTTCACTTGAATAGCATTATCATATAGATTTTTACTTAAACAGGACTGAATTTTTTCTTAAAAAAGGCTGAAAGATAGGGAAAATAGTTTATGAAAAGTGCTTTTTCAATATACGGCTATATTTATCTAATAAAAGAAAATCAGCTAATCTTGAAGACAGAAGATTGAGTTTAGCAAACAAAGATGCTCCTCGCCCCATCAGGATGACTCTTTGATGAGACTTAATACCTTTTAGTAAAGCTAGGCAAACTTCATCTGTAGTTGAAATCTTAATTCCCATTTCTTTCCAAATAGGATGGTAAGGCTTTTCTGTGGGTGTATCCGCAGCATTGGGACAAAAATAGGTTAAATACACCTTTTTCTGCTCCTGCTTTAATTCGCGATTCATTGATTCAATAAAAGAAAAAATCCCTGCACGACTAGCCACATCTACGCTATAGTAAGGGAAAGCGAGCCGCCCATCTGCAAAACCGCCAGAATGCACAATTGTAGCACCTTTTTCATTTGCTAATAAGGGCAGAAAAATCTTGCTAATCAGAATGGCGCCAGATAAATTGATCAATAGTGTCTGCTCTATATCCTCAAGGGAATGCGCTGACAAAGACTTTCTTACATCAAAACCAGTTGCATTGATAACAATATCTATACATTCCGACCACTCTTGTATCTCTGATACTACATTTTTTAGAGACTCTTCACTTTTAATATCCACTGAGCTTATTGGAATAAAATACGAAAATTCTTGCACAAATATCTTTAACTTATCTATATCTCTTCCTAAGAGAAATAACCTAGCACCTGCTTGATGAAAAGCACGTGTATAGACTCTTCCCAAACTGCCACTTGCACCAATAATTACAACCTTTTTATTTTTAAAATAATTATCAAACATATAATTCTCCATTCTCTAGTGAGTCTTTTGTGATAAGTTCAATAAAACAAGTCCGACAATAACTAGACTTATCCCTAAAAGGCTTACAGCTGTTACTTTTTCGTGCCAAAGCAGAATAGATAATATCGTTGTCCCTACTAGACCTATTGCAGACCAAATAGCGTAAGCTAGATTTAACTGAATGCCCTTTAAAGATAGAGATAAAAAGAAAAAGCACAAGCCATAAAACATCAAAGCAAGGCAACCGAAAAATAGTTTCGAAAAACCTTGA
>ERZ772946.499-NODE-499-length-14833-cov-7.07965_pt1 | contig 14833 bp, 10 predicted proteins | sample MGYA00511680_ERZ772946 | MGnify/ENA primary metagenome ERZ772946 (study PRJEB29015, sample SAMEA2737918) | human oral metagenome | biome: human oral; feature: human-associated habitat; material: dental | place: China | collected 2016 ... | reverse complement strand
GGTGCTAGCCGACGGGATGCCGCAGGCGCTGGCACAGCGGGCGCAGGGCCTCACTTTCGTGGCGACGCCACCGGACGGTGTGTCGGCACGCATGCTGCAGGCGCAGCTGCTGGATGCAGCGTCCGCCGTGGTGGATGCTGTACCCCGCGGTGGACAGGTACGCTTCATACGCCGGCCGGACGTCGATGAGGAGGCGCTGCAGCCGTTGCTGGAGAATGTGGTGGTGCATCCCCGACCGGCCGAGCTGGAGGACGCCTTCATGCTGATGCTGCGCCAGCACGCAGAGGCGGTCGGTGGGCAATCGTCTTCGGAAGAGCCGCCTGCGGCCGGAGCGGACCGAACCCTGCACGGATCGTGGAACGATGCTCTGACGGCCCCGGCCCCGGATGGCCAGCGCCCAGCAGCCGTGACGCAGCAGGATCTGACTGCGGCGTTTCCGCCGTTGAATGAGGGGGCAGGGGCTTCCCGCCGGGACGCGTCCGGGGTGTCCTTGCAGTCTGCCGTCTTGCCCGTGACAGACCACGCTGACCCCGTCATCGTCGTGAGCGATCTGGTGCGCCGCTTCGGTGACTTCACGGCGGTGGCCAGCACCTCGTTCGAGGTGCGGCGGGGCGAGATCTTCGGCTTGCTGGGGCCCAACGGGGCGGGCAAGACCACCACATTCCGGATGCTGTGCGGATTGTTGCCGGCCACCAGCGGCTCGCTGCAGGTGGCTGGCGCGAACCTGCGGGTGGCGCCGGCGCGGGCGCGGGCACGCATCGGCTACGTGGCGCAGAAGTTCTCGCTCTATGCCACGCTAACCGTGCGCGAGAACCTGGCGTTCTATGGGGCAGCCTATGGCCTGCACGGCCGCCAGCTCACCGAGCGGATCGAGGCCATGCTCAAGCGCTTTGATCTGGATCCGGAGGCCGAAAGCGGTCTGCTGCCAGCCGGCTATCGCCAGCGTCTGGCCATGGCGGCAGGGCTCGTCCATGCGCCCGACATCCTGTTCCTGGACGAGCCCACCAGCGGCATCGACCCGCTGGCGCGGCGTGCGTTCTGGCGCACCATCACGGCGCTGTCGGCGCAGGGTGTGACGATCGTCATCACCACGCACTTCATGGAGGAGGCCGAATACTGCGACCGCATTGCCATCCAGGATGCGGGGCGGATGCTGGCACTGGGTACGCCGCACGAGGTGCGCGAGCTGGCCGGTGGGGCGGGTCGCGACATGAATGCGGCGTTCATCGCCATCGTCGAGCGGGGGCGCAGCGGAGGTGGATCGTGAGTCGTGCTGACATTCGGGCACCGGGAGGCGGGGCATGAGGGCGACGGGTTTCTGGCGCCGGCTGTGGGCGCTCGTGAAGAAGGAGTTCCGCCAGATGCTGCGTGACCGCAGCAACCTGCTGGTCGGGCTGGCGCTACCGGTGACGCTGATCCTACTGTTCGGCTATGGCATGTCCTTCGACGTGAAGGACGTGCGGGTGGCGATGGTGCTGGAAGATGCGTCGCCCCGGGTGCAGCAGGTGCTGGCCGGGCTGCGTGGGTCCACCTACATGGAGCCTCGCTGGGCAGGCAGCATGCCCGAGGCCGAACAGTGGTTGCGGCGACACAAGGTGGAAGCCATCCTGCGGGTGCCGTCGGATTTTTCCGGGCGGCTGCAGACTGGCGATGCGAAGGTGCAGCTGGTGGTCAATGGCAGTGAATCCACGTCGGCTGCCACCATCGAATCCTATGTGAACGGTGTGCTGGCGCTGTGGGCGCAGAAGGAGGTGGATCGGGCAGGCTCGACCGGGCAGACCATGGCAGCGGCAGGCAGCGTGCAGGTGCAGCAGCGGCTGTGGTTCAACGAGGCCGGCGAGAGCACCTGGTTCCTGGTGCCGGGGCTGCTGGTGCTGGTGCTCACGCTGATCGGGGCTTTTCTTACCTCGCTACTCATCGCCCGTGAATGGGAGCGCGGCACGATGGAGTCGCTCTTCGTGACACCGGTGCGGCCGCTGGAGATCGTGCTGGCCAAGCTGATTCCCTACGTGGGGGTTGGGCTGGTGGATCTGGCCATGTGCCTACTGGCCGCGCATTTCCTCTTCGAGGTGCCGATGCGCGGATCGCTGGGCATGATGGTGGTGGGCGGCACGCTGTACCTGGTGGTGTCGCTGCTGATGGGGCTCTTCATTTCGGGGCGCACGCGCAACCAGTTCTTGGCCAGTCAGGTGGCGCTTCTGGGCAGCCTGCTGCCATCGATGATGCTCTCGGGCTTCATCTTCGACCTGCGCAATTCACCGCAGCTGGTGCAGGTCACCGGGCACCTGCTGCCGGCCACGCACTTCATGGGGCTGGCCAAAAGCCTGTTCCTGATGGGCAATCACTGGCCGACCATCATGCAGAACCTGGGCATTCTGCTGATATATGCGGTGCTGCTGCTGTGGGCCACGTTGCGCACGGTGCGCAAGCGCCTGGATTGATCGGAGGGACCAGAGGATGGATTCGATCCATGGGGTGCCGGGCTGGCTGCTGGTGCTGCGTCAGATAAGGGCGCTGATCCGCAAGGAGCTGCTGGCGCTCTTCAAGGAACCGGCCAACCGGATCATCCTGTTCGTGCCGGCGCTGCTGCAGGCGCTTCTCTATGGTTATGCGGGCACCTACGACCTGCACGACACGCCCTATGCGGTGCTGGATCAGAGCCGTAGCGAGGTGTCGGCCCGGTTGCTGGCACGCATCGAGAGCAACGGGCTGTTCCGGCAGGTGGCAACACTGTCCGATGCCCGGCAGATTGCCGACGTGATCGATGAGGGGCGGGCCATGTTCGTCGTGAGCATTCCGGCCGATTTTGCGGACCGGCTTGCGCAGGGGCAGACCACGGCGATGCAGCTCATTCTGGATGGCCGCAACTCGGTGACGGCGGGACTGGCCTCGGGCTACGTCAGCAGCATCGTGGGCAGCTACAACCAGACGCTGCGGCAGGCGGCGGGGCTTTCCGGCACGGGCGGGGTGCAGATCGAGCGGCGTGCCTGGTTCAATCCGAACCTGGAGTCGCGCTGGTCCCTGATGCCGACGCTGATCGCCTCGCTGAGCCTGATACAGACGCTGCTGCTGGCGGCGCTGTCGGTGGCGCGCGAGCGCGAGCAGGGCACCTTCGACCAGTTGCTGGTGACGCCGCTCACGCCGATGCAGATCCTGGTGGGCAAGGCGGTGCCGTCGGTGATGGTGGGCCTTCTTCAGTCGACCATCATCCTGGTGATCATCCGCTTCTGGTTCCAGATCCCGATGGCAGGGTCGATCGTGACGCTGTACCTGGGGCTCCTGGTGTTCACGGTGGCTGCCGTCGGCGTCGGGCTATCGCTGTCGGCGCTGTCACTGACTATGCAGCAGGCCATGCTCTACACCTTCCTGGTGGTCATGCCGCTGATGATGCTCTCGGGCATGCTCACGCCGGTCCGCAACATGCCCGAGGTGCTGCAGGTGGCCACCTATGCCAATCCGCTGCGTTTCGGTGTGGCCATTGCGCGGGGCGTGTACCTGGAGGGGGCAACGCTTGTCGACATCGTGCCGCACCTGATTCCGCTCGTCGTGATGATCGCGGTGACGCTGCCGCTGGCCACCTGGCTGTTCCGCCATCGGCTGGGCTGAACCTGCCTTGAAGGGCGGGTGGTGGCACGCAGGCCGGAGGTGGCCCCGCCTTTGCGGTTCGTCGCTACATGTGCAGGTGTGCTGGCGGGGCTGCGGTCGAGGCGGAAGGCTTGCCGAGGAACGCAGACTGATCAGGCTGTCCGCCACTCCCGGGCCAGTGTGGCCACCAGTTGCGCAGCGGGCATCTCGCGGATCATCGGCGCGCCCTGGCCGGCCCAGTGAGCGGCATAAGTGTGCTCACCCCGGCGGCTGGCAGCGGCATGGAGCTGCTTGGCGGCATCGTAGGCACGAGGGTAGGCGGCAGGCGGAGGTGCATCCGGCGCTTCGCCGTAGTCGATGAACGGGCTGACGATGCCACGGGCGGGACGGCCCGAAAGTACACGGGTCAGTCGGGTATGGGCTGCATCGGCGCTCCTGAGGCGTGTCCGGTAGGCAGCGTTGGCGGCGGATTCCGGACAGGCCACGAAGGCGGTGCCCAGCTGCGCAGCAGCGGCACCCAGTTCCTGCATGGCGCGAATGGCGTGGCCATCCATGATGCCGCCGGCGGCGATGATGGGCAGCCGGGTGTTCAGGACCAGCTGCCTCACCAGCACGGCGGCGCTCAGGCGCTCGTCGGGCGGGAGCGGTACACCAGGCTCGGGATCGAAGCAGCCCCGGTGGCCGCCGGCTTCGATGCCTTGCGCGATGATGGCATCCAGTCCGGCAGCTTCGATCCGACGGGCCTCATCCAGGTTGGTGGCGCTGGCCAGCAGGCAGATGCCGGCTTTCTTCAATGCCTGCAGCTGGTGAGGCGCCGGCAGCCCGAAATGAAAGCTCACCACCGCCGGACGGGTTTCCAGCAGGACATCCAGCATCCGGTCATCGTCCATGAAGCTGGGGTAGACCTCGACCAGTCGGGTGGGCGGTGCCATGTCCAGACGGGCATAGAGCGGTGCCAGATGGTGCAGCCAGGCCGCATCGCCGGCCGGATCGGGGGCGGGCGTCCGATGGCAGAAGACGTTGACGTTGAAGGGCCGGTCGGTGAGGACTCGGGTGGCTTCGATCATCCGACGCGCGTCTTCAGGCGAGCTGGCACCCGCGCCCAGACCGCCCAGTCCCCCCGCGTTGCTGACGGCAGCCGTCAGTTCGGGTGTGGCCACGCCGGCCATGGGGGCTTGCAGGATGGGCAGGGCCAGGCCCAGGCGTTGCAGTAGGGAATGGAAGCGGTCATTGGTCATGGGTGTCTCCTGTGCTGCCGGATGGCCAGCAGGCGTTGTTGGTATCTTGAGAGCAGGTCCGCTATCGCGGCATGGGGCCTGCTGCCGCCGGATGTCTGCTACCGCCGGATATAGCGATAGCCGATCCAGCCGCCCAGCAGGCCGCCCAGGTGGGCGAAGTGGGCCACATCCTGTTGCGTGCCGGTCAGGCCGAACCACAGTTCCAGTGCCGCGTAGATGGCCACGAAGACGCGGGCCGGCAGCGGGATGGGGGGAATCAGCAGCATGACCCGCTCGTGCGGGAAGACCAGGGCATAGGCCAGCAGGATGCCGAAGACGCCGGCCGAGGCGCCGATGATCGGGGCACCGTTGGTGGACAGGAGGTCACCGACCAGTATCTGGGCAATGGCACCGAAGACGATGGCCGACAGATAGGTGATGGCGGTGCGGCGTGGCCCCCAGGCCATCTCGATGCGAGAGCCGAACATCCAGACAGCGAACATGTTGAACAGCAGGTGCGTGAAATTGCCATGCAGCACGCTGTAGCTGACGATCTGCCAGGGATGGGTCAGCAGCACGGTCAGGTCAGGCCAGAGCGCGAACCAGGCCATCATCTCGTATTCGAAGTTCTCCTGAAGCAGGTAGAAGATGGTGTTGATGAGCAGGACGGCGCGGACAAATGGGGGCACGGCAAGTCTCGATGGGAGGGCGATGGCTCGGCCAGCAGGTAGCCGGGGCCGGAATGGGAGTGAACCAGGGGTTCGGGTGATTATTAATTAGGCCTCAGGTCTTGCCCAGCGACCCGCGGAACAGGTCGCGTGCATGGCCGGTGGAGGGCACGGGGCGGACCGGGGACGCGCTCTTCGGTGTCGTGCCGGCCCGGAGTGGTGTGGTGGATCCGGGTGTGGCGTGCGGGGATGCCTTGTCACTGGTCGATGCACCCCCTGGGGTCGCAGGGATAGCTGAAGCAGTGGCCTGTCTGGATGAGACCTCCTTGATGGCCGCGCTTTTCGATGCTGGAGCTGGCTGCTCTGAGGGGCGTTCCAACTTTTCCGCGGCGCTGGCGCCGGGGGCGCTAGCCGCCGTACGCTGGGCTGGCTTGATCTTGGCGCGGTCCTCGGCCTGCAGTTCAGCTTCCAGCCGGCTGCCGTCGAACAGGTCGTCCAGCGGGGCCGTGTCGGCAAAGATCGGTGACAGACGGGCCGTTTCGCCGGCGTCGCGCTGGGCATGGCGTTCGAGTTGCTGCAGTGCGGCTCGGCGCTGGGCAGTGCTGCGCAGGCCCACGCCGCCCACCTCGTCAGCCAGGCTGACCCCGGTTTCGGACGTGGGCAGAGCCTTGGTGGGGCCTCCCACGACAGCACCGCCCGGGGCAGTGTACAGGCCGCTGCCGATGCCATGTGCCATGCTGCTGCGTGCCGGTTGACGTTCCCGCGGCGGCTGGGTGAGCAGATCACGGAAGCTGATGGTCGACAGCACCGCCGACATCTGGTCCTGGGCGTAGGAGAAGGTCTGGATGATCCGGTCGGCGTCCGGTTCGGGCGGGTGGATGTCGCCGGCATGGCGCACGGCCTCCAGCACCTGCCAGGGCGTGATGTTGCCCAGGTCGCGACCCGGCATCCAGGCCGTCGGCTCACTCTTTTCAACCCGTACGACGATGCCGTGGGCCGAGAGTGCCTCTAGGATCCCGTCGACGGCGTAGCCGGGCGTGTGGAAGCGCCGGGCCAGCTCCTCGGTGCGCAGTGCCGCGCTGCCCTGCAGGTAGCGTTCGCCCAGCGTCTGCATGATGGCCAGCGCCAGTTGGTCCTGGCTCTGCGCCGACAGGTGCGGCTCTTCGCCTGGGGGGGCCATCAGGCATTCGGTGTGCTGCATGTAGAAGCCCACGCTGGCGCCCACCAGGACCACGATCCAGCTCACGTACAGCCAGATCATGAAGATGATGAGAATGGCCAGGCTGGAGTAGATGGCAGCGTACTGGGTGGAGCCGGCCACGAACCGCGCAAACGCCCAGCCGGCGCTCTGCCAGCAAATGCCGGCCACCAGTGCGCTGGTGAGTGCTGGCAGCAGGCGCACCCGGGTGTTGGGCATGAACAGGTACAGGAACAGGAACAACCCGATGACCAGCACGTAGGGCAGCAGCCGGCCGGCCAGCACCGCCAGGTGCCCGAAGGGCTCGACGCTGATGATCATCTGCACCAGATGGGACGAGGCCAGCGTGGCGTTGAGGCCCAGCGCCGACACCACCAGGATGGGGCCCAGCAGCATGACGCACAGGTAGTAGCTGATGCGCTGCGAGAGTGGGCGCATCGTCTTCACGTGCCAGATGGTGTTGATGGAGCTTTCGATCTTGAGGATGGTGGACACGGCCGTGAACAGCAGCATCCCCAGACCCACCGACCCCAGCACGCCCACGTGCATGTTGTCGATGAAGCTCATGATGTTGGTGGTGATCTCGGCGCCCTTGGGGCCCAGCGGCTCCATGAAGCGCTGCAGCGCCGGCTCGATCTGGCCGTGCACGCCAAAGGCCTTGGACACCGAGAAGGTGAGCGCCAGCACGGGCACGATGGACAGCAGCGTGGTGTAGACCAGGCTGGTGGCGCGCAGCATCAGCTGCCCGAAGGCCAGGTCGCGCACGACGGCCAGAAAGACGGCCAGGGCCTTGAGAAAGGCACCCGATATGCCGTGTCTCTCGGGGGCCTGCTGATAGAGGCGGTTCTGCAGGGCGGCAAGCAGACTGGCAGGATTGTCCATCGGAAGAAAGGGGGAGCGGAGCGGGGCAATGTGACCATGGGGCGCAGAGTGCCGAGCAGGTGTTTCGCCGGGTTGTCCAGACCTTTTGAAGTCTACCGAAAGTGCCCGCGGATTGCCGTGGCAGCCATGACGGCTGGTATGGATGGTCTGCTTTGTGAGTTCGTAAAAATTGTCATTGTATTGTGATAAATATACTGTATTTCCTGCGCGTTTTAGGGATGTTTGAAACAAATATGAGCTGGATGGTGATATGGTGCCTTTTTTCGACGACTGGTTGTGGGCACGACGGTAGTCTCTGAATGAGGGACAGATACGACACTGCGTCGGGACCGCAAGAATCGGAGGTGCATTTATGCAGGGAAAGAATATGCAGAGAACGATGACCGAAGAACGAGATCAGGGGCAGGAGCGCCGCCGGCTGCTTCAGGGCATGCTGGCCCTGGGCGGCGGGGTGCTGCTGGCGGCCTGTGGCCACGATAGTGACGGCGACGGCTGGCGACGCGAGCGGATCATCCGGACCGATCAGCAGGCCGGCACCGAGACCCGGCTGGTGGTGGGGCAGGCGCTGGAGCTGAGGCTGGCCGTGGACGAGAGCCTGCTCATCTATCGGCGGGGTCGCAGTTCGCCCGAGATGCGCCGCGTCAGCGGCCCGGAACGGCGGACCATCGACGGCCGCGTCTATCAGGTCTGGGTGTTTGCTGCCGTCATTGGGGGGCATGCCACCATCCGCATGGAGTACGCCCAGAACGAGCAGGCGGTGCCGGCGCGCGTCGTCGAGTTTCCGGTGGACGTGCACTTCAACTGAGCGTGTGCCGAGGGCATCGGCCGCGCCGGCTTTGTGCCGGCCCTGCAGCGAACGCGGGTTGTTGCGGGCATGCGACGGGCGGACTGCCGTCAATCGAAAATAGGGGTGATAGCCGGTCACTTCCCGTCTTTTAGCTGACGTTAGGCGGCGGATCGACCGGAATTCCCGCATAATTGACGGGCTACATCTTTCATGCATCGGCCCGGATACCCCTTATGCCTCTAGCCCTGCTGGTCATCCTGCCGTGGCTTGGCAGCCTCGTCGCTGTCATGCTGCCGTCCAACGCCCGCAATGCGGAATCTACGGCGGCCGGGGTGATCTCGCTGGCGGCGCTGGCGCAGGCGGCGTTCTATTTTCCGGCCATCGCCCGGGGCGAGGTCATCGAGCAGCGCATCACCTGGCTGCCCACGCTGGGGCTGGATCTGGTGCTGCGCATGGACGGGTTGGCGTGGCTCTTTTCCATGCTGGTGCTGTGCATCGGCGCGCTGGTGGTGCTCTATGCGCGCTACTACATGTCGCCGGCTGATCCGGTGCCACGCTTCTTCGCCTTCCTCATGTCGTTCATGGGGGCGATGACGGGCGTGGTGCTTTCGGGCAACCTGGTGCAGCTGGTGCTGTTCTGGGAACTCACCAGCATCTATTCCTTCCTGCTGATCGGCTACTGGCACCATCGTGATGACGCCCGGCGCGGCGCGCGGATGGCACTGCTGGTGACGGGGGCGGGCGGCCTGTGCCTGTTTGCCGGCGTGCTGATGATCGGCCACGTGGTGGGCAGCTACGAGCTGGAACGCATCCTGTCCAGCGGAAACATCATCCGCGAGCACGCGCTCTACCGTCCCATCCTGGTGCTGGTCGCGCTGGGGGCGCTCACCAAGAGCGCCCAGTTCCCGTTCCTCTTCTGGCTGCCGCGCGCCATGGCCGCGCCCACGCCGGTCTCGGCCTATCTGCACTCGGCCACCATGGTGAAGCTGGGCGTCTTCCTGCTGGCCCGGCTGTGGGTGGTGCTCTCGGGCACCGAGGACTGGTTCCTGCTGGTGTGCGGGGCGGGCGCTGCCTCGCTGCTCTTCGGGGCGTTCCTGGCCATGTTCCAGACCGACCTGAAGGGGCTGCTGGCCTATTCGTCCATCAGCCACCTGGGCCTGATCACGCTGCTGCTGGGCATGAACAGCCCCACGGCGGCGGTGGCTGCGGTCTTTCACATCATCAACCACGCCACCTTCAAGGCCTCGCTCTTCATGGCGGCTGGCATCGTCGACCACGAGAGCGGCACGCGCGACATCCGCCGGCTCTCGGGGCTGATCCGCTACATGCCGGTCACCGGGGCGCTAGCCTTCGTGGCCAGTGCGGCCATGGCCGGGGTGCCGCTGCTCAACGGCTTCCTGTCCAAGGAGATGTTCTTTGCCGCCACCATCGACCTGGACACCTCGCACCCGGTGGGCCTGGTGCTGCCGGTGGTGGCCACGGTGGCGGCCATGTTCAGCGTCACCTATGCGCTGCGCTTCTCGATCGACGTGTTTCTGGGGCCCAAGGCCACCGATCTGCCGCGTGAACCGCATGAGCCGGTGCACTGGATGCGGGTGCCGATCGAGCTGCTGGTGGTGCTCTGCCTGCTGGTGGGCACGCTGCCGGCCACGCTGATCGGCCCGATCCTGGACACGGCGGCCCGGCCGGTGGTGGGCGGCGAGCTGCCGGCCTACAGTCTGGCGCTGTGGCATGGCTGGAACCTGCCGCTGGCCATGAGCCTGGCGGCGATGGTGGGCGGGGTGCTGCTGTGGGTGCTGCTGCGCCGTCGCACCCGCACCCGCGACTACGTGCCGCTGCGCTGGCTGAAACCCATCGACGGCCAGGCGCTGTTTTCGGGCGTGCTGGTGCTGCTGCGTCAGGTGGGCAGCTGGGGCCTGCGGCTGGCCGGCACACACCGGTTGCAGCAGCAGCTCTTTCTCATCATGGCGGTCTGCGTGCTGTTGGTCAGCGCCAGCCTGCAGCTGAAGCTGCCGCAGGGCGGCACGCGCCCGCCGCTGGCAGTCTCGCCGTACTTCGTGGGCATGTGGATCATCGGCGGGCTGTGTGCACTGGGCGCGGCCTGGCAGGCCAAGTACCACCGGCTGGCGGCGCTGATGATGATGAGCGGCGCCGGCGTCGTCACCTGTCTGACCTTCCTCTGGTTCTCGGCCCCTGATCTGGGTCTGACCCAGCTGACGGTGGAAGTGGTGACGACGGTGCTCTTCCTGCTGGGCCTGCGCTGGCTGCCCCGGCGGATCGAGGACATGTCCGGCCGGCGCAGCACGCCGCCGCTTCTGGTGCGGATGCGCCGTGGCCGCGACCTGGTGCTGTCCATCGGGGTGGGCTGCGGCATGGCGCTGCTGTCGTGGGCCATGATGACGCGCCCCTTCTCGCAGAGCATCTCGCCGTTCTTCCTGGCCCGGGCGCTGCCCGAGGGCGGGGGCAGCAACGTCGTCAACGTGATGCTGGTGGATTTCCGTGGCTACGACACGATGGGCGAGATCACCGTGCTGTCGGCGGTGGCACTGGCCGTCTACGCGCTGCTGCGCCGTTTCCGTCCCCCGCGTGAAAGCACCCGGCTGCCGTCGCAGCAGCGGTTGCCGCCCGACATCGTCACCGATCTGGTCAACCCCAAGGCGGCGGCCGACACGGCGCTGGGCTACATGATGGTGCCCGCGGTGCTGGTGCGTCTGCTGCAGCCGCTGGCGCTGGTGGTGGCCATCTACCTGCTCATGCGCGGCCACAACCAGCCGGGCGGCGGCTTCATTGCCGGTCTGGTGGTCTCCATCGGCTTCATCCTGCAGTACATGGTGGCCGGCACGCAGTGGGTGGAATCGCACATGAAGCTGCGGCCGCCGCGCTGGATCGCCTATGGCCTGCTGACCGCCATCGGCTGCGGTCTCTGCGCCTGGCTGTTCGGCTACCCGTTCCTCACCACCCACACGGGGCACCTCAATCTGCCCATCTTCGGCGAGACCCATCTGCCCAGTGCAGCGGTCTTCGACCTGGGCGTGTTCGCCGTGGTGGTGGGCGGCACCATGCTGATCCTCACCGCCCTGTCGCACCAGTCCATCCGGCGCACCCGTCGTCCCATCGCCGGCGAGGATGGTGAGGCCGGTCTGCCCGAAGGGGATGCCGGGCACCGCGGCACGGGCGACGACACCCTCACTTCCCCCTGAAGGAGCACGGTACACATGGAAATCATTCTGGCCATTGCCATCGGCGTGCTGGGCGGCTCGGGCGTCTGGCTGCTGCTGCGGCCCCGTACCTTCCAGGTGATCATGGGGCTGTCGCTCATCTCGTATGGGGTCAACCTCTTCATCTTCAGCATGGGCCGCCTGAAGGTCGACAGTGCGCCGGTGCTGCTGCCGGACGTGGCGCCCAGCCTCGACAACTACGCCGACCCGATGCCCCAGTCGCTGGTGCTGACGGCCATCGTCATCGGCTTTGCCATGACGGCCATGTATCTGGTGGTGATGCTGGCCTCGCGCGGGCTGTCCGACACCGACCACGTGGACGGCAACCCGGACATGGAATGGTGAGCACGATGACGCAGACGAAACGCACGAGTCCGGTCGCGCGGCCGCTGCCCACAGGGAGACACGCATGATCGGCGTGATGTCGCCCCATCTGATCATCGCCCCGGTGCTGCTGCCGGTGCTGACGGCTGCGCTGATGCTGGCGCTGGGCGAGCAGCGGCGCGAGACCCTGGCCGGGCTGAACGTGGGGTCATGCCTGGTGGGGCTGGCGCTGTCCATCCTGCTGGCCTGGTCGGTGCACCACGGCGCCGCGCCGGCTTCGCCGGGGCAGACGCCGGGGTCCATCGGCTCGCTGGGCATCTATCTGCCGGCCAACTGGCCCACGCCGTTCGGCATCGTGCTGGTGCTGGACAGGCTGTCGTCGGCCATGCTGCTGCTCACCTCGGTCATGGCCACGGCGGCCCTCATCTTTGCCGTGGCCCGCTGGGACCGGATCGGTGTGCATTTCCACCCGCTCTTCCAGATCCAGCTGATGGGTCTGAACGGGGCCTTCCTCACGGGCGACCTCTTCAATCTGTTCGTGTTCTTCGAGGTGCTGCTGGCGGCTTCCTACGGCCTGCTGCTGCATGGGCCCGGCCGCCAGCGGGTGGGGGCGGGGCTGCACTACATCGCCATCAACCTGGTGGCCTCGTCCTTCTTCCTGGTGGGCGCGGCCATGCTGTATGGCGTCACGGGCACGCTGAACATGGCCGACCTGGCGGTGCGCATTCCCGAGGTGGCGGCGCAGGATCAGGCCATGCTGCATGCCGGCGTGGCCATCCTGGGCATGGCTTTTCTTACCAAGGCGGCCGTCTGGCCGATGGGCTTCTGGCTGGTACCGGCCTATTCCGCGGCCGGTGCGCCGGTGGCGGCGCTCTTTTCCATCATGACCAAGGTGGGCATCTACGCCATCCTGCGGCTGTGGTCGCTGGGCTTCTCGGGTGAGGAGGGCACGCTGCGCTGGGGGGCCGACTGGCTGGTGGCCGGCGGCCTGGCCACGGTGGCCTTCGGACTGCTGGGGCTGCTGCAGGCACGCCAGCTGGGACGTGTCACCGGCTTTGGCGTGATGGTCACCTCCGGCACGCTGCTGGCTGGCATCGGCTTCAATCAGCCCACCGTCACGGGCGGCGCGCTGTACTACCTGCTCAGCTCCACCATGGCTGCCGGGGCGATGTTCCTGCTCATCGAGCTGATCGACCGCAGCCGGCTGCTGGAGAGCGAGTTTCCGAACCCCGATGATGCCGACCCGGTGCCGTTCTTCCTGGACGAGATCGAGCCGCCGCGCGACACCAACCTGGACGAACAGCAGGAGGCGCTCACCGGGCGCGTCATTCCGGCCTCCACCGCCTTCCTGGGCTTCTCGTTCCTGGCCTGCACGCTGCTGCTGACCGGCACGCCGCCGCTGTCGGGCTTCATCGGCAAGTTCATGATGCTCTCGGGGCTGCTGTCCACCGAGGAAGCGGGCAGCGCCCTGCAGGAACCGGTCAGTACGGCAGCCTGGGTCATGCTGGCGCTGGTGATCATGTCCGGCTTTGCGGCGCTGGTGGCGCTCTCTCGCACGGGCATCCGCATGTTCTGGACGCCGCGCGACCGGCCGGCTGCGCAGCTCAAGGTGCTGGAGTGCCTGCCCATCGGCCTGTTGCTGACGCTGTGCCTTCTGATCAGCTTCCGTGCCGAGCCGCTGGCGCGCTACCTGCAGGCTGCCGCCAGCGAGCTGAAGGACCCGCACGGCTATGTGCAGGCGGTGCAGGGCGTGCGGCCGCTGCCACCGCCGTCAGTCACGCGGCGCATCCTGCGCCAGGGCATTCCGCTGCTGAAGGATGATGGGGAGGATACGCCATGAAGCTGCTTCCGGCTCCGCTCCTGTCGCTGTCACTGCTGGCGCTGTGGGTGATGCTGCAGGGTTCGGTTGACCCGGGTACCGTGATGCTGGGGGCGCTGGTGGCCATCATGGTGCCGCTGATGACCCAGACGCTGCGGCCCACGCGGGTGCGCATGCGCCGGCCCGGCAAGGTGCTCCTGCTCATCGGCCGGGTGTTCGTGGACGTGATCCGCTCCAATTTCGAGGTGGCCTGGCACGTGTGGTTCTTCCGCAGCCATCCGCCGCGCACGCAGTGGGTGGTGATCCCGCTGCAGCTGCGGACACCCGCTGCGCTGGCGGCGCTGTCGGCCATTGCCGCCATCGTGCCCGGCACGGTCTGGAGCGAGCTGTCGATGGACCGCAGCCGGCTGCTGTTCCATGTCTTTCACGTTCCGGAAGGCCAGGACTTTGCGGCCTGGTACAAGGAACGCTATGAGGTGCTCCTGATGGAGATCTTCGAATGAGCCTGTGGCTGTCGGGTACCGTGCATTTTGCGCTGGGCTGCTTTCTGGCGGCCATGGCCATCGCCATGTTCCGGCTGTTTGCCGGCCCCACGGCGCAGGACCGGGTCATGGCGCTGGACTACATGTATGTGACCGGCATGCTGATGGTGCTGGCGGGCGGCATCATCTACGCGTCGGATGCCTACTTCGAGTCGGCGCTGCTGATGTCGATGTTCGGCTTCGTGTCGTCATCGGCCATTGCCAAGTTCCTGCTGCGCGGCGAGGTGATCGAATGAGCACCCAGATCCCGATGTTCGGCGGTGCGCTGCCGGTGTGGGCCGACGTGCTGATCGGGGTGCTGCTGATCATCAGCGGCCTGCTGTCGTTCACCGGGGCGCTGGGACTGGTGCGCATCCGCGAGTTCTTCACGCGGCTGCACCCGCTGGCGCTGGGCTCCACGCTGGCGCTGTGGTGCGTGGCCGCAGCGCTGGTGCTGTGCTTTTCGTTCACCTACCAGACGCTGGTGCTGCGGGCCTGGCTGGTGGTGGTGTTCATGGCCATCACGGTGCCCGTGACGGTGGTGCTGCTGGCGCGTGCAGCGCTGTTCCGGCGGCGCGCCGCCGGCGAGGACGGCCTACCGCCCACCTTTGCCG
>ERZ772946.498-NODE-498-length-14836-cov-3.85515_pt1 | contig 14836 bp, 9 predicted proteins | sample MGYA00511680_ERZ772946 | MGnify/ENA primary metagenome ERZ772946 (study PRJEB29015, sample SAMEA2737918) | human oral metagenome | biome: human oral; feature: human-associated habitat; material: dental | place: China | collected 2016 ... | reverse complement strand
ACCCATCTGAAGAACTTTTCCGTGCTGCTAGCTCAGCTATCGATAAAGCAGAAACAAAAGGTTTGATCCACAAAAACAAAGCAAGCCGCGATAAAGCACGCCTTTCAGCTAAACTTGCTAAATAATGCATACAAAGGGAGCTCTCAGGAGCTTTTTTTGTTTCTCACACAAAGGAGAAAAGGATGAAAATAGCAATTATTGGTTATTCCGATTCTGGCAAATCCACTCTAGCAGCACAACTGTCCAACCACTACTCCATTCCCAAACTTCACATGGATAGATTGCTATTTTTTACTCAATGAAAATCAAAGAGCAAACTAGGAAGCTAGCCGTAGGCAGTACTGGCGTACGGCTAGGCGACGCTAACGTGGTTTGAATTTGATTTTCGAAGAGTATCAACCTGGCTGGAAGGATAGTGACCATGATTGGATGAGTGAACAGATGGATGATTTTTTGTCAAAAAATACCGACTGGATCATTGACGGCAACTACTCTTGGTGTTTTTATGAACGGCGGATGGCAGAAGCCGACCAAATCATCTTTCTGAACTTCTCTCGCTGGAACTGCCTCTATCGAGCTTTCAAACGCTATTTAAAATACCGCAATCGGACCAGAGAAAGCATGGCTCCAGGCTGCCCCGAAAAGTTTGACTGGGAGTTTATCTGCTGGGTTCTTTGGAAAGGACGACGTCAGACTGCATTGGCAAGATATAAGAAAATCCGACAAACTTTTCCTCAGAAATTCTACGAATTAAGGAACCAAAAAGAACTGACCAACTTCTTACAGAACCTAAAAACAAGCGAGCCCTAATGACTCACTTGTTTTTATTTGATTTTCTTTTTCTGGGGAAAGAGGGGCAGACCTAAAGAAGCTATTTTTTCAGCTGGAACCTTCATGCCATCCTTAATCCACTTGGAAAGAACGGAAACTACTGCCGAACTCCAGAAAGAATTCATGTAAGAGTTAGTCGTTTTCTTAGCATTGCGATTGCGCTTTTCCAAAAAGTCGAATACGGCCTGGGTCAGCAGCTTTTCAAAATTATAGTCAATAGCTAGGCTGATAACCCGAGCTTCTTTCTTGGCTTCCTTAAAAAGAAAAAGCCAAATTTGGTACATCTCAGTTTTAAAGTTAAACTCTTCCAATTTATCCGTAATACCTTGAACAGTGTTTTTAAAAATCTCTTCCAGAATCTGCTCTTTAGAGCTATAATTGCGGTAAAAAGCAGCGCGGGAAACCCCTGCTCGCTCAACCAGCTCTGAAATCGTAATTTTTTTGAGTTCTTTCTTCTCCAGCAGCTGCATGAGAGAAATTTCCAGAGACTCTCTCGTGATTTGATTGGATTCCTGATTGTATTTCTTTAAATTCGCGAGTGATTTTTCCGATATTTTCTTTTCCGACATAACAATTTCTTCCCTCTTGTCTCAGCTGACAGTTTCCGCTTTCTAGTAAGCATCCTTCATGTTATAATTTTAAAAAAAGACAGGTTTTTTGTCAATTTTTTTATTGTACATACTTGACAAAAAAGGAGAAAAATATGACTTGGAAAATTATAGCTGACTCTGGCTGTGACTTTCGTGAAATGGAAAACTTGGCTAAAGATACCCAGTTTGAAAGTGTTCCCTTAACCATTCAAGTGGAAAATGAGATTTTTGTAGATGATAAGCAGCTTGATATTGACCTGATGATGGAGAAAATGTATGCTTCTTCTGCTGCTTCAAAGTCTGCCTGCCCTAGTCCAGATGACTATCTCAAAAGCTTTGAGGGAGCCGACAAGATCTTTGTGGTGACTATCACTGGAACTCTATCTGGCAGCAATAATAGTGCACAGGTTGCTAAGAAAATTTTTTTAGAAGAACATCCTGATGCCCAGATTCATGTCATTGATAGTCTTTCTGCTGGCGGAGAGGTGGACTTGCTTGTGACTAAACTCAATGAACTCATTCAGCAAGATCTCAGCTTTGATGAAGTTGTTGAAGTCATTAGTCGCTATCAAGAGAAAACCAAGCTTCTCTTCACACAAATCTGCCGCTCGACAATTTTATGACAACCTTCGTTCTGGCAAAGGTAGATAACTTGGTCAAAAACGGTAGACTGAGTAAACTTCTGGGAACCGTTGTTGGCTTGCTCAATATCCGTATGGTCGGTGAAGCTAGCCAGACCGGCACGCTAGAGCTTCTGCAAAAGGCACGCGGTCCAAAAAAGGCCCTTGCTTCTGCAATCGAAGAGCTACTCAAAGCCGGTTACAAGGGTGGCCGACTCATCATCGCTCACCGCAATAACGAAAAATTCTGCCAGCAATTTAGTCAACTGGTACAAGAAAAGTATCCTCAAGCTCAAATCGAAACGGTACCGACTTCAGGTCTCTGCAGCTTCTATGCTGAGGAAGGCGGAATCTTAATGGGCTACGAAATTTAATACGGCATCTAAAAAAGTAAAGGACTAGGCTCAAATAATTGACCTAATCCTTTACTTTTTCGATTTAATTCGCTATAATTAAATCAAGTAAAGGAGTTGATATTATGGCCAGAGGAAGAGGCGCCGCAAGCCCCCAAGACAAGGAAGCAAGTCTTCTCATTTCTAAAAAGCTCAAAGAGCTTCTCAAGGAAACAGGTAAAAAACAAGTTGAGCTATCTCGTGAAACAGGCATTCCTGCTAGTACACTGACTGGCTATATCAAAGGGACATCTCTGCCTATCGCAGCCAATCTAGAAAAGATTGCAAGATTTTTTGAGGTAGAGGTTGAAGAAATCGACCCTCGTTACCGACTAATTGCAGATATCCCTCAACAATTTCCTGAATTAAATCGTATTTATCAGCAACTTGACCAAGACAGACAGGAGAAAGGATTAAAGCTACTAGAAGCTAGCCTGACTGAGCAAGAAACACAAGCTAGCTTAAAGGACGACTACTTCCCCTACTTGGTCTATGAAAATTACTATCTCTCTCAGCATAAGCCAGAACAAGCTGATTTAGTCTGGCTGGACAGAGAAATCGACTACGATATTGCCCTTTGGGTACGAACTGACTCGTTAGAGCCCAAGTATCCGAGAGATTCCGTAGCGCTAATCAAGCAGACTCATTTCGAACTTGCTGGCGCTATCTATGCTATCGATTATGACGGCCAAACCATTATAAAAAGGGTCTTCAACGATCCATCCGGTATCCGCCTGATTTCCCTTAATAAAAAATACAGTGATAAGTTTATCCCGCATGGGGAAGAACCTAAACTCATCGGACGAGTCATGGCGACTTTCATGCCACTGGATGTAGAAAAAATAAAGAAAAACAAATAACAGTTCTGCGAATGTGCAGAGCTGTTATTTTTACAGTCAAAAAATCAGAAAGTCTTTCGACTTCCTGATGCTCTTTTAATAAAATACTGCTAACTCTTCATTCAGCTTTTTCATGTAGTATTTGTGGACTATATAAGACAAGACAGCTAATCCTACTAGAACTAGAGCCGCTATTATATAGATTACTAGAGGCGCAAGAACATTGGATATAAAGAAGAGAAGAGTAATGACAATCAACATTCCTAAAATCAGAGCGATGGCTAAGAGAGTTTTCACCATATTATTATCTCGGCTCATCAATTCTGTGACATTGGACCAATTAGTCACGAGATGCTTGTAGTCTCGGTAGTAACCCCAAGAACTCCACATTAGACTAATCAAGGCCCAAACAATCACCATGCCCAAGAAAGTCACTGGATGCATACCGGAAACAAGGCTAGTTATCAAAAGCAAGGTCAAAGGCAGGATAGACTGGACGGCAAAGAGCTGCCAAAACTTCAGACGAATATATTGCTTCAAATCAAAGGGGAGAACCTTGAGATAATCAAAATTTTCCCTTTCCAGAGAAATCCCAATAGCAGTAAGGTTGCTACCGCCTGAGTTTAGTGTTGCAATCAAAACAGCCAGGGCAATCATTGGCAAGAGAAAGCGCGGTCCCAGATAAGAAGTCAAAGACAGGCCGCCTTGTATCATACCCATTCCCATACTGAAAATGACAATGTAAGGGAGAAAGGCCGACATAAAGATGGCCTGCATAATGACAGAGCCCTCACTCAAGAGCCGGATATTGTAACGCCAGACAAACTTTTTAAGATTTTTTGCTTCCGTAATATTGATATCATGCACGCGCTCCCGCTTTCCTACTGAAGATCCCGTCATGAGAGCTGCCTCATAAAATTCTGGAATCACCTTGGTCTTTACGATGAAAAATAGAAGAGCCGCGACTGCCACCCATCCCAAAAATCCCAGCAAGGAAGCTGTATGAAAAGGATGAAGAATAAAATCATAAAAAGCTTGAACTGGCGGGAAGAAAGCTTTAACCTCTGTACGATTTACAACGCTTCTGCTATTCATTTGATTAATCATAAAATAGAGGAAAAAGGAGCCAACGGAAACAAGAGCCAGAATGACATTGGACAGGATGGTCTTGTACTTTCTGAAAAAGGCTGTCTTGGTAATAAAGTGGACGGCAATCAGAATCAGAAAGGTGATGACCGAACTTAAAATCAGAATAGCAAGCAGAGCCAAGGGCAGGGCCAAGAAAGGATTGCCACCTTGAAAAGCCAGAACCAAGAAATAACTGAACATAGGCAGAATGGCAATCAGCAAGGTCAGAATAACTGAAATGCTTTTGCCGACGATGATTTCTGCTTCGCTAAAAGCGTAGGGACGGTAAGATTGCAAGTCCTTGCTTTCATAAAAGACATTGTAAAAAACCAGAAAGCCTTGAGACATAGAAAAGAGAGCAAAAGCGGAAACCAAATTGGCAAAGAGGCCCGGATTGCCAACCAGTTGGTTCAGGGAGCCCATCAAGCCGAAAAGAAAGAGATAGACCAGGCCTAAAATCAGATACATGCGGATGGCCTTCAGCGATACATTGACCTTGCGCTCAGGATTCTTAGCTTGCATCTTGCGGTACTGCTGCAGCTGAGACGGCTGAATGGCGTAGAGGATGTTGATATCAACGAGTTTTTTTATAGCTTTAATGCGCATCAGGACTCACCTCTTCTCTGCGGCCTGCTAGACCAAGATAAATGGTTTCAAGAGACTGTTCTGGATGTTGGCCTTTTAGTTCTTCAATTGTTCCGTAGAAAATCAATTTTCCTTTTTTGAGAATGGCCACCTTATCACAGAGCTGCTCTGCAACTTCTAAGACGTGGGTTGAAAAGAGAACTGTATTTCCTTTATCTGCATGCTCCCGCATCATCTGCTTGAGGTCAAAAGCTGCCTGCGGATCAAGACCTGTCAGCGGCTCATCCAGAACCCAAATATCCGGATCAGACAAAAGTGCCGCTATGACGAAGACTTTTTGCCTCATCCCATGAGAAAATGAATCAATGACCTCATACCGATGAGAGCCAAAGTCGAAAATATGGAGCAGATTTCCCAACCGCTCTTCTACTTCAGCATTTGTCATATCGTAAGAAGTCGCTACCAGCTCCCAGAACTCATTGGCAGTTAGGCGCAAAAATAAATCAGGTGAATCAGCTACATAGCCAATTTTTTTCTTGATTTCCAAGCGATTAGCGGATAATTCTTTCCCATCCACAAAAATCTGTCCACTGCTAGGATTGATAACGCTAACCAATGACTTAATGGTAGTAGATTTCCCGGCGCCATTGTGACCAATCAGACCGACGATTTCTCCGCTCTGCAAGGTCAGATTCAGCTGATTGAGAGCTACCGTTCCTTCATAAACTTTAGTGACATCTTTAAATTCAATCATAAGAGAGCTCCTTTACCGATTTCTATACAGAATAGTATACTCTTTTTGCGGCTTTTTGTCTCATCTAAAAATGTTTCATGTTCAATTTTAAAAAGATTTTCAAATTATAAAAGAGCTAAGTGTTTATAATAGTGAAAAACGCAAACGATTGCGCCTTTCTGCTTCTTTTGGTACAATAAAGCCAATCAGTGAGAATGAAGAGGAAAATTTATATGGAAAACCAAACCTTAATGCAGTATTTTGAATGGTATCTGCCAGATGATGGTCAGCATTGGAGTCGCTTAGCGGAAGATGCACCAAACTTAGCAGCGAAAGGAATTCGCAAGGTCTGGATGCCGCCAGCCTTCAAAGGAACAGGCTCTAATGACGTCGGCTATGGTGTTTATGACCTCTTTGATTTGGGAGAGTTCGACCAAAAAGGGACTGTACGCACCAAGTATGGATTGAAGGAAGAATACCTCCGAGCGATTGAGGCGCTTGGACAGAACGGCATCGAAGCGATTGCAGATGTGGTCCTCAATCACAAGGCCGCAGCTGACTACAAAGAGCGTTTTACTGTCGTTGAAGTTGATCCAAATGACCGAAATGTAGAAATCTCAGAACCATTTGAAATAGAAGCGTGGATGCATTTTGCATTCCCCGGCCGCAATAAAACCTACAATGACTTCGAATGGCACTGGTACCACTTCACTGGCACTGACTATGATGCTAAAAACAACAGGTCAGGAATTTTCCTCATCCAAGGTGACAATAAAGGTTGGGCAAATGACGAGCTAGTGGATAACGAGAACGGTAACTACGACTATCTGATGTATGCGGATATTGATTTCAAGCACCCTGAAGTCATCCAAAATCTCTACGACTGGGCTCATTGGTTCATTGAAAGCACTGGTGTACATGGCTTTCGCTTAGATGCTGTTAAGCACATCGATTCCTTCTTTATGAAAAATTTCATCCGCGATATTACTGAGAAATACGGCGATGATTTCTATGTCTTTGGGGAATTTTGGAATAGCGATGAGAAGGCCAATAATGATTATTTAGAAAATATTGACTACCGCTTTGACCTAGTCGATGTTAAACTTCATCATAATTTATGCGATGCCAGCAAATCTGGAGCAGACTATGACCTGCGCACTATTTTTGATCAGACACTTGCAAAGAATCATCCTGAATCAGCTGTAACCTTTGTGGACAACCACGATACTCAGAGAGGGCAGGCTTTGGAGTCTACCGTCGAAGAATGGTTCAAGCCAGCGGCCTATGCCCTTATACTTTTGCGAGAAGCTGGGTTACCATGTGTCTTTTATGGAGACTACTATGGCATTAGAGGAGAATTTGCTCAAGAAAGTTTTCAGGATGTGCTAGATAAGCTCCTAGACATCCGCCTCAATCTTGCTTATGGTGAGCAGACTGACTACTTTGACGCTGCAAACTGTATCGGCTGGACCCGCCAAGGCAAGGACAATGGTCAGCCAATCGCTGTCCTTATCAGTAATGACCAAGCAATCAGCAAATCTATGTTTGTCGGTCCAGAATGGGCTGGCAGAGAATTCAGCGACTATCTAGGCAATAACTCTCAAATCGTAACCATTGACGACCAAGGATGGGGAGAATTTCCTGTGGAGGAAAAATCAGTTAGTGTCTGGAGTGTCAGGTAATCAATTTTCTTACATATAACAAACTAAAAACCGATTCGCAGTACACTGACGAATCGGTTTTTAAGTTTCTAGCCTTTGAGATAGCTGAGGAAGAGCTCCTGTTTTCTATAGAATTGACATTACATAAAAATCCCCGCCAATAAGATAGAATGAAGTTCACTTACTCCACCAAGCCACTCCTTAGATATGCATCCACCATACGCTCTGTCGCGACAACTGAATCAATATGGGTACGCTCATAAGAGTGGCTGGATTCGATGCCAGCGCCTAGCAGAGCATGCTTGACTTCTGCTCCTGCGCTCATAGCTGCAGAGGCGTCTGATCCGTAAAATGGATAGATGTCCAGTTTGTAAGGAATGTCCTGCTCCTTAGCCAAATTTACCAAATGCTGACGGAAGCCGTAGTGATAAGGCCCCGAAGCATCTTTAACACAGATGGAAACCGTATACTCATCTGTCTGCTGGTCGTCACCCATAGCGCCCATATCAACAGCCAGATACTCTACAGCTTGCTCCGGCAGGCTTGAGTTAGCCCCATGACCAACCTCTTCAAAGACACTGAAAGCAAAATGAGTCGTCACCGGAAGCTGAATATTTTCTTCTTTATAAACTCGCAAAAGATTGAGCAAAATAGCTGCGCTGACCTTGTCATCCAGAAAGCGAGACTTGATAAAGCCTGACTCGGTAACTGTGGTACGAGGATCAAAGGAAATAAAATCCCCGACTTCGATCCCTAAATCCCGCGTTTCTTTCTCACTCGTCACCTTTTCATCCAAACGGACTTCCATATTGTCCTGAGTTCGCTCAACCGTCCCAGCATCCTTATAGACATGGCAGGAAGTCTGGTGAACTAAGATAGTCCCGCTGATAGTCTTGCCACTGTTGGCCACATGGACTAGACAGTTTTCTCCTTCAATCATGTTCCAAGGGAAACCGCCAATCCGATCCAGCTTGAGACGACCGTCAGACTTAATAGCCCGAACAATAGCCCCCAGTGTATCCACATGGGCAGTCACTACCCGATGCTGGGCATCATTTTCACCCTTAACCACAACATAGACGCCGCCTTTATTAGTCCGGACAGGCTCATAGCCCAATCTTTCCAGCGTTTTTATCAAATAGTCTGCCACCTCAGCCGTAAAGCCTGTTGGGGAAGGAATAGCCGTTAATTCTTGTAAATATTGAACAGTTTGATTCATGAATGTCTCCTCATCGTTTTTCTTTATTATAGCACAAAGAAAGCCTGAGCAAATAGATTTTCAGCAGGCTTTTAAGGATTAAATGCAATAAAAACTCCTCAATTACTATCGCTGTACTTCTACACTTCTTCATAGAAAAGCTAAAAAGGCACAAAGACAAAAAAATCATCTCAGCTAGCTGAGATGATTCGTTTGGCTAATATTAATTAGCTTTTTTGAAACGATAGACAAGAGCTGATAAAAGAATCAGTGCAAATCCTGCTGCTATCGCAAAGATAGATGTTTCACTGCCAGTTTTCGGCAAAACTTTTTTGCCAGTTGCTGATCCACGAACATCTTTTCCATCTTTATCTGACGAATTACCTGGGGTTCCATCAGTCGAACCGCTTGGTTTATCACCAGATGATGACGGTGGTGGTGTCGAATCTGAAGAAGATGGTGGTGGTGTTGGTCCTTGTGGACGTCTAGCTTCAAATGTCCATGTGCCTGTAAATTTGACATCTGAGCCTGCAATAGTTTTACTATCCGCGTCATATTTAAGGAATTTCCAAGTACCTCCAGTTACTTCAATAGAATCCTTAGCTGGCTGAACCGCTTGAACTGCAGTACCATCTGTGTATTCATTGGCATCGGTCGGCAGCAATTCTGTTACCTCTGCTGGTAAGGCGCGATTCGGATCTGCGCTTACAAATTCATACGTTACCTTATATTTCGGTGCTGGAGTGAAATTCCATTTACCGGTAAATTTAAGGTCCTTATCCGCAACAGTTTGTGCATTCGTTTCTGCATAGCCTTCGAAAGTCCATGTGCCTTCAGTAACTGTAACACTTGTTTTAGCAGGCTGCTTAGCGTCTACATTAGTACCACTAGTGTAGCGATTAGTATCTGCTGGAAGCAAATCCGTTACTTCTTTTGGCAGGTTTGGATAGGCTGGGTTAGAGCTGAGAAACTCATAGCTGACACCATAGTCTTTATAACTGTTGGTGAATGTTGGATTGTTACCTGTAACAGCAGCTTCCAATTTAGCATTGTTTTCAGTCACTGTGACAGTCACAGTATGTTCTTTACTGTCATACGTTACTCCAGCTTCATTTCCAGCCACTTCTTTCAGCTTGTAGGTATAAGTCCCTTCTTTATCATAGTTGATTTCAGGAAACTTGATATTACCATTGGCGTCATTTGTTGCTTGAAGTTCCACGTTATTTCCGCCAACCTCAGTCAGCTTGAAAGTGTACTTACCAGCTTCAAGTGCTTTACCATCCAGAACTTTCTTAGCGGTAATTGCTGCCGTCGCTGGCTCTAACTTGTATGTATTTGTGAAAGCCTCACGGTCATAGGTAACCGCTGCTGTCTTAACGCCATTGTTGTCTGTTACAGTAACAGTGACATTGATGTCTGAATTGGCATCGTTTGTCACACCTGGCAGATTGCTCGCTCGCTCACGAATGACATAGTTAAAGGTTCCCTCATTTTTGAAACGAAGTTTCTTAAAGGTTACGGCACCGTCTTTGTTTGTTACCGTTTGAACAACTTTGTCGTTATCATCCTTGTTGATCAAATCAAAAGTAAATTCACCATCTGCCAAATTGCGGCCAGTCAATTCCTTTTTGACTTTGAAGATAACTTCATCCGAACGGGTACCTTCCCCGACACCAGCAAGAGTTGTCAAAGGTGCAAATGGACGTGATACTAAATCTGGCATCTTTTGTCCATTAGCCGTAACTGTTACATCGTTAAAGGCTTTTTTGGTCACCTTATCAACTGGCTCTGTCAAACGTGTCCGATAGATAACATAAATACCTCTTCCACTCAAATCCCCAGCATTAACTGTGAAATGATTGGAGTCTGTAATTGAAACGACATCGCTTGGATTAAAGGATTTACGTGTGCCAGAAGCACCTTCCCACTCAGTAAAGTAGTAACCTGTAATCCCTGAATCTTCATCCAGCTCTTGACCTTCTGGAATAGCGTCCTCAATGACAACTTGACCAAGATTTTGGACATCACGATTGACACGGATACGCCAGTTGACGTAGTTTGGATCCTTAGAATCCTGAACACCCCACTTGGAATACCCCTGAGGTTCTTCATCAACCTTGATACGCTTCAGCCTATAGGTTCTAGCACCTGGGAAATTAACTTCTTGCTCTTGGTCATAAGGCATATTATCAGCCCAAACCACTGTGAAAGAAGATTGAATACGCTTGGTATCTGGCATTTTCGCAAAATACTCAGCATTTGTGACAGTAATGGTCGTTGTATTGGTAACAGGATCTGTCACCAACTTGGCAACAACAGTACCATCCGGTGCACTTATGTTTTCCTCCAAAGTTCGCTCAATTTTGAACTGTGATGGAACACGATAAACCATGGTATCACCATTATTTAATACTTTGCTATCTGCAAATGTATAGGTCGGAGCAATGTAAAATTTACCTTCACCGTAGCCTGTATCCTTTAAAGGATTAGTATTAATAGTGACATCTGTAGTTAGCTGATAATCACTTTCACCTAACTCTGCAGCAGAAACCCTAGGACTTGAGCTTAACAAGGGAAGAAAGGTTGATACCAAAAGCAGCAAAGTCATCAGAGCATGAGACACTTTATGATAAGTTTGTTTCACCTTGAATGCGGTCCTCCTTCTTTTTATATTTTATTTTAGACAAATGCTGGCAGGCACACCATCACCTGTCTACCCCCTCATTTTCAGCCGATTTTAAATCAAGATTTATTACCAAACTAAAAATGATAGTACTCGTATATGATAAGCAAATATGACATATACATATCAATTATAACATAAAAATTATAATTTACGCCTTGTAAACTGCAATTTTTATTATCATTTTTCTATTCTTTGTCTACTTTCGTTACAAAAAAGTCACAAAAAATGGATTTATTCAGACTTGGATGGATTATTATTGATATATTAGAAATAAATGGCAGAAAAAATACCTAGACTTTTTTAGTCTAGATATTTTTAAATGTATTTCTGAAAAACATTTTGCCGCTTACCTATTAAAGATTGACTGCCTGAAGTCATCTGTCTCACGAATATAAGCATTGTAAATCTTCTTCTTAAGCAGATTGACCCAGCTAGCATCTACACGGCTAGTTGCATTGGTAATGTTTCGTACATCCTCTGCCACTGCTTCGTCCATTAACTTCTGCATCTCTGCGTAAGAGCGAATGGTTACTTTCTTGGTACTGCTTGGGTTTCTGAGCTCGTACTCAATGGTGATTGGCTTGAGCTTGGTCAGCTGATCAATCCGCTCTTTATACATAGCTTTCTTGAAGGCTACCCAAGAGTCATATTCACCTTTGAATACATTTTCCAAGACTTTCTGGTCAGTTACGAGACCAACATCTCTTCCGGACCATCCATCCCACGTTTTCTTACCTTCATCAAAGGCTTCCTTAGAGTACTTACCAGAAACATAAGGGATAAATCCTTCATGGTAACCCTTGGCTGCCAGTAACTCGTAGGCCGTGCGGCGGAACATGACATCACCCGGCGCTCCATTTGGATTGCTCAAGGCTGAGTAGATTGGTGAGAAGAGGCTGAGACTGAGGTAGCCATTTCGACCATATTTCCCACTATCCTTATTCTCCCGACGAGTGATCACATCATTTTCAATCAAGGAGTTAAAGGTCTTCAGCTGCTTGATTTCTTCAGCAGTAAAGCTTCGCGTCTGGTTTCCAGCATGGGTCTCCTTACCATACTTATCAGTAACGTAGTAATTCTCCATCTTTCTGAACCACTGGAGTTTAGCATCATCGCTCTGCTTCAGCATAGAGGTACCTTCTAGGTAATCCAGCGTGTAAATCATGTCAAACATACCATGGACATAGTGTTGCAGGTCTTCTGCATTTTGAACGCGCTCTTTGAAGTTATATGTGTGTAGGCGCGTCTTAGAGTCCTTGTCCACCTTGAAGAGGGTATTGAGTGTAATGGTTGCCTCATCTGCACTTGGAGTGGACTGCAGGAGTCCGCGAGCATAAAGCTCAGCTCCCAGACCTTCGCGGCGGCCATTGCCCTCAAAGTAAATGCCACCGTCAGAATTATGGGTCATTTCATGCGTGTAGACAGAGTTACCATAGTCTTCTAACAATTTAGCTGCATCAAAGTGGGTTACACTTCCTGTAGCATAGGCATTATAGCCCTTGCTAGGATACCACTTGCCGGCTGGTCCAAAGAATTCCTGCATAGCCAGTGATTTTTTGTCATTAGCTGGAGCCCAATAGCTTTGTCCTGCTTTGTCAGTTAAGAAGAACCCATCATAAACCAGAACCGAACGGAAGAGCTTGTCCTTGCTTTCTGGATTCAGAATCTTGTACCAGAAATCATAATGGTCGCGCTGGTATTCAGCTGTTTTTCTCACTCTGTCTTCGACATATTCAGCTAGCTCAGCGTCTGTGCGCACCCTGTTATTAGCATCCAGGCGATAGCGATCATAAGCTCCCATAGAGAGGGTAGACATATTGGAGATAGCATAGACACCCTTCTCTGTCATGGTCAAGAGTGGCAGGAGCATGCCCTTGTGTTCCCAATTATCTGCAGTAATCTTATCATAAACACCGACAGAGTACTTGCTCTTGCCCTCGGCTGCGTCCTGAAGCTGTCTCGCTTCTGGCACATCGGACTTAGCCTCAATGATGTAGGCTTTTGTATTGGTCTTGAGCCATTCATTATTGGTCTTGTATGGTAGGAAGAGCTGACGGTAGCCTTCAAGGTAATTGAAGAGTCCTCGCTTGCCAGTTGCTTCAGAGAGCGAATTATCATATGCTGTATAGTTGTTCTTAGCCTTGAGATTCTCAAGTCCTGATTTCCCTAAAGCAATGATTGTATCAAGAACCGAAACGTCATTCTTACCGTAGAAATCCAACTTGTAAGCCGACAAGTCCTTAACATTAAAGTTGTCATAGTTGATATTGTACCAACGGTTAAGGTAAGTCAAACCTAATAGGAAAGCTTCTTTATCAGCAAGAATCTTCTTAACAAGATAATCCTTAACTACTTCACCTTCAGTATTGATAGCCTTATCCATAGCCAGCACTTTGCGGAGCTCACCTGATAGCTTGCTTTTCACTTGCGTAAATGCAGTGTCTAAGTATAGTTCATCCAAAGAAGTATCTGCGGCTACTCCGAGAGCTGTTCGCATAGCTGGCGAATCAAGAACGACCTTGTTCAGCTCTGGCAAGACTTGATTTAGAATACTAGTGTAATCTGATACAAAGGCTTCTGGAGTATAAAGAAGGTCTAAGCCCTTGATACTATACTCAGCAATACCTCGATTTACGAAATCTTCCTTATAAGATATTTCTAGGTAATCAATGGTATTGTCCATGTAGTGAAGCATCAAACGGTTAATTCCGGTCTTGTTGCTATTGATATCAGTGATAACCTGGTCACCCTTCATCGGAACAACATCCAGTAGGTACTCCTTATTCAACTTATGCTCTTTCGGAATCTTGTTCGCAAACGAAACAATGGTTTCTTTATTGTAGAAAGGAAGCAGTTTCTCCATATTTGCGTAAGAATATCCGCGGTCAAATTGAGCATTGTTTACTTCACCATAGTCGACAAAACGCATATTTAGATTCGTGTCATCTAGGCTAGTTGTTATGTCCATAGCAGTCAGTTTTTCTTCCATTTCTTCTTGAGTAATAGTAGAAGTAATAAACTGATCGTTTTTCAAGGTTTCACTCTTGGCAACTTTATATGCTTGCGTAATGCGGTCGTTTTTATAGCCCTGATCCCCAGAAATACTGTAAACATTTGTACCACTAACATTACTGATCACATTATCAACCAAACCATTAAAGTAGTTCGAGCCGACCACTCCACCGATTTGACCGTTAGTGGTTGAATTATATAATTTTCCTGTCACATAAGATTTGGTGATTCGAGCATTGTTTTCTAGACGTCCGACCAAACCACCGATACGTTGTTCATTTGATCGTGCACCACTAATAATCGTTACATCTGCTTTACTTTGGCTAAGAAGAGATTCTTCTCCTTTAAGGCTTGCAACCAAACCACCTACGTTATAAGCTTTGATGTGTTGACTGTTAGATAGGATAGTTCCCGTAAAGGAACTATTTGTAATTTTCGTATTGGTTCCATTAACTACAAGACCCGCTACGTTAGAAGCGTTGCCTACTACCGATACTCTTCCCTGAACAGAAACATCTGTGATTCGCGCATTCTCCGCATTGCGTGCAAGTGCTGCTGAGT
>ERZ772946.496-NODE-496-length-14843-cov-8.05559_pt1 | contig 14843 bp, 11 predicted proteins | sample MGYA00511680_ERZ772946 | MGnify/ENA primary metagenome ERZ772946 (study PRJEB29015, sample SAMEA2737918) | human oral metagenome | biome: human oral; feature: human-associated habitat; material: dental | place: China | collected 2016 ... | reverse complement strand
AATAAACGCCACCGCACCGAGATGATCGGATCGGCGGGTAACCTGAACATGTCTCCCATGTTCAGCGTGTTCTGGGCACTTCCGCCCGCACGTGTTGAATGCCGGTTTTTCCGGGCATGACAGGATCTGGGCAGGCATGGTCGCCGATGAGATAGCGCCATGGTCAGGCGGATCCCGCAGAGGTGACATCATGGGAATCAAACGAGTTCTGGTTGGTCTGACGGCCGTGGTGCTGGTGACTTCCGCCGTGGCGGCATGTGGTTTCCGGGGGACAGACCCCTGGGGTGGCCCTGGTCCTTGGGGTGGGCCTGGTCCTTGCGGATCGCACTGGCGTGGAGAGGACTCTGCCCAGCGGCGTGCCTACATGGTGGAGCGGGTCAGTCAGGAGCTGTCCTTGAATGTGGGGCAGCGGGCCAAGCTGGAAGTTCTGGCTGATCAGCTGGATGAGCAGCGTCAGGCGCTCTGGGGTGAGAGACAGGGCATGGCCGCAGACCTGCAGCAGGTGATTGCCGGCGAGCGCTTCGACCGGGTCAAGGCCCAGAGCGTGGTCGACCAGAAACTGCAGGCCGTGCAGCAGCACAGCCCGAAAGTGGTGGATGCCATGGCGAGCTTCTATGACAGCCTGGATGCCGGGCAGCAGCGGTTCGTGCGCGAGAGACTAAAAGATCGTTTCGGCGACCGGAAATGAAAACCCGGTGACGGGGCGCGCGGCATCGATCAATCCGTGTCAACGCATGACGGTGCCGCGTTGCCTTCCCGAGGTTTTTCGTCCCCAAGGGAGATTTCCATCATGCGTCGTTTCGTCTAATCTTCCCTGAAAGAAAATCATGGCGGCAAACCGGTTTGAGGACATTGGTGGGGCGGTCAACGTCCTGCTGATCCTGATCATCACCGGCCTGGGGGTCGCCAAACCCAAGTGGGCGCGAAAGCGCAGCTGACCCTGTGTCGGAACCGCTTTCGCGCCTTTTGTGGTTTTGCCGGGGCGGGGCCGATGATGCGGGGCCGTCCAGACGTTTTCTGTCATCCAGGAATAAATCCATGAATCGCGTGCTGCTGATCGACGATGACGAACAGCTGGGGCCTCCGCTGGCCATGTACTTCAAGCGTTTCGATCTGGTACTTGAGCAGGCGTTCACGCCCTCAAAGGGGCTGGCGCGGCTTCAGGAGGGCAATTTCGATGCGGCGATTCTCGACATCATGCTGCCGGAGATGGACGGTTTCGAGGTCTGCCGCCAGATCCGGAAGGACAGCCAGGTGCCGGTCATCATGTTGACGGCGCGAGGAGAGCTGACCGACCGCGTGGTGGGCCTGGAAATGGGCGCTGACGACTACCTGCCCAAGCCCTTCGAGCCCCGCGAGCTGGTGGCACGGGTGCAGACGGTGCTGCGGCGGTTCCGCGCAGCTTCTTCGGGGGGCGGCGCGGATTCTGCTGGCGTGCACCCTGAGGATGCCTCGGTGCTGCGTTTCGAGGGGCTGGTGATCGATCCCGTCCGGCGCAGTGTGCTGCGTCACGACGAGGAAGTGGCGCTGACTGGCACCGAATATGAACTGCTGCTGATGCTGGCCCGCGAGCCGGGCCGTGTCTTCAGCCGTGACGACATCCTGGGCCGGCTGCGAGGCCATGAGGTGGATCTCTACAGTCGGGCCGTGGATATCGTTGTCAGCCGTCTGCGTCGAAAGCTGGAGCCATTGGTGGCCATCAAGACGTTGCGCAATGTCGGCTATGCACTGGCACTGCGGCGGCAGGAGGCATGATGCAGGCCGCCAGGAGTTGGCTTGCCCGGGGGCGCGCCTTCACGAGAAGCTTTCTTGCCGGCGTGCGCGGTCTTCCGGCACGCCTGGCGTTCTCGATCAAGCTGCGCATGGTGCTGGTGTTTCTGGTGTTGGCAGCGGCGCTGATGGTCGTGTTCATCGGCGCCATGCGGCAGGTGGTGGCCACGCGCTGGCAGCTGGCAGCCCAGCCGCTGCTGGTCGATTATGTCGACCGTCTGGCCGAGGAGATCACGGTTGATGGCCATCCCAGTGTTGAACGCGCCCGTGCACTGGTGCAGCGCCTGCCGGTGACGGTGCGCATCGAGGGACCGGTCATCCGATGGGCATCGCACCCCCAGGAGCCTCGACATGACTGGGGGCATGAGGGTGACGGTGTGCGGGAGGGTTGGTCATCGTGGGATGGACCCATGTCCGGAACAGAACGTCATGATGAGCGCGGGACGGGGCATCATGGTGCCCGTGTCGGGGATGGGAGGGGATGGGCCGACGAGCCCCCCGGCTGGCAACAGATCAGGCAGATCACCGAGCGCTCGACGCCCGATGGGCATCGGCTCGTGTTCGGCATCGACCGTCATGCCATGTTGGCACGGCATGATGGCTCGGACCCGCTGGCGCGGGGACTGGCGGCGCTGCTGCTGTTGACGTTGCTGGCCTGGTGGTACGTGCGCCGCACGCTCAGACCGCTGGATGCCATCAGCGCCGGTGCCCGCCGCTTCGGCCAGGGCAACTTCGACGACCCCATCCCGGCTGCCTGGACCCGGCGGCACGGGGAGCTGGGCGAGCTGGCCACGACGCTCAACACCATGGGCGAGGACATCCGGCAGATGCTGGATGCCAAGCGTAGCCTGCTGCTGGCCATCAGCCACGAAATGCGCAGCCCGCTGACCCGGGCGCGTCTGCACACCGAGCTGCTGTCCGAGGACGATCCCGACGTGCAGCCGCAACGCGAGGCCCTGCTGCGTGACCTGCGGGAGATGTCTGCCCTGGTGGAGGACCTGCTGGAAAGCGAGCGCCTGTCCGACCGTCACGTAGCGTTGCAGCGGGAAAGTCTGGACCTGGCCGTCGTGGCCCGCAGCGTCATCGCCGAGCTGCAGGCGCGCCACCCTGGCGTGCAGGTCGCGCTTCATGTGCTGCCGGAGCTGTCGCCACAGTGGCTGGATGCCACCCGTCTTCGCCTGCTGCTGCGCAACCTGCTGGAAAATGCCGTGCGACATGGTGGAGGAGGGCATGATTCCGACAAGAAGGGTGCGTTTGGAAGCACCATGCCTGATGAAGGCGGAATCGCTACGACCAATACGGCAGCCGGCCCCGGCCATACGGTGGCACCGGACATGGATGCCATTGCCATGGTGCGGATCGACAGGATTCCCACGGGCGGCTGTGTCATCGAAGTTCGGGACTGGGGGCCGGGTGTGCCCGAGGAACAGCTCTCGAAGCTGGCCGAACCCTTCCATCGTCCCGATGCAGCGCGTTCACGCCACGCCGGTGGTGTGGGGCTGGGGCTCTATCTGTGCCGCCTGGTGGCCCAGGCCCACGGTGGCCGGCTTACCTTGGAAAATGCGCATCCCGGGTTGCGGGTGCGCGCCTGGCTGCCTCCCGATCCCGATGCACGAGAGTCACAATGAAGGGACGTGTATTGGGCGCTGCCGCGCATGTCTCCGGCACGGGTTGGCAAGGCCCCCGACATAGGAGGCTGGTGCAACGCCCGCGCAACGGCCCGGAGGGCTTCGGGACGGCCTGTCATGCGGGTTTCAGGCGGCATTCGGCTACAATCGGGACATGACTTTGTCAACTGCCCCCGCGCCCGAAGGCGCCCCGGAACCGGTCACCATCACCTTCAGTGATTTCGACCTGCATCCCGACGTGCTCAAGGCCGTCACCGCTGCCGGCTACACCAAGCCTACCCCCATCCAGGCTAAGGCCATTCCGGTGGTCATGGCGGGCCATGACGTGATGGCCGCTGCCCAGACCGGTACTGGAAAGACGGCCGGCTTTGCACTGCCTATCATCAATGCGCTCATGCCGCTGGCCAGCCACAGTGCCTCGCCGGCGCGCCACCCGGTCCGGGCGCTCATCATCGCCCCTACGCGAGAGCTGGCCGACCAGATCCACGACAACGTCAAGACCTACATCCAGTTCACGCCGCTGCGCTCCACCGCCGTCTTCGGTGGCGTCGACATGCAGCCGCAGACCAATGCGCTGCGCACCGGCGTCGAGATCCTCATCGCTACCCCCGGGCGGCTGTTGGACCACGTCCAGCAGAAGTCGGTGAACCTGTCGCAGGTGCAGCTGCTGGTGCTGGATGAGGCCGACCGGATGCTGGACATGGGCTTCCTGCCCGACATCCAGCGCATCATCAATCTGCTCAATCCGCGGCGTCAGAACCTCATGTTCTCGGCCACCTTCTCGGACGAAATCCGCAAGCTGGCCAAGCGCTTCCTGAACGAGCCGAAGCTCATCGAGGTGGCCCGGCCCAACACACTGGCCGAGAACGTCGAGCAGACCGTCTACCACGTGCCGTCCGAAGACCTCAAGCGTGACGCGGTGGGCGCGCTCATCCGCGAGCGGGGCATCGAGCAGGTCATCGTCTTCTCCAACACCAAGATCGGCGCCGGCCGTCTGGCCCGGCATCTGCAGAAGGAAGGCTTCCTGGCCGAGGCCATCCATGGCGACAAGTCCCAGCAGGAGCGTCTGAAGACGCTGGACGGCTTCAAGGCCGGTGAGATCAAGGTGCTGGTGGCCACCGACGTGGCGGCCCGGGGCCTGGACATTGCCGAGCTGCCGGCTGTCATCAACTACGACCTGCCGCATTCCCCCGAGGACTACGTGCACCGCATCGGCCGTACTGGCCGTGCTGGCGCCTCCGGCATGGCACTGTCGCTGATGGTCGACCACGACCAGAAGGCGCTGGCCGAGATCGAGAAGCTCACCAAGCGCAAGCTGGACGTGCAGGAACTGCAGCTGCCGGCTTCGGCACGCGGCCGGGGTGAGCGTCGCAGTCGGGATGACCGTCGCACTCCCCGTGACGGCGCTGAAGCGACGGCACGCAGCGAGGATTCGCATGGCATTGGCGCGCCGTCACGCTCCGGTCGTGATCGCGGCAGCCGCCGCGAGGGCAACCTGCGCGGCCATGCGCCCAGCACTGAACGCGTTGCCCGCTATCCTGCGCCGCAGCCCGTGGTCGACGATCCGCTCTTTCATGCGCCCTATGTGCCCAGCGAGCCGGCGACAGCGGCTGCGGATGCACCGGAGCGGGGGCGGGCGCCGGCTTCAGGTGGCGCCAGCACCGACACGCCGGCCATCATCCAGGGGGGCGCACCCGTAGCTGCTTCCGGTCGTCGGGGCTCTGCTCCTTCCAGCGCCATCCGCCGTCCCGCGAACAAGCTGGCCGTGCTGCTGGGGGGCAAGCCGGGGGGCTGATATCAGCTTGCGGCGGTTGGCGACGTTCTTCCGTTCCTGATGGCTGTCCCCGCCTTGTGCCGCAACGCCTGGCATTATTGGGTAGGCCCATGCGGGGTTTGCTTTCGTCATTTGATCTCTTTATAGTTGTCATCACACGACAATTTTCAAAGAAGAGGGGATCATGACGATCATCGGGCTCGCCATCGTCATCGCGTTCATCGTCTTCAGAACGGCGAAGCTGAAGTGGCACCCGTTCCTGGTGTTGGTCCTGGCCGCGTTCCTCACGGCCTTCTTCTATGGCATGCCGCTGCCCAAGATCGCCGACACGGTCGGTACCGGCTTCGGCAGCATCCTGGGCAGCATTGGCCTGGTCATCGTGTTCGGCACCATCATCGGGCTGGTGATGGAGCGTACTGGCGCGGCGGTGGTCATGGCGGAGTCGGTCATCAAGGTGCTGGGAGAGCGCTTTCCCACGCTGACCATGTCCGTATCGTCTCCATCCCGGTGTTCTGTGATTCGGGCTACGTCATTCTCAACTCGCTGAAGGAAACGCTGGCAAAACGCCTGAAGGTCTCCTCCATCGCCATGAGCGTGGCGCTGGCTACCGGCCTGTACGCCACGCACAACTTCGTGCCCCCCACGCCGGGGCCCATTGCGGCTGCGGGCAACTTGGGCCTGGCCGACAACCTGGGGCTGGTGATCGTCATGGGTCTGGTGGTGTCGGTACCCGCCTGCCTGGCCGGCTGGCTGTGGGCCAATCGCTTCGTTCATGAGCAGCCGCAGGGCGAGGGCGCTGCCGGGCAGGTCAGCACTGCGGGCTCGGTGAACGCCGCAGACAGGGAGGCTTCATCACCGGCCGATGCCGTGGCCGCCACGCGCTATGCCGATGCGGACGACACCGACGGATCTGCCGATCAGACCCGTCATGCTCAGATGCCGTCACCCCTGATGGCTTTCATGCCGATCGTGCTGCCCATCGCGCTGATCTGCATCGGCTCGGTGGCTGCCTTCCCGTCGCGGCCGCTAGGTTCCGGCTTGCTGTTCACGGCTGCCGCCTTCCTGGGCAAGCCGCTGTGTGCGCTGCTGATCGGCTTCCTGTTCTCGCTGTTGCTGATCCGGGGTGAAGACCGGGCCGAGCGCATCAGTGCGCTGATCACGCAGGGCCTGGTGCTGGCGGCGCCCATCCTGCTGATCACCGGGGCCGGGGGCGCCTTCGGGGCCGTCATCAAGGAAACCCCGGTGGGCAGCTATCTGGGGCATACGCTGTCCAGCGTGGGGCTGGGCGTGTTCATGCCCTTCGTGGTGGCGGCGGCGCTCAAGACCGCGCAGGGTTCCAGCACCGTGTCGCTGGTGACGACCTCCACCCTGGTGGCGCCCTTGATGGCTTCCATCGGTCTGGACAGCGAGATGGGTCGTTTGCTGTGCGTGATGGCCATCGGCGCAGGTGCGATGACGGTCTCTCACGCCAACGACTCCTACTTCTGGGTCGTCACCCAGTTCTCGCGCATGAGCGTGGCCCAGGCCCTGCGGGCCCAGACAGCGGCCACGGCCATGCAGGGGATCGTCGCGATCCTGTTCATCTGGCTGCTGAGTCTGGTGGTGCTGTAAGCACTCAGGCTGGGCCGAAGCGCTCCCGCCACTGCTCAGTGGCGGCGTGCAGCCAGCGCTGCGGATCCCGGCTGCCGGGCGGACGCAGCCCCAGGGCCTGGGCGGCTGCATTCAGAATGACGGTGGGGTCGATGCGTCCCGAGTCGTCGATGCCGGGCGCGCCGTTCTGCTTCGAGAGCTTCTGACCGTTGTCACCCATCAGTAGCGGCAGGTGCAGGTAGCGCGGGTGCGGGATGCCCAGCGCCTGCTGAAGCTGCATCTGTCGGCCGGTGGAGCTCAGCAGGTCGGCGCCGCGCACGATGTCGGTGATGCCTGCCTCGGCGTCATCCACCACCACGGCCAGCTGGTAAGCCCAGACGCCATCGGCACGCCGTAATACAAAATCACCGCAATCCTGTGCGGGGTGCTGTCGTTGCCAGCCCAGCCAGCGATCCTTGAAGTCCATGTGCCCTTCGGCTGCCCGGAATCGCCAGGCTCGGGCCTGTCGTCCGGGAGGCAGACCATGGCGGCACGTACCCAGATAGGGCGTCTCCTCGGGCATCTGGGCCAGACGAGCATCGTCTGAATTCTGAATTATCTGCTGCCAGCGGGCCTGCCAGGCTTGGGTGATCTCCTTGCGGGTGCAGCCGCAGCCATAGAGGTGGCCCTGTTTTTTCAGCCAGTCGAAGGCCGCCTGGTAGCGGTCCACGCGCGCCGACTGGTACCAGGGCGGCGCGTCCCAGTGCAGCCCCAGGAACTGCAGCTGGTGGCGAATGCGGATATCCGAGCCGGGCTCCACCCGGGGTGGGTCGATGTCCTCGATGCGCAGCAGCCAGGTGCCGTCGTGCGCGCGCGCGTCCAGGTAGCTGGCCAGGGCTGCCACCACCGAGCCGGCATGCAGCGGCCCGCTGGGCGAGGGAGCGAAGCGGCCGACGTAGGGGCGGGCGTTGCGTTTGGTGTCGAATACCTCATGACCGTCGTGTCGACGGATACCGGCGAAACAGAGGGCGGGAAGGGGGGCAAGCGGGGAGGGCATGGGGGCATTCTAACCATGGCGAAACAGGCACGGGGGGGGGGGTAGACCAGAAGGCAGGGAACACGGCGGATGTGCCGAAGATCGCCATCGTCGACTGGAAGGGCCTCCTGATCTTTGCCGCCGTGGCACTGCTGACGACGGTCGTGGTCGGGTTCTCGTTGATTCTCACGCCGTTCGGGTAGGTGAGAACGGAGCAGCCCGTCTTTTGGAAGCGGCAGGGCTCGATCATCCGGATGGCCTAGCCGCAACGTGATGGAGTCCCGCCCTCGTTCGTTTGCCGGATCGGCAGAGGCGGCGTGGTCCGTCAGAGTTCAGCCCGTCGGAAATACTGCGGGAACGAGGGCTGGACATGAAGCTGGGATACAGAGTCGTCGGTGTGGTGTCACTGTCGCTGCTGGTGCCTGGGTGGGCGGTTGCGGGCGAGGGGGCCGGGCAGGCTGGGGCGGCCGTGGCGGGGGCTCCTGGATCAGGCGTTTCCAAGGGCAAGGTCAGGAAGTTCGGTAGCACGGTCAAGAGGCCGGCGGGTGTTGTGCATCCAGCGGGAACAGTGAAAGCCACCGGCAAGGCGCCTGCGCAGAAACTCCCGATCCAGTACCCCTCGGTGCCTGCTCCGTTCCTGCCTACAAACGTCGAATACAAACGTCCCATTCCGGACGACCAGCCCAGGCCCACCGCCGAGCAGAAGCTGAGCACCTGGGGCGCGGATGTCCGCAATCGCTGCAGCGCCACGCCGACCGAGGCGCCCTGCGCCGCCCTGGGGGTGGCTAGCATGCCCAGCAAGAAGAGCGTGCGGGTGGGGGTGGGCAACCCCGTCAATCCGCAGACGGGGCAGAAGGTGCAGATGGACCTGGATGCGGAGCCGCTGAACGGGCCGCTGGGACTGGAGATCCGCCGTCACTACAACTCGTCGCTGGCTGCCGTGGATGGTGCGCTGGGGCGTGCGTGGCATCTTTCCTATGACACGCGGCTGTTTGCAACCCGCAAGACGATCCAGATCGTCCAGGCCGACGGCATGCGGCGCATCTTCTGGCAGCCGGATGTGTCGGAGGGGGATCGTGCAGCCTGGAAGGTGGGGGCCTCCGTCGCCGGGCAGGCCCATGCAGAGCATCATGCCATGCAGTGCGTGGGTTCGGAGCCCGAGGACGGTACGGTCACGTCGTTGCCCCAGGGCGGGTATCGGTGGCGCTGGCCGGACGGACGGGAGCTGGATTTCGACGCGGAAGGCTGGCTTCTGGCCATCCGGCTGGACACGCATGTGCTGCGCATCAAGCGTGCGCCGGGTGGCCGGATCCTGTCGGTGGTGGATCCGGATGGTCGCGTCATGCGCTTCCGATACGATCATCAGAATCACCTGATGGCCATCGATCACCCGAAAGGGACATGGCGCTACAAGGTATTGCCCGCCGGTCAGCTGGTGGCAGCGGAAACGCCCTCCGGAAACCGGCGTCTCTATCGCTACGAGGATCCCGGCTTTCCGTTTGCGCTGACGGCCATTGAGGTGGAGTCACCCGCCCTGAAACGACGCGTGACGCTCAGCCAGTGGCACTATGACGCGCAGGGCAGGGTACGACAGTATGAGGGCTGGCAGGGCGAGCGGATGCAGTTTGGCTACCAGTCGGCCGATGCGGCGGGCGTGTTGCAGACCGAGGTCGAGGACCGGCAGGGGCGCAAGCAGACCTATCGGTATCGAAACTTCAATGGCAGCTGGCAGACGCTGTCCATTACCGGCCAGCAGTGCGCGCATTGCCGTCTGGCCGATCGGGACTACCGCTATGATGAAGCCGGTCATATGGTGGGCATGCATCAGAGGGTGGATGCCATGCGCCAGTCTTTCCACCGGGAATTTCGTTTCGAACGGGACACGCACGGCCGCACGCAGGCGGTCTACGTGCGCACATGGCGCGAGCGCAAGAAAGAGGTTTCCAGCCAGAAAAAGGGGCCGATTGCTTCCCGCTTTGCAGAGACGGCGTGGCAGCTGCATCGCCGCTATGAATATGCCGACCTGAGCAACCCGTATCCCACGCTGGTCGAGCGGCCCAGTGTCGAGCCTGGCAGGATGTACCAGGTGCGCTTCACCTACACGACCATGGCAGGGCGTGTGCTGCCGGTCACGCTGACCGAATCCGGCTACAGTCTGGGGCAGCCGGTCAGCCGCACGACGACGGCGCATTATGACGATAAGGGGCTGTTGACCCATATCGACGGTCCCTTGCCCGGGTCGGAGGATACGGTGCAGGTGCGTCGTGATGGTGACGATACTCAGGGCAATTCGCGCTGGACGCTGGTGGATGCTCTGGGACGTGAAGTGTCCAGCAGCACCGATGGCTGGGCAGGCAGCAGCATGGCCTGGCTGGAGGATGTCGGGCGCTTTCATGCCGAGGCCGGGGCCCTGCGCCATGTAGCCGACAACGGCGTGCAGCAGACCATCCGGGTGGACGATTTCAATCGTGTGGTGCAGATCGTCTCGCCAGATGCGGGCACGGACACGATCCACTACGACGAGGCTGACCGTGTGGTGCGTGAGACTGATGCTACGGGTGCTGTCGTGAGCTTTGTGCGGGATGCCTGGGATCGTCCGCTGGTGAAGACCGTGACGTCCACGGACGGCTTCCGTGACGAGACCCGCTACCGTTATGAGGGGCGCTGGCTGGCGGAGGTGCAGGGCAGCAGCGTCACGGAGCACTATCGCCACGATGCGCAGGGACGCGTCGTGGAACGCCAGGTCGATCTCCATCCGGAAAATGGCGTCGTGACAAAAACCTTCCGGTACCAGTACACCTATGCCGGCAACCAGTCGCAGCCGGATCAGGTGATGTTGCCGGATGGAAGCGTGGTGCATCGTGCCCCGCGGCAGGGGCGTGATGGAAAGTCTCCCGCCGTGGAGGTGACGCTGAAGGAACATGCGAAGGCACCGGCACGGTTGCTCTATCGTCGCGAGCTGGTGGGCAGTGTCGTGGATGGCAAGGGCGTGGAGGACCGCTGGCTGCTGGGCAACGGTGTGCAGCGGCAGCTGTCGTGGAATGGGGATGGACGCCTGACGGCGTTCCGGGAAAGTCGTCCGGGTGCTGTGTCGTCTGATGAAAATGCGCTGTACTCCATGCGCTATGGCTATCGGGCAGATGGCAAGGTGGCGCGCATCGATACGCAGACGCATGTGCAGCAGTTTGCCTATGATCCGGCGGGGCGGCTGATCATTACGCAGCGTACCCGGCTTGAAGCCGCGAACGTGCAGCCAACTTCGGTGGCGGAAAAGGCCAGAACTTCTGTTGGACTGGATGGGGGCGATACGTCAGTGTCCGTGGACATGGTGGCCTCCGCTCAGTCGGATGAAAGTGCCTGGTGGTATGCCTATGATGCCAACGGCAACCGGCTGTTCAGCGGGAAGCATGATCCTGCCAACGCCAACGCCAACGCCAACGCCAACGCCAACGCCGGTGATACAGGCGATATCTCGGCACACGTCAGCGGCGTTCGGTCTGCGTACCACAAGGGCAGCAACCGTCTGGCAGGCGTGGATTACGATGCCGCAGGCCGTCCCTTGCAATGGAATGGCTGGAAGCTGACCTGGCACCCGGGCGGCCAGATCCTGTCCATGGTGCATGCGGATGGTCGCAGCATCCGCTACTACTACAACCATCGGGGAGAGCGGGTGGCTCGCCGACAGGGGCAGCAATGGGACTTTTACGACTACGTGGAAGGCCGTTTGCAGGCACAGGCGACGAGCGCCCATGAAGGCATGCGCCTGTGGTGGCATGAGGGCGAGATTCCGGTGGCTGTCATGGAGCGCGCGCCGGGACAGAAAGGCTGGCTCTTCGACAAGGCCGGTACGCTGAGCATCGACTGGCTACATGTGGATCATCGCGGCCTGCCAATGATGCGATCCGACGCGGAAGGGCGCATTGTCTGGCAGCAGCAGTATGGGCCTTTCGGCGAGCCTGAGGCATCAAATGGGCCGGTGGCATTCCGGGACGCTTCTGGATGGATGTTTGGTGTTGACCCCATGCTGCGTTTCCCCGGTCAGTGGACGGATGCGGCAACCGGTCTCTACTACAACATGCGCCGGGACTATGACCCCAGGCTGGGACGCTACGTGTCACCGGACCCGCTGGGCCTGCGTGCGGGGCCCAACCCGTACCTGTACGTGGATGCCGATCCGATGCGCAACGTGGACCCGACGGGCCTGATGCTGTTTGCCTTTGACGGGACTTACAATGCGCCGGACAAGCCGACGAATATCTGGCACTTCTACCAGGCCTACGATGCGCAGGCCAACGGGCCGGGAGGCGATGTACTTCGGCCCTACCTGGAGGGTGTGGGCGTCAGCGAAGGAGAGCACGCAGCGTACGGCCGAACCACGGGCAGTGTCGAACGGAGTGGCTATGAGGCGATCGTTGCGGACGACTGGAAGGATAACGTCGACTATCAGGTCGGCCGTTTCATGAAGGCGGTCGAACAGCTGAGGGAAGGTGAGACACTGAACATTGATGTGGTCGGATTCTCACGGGGTGCCGTTCAGGCCCTGGAATTTGGGCGAATCATTGCCAGGAAGCTGGAGTCCGGGGAAATTGATGCAGCCAGGGCTGGCCAGGTGAAGCTGCGCTTCATGGGGCTGATGGATCCGGTCTTCACCAACATGTATGACGGGGTAGAGAACTGGGAGACGGCTTGCAAGCCCATGGAGGTGAGCGCGAGATGGGAGCATGTCATCAATCTGCTTGGCGCGCATGATCGGCGTGGAAATTTGTTCGATACGGCTTCTCTAGGGAAACAGGTCAATGTTAAACCTGATGGCAGTGTCAACAATATCTCTTTGGAGGCCATGTCTATTCTTAAGGTAGGAGAAGATGGCAGGATGGTTGGTGTTCGTGAGGAGATCATGCTAGCAGGGGCGCATTCGGATATCGGTGGAGGTTACCTGGGGCCAGACTCCGAAGCGCCGGATGGAGACCTGTCGGATATTGCATTCTGGATCCTGGCGGAGCGGGCGGAGCGAGCCGGTGTGGTTCTGGGTGATCTTCCCAGTGAGCTTCGACGAGTGGATATGCCGGTCGTCCATGAGAACACGGGACAGGCAGGTGCCGAGTTTGAAGGCCTTGCTGGTAGACAGGTTCTTGTAAATGGAAAGCCGGTTAATGATGAGCTGGCTGGTGTCTATGGGGTCTCTCCTACAAAGCCTTGGAATAACCGCTGGGGAGCTCCGGAGCTGGAAGAAATTGGTCTTCGTTATATTGGAGGGAAGAATGATCCTGTCGTAAATGCATTGGGTCGTGTTCCTGAGCAGTCTGAGGGCTTGTTTGTTAGGTCTTTGGATGTGAGGCGGTACTGTGAATTTCTTGTTGCAAGGAGAATTATTGTCAGTGAGAAGTACTTGAGTTACTGCAAAGGGTGAGTAGGTCTAGACCTTTCGGTGACTCTCGGTTGAGGTGATGGGCTCTCAGATAAGGTGTGTCATGGGGAAGTGGCTTGGGCTTGCGTTTTCGATCGTTGGCATTCTGCTGCCCTCAATCCTTCAGGGGGTGCATGGGATCATCGACTCCCTTTTGCTGTTTGTGTTGTTTCTGATCGAAAACAGTGCAGGTCACTTCATTCTTGTTCTGATAGTGCTTGTTCCGCTAGGGTCAATGATCTGGGGTGGCTATGTGAGGTCCAGAAGGGACCGTGAGCAAGCCATGAGGCAGATGGTGGATGTCGTTCGGCAAAGAACGGCTGCCTTAGAGGCCCGGATCGCCCTTCTGGAACGGAGGTCTTCAGGCGTCAGGGAGGGAGAGGGCACGGACGGCGATCAGACGGTTCAGTCTGCAGGGGGGTGTGGGGGCAAAGGTGTTGTGCTGGTTTGCAGCTGTTGCAAGCCTGAGTCTGGATCACTTCCTGTAAAGGAGGTGCCTGACCTGATCGTGGAGGAAGGGGATGCTGCGCCCAAGGATATTGGTTGTCGCGTAAGTCAGATGGACGTGGTGGGCGGCAGGTGGCAGGGATGGCGTGTCTTGCTGATGGATTTACTGAAAGTTGTAGTTTTTGTGTCCTGCCTATCGCTTTTGTGGGTTGGGAGTGCCTATCTGTTCACGTGTGGGGATGCGAATCTTCATTCATCCAAGGTTTCATTCAGGAAGTGCAGCGTTCATAGGTGACTGATTTGGGTGATGAATTCCGTTGGTGGCGAGCTTTTGTGAGGCGTTCACTGTGGGAAAGGGCGGTGATGTTGCGTTAGTCCCGGTGACGGAGGGTACGGTTGATAGCTGGATGCCGAACGCTCCTGTGGAGCGAGTGAGGTGGGGCTATGGTGAAGTGGGCTAGTTGCTGCTCCTTCTGTATGAGGTTCACTGGGCCGTGGTTCTTGTCCTTGGTGTTGGGCTTTGGCATCGGGGAAAAGTTGCTGAGTGCGTTCCTTGGCTTCATCGGTAGTGGGGTCTTGCCGCGCGTGTTTTGCTGTTGATGTTTCTTGTGTTTGACCTGCTATGCGGCTTGGTGCTGGGGTTGGGGCTTGGTACGAGGCCACCGTCACGAGGAAAGTCAGTGGATGGACGCGTGAATGCTTGTCGGGAGGGAGTGCCGTCACGGTTGACGCCATGTCCGCTTCTACCCAGACGACGCCCGTGCGCACGGGTGTTGCATGCCGCTGAGAACGCCAGGTATTGCATCAATTCTCGCCGGCGCTCATGGTTGAAGTGATGGCCTAACAGGCAAGGTGTGTCATGGGAAAGTGGCTTGCGTTCTCGAGCGTTGGCATTCTGTTGCTCTCAATGCTTCAGGGCGGTCATGGGCATCCCATTACACACAAGTTCCAGCATGCGTCAATAGCAGCTCTGCACATGAAACGATGAGAGACTTCCATGAGCTGGGCACAGGATGAGTTCGGAACCGTGGATCTGGGTGATGAGCGGCTCAACGGCCGGGCCGTGCTGCTGGCCGAACGCCTGGCGGCCGAGCCAGGCGAGAGCATCCCCAATGCCTGCCGAGGCTGGGCCGAGACCCAGGCCGCCTACCGTTTCCTGGGGAGTGTCCGAAATTCTGTGTGCGGGGCCTGAACGGCTACCCCACCATGGTG
>ERZ772946.485-NODE-485-length-15129-cov-3.25216_pt1 | contig 15129 bp, 16 predicted proteins | sample MGYA00511680_ERZ772946 | MGnify/ENA primary metagenome ERZ772946 (study PRJEB29015, sample SAMEA2737918) | human oral metagenome | biome: human oral; feature: human-associated habitat; material: dental | place: China | collected 2016 ... | reverse complement strand
GGCGTGGAACTCAATGCACATTCTGCTCCTAAAGCGGCTGTACGCAAACCCGAAATGAGTGTAGCTACCATTCCTATTACTACCGTCAAGAAACTTCCTGTGCTTGTAGGTGAGGTAGATATTATCAAAACCTTAATGCAAATGCCTGGGGTGAGCAATGCAGGCGAGGCTTCCTCAGGGTTCAACGTGCGAGGTGGCGCAGCCGACCAGAACTTGGTACTCCTTGATGAGGCTACCATCTTTAATGCTTCTCACCTCTTTGGTTTCCTCAGTGTCTTCAATGCCGATGCCGTGCGTGATATGAAGCTCTACAAAGGCGGAATCCCTGCGCGCTATGGCGGACGTATAGCTTCAGTTTTAGATATTTATCAAAAAGAAGGTAATAAGAACAAGTTTGCAGCGACTGGCGGTATAGGGGTACTTTCCTCACGCTTGCTTGCCGAAGGCCCTATCGTGAAAGACAAAGCCTCATTTTTAGTAGGAGGTCGCGCCTCTTACGCTCATCTTTTTCTCAAACTGAGCGATAACGAAAATTCAGCTTATTTCTACGACCTCAATACCAAACTTTCGTACCAACTCAACCAAAACAATGCGCTCTATCTCTCAGGTTATTTTGGTAGAGATAATTTTGTACTTACTGAGAACCTCACTAATACTTATGGCAATGCCTTAGTAAACTTGCGTTGGAATCACTTGTTTACTGATAAACTCTTCTCTAACCTCTCGGCTATCTACAGCAACTACGATTATAAGTTTGATTTTAGTTTTATTGATATGAAATGGACGTCGGGAATTGAGAATTTTAACCTCAAATACGACTTCAAAAACTATATTTCCGAAAAATTCAAACTTACTTATGGAGTACAGGGCTTGTACTACATATTCAAACCAGGGAAAATTGTGCCTAAAACTTCAGCTTCTACTATCAAAGAACGCATACTCGAACATCGTTATGCTGCCGAAATGGGCTTCTATGCCGATGTAGAACAAAAATTAGCTGAAGCTCTTACGGTGTCTTACGGCTTGCGTTTTAGTAATTTCTACAGTTTGGGCAAACGCACCGTGAATATTTATCCTAATGACAATCCCGTGGGTTACAATGCTAACCGACAAGTGTATTACCAAGGTACTGCTATAGGTACTAAATACTACGGCAGTAACCGTATTATCGATTTGTACTCTAATTTTGAACCTCGTTTTACAATGAGTTATGCTTTTAGCGATACCAAATCAGTAAAAGCGAGTTATGCGCGCACTGCCCAGTATGTACACTTGATTTCTAACACAGCCTCTCCTTCACCTTTGAATGTTTGGGCGCCCAGTGATGAGTTTATCAAACCTCAAATCGCCGACCAAGTGGCATTAGGCTATGCCTCTAATGTTTTTGACGATAAATACAGCATAGAGGTAGAAACTTACTACAAAAAGGTGCAAAATCGTTTGGATTATATCAATGGGGCAAGCCTAATAGCTAACGAAGCTATTGAACGTGTGTTGCTCTCAGGAGAAAACAGAGCTTATGGCTTGGAAGTGCTCTTGCGTAAAAATACAGGCAGACTTACCGGTTGGATTGCCTATACACTCTCAAAATCGGAAATGCAAACCAAAGGTCGTACCCCTGAAGAAATAGGTATCAACAACGGCGATTGGTATAATGCCCCTTATGATAAGCCTCACGACCTTTCTATTACAGCTACTTACGAACTTTCACCTAAATGGACGTTTGGCGCTATATTCAACTTGCAATCGGGATTGCCTGCAAACTATCCTGTAGGGCGTTATTCTTACTTAGGACAAACAGTCCCCGATTATAGCAAACGCAATGAATACCGCTTACCTACCTATCACCGTTTAGACTTATCGGCTACCTATACTCCACAATCGGATAGAGCAAAACGCTGGAAAAGTGAGTGGGTGTTTGGTGTGTACAACGTGTATAACCGCAAAAATGCTGTGAGTGTTTCTTTCCGTGAAAACGAAGATACGCATCGCAATGAAGCTGTTAAGCTCTCCATCTTTGGTATCATACCTAGTATAACTTATAACTTTAGTTTCTAATCCTATAAAATAGTAGAATAAAATGAAAAACCTTTATATCATACTCCTCAGTGCCTTTGCTTTGACTTCTTGCGAAGAAGTTATCGATTTGAATTTGGATACTGCTCCTAAGAAATTAGTGATTGATGCAGCTCTCGACTGGAAAAAAGGAGAAACCAAAGCCTACCCAATAGTTGATATCAGTTATACTGAACCTTATTTTGGTGAAACGCACTCACCTGCGATAGATAATGCAGTGGTGAAGATAGTTTCGGGTACCCAAACCTACAGTCTTACCCTTTGGGATGGTACCTCTACTATCACTTCCGATAATCTACCTGAATTGAAAGGTGGTAGCCGTTATGTGTTCCCTGCGGGTATCTCTCCCGAATTAGGGAAAGATTATGAATTGATTATAGAGCTCAATGGGCAAACCTATATCGCTAAAGATAAAATGATTGAAGCACCCGTAATACCTTCTAACAGAATAACGCAGAAAGAAAAAGGAGGCTTTTTAGGAGATCGAAAAGAATTGCGTTTCTATTTTGATGGTATTAATGATGGGGTTGCTAATGCTTATTTAGTTAAGTTGTCGCAGAATAATACTTCTAAAACTATTTATGGCACCTTAGACGATAATTACATAGCTAATAATAAATTCTTCTTTATAATGACAGGGGTTGATGATGATGAAAAACTCAACAAAGGCGATGTAGTGAATGTTATCCTTTATCGCATTCACCCTCAATACAAAGAGTTTGTGCAAATGCTCGTTCGATTATCAGAAGGACAAAGCCCATTTACTATTCCTACGCGCCCCATAGGCAACATCGTGAATACAACTAACAAACGTGAAAACCCTCTCGGAGCTTTCCGTGTAGCCCAATACACTACACTTCAATATACAGTAAAATAATCGCCCGTGTGGCTCACACTACCATTTGAATTGTACTAAGAACTCGTGAGAGTTACGCGATTGCAAGTTGAGATGGGTTTGGAAGTAACTTTCAAACCCATAACCTATTGCTACATAATAATCAGGAATTTCAAAGAATACATAAGCATTTACTGCCTTATCAGTGCGATAAGTGACTCCTAATTCGGCGCGATTAGCAAAATTGCCTGCTACAGTAAGGTCGATAGAAGGTTTTTCACCTTTGCCAAATCGCGTTTGGAAACGTGGTTTTACAGTGAAATCGGTAGCTACACGCCAATAGTAGCCCACCATAGAATAGAAGAACATATTATCGGCAATAGAAGTCATTACTTCGTTATCCATACGCACTTTATCAGAAGCTAACATATTAGGAATCGCCATACCTATATAGAAATCAGGATGGTCGTAGTAGAGTCCTGCACCAAAGTTGGTTTGAAACTTCCCTGAAATGCTTTGCAAATAAGGGTCGTTGTAGTAAGTAGGGTGCTTACGATTCCCATTAGGGTAATACATATTATACAAATTGTTGTAGGTGCGCAAATCACTGCCATCTACATTGAAAAAATCTCCCCCAAATTTTATACCTCCTATTAAATTAGAGTTGTAAGTAATAGGAATTGAGTAGGAAAAATCGGCGTAGATACCGGCTTGCTTCTGTATAAAAACTTTGTTATTAGCAAGCGAAAGTCCTACTCCTACGCGATCGGAAAGACGGTGAGTGGTGAAGAAAGTTTGCGTTTGAGGCGCTTCAGTCATTCCGCGCCATTGGTTGCGTATATCCACCGAAATGGTGTGCCCTCTCTCTAACCCTACAGCTGCTGGGTTTACCAAGTTTTGGTGCTGATAATAGAATATATAAGAGGGGTCTATAGTTTGTGCTTGAGCCACACCAGCGAGCAATAAAGCAGCACTTAAAAATATCTTTTTCATAGTTTATCTTTTGCTAATAATTGATGTAAATCCAGTATTTAGTTTGTTTTTCGTCAGAGCCATCAATGCTAAATATCGCTATATACGACCCTCGCGCTACCAATGTTCCGTTAGACATTTTGCCGTCCCATTGGTTTTTATAGCCTCTCGCTTCATATACTAACTGACCTAAATTATTATACACATAAAGAGTGTTGTTAGGATATTTTTCGGCGTGAGCAATCGTATAAGTATCGTTGATGCCATCACCGTTAGGAGTAAAGGCGTTGGAAATGAGTACGTAATCTACCTGAGGGTCTTCTTTATTTGGAATGCCATCCCCATCAATATCATCATCACAAGCATCGCCTATACCATCACTGTCGAGGTCGGCTTGATCGGGGTTGTAAATCAGCGGACAGTTGTCTTGAGCGTTAGGAATGCCATCACCATCGATATCGTTGTCACAAGCATCTCCTATACCATCGTTGTCAAGGTCTTGTTGGGTAGTGTTAGACACGGTAGGGCAATTGTCGAATGCGTTGAGAATGCCATCGCCATCTATATCATCGTCACAAGCATCACCTATACCGTCACCATCGCTATCTTTTTGGTCGGGATTCGCTACAAATGGACAGTTATCGACGCTGGACATTATACCATCACCATCGGTATCTTCATCTTCTTTTATAGTAATAGTCCCTGCATTCACAGCTAAAAAGATGTTCTCTTCTGCTTTGATCATAAAACGCCCCTGAGTAGTTTTTAGACTTGCAGGTATCGTTACTTCAGCTTTTCCGTTATTGGGTAAACCTGTAGCCAAAGTATGTGAGAAAGTAGCTCCGTTATCAGTAGAAAAAAGTATTTTCACTTTGTTTACCGATACGGGAGCTTTATTAGTATTGGCAACATCCCATTCAATCTTTACTTTCTGTCCTACAATCCAAGTGCTATTTTGGTTGTGAGAAGTTACTTTAAAAGGGCCTGCATCGGCACTTACTACAACCTCAATGGTTTTATAAACAGTATTTCCCGTTTGATTACTTGCCAAAGGACGGTCGATTACCATAAACGTCCAATGAAGGGTGCGCCCTATGTTGAGTACCGTTTCCCAAGCATCTCCTTTTCTGGGGTTCTGCTGGGTGAGTGTGCCTGCCACAATGCGCTCTAAGCGAGGTATATAACGATACGATTGTGCAGAGGGTTTCATAGAGCGGGCTGTAGCTCCCGAACGCATCGTAGGTGAAAAATTATAGTTACCAGATTCAGTGTAATTATCACTTTCTTCCCACGTATACAATAGTGCATCGCCATCGGCATCTGTAGCAGAACCTTCTAATAAGTAGGCAGTGCTGTATGGAATGGTGTAACTCTTTAGATTAGGGATTTCAGGAGGCGTGTTACCTGTAGAATTTTCGGTAGCACAAGAGGTAGTTTGTAGGTTATTAGTAATATCGTACACTGTGCGGTGGTGCAAATAAGGGTCGGCGTGTTGTTGCACATCGTAATCGCGTGTAACGCCAGCATAGCTCATTATGGTAGTGCCGCTTCCTGGTTCCATTTGTGAGCCAGAGCCTAACTCTTTGCGGTATGAAAAAGTATGTCGCCCCCCTAATTGATGTCCTATTTCGTGAGCAACTACATCTATGGCAAAAGCACTGCGAAATCGCCCCATTCTTGCAAACGGATAAGACGAAAAACCTCGCCCTTTCACATCCAATACAGCCCGCATTACCGCCATTATTGCCATTGTGGAATAAGTGCCCTATATCATAATTGGCATTGCCTATTTTGTTATCTAACACTTGTTGCAGGGTTGTAGAAGTATTGCGATAATCATTCCAGCCATCAAAGTTAATCCCCGTAAAAGGGTCGGTGTCTTTATCTTCAAAAACGGTGGTATCGCTTGAAACCAACTGAAAGGCTATAGAAAGCTGTTGCCCGTATACCTCATTCACTCTGTTTATGGTTTTGACTATTTCTGCAAAGGCAGAGGCTTTTCCCCAAAAGTAATCAGTGTACTCGTGAGTACAAGCAATAGCAATTCTAAAAGTGCGAAGTACATTAGGACTTGAAAAAGTAGCGCGTTGTAGTGCTTGGCTTTCTGCTACGAGTGCAGGCACATCCAAAGTTTTGCAGTCTACCAAAGGTTTTTCGGTATTTTCATATTTATAAACTCTGTAGTGAATGCCCTCTTTATCTTCGGTTTCTACAAAACTATAGTGCAGATTTTTTTGCATAATAGCGTCCAATCCATAATCATCGCTCCACGTAAAGCGGATATGCTGAGTTGCATCGTCTACCCCCTTGCCTACAAAGGTTTTAATAGAAGGAAAATCGCGTGCTACCGCTTCCGAGAGCACTTGTGTGGGAGTAATGTAATAGTTGATAAGATTCCCCTCGGCATCAGGAATAGCAACGATAGCAGCACCTCGGCTTGTTTCGCTCGTTTGCAACGCACGCGCAAAGGCAGCTTTATCCAAAGTGAAATACTGAAAAGAAGGGTCAGTGGAATGAGTGCTACGCTGGGTAGTGAAATTGGTTTTGCGCCAATAACTTTGTGCTGACACTCGTTCTACCCATAGAGAACAAAATGATAAGAAGATTAAAAAATGTTTCATCTGGTTATGAGTTATTAAATGAGGTAATATTCAAAGGCTTTGTAAATTTCTTCAAAAGGAACAATACAGTCGATTTTTGGTTTGCCAATGGCTTCTAAAAGCACAAAATAAACATTGCCGCCCACGTTTTTCTTATCAAAACGCATCAGCTGACAAATATCGGTAATTTCTTCATTAGAAAAAGATTGTTTGGGAAAATATTCAGCTAAAACAGCTTTGATATGGTCGCATTCAGCTTGCGGGAAGCCCAATTCTTTTACTGAAAGATAAGTAGCAAGCACCATCCCAATAGCAATAGCTTCTCCGTGTAACAAGCGTTCTCTTTCGGGGTTTTGCAGGCAATACGATTCTATAGCGTGCCCCAAGGTATGACCATAATTCAGCGTTTTTCGCAAACCTTTTTCGGTAGGGTCTTGGCGTACAACCTCATTTTTTATCACTACCGATTCACGAATGAGCACTCCCAAATACTCTGCAGGAAGTTCATTTAGCTGACACATTTGTTGCCAATATTCAGGCGAACTGATGAGACCGTGTTTGAACATTTCTGCCATTCCGCTGCGGAGTTCTTCGGTAGGGAGTGTTGCCAAAAAGCGAGTATCGACCACTACCCCTAACGGATTGTTGATCACTCCTATAAGGTTTTTTAAAGCACCTAAATCTACCCCAGTTTTACCACCTACCGAGGCATCGACCATTGCCAGCAAGCTCGTAGGTACATTGATAAAATCGATACCGCGCATAAAAGTAGAGGCGACAAAGCCCCCCAAATCGGTAACAACGCCCCCACCTATATTGATGAGCAATGATTTGCGGTCAGCCCCCAATTCAGAAAGGGCATACCACACTTGGGTACAAGTATCGATGTTTTTATTAGGTTCACCCGCTTCTATTTCTATGATTTCTAAGGGAATATCGGTAGCCAAATCGGGGAGGAATACCGGCAAACAGTGTTCGTTAGTATGGCTATCTACTAAAAGGAAGAGCTTAGAGGGACGGCGTTCAGCTATCAAATCATTGATAAAACGCGTTCCTTCTTCGTTGAAGTATATGCAGTAGTTCTGTGCTTCAATTGTAGTGTTTCCCATAAGTTTTTTATTTCTAATGGGCAAAGGTAAAAAATAATTACGAATAACGAGTTACGAACGACGATTTTTTTTCTGCTACCTAACGCCTAAGACCTATCTCCTGAAACCTACTCCCTATACTGCTCGTATGCTTTTTTTAGATGTTCTTTTACCTCTTCAGCCAAAGCGGCAGGAGCAAGTACTTTTACATACTGACTGCGAGCGCATATCTCCATCACAAAATTGTAAGTAGGCACAAGTAGTAAGCTGATACGCACCTCGTCATCATTATCCTTCAATAGTTTTTGAGAGGGGTGCAGTGGTAGTGTTTTGATGTACTGTCCTTGTTCATAGTTGAACGATAAAATAATTTCTTGTGGAGGTGTTTCCGTATCAATCATTACTCCATAAGTATTTTTAAAGAGAGCTTCTGTATTCACCTTTTTGCGTTGTACTTTGGTAGCTGTAACTTCCAATTGAGTGATACGGTCTAAGCCAAAAGCTTTAAACTGCATAGGTTCTTTGTGTTCAGCAGCGATGAGATACCAACGCCTGTTATGTTCCTTTAGCGCGTAGGGTACCATCTCACGCTGGCGAGCTACCCCTTCCCAAAATTTAGTGTAGAAAAACCGCACGGTACGGTGTTTTTCTATAGCTTCGATAATGTCTTCAATATGGTTTAAGCCAAGTGTTTTCTCTTGTCGTTCAAACAGTAACACCTCTTGCATCTCTTTGGTACGGCGGTAAGCATCTACCAATAAGATATTATCAAAAATGGCATAACGGTTTGTTAGTTCGCTTTCTTCAATTACCCATCTTCCCTTGCCATTAGGCTCGATATAAATCATAAAAATATCTTCTAACAGATGCCTGTCTCGCTGAAAAGTTTTCTCCGAAAAGCTAAACTTCTCACAATCTTTATCCTCGTGTTTTTGTTTTAGATAGTTGTATAGCTCCTGATAACTAAGTCCTTCTTCCGGAGCTTTTTCAAGAGCTTTTACAATATGTACTAATCGCAATAATTGTTCTTTTTTTGCCATAGTTTTGTTTATTAAAATTCTATATTCTTTTTAAAATTCGCTAACAGTCGCTCAATATTCTCCTTGCCTACAGGGTTTTGGCTGTGCACTGCAAAATCGGGCAAAGGCAACAGATGGTCTAAACAGTAATCCACCAAATATTTAGCACAGTCATACCCCGAAAACTCTTCGCCCAAATCGTGGTCAAACGAGATAAAATCAGGTAATCCATATCGCTGAAGATAAGCTACAAATTCCTCGTAGCTATACACGCGCTCAAAGCCTTCAGGAGTATTGCGGAGGTCGTCTAAGTAAAGATTCATTGTATTGCTTTAAATAATTACACTGCAAAGATAGGATATTAAATGGACAAAATATGACCGATGGTAGTATTTTTTGTAACAAAAAAACTCCCCACTTTTTTAGGAGTGGGGAGGGGAGTTTATAACTATTGTTATTTTAGAATTTTTTCTTGTAAGAATTTTAGATATTTAGTTAGATTTTCAACTACTTTTTGAGTATTTACAAAACCTTTATCATTAGCCAACCAGTTTTCTTTATCAACAACAGCAACCGTCATATATTTGCCATTACCAAATCTATCAGGTTTTCTAATTTCGTCTAATCCTGAAATGCTTGCTTTTTCAATAATTAAATTGTAAAGCTCATTACGAGTGTTTGTCCTGTCGAAATTATCAGGCAAATCAATATCGTCAGGGTCTGTAGATAATTTAAAGCACAATTTCCCTTCTTCAAGTTGTATGTATACGGGATAATCTCCCCAATACTCCCAATTAAGAATAGCATTCCAAAAACCTCCATTTGGATTGTTTACATAATGCCATTTTAGTATATTGATTTTAGTTTCAATAAGTTTGAAAAAACCTTGCCAATCATTACCATTCCATTCGTCTAAAGGTTTATGTTCAAAGGCAGTACTTAACTTTTCTAAATTGGTCATACGTTCGTAAAAATCAATAAAGATATTGTTTTTAATATCTTTATGATTATTAAGTAAAGTTATGAAGTCAGTCCTGTCAAAGATAGCGTATCCTTTATCTTTTATTGCATTAAAAATGTTCAAACTTTCATTTCCTGTTTTAAGGTAAATACAAATAGGTGTTTCATATTTGTTTTCTGAACACCATTTTTCTGCTATTCCCTTATAACGTTCTAATTGATTAGAATGTTCTGAACTAATGGTTTTATCCTCTATTATGATAAGATATTTACCATTTACTTCTGCCCATACATCAATATTTTCCCACTGACGCCCTGCTTCAACAGTAAGTATGGGCTCATTAAAATTTGGAATTTGTTTTTTTATGAGCATAGAAACAAATTCTTTTGCACATAGGTTTAATTCCCTGTCATATTGCTGATTGTCATTATCAGCAAAAGCCAATAGCCAAGTAATAAAAGCATCTTGACTAAGTTCTTTAGTAGCGATGTCAAAAATATTTGGTTTCATAAAAATACTTTATATGATTATATTAACGCTGCAAATATATAACTTTTTTGCCTAAAATTAACTTTTTATATATTTTTCACACCTCCACCCACCGTTCCCAATCAAACCCTACTTGCTCATCTCGCATTACGTACCCTAATTGGTTGGTAAGCAATTGGGTGTTACCTATTTTAAAATTGGGTTGGTTAAAATGGTGATGCCCATAAATCCAATAATCTATAGTGCTATTTTCAATAAAATCGCTGAGTTCGATAGCAAAGGCATCATTTAGTGGACTGGTAGCATATATTTTGGGGTAATGTGCTCTGGTAGGTACGTAGTGGGTAGCGACAATAATATGGTCTATTTTACCTGCTTCTTTGGCTTGAGTAGCTTTTTTAACCTCTTTTTTGAGAAAGTTTACAGCTACTTTGTTAAAGTGGTTGAAATCACTTACCTCAAGAGGGGTGATTGTACCTTCGTTCTTGGGGTTCATCACTGTAATGTAGTAAAAATCACTCATATTACGCTGAATTGTATCTTGGTTTTTCTTGCCAATATGTGACCACATTGTACTGAAAATAAATTGAGTACGCTCTATGGTTTCGGTATAGTTATCCACTAAAAATAGATTTTTTATATTAGAGATGGGGCGTTCACAGCGAGTAGAGGTATATAGGTGTGTAGATTTATAATACTCGTGGTTGCCAGGTAGCCAAAATACTTTTTCAAAACTGCGGCAAAGAGAGGCTACATCGTTGGTATACAGAGGGCGTTGCAGATGGATAAAAGGCATCATATCACCAGCAATGATAAGAATATCGCCCACTGCTTTGATAGGATGCTTGTCAATCCAATTCATATTATCGGTAAATTCGAGGTGTAAGTCCGAACAGTATTGTATTTTCATTTCTTATTAATCTTTTAAGTAGTGCAAAGATAACAAAAGTAGCAAACAAACCACGACCATACAAGTAAAAAATATCAGGGTACATATAAAAAAAGGCGCAAACTTAGTAGCTGCGCCTTTGGTGTAGTTTTGTAAGTTATTGTTATGCTTTGATAGCGTTTAGAAGAGAGAGGAGGTCATCAGCAATTTCTTCCTCAATAGTTTGGTGTTGAGGGTAGTTATTTAAGAATTTTTCTACAAACCAAGCGTTTACTTCAATGCTAAAAGGCTCTTTAAAGGTGTTTTTGTACACCTCTGTGTTTTCTAACTTTTTAGGGTGTTCTAAAGAACGGAAAGAAAGATATTTTTCATTTTGCTTTAGGTCGATCCTGAAGTCTAAAACATCATTACCAACTCCCTTACATTGAGCTGCATAAATGTTTTCCTTATTTTTCCATAAAGTAAACTCTAATTTTCCAGCCAAAATTTTGTTTATTTCCTCAATATTAACATCAGAAGCTTTTACATTAGGTTTGAAAGTAAAAGGATTGAGGGGCTTACCTTCATAAAACTCTTTTATGTTAGTATCAATAGCTTCATATTCTTCTCCTGATACGGCATAAGAGGGATGAGAAATGGCAAGTACTTGTTTCCCAAACAAATCTCCTCCTTGTACAAGGAGTCGTTTAGTTTTACCTTTTAGTAGTGTTTTTTCAATTTTAGAAATACTTTCCATACCTTCTAAGCCTAAAACAATAATATGTTTAGGATTGATAATCTCAATAAACTTCTTAGTAAGTTCTTTACATATTTGTATTGCTTCAGAATGTTTCTTGATTTTTTCAAAATCAGAAGTGCCAAAGTACACATAATTCATAAAACAGTAGTTATTACTATCTACTGCTTGCTTGATAAACGGAATTCTGTTTAAACCTCTAAAGATTTTCCATTCATCTTTTTCATCAATAAAAGGATTACCCTTTAACAAGCGTTCAGAGGTCATCTTACCATCTTTGAACTCCCATTTATCCTTTGTCCTTTGCTCTTCATACTTTCCTTCTGACCCTGGGTTTAACCCAATAATCAAGAGTTAGGGGTTCATTTTAGCTTCTGTTTGTAGAGGGTAGTAAGCTAAATCAATTTGTTCGGCAATAGGGGTGATTTTCTCTATCACTTCAGCTGCCCATTGTTCTAATTCGGGTACGAATTTACTCATATTGGTTTGTTTTAGTTTTTCGTTGCAAATATAAGGATTAAATTTGATTTAAAAGTTGTCTAAAATCATCATAAAAGCATTTTTATTGTTTTTCTTCCGACAAAAATACACCCCTAACTGGTCAAACTACGACCAGCTAATTAGAAAAATTGCTAATTTGCTAATTTCTCAATTATTAGTACCTTTGCCCAATTAAAGGAACAAACTTTATGGAATTTACTTATACTTTATCCGAAATAGATACTATTGCCGAAAAAATTCTTCCTCATTTGCAATCCAAAGTAGTGATTTTCAAAGGAGGAATGGGCTTTGGTAAAACCACCCTTATCAAGGCTTTGGTACGAGCTTTAGGCAGTACCGATAATGTGAGTAGCCCTACTTTTAGTTTGGTGAACCCTTATGAAGGCACTAATGATAAGATTTACCACTTCGATTTCTATCGTATCAAAAATGAGGAAGAAGCCTTTGATATAGGCTTTGAAGAATACCTCTATTCGGGCGATTGGTGTTTTATTGAATGGGCAGAAAGAGTTGAAAAATACTTGCCAGAGACTTATACCATAGTCGAATTGATACAGATAGACAAAAATCATAGAAAATTAAAAATTAGCGAATTAGCAAATTGATATTATGATTAAACATACTCTCAATTTTAAACGTCCTTCGGGGACATCACGGGGGGTGCTTACCTCCAAAGAAACCTTTTTTTTGGTAATAGAACAAGAGGGCAAAAAAGGCATAGGAGAATGCAATCTCTTTCGTGGATTGAGCGCTGATGATGTACCTGATTATGAAGCTAAACTGCAATGGGTAGAACAACATCTGCATTTGGGTGAAGAGGCATTGCTCAAAGAACTCGTAGCCTTTCCTTCTATACAATTCGGGGTGGAACAAGCTTTTAGATCGGTAGCGGCATCGCAGTGGTACGAGCTTTTTCCTTCCGATTTTACAACGGGAAAAGATGCAATTCCTATCAACGGACTTATTTGGATGGGCTCTCCCGATTTTATGAAAGCACAGATAAAAGAAAAACTCGCTCAGGGATTTCGTTGCATCAAAATGAAGATAGGCGCCATCGATTTTGAAGAGGAATATCGTATTTTAAAAGCCTTGCGCAATGAGTTTTCAGCAAGTGATATAGAAATAAGGGTAGATGCTAATGGTGCGTTTCAAGCAACTGAAGCACTGGTGTATTTAGAGCGATTAGCTGCCCTGCAATTGCACTCTATTGAGCAGCCTATACGCGCAGGACAGTGGGAAGCTATGGCTGAACTATGTGAACAAACACCCCTGCCTATCGCCCTTGATGAGGAATTGATAGGGGTATTTACTTCTGAAGAAAAACAACGACTTCTAAGAGAGATACAACCCCAGTATATCATTTTAAAACCTTCGCTTATTGGAGGTTATCGAGGTTCTGAAGAATGGATAACCCTCGCCGAAACATTGGGTATAGGTTGGTGGGTAACCTCAGCTTTGGAGAGCAATATAGGGCTCAATGCCATTGCACAGTGGACGTACACACTTCACAGCCCAATGCCTCAAGGTTTAGGTACAGGAGCATTGTATACTAATAACTTACCTTTTCCACTCTATGTAGAAAACGGACATTTAGGCTTTAATCCTTGTGAGCGCGTAACATTTCCCTTTTCATAGGCGGTCCTGGTAATCGTTCCACCGTAAAACCACAAGTCTGCATCGCACGGCGCACACTACCTTTGGCAGCATAAGTTACCAAATAGCCTCCTTGTTTGAGGGAAGTGTACATTTGTTGGAAAATAGCTTCTTGCCACAATTCTGGTTGTACTTGCGCCCCAAAAGCATCGAAATAAATAAGGTCAAAACTATCGACATCGTTAATAGTTTCAAAACGTTGTAGTCGTTTTTTGAAGCTGAAAGTAGGAGATAGAGCAACAGTTTCATCCCACGGGCAGCAGTGCATCTGTTTAAAAATAGGGGATAGGGTAGGGGAGAGCACTTCCGAAAAATTCATTTGAGAGGCTTCCTCCCACGAAATAGGATAGGCTTCAACTGTTTCGTAACGAATGTTCAGTTGTAAGGCATTGTGTTCCTTGTAAGTAACCAAAGCATTGAGCCCTGTGCCAAAGCCAATTTCTAAGATAGAGATGCTCTGGTGGTCAAATAGTTGCAGTCCGTTTTTGATAAACACATGCTGAGTTTCTTGAAGTGCACCGTGTACCGAGTGATAGGTCTCATCTAACTGCGGAATATAGAGGCTGGTAGAGCCGTCGGAGGTTTTTATAAGTTCGTGAATCATAATTCAAATAAAAAGTAACAGGTAGTAAATAACAAGTAATTATTTCATAATTAGTATATTGGTGGATACACAATAAAGATTTTTGTCTTTTAAGCGACAAAGTTAAAAAATATTTCGTACCTTTGACGAAAATTTGAGAATTAAAAACTAAAAAATGACAACACTCACTAATAATTTTGAAAATGAAGTGCTTCCTATAGGATATGTAGAGGAAAAAGAACTTCCTGAAGCCTTGTTGCAATCTATTGATAGAGGGCTAAAAGACCTTGAGAATGGAAGAAAGAAAAGCAATGAAGAGGTACAAAAAGGGGCTAGAATGCTTATTGAAAGATGGAAGAAGCAATTAAAAAATTAGAAGTGTCTTGGTCTTATGAGGCTGAAATTCAATATTATGATACACTGTTGTTTTGGATTGAGAAGATAAAATCTGAGAAATATAGTGAGAAAATAGAAAAAGAAGTAGCTAAAATATCCAATATATTAAAAACATTTCCAAAAATTGGAGCAATATATGAAAGCAAAGAAATTAGACGAGTAATTATATTATCCAATTTTTCAATATTCTATAGAATTCTTGAAGAACAAAATGAAATAGAAATTATAGCTTTTTGGGATAATAGAAATGATCCTGAAAAACTGCAATTCTAATAAATAAGAACTAAAAACTAAAACAATATGAATTTAAAGATTGAAAAAGTAAAAGAAA
>ERZ772946.482-NODE-482-length-15167-cov-139.01_pt1 | contig 15167 bp, 13 predicted proteins | sample MGYA00511680_ERZ772946 | MGnify/ENA primary metagenome ERZ772946 (study PRJEB29015, sample SAMEA2737918) | human oral metagenome | biome: human oral; feature: human-associated habitat; material: dental | place: China | collected 2016 ... | reverse complement strand
GCGAAGCGGCCCGCGCCCGACGGGAGAGTAGCTGAGGGAGCGGCGCCCGTTGAGCGGCCGAGACCTGTTGAACGGACGGGATCCGGTGAGCGGCCGGCCCCCGTCGGGAGGCGATCCGTCGAGGGGGCGGGCGGTAAGGCGGCCGCCGGGCTCGGCGCCGAAGGGAAGACTGCCGGGCTCGGCGTCGAGGAGTGCGCACGCCTCGTCGGCCTTCCCGACGGCTGGGAGAGCCGGTATCCCTCCCAACTCTCGGGAGGCCAGCTCCAGCGTTTCGCCCTGGCGCGGGCGCTCGCGGGCGGGGCGAAGGTGATGATCCTGGACGAAGTCACCGCCAACCTCGACTCCGTCGCGCGGGACGAGATATGCGAGCTCCTCCGGACGCTCAAGCCGCGGGTGGCGATGCTCGTCATCACCCACGACCGGGCCGTCGTCGAGTCCCTGTGCGACCGCGAGATCCCACTGGGGTGAGCGGGCTCCGGCTGTTCTCGACTCTCGACCGCCGCCGGCATTCCCTCGTCGCCGGGCTGTCACGGTCACCGATTCCTCCGTCATCAGGCTGTCACCCTGCGTCATTTCGCACACCTATTGCCACGCGTCGGATTCCCTCGTTACCGGGGCTACCGGGCTGTCGCCGTCGTCCGGAGTCGACCTACTGCGGGATGCCGTCTACGGTGGGGGGCAGGCGAAAGGAGATCATGCGACTGCCGAGTTTCGGCCGGGACACCGCCGTCGTCTCCGGCTACCTGGCCGCGGGGTACGAGGCGTACCTCCGGCTCTTCATGCCCTTGGACTCAGCCGAGGGCCCCGTGCGATGGTCGGCGCTTCTCGCTGGCGGCGAGGCCGCGCTGAGAGGGGACTTGCGCTTCTTCGACGACATCGACCCCGCCGTCCGCGAGCGCCGCGGACTCGAGTATTACACCCCCTTGAAAGTCTGGATGAAGCAGCCGCCGTCCGCGAGCGCCGCGGACTCGAGCTCACGTGCGGGAAGAGCGACGCCGGATGGCGCGCCCGGCTGGCCGGCGTCCTGTCCGAGCACACCTCCACCCCGGACGACATGCGCTACGCCCTTTGGCCCGGCTACGCGGGAGAGCTCGACGCGATGGCGGGACGGCTGACGCCGCTGCCGAGCGCCCCGGGCGAGGCCCGCTCGGGCGAAGTCCTTCCGGGTAACTCGGGCGCTTTCCCGCGGGGTACGTTCCCAGCCGAGTTGGGGTGCCTCCTGTACCGGGGTCCTCTGGAGGTCGTCGGCGTCGACGTAGACCATGTGGGCTACCTGCCGTGCGCACTCTGGCCGCGCGACGGCTCCTTCGTGCTCGCCCAGTGGATCTACGACGATTCGGTCTACGTCTCGGGCTCGCGGAAGCTCGCCGCTGCGCTGGCCGACGGAGGCTTCGACGTCGCCCCGGTCGACGACCCCGACTCGCCCCTCAACTCCATGGGTGACGTTCTCTGAACAGATTTTATGTTTTTATTGTATATTAAATAATTAATTCACTTTTATAACTTATTGAACATTATGGAGTTGCGAAATGTTCCATATCTTTAATTTTTGCCACTGTTTAGGGAAACCCATGCTCGATTCACTACTGGTAATGGGAATTTTCTCGTTAAGATATATTAAAGGAAAGTTATTTATGTGTTTCGCCAACTTTAAATTCCATATAGTTCCATTTTCGTGTGAAAGGAGCAAATATGCTAGAACAGCGCAATGTCTGTAGATTTTTATGTCGGAAACTTTTTCTTCTATTATATGAGTTAATAATTCATTGTTAATAATAGCAGAGGAATTTATTTTAATTTTATATTTAACATTTTTATTGAATACTCGAATATTATGAGCGCAATTATTACGTAGGTTTGACAAGGCAAGGGACCATTTCAGTAAATTTCTGCCGTTTTTAATTCCAAAATATCTTGCTACAGCATTTTGGTCGGACTGCTTCAGAAGACCAAATAAATAAGGCAAATTTCCGAACGAGAGCAGTTCGACAGTTGCCCACACAGGCAGTTTCTCTTTGGAATATGTATTTATATAATGGATTATAAAATCTTCGTCTTTAGAATGATTTAAAGCTTTTTTATATTCACTTTTCCAAGCTTCGAACTTTGTTTTATTATTTCTTTTTGTTATTTCATCACATTTGTTTTTATCTAAACAATTTTTATCTAAATGTGCCATAGGATTTCTTTTAGCAAGAATATGTGCGATTGCTGCTCTAAACCGTATTTCAAAATCAAATAAACCATTTAAAAGAATTTGCCTAAGTTCAACATCAAATTCATAATATTTCATTACGTCATTAAAGTTGGTTCCATTTATGAAATTGTCTCGCCTAAATTTTCGATTAGCCTCATTTTGCTCTTCTTTTGGAAGTAATTGCCGGAATATGTATCTATAACCACCCAAACGATGGTATCCGAAGCAACGAAGAGCTTTTTCTGCTTTTTCACGATCATCCACCTTCATTCCTAAGTCAATCAATCGCTCAACAAGCTGACTATAATCTTGAAAAGGTTTTGGCGGATTCTTCATGGCGACTGTAATTCTACGTATATGAAAACCGCCCCATGAACGGCCCGGAGGCCGACAGAGGTGGGCGGTGTCTAATGTCTTCAGGATACTAGATGGCTACCGCTATTTCAAATCAAAAAAGTGATGTGGAACACAGTAACCCATCTATTCGCGTGTTTTACAGGTGACGTCTTCTGAACAGCCTGGACGGTACAGTCCGGGCGGTCACGCGAGTTTCCGGCGCCCGCGCGCTTATCCGCCTTCGCCTGCCTCGGCTTCTGCGCGCAGGGGAACGCGCATGGGAAAGTGGACATGGGAAAACCGTCCCGTGACGGCCCGGAAGCCGACAGAGGGGAACGAGTCTGGGCTTTTAGCCTACCGGACGGCGCCTAGCCTACCGGGCGAGCGGAGCCGCAGTGCCGCTTTCCCGCATCTTCGCCCCGCCACCTGGCGAGCAGCTCGTACCCGTCGTGGCCGCGCACCGTCGGCACGTCGGCCCAGGCCCGCCCGGCGCTCGGCGCCTCGCGCTGGATCGGGACGCCGTGGGAGAGGACTTGCTCGACCGCGTCCAGCTCGCGAATGGCGATTCCCGCTACTCGCGAAGGGTGCTCGCGGGCGAGGTCGGCGTAGACGTACGGGTCGTGTTGGCCGTCGTCGCCGACGAGGATCCACCGGATGTCGGGGAAGGCGATGAGGAGGTTGCGCAGCTGGGTCTTCTTGTGCTCCTGGCCTGAGCGGAAGAGGCCGGTCGGCGTCGGCCCCCAGTCGGTCAGGAGGAGCGGGCCGGCGGGGAACCCGTTGGCGCGTATGAAGTCCTCGAGCGTCGGCGCCGTGTTCCAGGCCCCCGTCGACAGGTAGAACACGGGGTCTGCGGGATCGTCGAGCAGCGCGGCGTAGAACTCGGCCATCCCGGGGACGGCTTGCCGGGCGTTGGTGCGGCGGACGAAGGAGTTCCACGCCGCCAGGAACGGACGCGGAAGCCAGGTGACCACGATCGTGTCGTCGACGTCGGAGACGATTCCCGTGCGAACGCCCGGATCGACGATGACGACGGGCGCCCGCGCCCCCGCACCCGCGACGGGCGTGATGAGGGCTTCGTGCACGCCCGGCTCGAGCCCGTGGTCCTCGACGAGGAGGTCGATGTAGCCGGAGGCGTCGGTGTGGGTCTCGATCGTCGTGCCGCCGATGGACACTGTCACGGGCAGATAGCCGACCTGAGTCGTGAAGAACTGGTGCCAGCCGCGCTGTGCCCGCTCGGGGATCAGGCTTCGCGCGGAGTCTGCCTCGTCGGGAGCCGCCATGACGGCTCGCGCGAGGACGCGCAGGGAGTCCGAGCCGTATCCCGTGTAGGGCAGTATCTTCGGCTTCCAGCCTCGCTTGCGCAGGCGGACGATGCCTCGGCGGTTGTATTCCTGCTCGAATCGGCGGACGAGATCTGCTAATCCCATCCGGCAAGCCTAACTTACGAGTCGGCTAGCCTAGCGCATGGGTTGGCGGGCTTTGGGCGTGAGGCGGGGCGCGCGAGTTGGCGATCCTTAGGCGCAAGTTGGCGATCCTTAGGCGCGGGTTTAGCGAGCCTGGCTCGTGAGCGTTTCGCCCGTCGGCCTGATGGGTTTACTCGTCGGCTTGACAGCTGCCCGGTGAAACTCACGGTCGGGCTGCTCGTCATCCGGTGGAACTCATCTTTTGTTGATTTCACCGGTCGCTTTACCGGTGAAATCTGCCTACAACCGGGGTTTCACCGGGCGACGGGAGACAGCGACCGAGGTTTCACCGGGCGATAAGGCCGGTTGTAGAAGCGGCTCAACGAATGCGATCCCTCGAGTCGCCGAGCAGGCGGGCCTGCAGATCCCTCGGCAACTCGGCCCCCTCGGACGGGCCTACAGTTCCCTTGACCCGTCGGGCGGGCAGGGCTACAATCGTCCGCACAACAGAAAACTTCTGAGCTTGTGCCAAATGTGTGCTCGTTTTCCCGCCACTCCGTGGGGTAGAAAACGAGCATTTTTTGTGCTCGAAACCGATTGGAGAGTTGCAATGGGGCGATTCTTACTGGGAATCGACAATGGCGGTTCAGTGTCGAAGGCCGCCATCTACGACGTCGACGGGACGATGGTCTCCGTGGCGTCCACGCCGGTGCCCTCCGAAGCCGTGAAGGCCGGATGGAGCGAACGGAACATGGATCTGCTGTGGAAGTCCAATCTGGACGCCATGCGGCAGATCGTCCAGGTCAGCGGCGTGGACCCCGCCGATATTCTGGGGATCACCTGCACGGGACACGGCAACGGCGTCTATCTCGTCGACGGACAGGGCGACCCGGTGCGCAACGGGATCGTCTCGAACGACAGCAGGGCCGCGAAGCTCGTCGAGCGATGGAGCGAGGGCGACCGATACAACGCGCTGTACCTCGATTCGACGATGCAGCAGATCTTCACCGGGGCTCCCATCGCCCTCCTGGCCCATCTCGCCGAGAACGAGCCGGAGTCGATGCGCCGGACGCATTCGATCCTGATGATCAAGGACTACATCCGGTTCAAACTCACCGGCAGGCTCGGCCTGGAGATCACGGACGCCTCGTGCACCAACTTGCTGGACATGCGCACTCGCCGGCTCACCACCGAGAACTTCAAGGAGCTCGGCGTGGGGGACTGGGAGGGGAAGCTGCCCGACCTCGTCGGATCCAACGAGGTGGTGGGCGGCGTCCTCAAGGAGGTCGCCGACTACACCGGGCTGAAGGAGGGAACCCCCGTCTTCGGCGGGATATCGGACATCTCGGCGTCGGCGATCGGATGCGGGGCCGTGGAGGACTACCAGCCCGCCATCATCACCGGCACGTGGTCCATCAACGAGTTCTTCGCGCCCGAACCCGTTGTGGACCCCGACCTGTTCATGACCTCGCTCGCGCCGTTCGACGACCGCTATCTGATCATGGAGGCCTCGCCCACGTCCGCCGCGAGCCTGGACTGGCTGGTCAACCGAATCCTGAAGCGAACCCCCGGCTTCGCGCAGGCCGAGTCGCAGGACGTGTACGAATGGTGCAATGACATCGTCTTCTCGGGCGACGTCGAGCCGCGTGACGTCGGCTTCATGCCCTACCTCTACGGCTCCAACCTGCACCCGAACGCGCTCGGAGGCTGGTTCTCGCTGTCGAACGCCGACGGCCTGGAGCAGCTGCTGTACTCGCTGTACGAGGGCGTGGCCTTCTCCCACCGCGAGCACGTCCAGCGGCTGCGCGGCTACGCGGACCTGCTCTCTCCCGCGCGCATCACGGGCGGCGTCACCAATTCGGCGCCGTGGACGCAGATGTTCGCCGACGTTCTCGCGCTGCCCCTCGAAACGGTGAACGCCCCGCAGTCCGGGATCCTCGGCGCGGTCATCGTGGCGGCCGTCGGCGCCGGCGTCTACCCGTCGGTCCGCGAGGCCGCTTCGACGATGGTGACGGGCGGCGAGGAGATCCGCCCGGACGGGCAGAGGGAAGGGCTGTTCCAGAAGCGCTACGCCGCGTGGAAGGAGACGGTCGATCGGTTCTGACGGCGGGGCCCGGTGACCGAGGCTCGGCTGTTGCCGCGGCCCGGCCGCGGCCGACGTTCGCCTCGAGTCCGTACGGCGGCCGGACGAGCGGACCGGCCGGGGCGAAAGCCCCGGCGAACCGGACTCAGATAGAGCGGGGAGGCAGGAAGGCCTGTGGAACCGGCTCGGGAACGGACCCGGCGAACGAAAGGAAACGAGAGAGGAAGGGAGAGGAAGAATGCCCGACAAGCCAATCATCCCCACGGGCTCGGCGACGGTGATCCCTTCGGTCCACCGCCTCGCCGCCCTCGACAGGGCGCTCGAGGCCGACGCGCCCGCCGTCCTGCTGACCGACGCCCACATCGGCAACGTCCACGCGCTCGCCGACCGCTGCCACGAGGCGGGCAAGGCGATCCTCGTCCGCCCGGACCTCATGGAAGGCCTGCGCGCCGACAAACTGGGGCTGACCATCCTGGCGAAGGACATAGGGGTCGACGGCATCTTCACCGGCTCGGCCGCCACCGCCCGACTGGCCCAGCAGGCGGGCATGTCCGTGTACTGGAGGTTCTTCCTGCTCGACTCGCGCGCCTTGGAGACCGCGGTCGTCCAGGCCGCCCATTCCCTGTGCGACGGCTTCGAGCTCGTCCCCGGCCCGGCCGCCCTGGCGCAGGGGGCGCCCCTGATCGACGAGGCGGGCGACAGGCCCGTCATCGCCGGCGGATTCGTCAACAGCCGGGAAGTCGCGAGCTCCCTGTTCGCCGCCGGCTTCTCCGGGGTCACCACCAGCGAACAGAGCCTGTGGCCGCCGGGCCCGGCGGCTTGACGGAAGTCATTGTCAATACTCGGAGTCCCTCGGATTCCCTTATGAAAGGCAGGAAGGCCACTATGACAACGAGAATTCTGTGTGTGGCGGACGGCGGGATCACCCCCACGATGATGTCCGCGCTGAAAGAGCTGGAGAGCTGCGACGCGGAGGTGACGATCGTCGAGGACTCCCAGATGACGTCCATGGCGGAGATAACCGACCGCATGGGCGTGATCGAGCGGGCGGGGATCGACGCGGCCCCGACGTGTCCGGAGCTCCTGGCGAACTGCGCCGAGGCGGACGTGATAGTGGTCCACGTCGCCTCCGTGAACCGGGAGGTCATCGACGCGGCCCCGAACCTGAAGCTCGTGTGCGTGCTGAGGGGAGGATACGAGAACGCCGACGTGGAGTACCTGAAGTCCAAGGGGATCCGGTTGACGAACGCGCCCTGGCGGTCGGCCAACGCGGTGGCCGACTTCACCGTCGGGATGATGATCGCCGAGAACAAGAACATCGCGCGCAGCCACCACTTCCTGAAGGAGGGCAAGTGGGTGAAGAGGTATTCCAACCAGTCGTTCATACGCGACATGAGGAAGTGCACCGTCGGCCTCGTCGGGTTCGGCTTCATCGGCTCCCGCGTCGCCAAGCGGCTCAGCGGCTTCGAGTGCCGCGTCGTCGTCTTCGACCCCTACGTCGACGCGAGGGAGATCGAGGCGCACGGCGTGGACGTGGCCGACTCCCTGGACAGCCTGCTCGAAGCCTCCGATTTCGTCTCCCTGCACATGCGGATCTCCAGCGACACCCATCACATGATCGACGCCGAGGCACTCCGGCGCATGAAGCCGACCGCCTACCTCGTCAACACCGCCCGCGCGGACCTCGTCGACGAGGAGGCGCTGGTGGACGCCCTGCGCGGCCACCGGATCGGGGGAGCGGCCATAGACGTGTACGCCGAGGAGCCCATCGGCACGGACCACCCCTACCTGAGCCTGGACAACGTCACCCTCGTCTCGCATCTGGCGGGGACCTCCGCCGATACGATGCAGACGTCGGTGGAGATCGGCTACGAAGACCTGGAGGCCTACCTGAAAGGCGAGGAACTGATCAATCGCCGTGCATAACGGGCGCCGGCCGCTGATGTGCCCTGGTGCGCTCGATATCGGCTTAGTCGATCCGTCGATCGCCGCGCATGACGGGCGTGCGCCGGTGCGGGCGCGATCGCCGTCGAAGAGCATGCGGAAGGCAGCCGGCGGGTGCGCGGGCGTGGCCGTTGCGTGCCTGGGCCGCCGAGGAGTGCGTGAGGTCGCCGACGCGTCTGCGCACGGGCGAGGCCACCGTCAAGGAAAACGGGCGAGGCCCGTCAAAAACCTTCCACTATAAGAATCCACCCATTATAAAAATCCACTAAAAATAAACAAGGAGAAATGAATGTCAGGCGTATCGATGCGAATGGGCCAGCTCTTCGACAGGGAATCGGGGCGGGCGTTCGTCGTGGCCTTCGACCACGGGCAGGCGCTTCCGATCCCGGAGGGGCTGGGGAATCCGGTCGACCTGCTTGAGAGGATCATCGCCGGAGGGCCCGAGGGGATCCTGCTGACCGCGGGGATGCTGTCCCAGTCGCAGCATCTCTTCTCCCACCGGCAGGCCCCGGCGGCGATCGTCCGGGCGGACTGGACCACCCTCGACAAGAGAATGCAGGCGGAGCTGGGAGAGCAGTACCGCTCCCTCGTCACCCCCGGCGAGGCGCTCGCCCTGGGAGCGTCCGCCCTGTGCACGTACATCATCGGGTGGCCCGCGGAAGGCAGGATGTTCGCCGAGAACATCGAGAACGTGGCCCGCACCGTCCACCAGGCCCACGCCGTCGGCCTGCCCGTGATCGTCGAGGCGACCCTCTGGGGGTCGCGGATGAGCGACAAGAAAGACCATCAGCTGCTGCGTCAGATGTGCCGGATCGCCGCCGAGCTCGGCGCCGACGCCCTCAAGACGGAGTTCGTCGGCGACGAGGAGGCCGAGCGCGTGATGATCGAGGAGGCGGGGAACATCCCCGTCCTCACCCTGGGCGGCGCGGCGGCTTCGCCGGAGGAGGTCGCCGCGGCTGCTCGCGGCGCCATCGCCAGCGGCGCCAAGGGCCTGATCTTCGGACGGAACGCCTGGCAGGTTCCGGACATGGAGGGGGCGATGAAGGAGCTGTCCCACATCGTCCACGGGTAGCGGGTCGCGCCGACGACGTACATGGCTTCCTCGGCGAGCTGTCCCGCCCCGTCCGCGGGTGGGGGCGGCCGCTGGCTTTCCACCCGGCCATAGGCCACACCCGGGGTTTTCGTCCGCGGGTGCGGGCTGCCGACTCCGCATTCGCGGTTGGTCGCCGTGGTGGAGCGGCGGCGACGAGCGGTCGTCGTTCTGGCCTGTCGTCGTGGCAGCCGGCTGTCGCCTCGATTCGCCGCCGTGATGATATGACTTGCCTCAGCCGGCGATGGCGGTTGACTGCGGCGTGCGCTGCAGGGGCTGTAGCAGGTTGGCCGTTGCCGCGGTTTGTCGGCTAGTTCGCTGCTGCCATGCAGCGGCCGAGTGCTATGTAGCGGCTTGCCATGCGGCGGACGAGTTCACCGTCTGGCATCCGCTCTGTCGTGAACGAGATCGGATGCCGGACGGCCCGGCCGTCGGTCAGTTGGTACCGTCAGCCAGTCGACTCGCCCAAGCCATCTGTCCGCCCCGACTGCTCGGATCGGGAAGCTAGGGCAAAGGGCCAGCCGCAGCGACCGGCCGCAGGGCCATCTGCCTGAGATAACCGATGGGTCAACCGCGATAACCGATGAGCCAATCGCACCGATGGGCCAATCGCCTGGTCCGAGCGGAATCCCCTGCTATGCTCCCTCTATGACGCCCCAGCCGGATCCTGTGAAGCCGTCTCCAGGCTCTCTGACACCACCCAGGGATCCTATGGCGCCGCACCCGGATGATCTCATCGCCGATCACACCGCGCGCGTCGCCGATCGCACCGCTCACTTCGCGGAGAACCGCGCCAACTGGGACGACCGCGCCGCCTTTCACGAAGCCAGCGGCTACGGCATCGCCGAACTCCTCGCCTCACCCGACGCCATCACCCAGGAGGTCTCCCAGGACGCCGGGCGCCTCGGGGATCTGGCAGGCCTTGACGTCATCCACCTCCAGTGCCACCTGGGCCTGGACACCGTCTCCCTGTCGCGGCTGGGAGCGGTGCGCGTCGTCGGCCTCGACATCTCGCCGGAGTCGCTCCGCCGGGCCCGCAGCCTGGCCGCGCGAGCCGGGGTCGACGTCGAGCTGGTCGAGGCCAACGTCTACGACGCCCGCACCGCCGTCGCGGGCTCCTTCGACATCGTCTACACCACGCTCGGCGTTCTGTGCTGGTTGCCGGACATCGAGGCGTGGGCGCGCGTCGTCGCCTCCCTCCTGCGCCCCGGAGGCCGCCTGCTCCTGCGCGACGATCACCCCGCCTTCATGGCCGTGGGGGACGACGTCGCCCACGGGCTCACCCTGCACGAGCCCTATTTCCAGCAGCCGGAGCCGATGACCTGGGAGGACGACGGATCCTACGTCACCGTGCCCGACGGGACTGCGCCGATCGCCCACACCCGCAGCCACCAGTGGAACCACGCGGTAGGGGAAATCCTCACTGCCCTCCTCCGCGCCGGGCTCGTCCTCGACGAGGTCGCCGAGACACGCGTCTCCGCCTGGTGCCGCTGGCCGGACCTCATGGAGCCCTGCGAGGAGGGCTACCGTTTCGCCGACCCGGCGACGCGGGAGATGCTCCCGCTCCAGCTGCTCGTCGCCGCACACCGGCCGGCTGCCGGCTCGCCCGCTGGTGACAGCCGCGCCGGCTCGCCCTCTGGCGGATCGATTGACGGCTCGCCTGCTGGTGGATCGCCGGCTGATGGCTCTGCCGGCCCGTCGGCTGACGGCCCGGCGGGGCGGGCGCGAGAAGTCGGCTAGCCTGGTGACATGCTCCTCGCGTTTTCCATCTCCCCGCAGACATCCGACCAGCCCGACGGCTCCGTCTCGCAGGCTGTGGCCGCCGCCGTCAGGGTCGTGCGCGAATCCGGCCTTCCCAACGAGACGACGTCCATGTTCACGACCGTCGAGGGAGAATGGGAGGAGGTGATGGCCGTCGTCAAGCGCTGCGTCGACGCCGTCGCCGAGCGCACGCCGCGCATCAGCCTGGTCATGAAGGCCGACATCCGCCCCGGGCACACCGGCCAGCTCACCGCCAAGGTCGAGCGGATCGAGAAGATCCTCGACTCATAGCCTCCCGGGTCCGCCATCGCCGCAGCGCCCTACCCGGTCCGCCGTCACCGCAGCGCCTTGGGCAGCGTTGCCTTCGCCGTGCGGGGGAGTCTGGCGATTTCCTCGGCCATTCCGGCGACGAACGCGTGCCGCTGGCTTTCGGGCATGCGCTCGATGGGAGTCGAGATGGAGATCGCCACGTGCGAGGTCTTCCCGATCGTCAGGGGGATGGCGACGCAGGCGATGCCGGGCTCGCACTCGCCGATCTCCTGCGTCCAGCCCTCTTCGTCGAGCCGGGCGAAGTTCTCCCGGACGGCCCGCTCCAGCTCCTTCAGACCTGCAGGGGATTCGCCGTCCAGGCCGGGGTCGGAGAGGAACCACGGCAGTTCGGCCTCGCGGTCGGGGCGGACGCCGATGAGGGCGCGCCCGAGGCTCGTGCGCACGGCCGACGCCTCCCGCCCGATCTGGGAGACGACGCGGATCGCGCGATCGGGCTCCACCTTGTCGAGGTAGACGATGTGCTGCCCTGTGAGGGCGCCGAGGTGGACGAGTTCGTTGAAACGGAGGCTCACCGCCGCCAGTGCGGGGTGCAGGGCCTCGACGACGCGCTCGGTCGTGGTCTTGTAGTTGGCGATGGGGCGGATCCCCTCGCCCAGGCGGTAGTGCCCGGTGGACTCGTCCTGCTCGACCCAGTGGTATTCGCGGAGGGTGGCGAGGGTGTTGTGGACCGTCGCCTTGTTGATGCCGAGCTCCTTGGAGATCGCGGTCAGGGGGACGCCGTCGGCCGGGTTGACGGCGAGGAACTCCAGGATCCGCAGCGCACGGGCCACGCTCGCCAGCGGTTTGTTGGCACCCATGCGGCCATTCTATGGGCTGTGCGGATTCTATGGGCGATTCGGGTTCGTTTCCGATCTTCCCTGGCTTAACCTCCCTGGGGCTTGGCCTCTCGCTTCGGCAGGAGACGATTCCTTCGCCTTGGCGGGGGACGCCGGATTCGAGGGCTGGCTCGGCGCAGCCCCGTACGCCGCTGCTGTGATCTGGATCGCAATGCCGGGCGCCCGCTCGCTATTTCCGCCGTCCAGGTGGAAGATGTTCTCACACAGATAAACGAATGTTTCACATAGCTGAACATTCCATGATTTAGTTCAACGGTGATCTCATGGAACTGACTATCGGCGGCCTCGCCTCCCGTGAGGAGTTCGAGCGGGCCGGCATCGGCCTCCCCGCCTTCGACGTGGCGCGGATGCAACGCGATGGCAGGCTCGATCCGCGCTGGGTCCACATCGGACCGGGCAACATCTTCCGCATCTTCATCGCCCGCCTCGCCCAGGAGATGACGGCGGCCGGCCACCGCTGGCCCGTCACGGCCGTCGTCCCCCTCGATCCGGTCGAGCTCGACGTGCAGCTGGCTCGCCACGATCTCATGACCCTGGGCGTGACCCTCAACCCGGACGGCACCCGCGGCCTGGACGTGATCGCGGGCGTGTGCGAGGGCCTGGCCACCCGTCGCGAGGAGGACTCCCTCCGGTTCGCCGAGATCGCGCGCAGCGACCGGGCGGCGCTCGTCAGCCTGACGATCACCGAGAAGGGCTACGCGGTCCGCGACTCGGCGGGCCGCCTGACCGGCGCCGTCGCCGAGGAGATCGCCTCCGACCCGCGCGGCCGGCACTCCCACGCCATGGCGCTCCTCGCCGGGTTCCTGCTCCACCGCTACGAGGCGGGCGGGGCGCCGATCACCCTCCTGTCGTGCGACAACTTCAGCCACAACGGAGACAAGCTGCGCGACTCCGTCCTGACGATCGTGGACGGGTGGACGGCGGCCGGAAGCGTCCCGAGGGGATTCGCCGAATGGGTGAAGGACCGCGAGAAGGTGGCCTTCCCCATCTCCGTCATCGACAAGATCACGCCCCGGCCCAGTGAGTCCGTCGCCGCCGACCTGGCCGGCCTCGGGTTCTCCGACATGGGCGTCGAGACGCCCGTGAGCACGCCGCTCGCGGGCTTCGTCAACAGCGAGCCGGCCGAGTACCTCGTCGTCGAGGACGCCTTCGCCGCCGAACGGCCGCCCTTCGAGGACTTCGGAGTCCACGTCGTCGAGCGGCGGGTGTGCGACGACTTCGAGCACATGAAGGTTACGACCTGCCTCAACCCCCTCCACACCGCGCTCGCGGTGGCCGGATGCCTTCTGCGCTTCCCGACGATCGACTCGGAGATGCGCGACCCCGCTCTGGCCGCCCTCGTCCACCGTCTCGCCTGGGACGAAGGGCTGCCGGTGGTCGTGAACCCGGGGATCGTCGCACCGGCGGATTTCCTCACGGAAGTCGAGCGCGTGCGCTTCCCCAACCGATACCTGCCCGACGACCCCGCACGGATCGCCATGGACACCTCGCAGAAGCTCCCGATCCGCTTCGGCGAGACGCTCAAGAAGTACATCGACCGCGGACTCGACCTCGACTCGCTGACCGCCATGCCGCTCGTCTTCGCCCTGTGGTGCCGCTACCTCATGGGCGTCGCCGACGACGGCGACCCCTTCGACCTTTCCCCCGACCCGCTGCTCGACGAGCTCCGCGAGCACGTCGAGTCCCTGGAGCTCGGGGACGGGGCCCGCACCGGATCCCGAGACGGCGCGCGTGAGGCGGAGGTCCACGCTGCCCTCGAGCCGATCCTGTCCAACCCGGCGATCTTCGCCGTCGATCTCTACGACACCCCGCTGGCGGCCAAAGTCGAGGCGCTGTTCGCCCGGCTGATCGCCGGCCCGGGTGCCGTGCGCGAAACCCTGAATGAGGAGACCGATCAGAAATGAAAATGACCTTCCGCTGGTTCGGAGAGGGATTCGACCCCATCCCTCTCGGGCACATCCGTCAGATCCCCGGCATGACGGGCATCATGGGGGTCCTCGACCAGTACGCCGCGGGCGAGGCGTGGGAGCGGTCCGCGATCGCCGGGCTCGTCGGCCAGGCCGACGCCGCCGGCCTGGAATGCAAGGTCATCGAGTCCGTCAACGTCCACGAGGACATCAAACTCGGCGGCGGAGGGCGCGACGAGTACATCGCGAACTACTGCACCACCTTGGAGAACCTCGCCGAGTACGGCGTCGAAGTCGTCATCTACAACTTCATGCCCGTCTTCGACTGGCTGCGCACGGAGCTCTACCACGAGACCGAGGACGGCTCCACCTGCCTGTACTACAACCACGCCGATGTCGAGGGCATGACGCCGCTGGAGATCGTCGAGCGCACGGCCCGCGACTCCGGCGGCTTCACGCTTCCCGGCTGGGAGCCCGACCGGCTCTCGCTCCTGGAGGAGGTCCTCGCCCGGTACGAGGGCATGACCGCCGACCAGCTGCGTGAGAACTACAGGTACTTCCTGGAGGGCGTCATCCCGACCTGCGAGCGCGTGGGCATCCGGATGGCCGTCCACCCCGACGACCCCGCCTGGGAGCTCTTCGGCATTCCCCGCATCTGCAACTCGCGCGACGACCTCGACAGGATCGTCCGGCTCGTCGACTCCGAGGCGAACTCTCTGTGCGTGTGCTCGGGCTCGCTCGGGTCCGACCCGGCCAACGACGTTCCTGCGATCTTCCGCGAATTCGGCGAGCGCGGCCGCATCGCCGCGGCCCACGTCCGCAACGTCAAGCACCTGGGGGACAGGCACTTCCGAGAGGCCGCCCACCTGTCCAGCGACGGCAGCCTGGACATGGAGGCCATCGTGGAGGCCATCCACGACACCTGCCCCGACGTCTACGTGCGCCCCGACCACGGCCGCATGATCTGGGGCGAGACCGGACGGCCCGGATACCCGCTGTACGACCGCGCCCTGGGCGCCGTCTACCTCAACGGGCTCTACGAAGCCGTCTCCAAGCTCAAGGCCCGCGCCTGAAAACGCGCACGCCCGCCGCCGCGGTCGCACGGACGCCGCCGGGATCGGCGCCGATCCATTGCGCCCGGGCGGGAACGGCATCGACGCGCCCTCCCGGAAGCTCCCCAGGCCCGGACGGCGGGCGCGGACAGCACAGACAAAGGAGAAGCAAGAAACATGGCAGATACGCGTGCCGGGCTGCTCGACGCCCTGCTCGACGAGCTCCGG
>ERZ772946.479-NODE-479-length-15215-cov-7.70158_pt1 | contig 15215 bp, 11 predicted proteins | sample MGYA00511680_ERZ772946 | MGnify/ENA primary metagenome ERZ772946 (study PRJEB29015, sample SAMEA2737918) | human oral metagenome | biome: human oral; feature: human-associated habitat; material: dental | place: China | collected 2016 ... | reverse complement strand
AGATGACGGGCGTGGTGTAGAGCGTGAGCACCTGGCTGACCAGCAGCCCTCCCACCATCACCAGACCCAGCGGCTGGCGCAGCTCGGCGCCCGACCCGCTGGCCAGCATCAGCGGCAGCGCGCCCAGCAGCGCGGCCAGCGTGGTCATCAGGATGGGCCGGAAACGCAGGATGGCAGCGCGGTGGATGGCAGCACGCGCCGACAGCCGTTCATGACGCTCGGCCTCCAGCGCGAAGTCCACCATCATGATGCCGTTCTTCTTCACCAGGCCGATGAGCAGCACGATGCCGATGACGGCCACCATGTCCAGCGCCCGGCCGCTGACGAGCAGCGCCAGCAGCGCCCCCACCGTGGCCGAGGGCAGCGTGGACAGGATGGTGATGGGGTGAATGGCACTCTCGTACAGGATGCCCAGCACCAGGTACATCACCACCACGGCGGCCAGCACCAGCCACAGCGTGTTCGACAGCGATGCCCGGAACGCCTCGGCTGCCCCCAGGAAGCGGCTCTCGATGGACAGCGGCCAGCCCAGCTGCTGCTGCACCTCTTCCACAGCCGCCACCGCATCCCCCAGCGAATGGCCATTGCCGAGGTTGAAGGACAGCGTGGCAGCCGGGAACTGCGACTGATGGTTCACCACCACCGGCGCCTTGCGATTGCTCCAGTGCGCCAGAGCGGAAAGCGCCACCGGCGTGCCGTCGGACGCAGCCACGAACACATGGTCCAGCGCCGCCATGCCCTGGGCCCGTGCCGGATCCTGCTCCAGCACCACGCGGTACTGGTTGGACTGGGTGAAGAGCGTGGCGATCTGCCGCTGCGCGAAGGCATTCTGCAGGGCCGCGGTGATGGTCTGCACCTGCACGCCCAGGCGGGCCGCAGCGGTGCGATCAATCTCCACGTAGGCCTGCCAGCCGTCGTTCTGCAGATCGCTGCCGATGTCGGCCAGCTCGGGCCGCTGGGCCAGCGCGGCCTGCAGGCGCGGCACCCACTCGGCCAGCAGCGCCGTGTCGGGTGTGCTCAGCGTCATCTGGTACTGGGCGCGGCTGATGCGGTCCTCGATGGAGAGCTCCTGCACCGGCTGGAACCAGACGCCCATCGTCCGGCGCTCAGCCTCGGGCCGTTCGGCCATCCGGCGGCGCAGCCGGTCGATGATGGCCAGCACGTCGTCAGCACGGTCCTCGTGCGACTTCAGGTTCAGCAGCATGCGCCCCGTGTTGAGCGCGGTGTTGCTGCCGTCCACACCGATGAACGACGACAGGCTGGCCACGTCCGGATCCTCCAGCAGCTGGCGGGCCACCGCCTCCTGCTGCTTCTTCATGGCCTCGAACGAGATCGTGCCAGGCGCCTGCGTCACCACCTGGATGACGCCACTATCCTGCACCGGGAAGAAGCCCTTGGGCACCAGCAGGTACAGCCAGACCGTCAGCCCCAGCGTGGCCAGCATCACCAGCAGCATCAGCCCCTGGTGATCCAGCACGCGGTCCAGACTGCGGCCGTAGGCGGCGATCAGCCGATCCAGCAGCGCGGGACGCGCCGACGGCCCTGCTCCGCCGTGTCCTGTCTCGCCCTTCAGCATCCGCGCCGACATCATGGGCGTGAGTGTCAGCGACACCAGCAGCGAGATGCCGATGGCCACCGCCAGCGTGACGGCAAATTCATGAAAGAGCCGCCCCACCACGTCGCCCATGAAGAGCAGCGGAATCAGGACAGCTACCAGCGAGACGGTGAGCGACACCAGCGTGAAGCCGATCTCCTTCGCGCCGTCCAGGGCGGCCTGCAGCGCCGGCTTGCCCTGCTCCCGGTGGCGGGCGATGTTCTCCATCATCACGATGGCGTCATCGACCACGAAGCCGGTGGCGATGGTGAGCGCCATCAGGCTGAGGTTGTTGAGCGAATAGTCGGCCAGGTACATGGCGGCAAAGGTGCCCACCAGCGAGATGGGCACCACCACGGCCGGAATCAGCGTCATGCGCACCGAGCGCAGGAACACGAGCGTCACCAGCACCACCAGCCCCACGGCCAGCACCAGCTCCACCTGCACGTCACGCACCGAGCTGCGGATGCTCTCGGTACGGTCGGTGAGGATGCGCACGTCCACGCTGGCCGGCAGCGTGGCCGTCAGCCGCGGCAGCAGCGCACGCACCCGGTCAGCCACCTCGATGACGTTGGCATCGGGCTGGCGCTGCACGCTGATCAGGATGGCCCGCTCGGCGTCGGCCCAGGCGGCCAGAAAGCGGTCCTCGGGCCCCTGCATCACGGTGGCCACGTCGCGCACGCGCAGCGGCACGCCGTTCTTCCAGGTCACCACCAGGTCCTCGTACTGGGCCACCGTAGTCAGCTGGTCGTTGGCGTCCAGCGTGGTGCTGCGCACCGGGCCGTCGAAGCTGCCCTTGGGCAGATTGGCATTGGCCGAGGCAATCACCTTCTGCACATCGGCCAGCGTGAGCCCGGCGGCCTTCAACGCGGCGGAATCGGCCTGCACGCGGATGGCCGGGCGCTGGCCGCCGGCCAGGCTCACCTGACCCACGTCCTGCACCTGCGCCAGCTTCTGCGCCATGCGGGTGTCCACCAGGTCGTGGATCTGCGGCAGCGGCAGGGTCTTCGAGCTGACGGCCAGCGTCAGGATCGGCGTGTCGGCCGGATTGACCTTGCGGTAGCGCGGCGGGGCCGGCATGCCGTCGGGCAGCAGGCTCTCGGCATTGTCCAGCGCCGACTGCACGTCCTGCTCGGCCACGCCCAGGTCACTGTCCAGCGCGAACTGCAGCGTGATAACCGAGACGCCGGCGCCGCTGGCCGAGGACATCTGCTTGAGGCCGGAAATCTGGCCCAGATAGCGCTCCAGCGGCGCGGTGATCATCCGCGCCACCGTGTCGGGACTGGCGCCCGGCAGCGTGGCCTGCACCTGGATGACCGGATAGTCGACCTGCGGCAGCGCCGCTACCGGCAGCAGCCGCCAGGCCAGCATGCCGGCCACCAGCAGCGCCACCATCAGCAGCGACGTGGCGATGGGCCGCAGGATGAAAGGACGGGAGAAATTCATGATGGTGTTCAGGGTCCGGGCGGCGGGCCGCCCGCCGGGCCTTCATCGGGCCCCGGGGCCAGCAGTGCGTCCGGATCGCCCTCGGTGGCTGCCACGATCTTCACGGCGCTGCCGTTGCGCAGCCGGTCCATGCCTTCCAGCACCACCCGCTCGCCAGCGGCCAGCCCCTCGACGATCTGCACCCGATCGGCCGTGGTGGCGCCCAGCTTCACAACCTGCACATGGGCCTTGTCATCACGCACCACATAGACATAGTTGCCCTGGGTGCCGAACTGCACCGCATCCACCGGCACGCTGACAGCCCTGGGCAGCGTCTGCAGCGTGAGGCGGATGTTCACGAACTGGTTGGGAAAGAGCGTCTCACCCGGATTGTCGAAGCGCGCCCGAACCCGCAGCGATCCGGTTGTGGTGTCGATCTGGTTGTCCAGCGTGGTGAGGCGGCCACTGGCCAGCCGACCCTGCTCGCTGCGGTCCCAGGCCTCAACCTCCAGACCATTGCCGGCAGCGGTGGCCATCGCGTCGCGCAGCGCCGTCAGCTGCACCTCCGGCACGCCGAAGATCACCGAAATGGGGTCGGTCTGCACGATGCTGACCAGGCCGTCCGCGGTGGACGGACCGATCATAGCGCCGATGTTGGTCTTCAGAAGCCCCAGCCGGCCGGCCACCGGCGCGTGGATCTTCGTGTAGCCCAGCTGCACGCGGGCATTGTCTACCTTGGCCTGATCGGTGCTCGAACGTGCCTGCAGCTGCCGCACCAGCGCACGCTGGGTCTCCAGCTGCTGGCGGGAGACCGAATCCTGCCGATAGAGCCGCTCGTAGCGCGCCAGATCGGAACGGGCATTCTTCAGCTCGGCCTGGTTCTGAGCCTGGGTACCCCGCGCCTCGTCCAGGCTGGCCTGCAATGCGCGCGGATCCAGCTCGGCCAGCAGCTGACCGGCCTGCACATGCGCCCCTTCCTGGAAATGCACGCGCAGCAGCCGCCCTTCCACCTGCGGCACCACGGTGACGGTGTTGTAGGGGGTGACGTTGCCCACGGCGCGGATCACCACCGGGAAGGCCCCCTGCTCGACGCTCACCACACTGACGGTGACGGGCGACATGCCACCGTGGCCACCCGGCCCGCCGGCACCCGGGGGCGGGGGCATACCCGTCGGGGCAGCAGTGCCATGGGAAGCGGGTTTCAGAACCCAGAACCAGAGGCCGGCACCCACGGCCAGCAGCACCAGGGCCGTGACCACCAGCGTGGTACGGCGCCCGGACGCCTTGTGAGACGATAAGGACATGAAGGCGGGAACAGCAGGGAGAAGGAAGCCCTTATCATACGGGGATGCCTGCACCGGCCGGCCCCTGGCAGCCCGAACTTTGCAGGAACTTTACACGGCGCCGACGGCCGGCGTGCCCCGGAAGCGACAGACGGCCTGGCCGGCGTCGCACCGCCCCCGTGCCTTTCCCTACGCCCGCATCATGCCCGCCGGCCCGCCCTGCGGTGCCGGCCATGGCATCATTGCCGGTTCAGGCCCGGACCGCGCCATGCCGCCGGCACCCTCCGCACAACCCAGGAGCCCATCCCTCTGATGCCCATCCGTCTTTCCCGCATCCCCGGCACGCTGTTGCTGCTGGCCGCGGCCGCCACGCTGGCCGGCTGTGCCAGCGACCGCTCGCGCAGCGGCTTTCTGGAACCCTATCGCTTTGCCATTCCGCAGGGCAACTACATCAACCAGCAGATGCTGGACGAGGTGCACACCGGCATGGCACCCGACGAGGTGCGACTGCGCATCGGCACCCCGCTGCTGGCCGACGTGTTCCACCCCAACCGCTGGGAATACGTCTTCCGCTTCCAGTATCCGAACGGCGATTCCGAGCTGCGCCGCGTGACGGTGTTCTTTGCCGACGGCCGCGTCAGCGACATCAAGCATGACCGCCTGCCCAAGCGCGACGACCCGAACGATCCGGCACTGCCCGGCTATCAACCCACCGAAAGGCACGTGAATTCATGAAGATCGCCATCACTGGCGCCTCCGGCCGCATGGGGCGCATGCTGATCGAGGCCGTCCTGGCCGCCCCCGACATGGAACTGGCTGCGGCGCTGGACCGCAGCGACAGCCCGGCGCTGGGTACCGATGCCGGTGCCTTCATGGGGGCAAAGACCGGCGTGACCATCACTGACCGCACCGACGCGGCCCTGGCCGGCTGCCAGGTGCTGATCGACTTCACCCGCCCCGAAGCCAGCATGGTCTACCTGGACGCCTGCCGGCAGCATGGCGTGAAGATGGTCATCGGCACCACCGGCTTCTCGGCCGAAGAGCGCGCCCGCATCCAGCAGGCTGCACAGGACATCGCCATCGTGCAGGCCGCCAACATGAGCCCGGGCGTCAATGCCGCCATCCGGCTCATCGAGCTGGCCACGCAGATGCTGGCCGACACCGACATCGAGGTCATCGAGGCCCACCACCGCCACAAGGTGGATGCCCCCTCGGGCACGGCCCTGTCCATCGGCGAGGCCATCGCCGCGCAGCTGGGCAAGCCGCTGGCCGAGATCGGCGTCTTCGCCCGCGAGGGCCACACCGGCCCGCGCCAGCCCGGCAGCATCGGCTTTTCCACCATCCGCGGCGGCGACATCGTGGGCGACCACACGGTGCTCTTTGCCGGCAACGGCGAGCAGATCGAGATCCGCCACCGCGCCACCAGCCGCGCCCACTACGCCGACGGCAGCCTGCGCGCCTGCCGCTTCCTGGCCGACAAGCCCCATGGCCTGTACGACATGCGGGCCGTGCTGGGACTCTCCAGCGGCAACCCATCGGCCTGAACAAACCGGCCGGATCACGACCTGGCCCGATACCAAGGCAGACCCGCCCGGGCAATGGAACCACCCGGATAGCAGCGACTGCCCAGAAAAAACCGGCCCGAACCGGGCCGGTCATCCACCTCACAGCGGCCTGTCCATGGCCGCTGCAGCGCTCCCGTGACGATCCGATCCGGCCGCCTTCAGGCGACCGGGGGGCGTCGCTTACTTCGCCGCGCCGATGGCCTTGAGCACGGTATCCACTGTCAGCAGCTCAGGCAGCTGCACGGGCGCGGCCTTCGGATCGCGGCCGTCATAGAACAGGTAGAGCGGCACGCTGTTGCGGCCAAAGCGGGCCAGCTCGGCCGAGATGGCCGGATCGCGGCGCGTCCAGTCGGCCTTGAGCAGCAGCACGTTGCGGTCGCGGAAGGCAGCCTGCACCTCGTCGCGGTTCAGCGCCACCTTCTCGTTGACCTGGCAGCTCAGGCACCAGGCGGCCGAGAAGTCCACGAAGACCGGCACGCCCGCAGCACGGGCCGCGGCCTGGCGCTCGGGCGACCACGGCTGCCAGCCCCGGCAGGATGCCGGCAGACGGCCATCGGCCTCCGGCTTGCACGACGGCGGCAGCATGGACACCGGGCCGTTGGTTGCGGCATTGCCCGACACCGGCGCAGCCTGCGTCTGGGCAGCCTCGGCCACCACCGGTAGCCGGCTCACCAGCACGCAGCAAGCCACCAGCGACAGCAGCGCGGTGATGATCCAGGCCGGCGTGCTGCGCGCACTGCGCGGGCGCAGCTCGAACTGCCAGCGACCGTAGATCCAGCAGCTGAAGGACAGGAAGATGGCGGCCAGCAGCAACAGCAGCACACCCTCAGCATCGGACTGCAGCGCCAGCACCCAGACCAGCCAGGCCGCGGTGATGAACATCGGGAAGGCCAGCAGCTGCTTGAAGGTCTGCAGCCAGGCCCCCGGGCGCGGCAGCATCGCCAGCAGACGCTCGCTGCTGGCCAGCACCAGATACGGCAGCGCCATGCCCACGCCGATGGTGGCAAACACCACCAGCACCAGCAGCGGCGAGCTGCTGAGCGTGAAGCCCACCGCGCCGCCCATGAAGGGCGCCGTGCAGGGCGTGGCCACCACCACCGCCATCACGCCCGTCATGAAGCTGCCCCAGTAGCCCTGATGGCTGCCCTGCCCGGCCGCGCCCAGCTGCGTGAGCCGCGTGCCGGCCTCGAACACGCCGAACAGGTTGAGACCGATGACCACGAAGAGCAGCGCCAGCACGGCCACGAAGACCGGCGACTGCAGCTGGAAGCCCCAGCCGGCCGCCTGGCCCAGCGCCCGCAGCCCCAGCAGGATGGCCGCCAGCACCAGGAAGCTGACCACCACGCCCAGGCCGAACACCATGGCATGACGACGCGCCTGGGCCGGCTTGCCGGCCGCCGCCTCGGTGAAGGAAAGGATCTTGAGCCCGATGACCGGGAACACACAGGGCATCAGGTTGAGGATGAGGCCGCCAACGAACGCGCCCAGAATGGCCCCGGCGAGCGCCAACCATTCACCCTGCCCATGCGTGCCCGTCAGCGCGCCAAGCGTGTTCTGGGCCTGATCGACGGCCTGCTCGGCCTGGGCACCCAGGCTGCTGCCATCCTGTCCGGCCTGGGCGGCGGGCGCAGCACCGTCGCTGCCTGCTGCTCCCGCAGCGTCGTTCGATGCCCCTGACGCTGCACCCGCTGCGGCAGCATCAGCGCCCTGCCCATTGGCACCGGACGCCATGGCGCCCGCCGCCGGCATGTCCTGTCCGCCCTGCGCCGGCGCACCCCCCAGCTGCAACTGCCCCAGCAACCCGCCCTTCTTGGCGCCATTGCCCTGGGCAGCGCCGGGCTCGGTCAGGTCCACCTTGATCGGTTCATCGATGGCCACGGTACGCGCCGCCACCGGCACCACCGTCTGGCGCTGAAGGCTCACTTCCACCGGCTGCCCGCCGTCGATGACGACAATGCCCCCTTCCTTTTCCCAGCCCGGATCGGCCGAGCGCACGCCCTGCTCATCCAGCTCCAGCGCCAGGCCATAGCGGCCTTCCTCGCCCGAGATCTCGATGAGCTTCTGCGGTGCCACGGGTTTGACCACGCCACTGAAGTACGGCAGGAACAGCGCCGAGCGTGGTGCCTTGCCCTGCGTGACGGCATCCGGCAGCACCACCACCGCCTGGCCGCCGCGCTGCCACCAGCCCACGGCCGCCGGTTCCTGGTCGGGCACCGGCGCACCGCGGCGTGTGGCCTCGAAACTGGCCGTCTCGGCCCGGTCGTGCTCGGTCACGCCGCCCACCGGCACGTCCAGCTGCAGCGCTGCCTCGCCGGGAATGCAGACCTCCTTGCAGATCAGCCATTCGGCCTTGACGCGGAAGCGCGCCTGACGGCCCTTGAAGCTGTCCGGCAGCGTCACGTCACGATAGATGAGGGCCTCGCCCTCGTAGCCATAGTTGGCCAGCGGCCCGATGGCCAGCCGCTCGGGCGCCGGCCAGCGGATGTCGGAATACTGCGTGTCGGCCGGCCCCTCGATCTCGAAGCGGGTGGGATAGCCCGTGTCGCCCGGATTGCGCCAGTAGGTATGCCAGTGCGGATCGTGCCGCAGCCGCATGCCGATGCGGAAGGTCTCGCCCGGCATCACCTGGCGGGAGTCCGAGACCAGCTCCACCTCCAGCGAGCCCACGCGCTGCGGGCCGGCCTTCCAGTCATGGGCCGCGTCGGCCTGGGCATCGCCAGCCCCGGTAGCCTGCGCCGCACCCTGCGCGCCCGCGCCCTGTGCGGCATCGACCGCCATGGCGGGTGAGGTTGCCGCAAACAGCGCGGAACCCAACAGGAGGGAGGACAGCAGAAGCTGCCAGCGAGAGCGGGACGACACCTTGTGCATCATCTTGCCTTGAAATAGGAGAACGACGGTTGAGGGGAACTGCAGAACCACGGCAGCCGACGGCCCATGAAAGGCTCAGATGGCTCCACATGCCGGCACACCTTCGCCGACAGAGCACGAGCCCCGGCCCAGACCTTTCAGGAACCTTCGATGGTAAAGGCAGGCCCCTGCCTTTGCCATGACATACCCCAACGTGGTCGTTACAAGTCCGTCCAACATTACAAGGGCATGTCATGGACAACGCATCGCCCGATTCCGGCGCCGACAGCGGCCGCAGATGGTGCCATGACACACGCCCGGTACCCGATCAACGGACGCCAGCGGGCGCCGCGTGGCAAAATCGGGTACAGCCATTCCCCGGGGTGTCGCTTCGCTTGACCCCCCTGTCACAAATCCCTACTATCCCGCGGCATGGAAACCGATCTCCAGCTATTGGGCGAGCGCGTCCGGCGCCTGCTTGAAATCGCCCGCCAGCTCTCTGACGAAAACCAGCTGCTGCGCGGCCGCCTGGGTGAAGCCGCCATGAGCCAGGCCGACATGCAGCAACGACTGGCCGAAGCCCGCGCCCGCGTGGAATCCGCCCTGGCACGGCTGCCGCTGCCGCAGACCGACAAAGACTGAAAGCCCCAGGAGCTGCCATGGCCATGGAACAGATCGAGGTCAAGATCCTTGACCGCACCTTCAAGCTGCAGGTTCCCCCCAACGAAAAGCCGCGGCTGATGAACGCCGTGCGCATCGTCGACCAGAAGATGCGCGAGATCCGTGACGCCAGCCTGGCCCACGGCGTCGAGCGCATCGCCGTCAACGCCGCCCTGCAGATCACCTACGAATTCCTGGGCCAGCCGGTCGACTCCAGCGCCGCCACCGTCGAGCAGGTGCAGACCCTGGTCACCCAGCTCAACAACGAACTGGACGACGGCATCCGCCGCTTCGAGGGCGTTCGCTGAAACAGCAAAACCACACTGACCGGCCACTCATCGGCGGCCGCGAAAGAGACAACCGGCAGAACTTGCCCCCTTCGACAGACAAGCGCGTATAATTGGTTCAACCCTGCAGTGTTCGTTCAGGCCATATATTCCTTGAACCAATGCGATGCATGAGGTGAAGAGAAAACAGTGTGCCACTGTTGCGATCGTCCCTCGTCGGATGAACCTGATGTGGCTGCTCTCTTTGCCGACCTGAACTGAATCAACGGTTCAGGATGCCGGCCAACCGGCACAGGCGGGGTTACCCCATTCCACGAAAGGCCCGGCATGTCCGGGCCTTTCTGCATTTCGGGCCTCACAAACGGACAGGCCCCCCGTTGCAGGCGGATCTTCCGCCCGCTCATGATCAGGCAGGCCGCCAGTCAGGGGCGCCTGCCGATCAGGGCCATGTGCAGGTCAGTCCGCCTTGCGCCCTGCCCGCCACATCAGCCAGGCACCGGCCAGCAGCATCGGCAGCGTCAGCGCCTGGCCAGCCGTCAGCGGCCCCCAGAAACCATCGTCGGGCTCGCGCACGTATTCCACCAGGAAGCGGCACAGGCCATAGCCCACCAGGAAGAGCCCGCTGACCGCCCCCGTGGGCCGCGGCCGGCGCGAATACCACCACAGCACCACGAACAGCAGCAGCCCCTCGGCCGCCAGCTCATAGAGCTGCGACGGGTGACGCGGCAGCGCCGAACCCGACTGCGGAAACACCATGCCCCAAGGCACGTCGGTGACGCGTCCCCACAGCTCGCCATTGATGTAGTTGCCCAGCCGGCCGGCCGCCAGCCCCAGCGGCACCAGCGGCGCCACGAAATCCATCAGGTCCAGCCAGCGCACGCCACGTCGATGGGCAAACAGTGCGCACGAAAGCAGCACGCCCACCAGGCCGCCGTGAAAGGCCATGCCGCCTTCCCAGACATAGAAAATGTGCAGCGGGTGCGCCAGGTAGTACGACAGCCCGTAGAACAGCACGTGCCCCAGGCGCCCGCCGATGACCGCGCCCAGCACGCCGTAGAACATCAGGTCCTCGACATCCTTGCCGGTGAAGCCATGAAGCGGCTGGCCCGGCTGACGCTGCGCGATGCGCCAGCGCCCCAGCAGCACGAACTGCGTGAAGGCCACCAGGTACATCAGCCCGTACCAGCGTATGGCCAGGGGGCCTATGTGCAAGGCGACGGGATCGAACTGAGGATGGACGAGCATGGAAGAAAGAGCGCCGGACGGAATGGACAAGCGGCCATTCTTACATGCTTTTCAAGGGGGGATTCCGTCAGGATGCGTCCTGCACACACTTCAGCCACCCCACACCGCAACGCGGCCGCCGCACCGATGCGGCCCGGCCGCCGGAAGATGCCCAGGCCGAAAACGCTCAGGAACGGCGGGCCTGCTGATCGAAGGTCTGCGCCACGCGCTCGCGGGCACGCTTCTCGTAAGCAGCCATCTCCAGCTGGCGCTTGTCGCGGCCGAACATCCGCTCGAAGAACTCGAACCACAGGAAGGCCACACCCAGCGGTGCCAGAATCCACCACCAGCTCCAGTTCGAGACCGGATCGACCTCCAGCCACTTCAGCAGCACCAGCAGCGCCCCACCCCAGACCATCCACATAGACGACACCCCATCGCGTCAAACGATCGTTTCCGTTGTGCCCGTCCATGTCGCGTCGGGCCCGAAACCCGGGCAGCAGAGATCCGCTGGCCGCGAACCGGCCCAGGCGGTGGACAGCATAGGCAGCCGGCGATGAGGGAACAGTCCCCACAGGCTGGCCGGTTGCCGACGGCTGCACGGACGGTTTGCCATGCCCTGACGCGGGGGCAGCGTGGCCGTGTGCCTCGTTCACGATATATCGTGCGATGGCGGGTTGACCCCGTGACCGCGGCAAAAGCTCGCCATTCGGATCAGGCTGCCCGCTGGATCAGCTCACCCAGCAAGACCCGAGCGCCCCGCGGAGCAGTCCACGCCCCATCCCGAATACGCACATGGAAAGTCCGGGTATTCCGCCTTCGTTCCCGGCCATCCGGCCACCCATCGGCCCCGCACACCCGAATGACGCAAACACGCAACACATGGGGGCCGATCGCTGGAGAATGTCGTTGTTCAGCCGCAACGGTGACTTCCTCAGTCACCGGCTGAATTCCTCCCTGGTTGGTTTTTTGCCCGGACTTCGGTCCGGGCTTTTTTATGGCGGCGTGATCCCTTCAATGGGGCAGCCGGATGCCTTCACTGGCCGCCCCGTCACGCCCTGATCACTTCACGGCATCGATCAGGTTGCCGTAGCCCTCTTCGGCCATCTTCTCCAGCGGGATGAAGCGCAGGCTGGCACCGTTGATGCAGTAGCGCAGACCGCCCTTGTCACGCGGGCCGTCGGGGAACACATGGCCCAGGTGCGAATCGGCGGCCTGGCTGCGCACCTCGACGCGCCGCATGTTGTAGCTGAGGTCCTCGTGCTCGGTGACGGCCGACGGCTGGATGGGCCGCGTGAAGCTGGGCCAGCCGCAGCCGGAATCGAACTTGTCCTTCGAGCTGAAGAGCGGCTGTCCGCTCACCACGTCCACGTAGATGCCGGGCGCAAACAGGTGGTCATACTCGTGCGTGAAGGCGCGCTCGGTGCCGCTTTGCTGCGTGACACGGTACTGCTCGGCGCTCAGGCGCTGCTTCAGCTCGGCATCCGAAGCCTTGCGGTAGCTGGCCACATCAAAGCCCTTGCCCACCGCAGCCGCGGCTGCCGGCGGATTGCCTGCCGGCTTGCCCGGCAGCGGCTCGTCAGCCTTGCGCACGTCGATATGGCAGTAGCCGTTGGGGTTCTTGGCCAGATAGTCCTGGTGATATTCCTCGGCCTCGTAGAAGTTCTGCAGCGGCAGGTTCTCCACCACCAGCGGGCGGCTGTACTTCTGCTGCAGCGCATCCAGCGCCTGCTGGATGGTGGCCTTATCAGCCGCATCCGTGTAGTAGACGCCCGTGCGGTACTGCGCACCGCGGTCATTGCCCTGCTTGTTCAGGCTGGTGGGATCGATGATGCGGAAGTAGTACTGCAGGATGTCGGCCAGGCTCAGGCGGTCGGCGTCATAGGTCACCTTCACCGTCTCGGCATGGCCCGCGCCGCGAATCACGTCCTCGTAGCTGGGGTTCTGCGTGCGCCCGTTGGCATAGCCCGACACGGCATCCACCACGCCCGGGATGCGCTGGAAATAGGCTTCCACGCCCCAGAAGCAGCCGCCGGCCAGATAGATGGTCCTGGTATTCATGACTTTCGATGATTTTTGCGAATCCGGTTGATAGAAGGAGGCACGCTCGGCCTGTGCCAGCCGTGCCAGATCGGCCTCGGGGTCCTCGATGAGGGCCAGCGCCTGTGCTTCGGACAGGCGCCCGCGCACCACCCGCGCCACGCCGCCATCGGCATCCAGCAGCACCCACGACGGATACACCCGCACACCCAGCTGCCGCGCCAGCAGGCCGCCCACATCCAGCAGCACCGGCATGGCCGGATAGTCCAGCCCGCCATACCACGTCACGAAGTCGGCCTGCGACTTCTCGTGCAGGAAGCCGGGCGAAGCCAGCGTGACTAGATTCACCGCCGACGAGAAGCGCTCATCGGTGGCCCAGGCATTGGTGTCTGCCAGTTCGGACAGACACAGCGGGCACCAGCTGGCCCAGAACTTCACCAGCGTGGGCCGGCCAGGCTTGATGTAGGTGGTGGCCGGCTTATCGGCCACGTCCTTCAGCTTCTGCAGATAGGCCAGCGGTGAGCCCACTGGCTGCTCGGGTGCGCCATCAGAGGCTTGCGCCGTACCTGCAGCGCCTCCGCCCTGCGCCGTCGCGGCCTTGTCCGCCGACGCCGGCGGCGTGCTGCGCGATGGGGAAGCACCGCTGTAGAAGGACCAGAACATCACGACCAGCAGGACCAGCAGCAGCAGGTTCTTGGGCGTGAGCAGTCGTCTCATGATCATCTCCTCACTGGGGAAGGCCCGAGCGGCGCCTTGCGGCTGCCGTGCTCCGGTCCTTTCCTGAAGCGGGGCCGCCCCCGTGGCGGCCCGATATGCACTTCGTCGTTTCGACTGCCGGCCAGATTACAGGAAATCGACCAGGGCAGCAGTCCGTGAGGAGATTCGGGGGCCAGGCCGCCCGGACCCCCCGGCCCGGGCAGCGGCCCTTGCGGGCAACGGATCATGCCGCCGCCTGCCGGTCGGCCTCCGACGTGAAGGCGTCGGCGTAGAAGTCGGCCCCATCCAGCCCGCACTGCGCCACGAAGTCGCGCCGGGCCGATTCCACCATCACCGGCACACCGCAGGCATAGACCTCGTGCCCCGACATGTCGGGCAGATCGGCCATCACCGCCAGGTGCACGAAGCCGGTACGCCCCGTCCAGCCATCCTCGGGCTGCGCATCCGACAGCACCGGCACATACTGGAAGTCGGCCAGATCCTTTTCCCACTGGCGGCACAGCGCGTCGTGGTAGAGGTCGGCCGGACGCCGCCCGCCCCAGTACAGCCGCACCGGCCGCCGGAAGCTGCCGGCCGCCTGAAGCGCCGAGATGCGCTCCACGATGGCCTTGATGGGCGCAAAGCCCGTGCCGCTGGCCAGCAGCAGCACCGCCTTGTCACTGTCCTCGCGCAGGAAGAAGGTGCCGAACGGCCCCTCCAGCCGGAAGATCTCGCGCTCCTTCAGCGGCGGCTGCGAGCCCACCCCGAACACCCGGTCGGTGAAATACCCGCCCGGCAGGTGGCGGATGTGCAGCTCCACGTCCTCCAGCGTGTCGGGCGCCGTGGCCATGGAATAGCTGCGCCGCACGCCGTCGGGGAAAATCAGGTCCACGTACTGACCGGCCAGATACTGCAGCCGCTCGGAAAACGGCAGCTGCAGCCGGATACAGCGCACGTCCGGCGCCAATGCCTCGATGGAGCGCACCCGACAGGGCAGCTTGCGCACCGGGATGTCGCTGGCCCCGTCCACCACCGCCGCCTCGATGGTGAGGTCCGACGTGGGGGTGGCCGTGCACAGCAGCGCATAGCCCTGCGTCATCTCGGCCGACGACAGTGCCGACGGCAGATGTTTGCCCTGCTCTACACTACCGTCCGTCACCAGCGACTTGCACGCCCCACAGGCGCCGTCCTTGCAGCCGTAGGGCAGAACGATGCCCTGGTCCAGTGCGGCTTCCAGCACCGTGGTGCCAATGTCCACCTTGAACTGGCGGCCACTGGGCGAGATCGTCACGTTGTAAGTCATGTCAGTTCCCCCGTAAGGATTGGCGCATGATCCAGAAGAAAGGCCAAACCCCGCATTATCGCCCAGTTCCCCGGCGTTTCCGCCGTCAACGATTGTTGATCATCGGCTGCGGCGACATCGGCCAGCGCGTGGTGCAGCAGCTGCACCACGGCTGGCAGGTCATGGGCGTGGCACGCAGCGACGAGACCCTGCAGAAGATCCGCACGGCGGGCGCCCTGGCCATGCGTGCCGATGACGCGCACCGCCTGGCCCGCTGGGCCACTCACATCCTGCACGCCGCCCCGCCCGCCA
>ERZ772946.477-NODE-477-length-15263-cov-3.28794_pt1 | contig 15263 bp, 28 predicted proteins | sample MGYA00511680_ERZ772946 | MGnify/ENA primary metagenome ERZ772946 (study PRJEB29015, sample SAMEA2737918) | human oral metagenome | biome: human oral; feature: human-associated habitat; material: dental | place: China | collected 2016 ... | reverse complement strand
ATCCAACGGCGGTAACGCTGGAACACGCTGTTCCAGTTGCCAAATTCGGCAGGCAAATCACGCCACGGGCTGCCGGTACGGGCAAGCCACGAAACTGCTTCAAGAAAGGGGCGGTTATCAGCTGTTTTACCGGGGTCGCTTGCCTTGCCGCGATACAGCGGCCCTCTTTGCCCATTGAGCATCTGTCAGGAATCTCTATATCTCTGGTTCTCATGGTGCAATGTTATCAGGAAATTATGGTATCGCCCCCAAGCACGGCAGTGTAACGAGTTGCTGAGAAACATCCTTTATCCTGCCGTTTTTAAAGTATAGCCGACCACCGAAAGTTTCAGACAAGGCGTGCCGCTGAAGACAGCACGCTTTTGTACGGCGAAGCTGCGCAACACCGTGTGAGACTTTCGGTGGTCGGCTGTAGTTAGAGCAATGACCAAACAGCACTGGCCCACTGACAGCACCAGCACTCTCGTTAAAGTATCACCCGATAATTCAGGAAACAAAAAAACCGGCTATAAAACCGGTTTTTAGAGCAGATAGAATGTAACATCTCATTCCGAATCATCAGTAACAGGACGGTCCACTAGCTCAACATAAGCCATTGGAGCCTGATCACCCGGGCGATGACCACATTTTAGGATACGTACATAGCCTCCCGCCCGTTCTTTATAGCGCGGCGCCAATTCAGTAAACAGCTTCTGAACAGCCTTGCGATCACGAAGGCGAGAGAAAGCCAAACGACGTCCTGCAACATCATCATGATTCTTTGCATGAGTAATAATGGGCTCAATAACGCTACGTAAATCCTTAGCCTTTGGCAAAGTTGTTCTAATCAGCTCATTCTCAATCAATGAAACCGACATATTCTTAAACATCGCTTTACGATGCGCACTTGTGCGGCTAAATTTACGTCCCGCCAATTTGTGTCTCATAAAAAACTCCTAATTATATTAATGATTTAGGTTAATGGTTACCGTCACTTCCGGACCAGTTTTCCAAATCCATCCCAAGTTCTAGGCCATGTGCAGCCAAAACTTCTTTAATTTCATTCAAGGATTTCTTGCCCAAATTTGGGGTTTTCAAAAGTTCAACTTCAGTACGACGAACCAAATCACCAATATTATTAATATTTTCTGCCTTCAAACAATTGGCACTACGCACTGTTAATTCTAAGTCATCAACAGGACGCAGCAAGACGGGATCAACTTGTTCCTCTTCTTCATATTCGGCTTCAATTTCGGTAGATTCCAAATTGACAAAAACGGCAATTTGTTTATGTAAAATCGTTGCAGCCTCACGGATGGCCTGCTCCGGATCAATGGTTCCATTTGATTCAATATCAATAACCAATTTGTCTAAATCAGTATGCTGCTCAACACGCGCCGCCTCAACACGATACGCAATACGCTTGATCGGACTAAACGATGCGTCAACACGCAACACGTTTGGAGCATGATTTGTTGAATCAAGCTCTTGCGCTGCTACACGATAACCTCGACCTTTCTCAACAATAACATTCATATTGAAAGGCACATTCTGTGTTAAATGCGCAATAACATGACCAGGATTACAAATTTCCAAGTTAGAAGGAACAGTAAAATCGGAAGCCTTAATCTCACCAATCTTACTAATAGAAAGACGCATCTCAGCCCGTTCCCCTTCATGCAGAATCAACGCCAACCCTTTAAGATTAAGAAGAACATCAATGACGTCCTCACTTACTCCATCGATACCAGAATACTCATGTAAAACACCATCAATTTCACATTGAGTAACAGCGGCCCCCTCAATGGAAGAAAGCAAAACTCGACGCAAGGCAGTACCTAAAGTATAGCCAAAGCCACGCTCCAACGGTTCCAGTACTACACGCGAAGTATTTAGCCCCATTTCTTGAATCTTAACAATACGCGGGGTCAATAATTCTGATAACGCCATTTCAAACGCCTATAAAATAACCACAAAAGCAAGAAATCGTCAAAATCACTTTGAATACAGTTCTACAACCAAAGATTCATTGATATCGGCAGACAAATCAATGCGTTCCGGTACTCGTTTAAAAATTCCAGACATCTTTACTGTATCTACATCAACCCAATCGACAAAACCTCGTTGTGCAGCAACTTCTAATGAACTTTGAATTCGAAGCTGCTTGCGACTTTTCTCGCGCACTGCAATAACGTTTTCAACTTGAACCTGATATGATGCTATGGTCACACGCTGACCATTTACTTCAATAGCACCATGCGATACCAACTGGCGCGCCTCAGCACGTGTTGCACCATATCCCATGCGATACACGACATTATCCAGACGCTGCTCTAAAAACTGAAGCAAATTCTCACCTGTAGAACCTTTCTTTTGAGAAGCTTTCTTATAATAATTACGAAACTGACGTTCCAATACTCCATAGATACGTTTCAATTTCTGTTTCTCACGCAGCTGATTACCATAATCAGACAAGCGCCCACGACGTGCACCATGCTGACCAGGCGCAGAATTCATATTACATTTGGATTCAGTTGGTCGAATTCCTGATTTCAATTCAAGATCAACACCTTCACGACGTGCCAAACGACATTTGGGTCCAATATATCTAGCCATTAATTACTCCACATCAAATTAAACACGGCGCTTCTTGGGAGGGCGGCAGCCGTTATGAGGAATTGGGGTGACATCTGTAATACTGTGGATAGTAAAACCAGCAGCATTAAGAGCACGCACAGCAGACTCACGCCCTGGACCAGGTCCTTTGATATTCACATCAAGATTTTGAACGCCAAATTCTTTGGCTGCATTACCTGCGCGTTCAGCAGCAATTTGCGCTGCAAACGGAGTACTTTTTCTTGAACCGCGAAAACCAGAACCACCAGCAGTTGCCCAAGAAAGCGTGTTGCCCTGACCATCCGTTATGGTCACGATAGTGTTATTAAAAGAAGCGTGGACATGCGCAACAGCATCCACCACGACACGCTTTGCTTTTTTTCTTACATTTTTTTGTTTACTAGCAGCCTTAGCCATAATGTTCTCTCTAGTTTATCGCTTAATTGGACGACGAGGACCTTTGCGCGTACGAGCATTAGTTTTAGTACGCTGACCACGTACTGGCAAACTACGACGATGACGCAAACCACGATAACAACCCAAATCCATTAAACGCTTAATATCCATGGAAACTTGGCGACGTAAATCACCTTCCACTTGGTATTCTGCAACCGCCGATCGCAGAGCATCAACTTCCGCATCAGACAAATCACGAATTTTTTTACTGGGTTCGACCTTTGCCGCAATACAAATACTACGCGCACGAGTAGAACCAATTCCGTAAATTGAAGTCAACGCAATTACAGTATGTTTTTGCGTTGGCACATTAATTCCCGCAATACGAGCCATTAACCAACTCCTATAGAATCGAACAAGTCATAAAAAATAGTGACAAGAATTATCCTTGCCGCTGTTTATGACGCTTATCTGAACAAATAATACGCACACTACCATTGCGACGAATAACACGGCAATTTCGGCACATAACTTTTACAGATGCACTAACTTTCATAAAAACTCCACAAAAACAGCAAAATCAATGCAAACCATGACCACCCAATCCAGCCAAATTAGCTTTTTTCATAAGTGTCTCATACTGTTTGGACATAATATGCGATTGAACTTGTGAAACAAAATCCATGGCAACTACAACCGCAATAAGCAATGACGTACCACCAAAGAGAAACAACGCCTGTCCAGAAGCAGAGCCCAAATTCATTAACGTTGGCATGATGCACACAAAAGCCACATAAAGCGCCCCAATCAAAGTTAGACGCTCCTGCACCATATCAAGATATTCGGCCGTTTGCCGACCTGGACGAAATCCCTGAATAAAGGCATTAGATTTCTTTAAATTATCAGCAAGTTCTCGATTTTCAAACATCATAGCAGTATAAAAGAAAGAGAACAGAACAATCAACAGTGAAAACGCTGCTATATATAACCAGTTCCCCTGGGATAGTCCATGAGCCAAGTCTCCAAAAAAACGTCCCCATGAACCTGACAAATTACCAAGCAACGAAAATAGGGAAACTAATAATGTAATAATTGCAGAAGCAAAAATCGCAGGGATAACACCCGCCATATTAATCTTCAGTGGTAAATGAGAACGTTGTCCCATGCTTTGTACCCCCATCCCCTGGCGTTTAGCGTAATGTATCGCAATTTGTCGCTGGGCGCGTTCTATAAAAACAATAAGACCAAAAAGCGCAATTACTACAAACAACATTAGGAAAAATCCTAAGAAAGTAATATTACCTTCTTTAGTCTGCGAAACCAAATTCGCTATTCCCGCGGGGATATGTACAGCTATCCCCGCAAAGATCAGCATAGAAACGCCATTACCTATACCACGCTCAGTAATTTGCTCTCCTAGCCACATCATAAATAAAGCACCTGTCGCCAAACTTATAGTAGCAGTAATCAGGAATGCTTGTCCAGAAAATAACGTCAACCCTTGCGACATTACCATTCGAGAAATAGCAAAACCTTGTACTAAGGCAAAAACTAGCGCCAGATAGCGAGTATATTGGCTAATTTTTTTTTGCCCACTACTACCCTGCTGGCGCAATTCCTTCAAAGGTGGGTACATATGTGTAAACAATTGGAAAACGATGGATGCCGATATATACGGTGCCACCCCCAAAGCAAGCAAAGATGCATTGCTCAACGCCCCGCCAGAAAACATATTAAAAAGTTGAAAGATGGAACCATCTCCACTATCAAATAACTGGCGAACCTTTTCATGATCCACGCCAGGTACTGGTATATGCACTCCAATGCGATAGATTACAAGTGCAAAAACCAAATACCACAGCCGAGAGCTTAATTCTTTATGTGAATTACTGGCAGATTTTGCCATGAATACACCTTTCTCCTTACCACAGTTCATTCAGAAATTGAACCGCCTGCCGCCTCTATTATTTTTTTGGCACCCATGGTAACTGCAATACCTTTTAAAGTAAGTGCCGTTAACACATCACCACTTAAAAAAACCTTAGCAAGCATAGCAGTAGACGGAATCAAATTATGTTCTTTTAATACAGACAAATCTATCTCAGGAATGCCAGAAAGTATATTTAATTCAGAAGTACGAACTTGAGCCACTATACCATTCTGGCGACTACGAAATCCGCGTTTTGGCAAACGACGCTGTAATGGCATTTGTCCACCTTCAAAGCCCACCTTATGATAGCCACCACTGCGCGCTTTTTGTCCCTTGTGTCCCTTGCCACTGGTTTTACCCCAACCAGATCCCACACCGCGTCCAAGCCGCTTTTTTCCTTTACTTGATCCAGACGCTGGTCTCAAATTATTTAATAGCATTAGTGAACCTCTTCCACTTTCAAGAGATAAGAAACTTTATTAATCATTCCACGAACTTCCGGTGTATCATCAACAACACGAGTTTGACGTATTTTTTTTAATCCCAAACCCAAAATACAATTCTGATGATTTACAAGACGACCATATTTACTTTTCATTAAAGTAATACTAAGTTTCTTATTCGACATTTGCAAGAACCTCCTCTACGTTTTTCCCGCGCTTTGCAGCGACCTCTTGAGCCGTAGTCATTTTCTGCAACCCTGCTATAGTAGCACGAACAACATTACCCGAATTACGCGTTCCCATGCATTTTGCCAAGACGTCCTTAACCCCTAAAACCTCAAAAACAGCCCGCATGGCACCACCTGCAATAATACCCGTACCATTGGAAGCGGGCTGCATATATATTTTTGCCGCACCATGCGTACCTATAACAGGATGTTGAAGTGTATCATTATTCAAAATTACTTTGACTAAATTTTTCTTAGCTTGATCCATAGCTTTCTGAATAGCAACAGGCACTTCTTTTGCTTTACCATAACCATAACCGACACGCCCGTTTCCATCACCTACAACAGTTAACGCAGTAAAAGCAAACTGACGTCCCCCTTTAACTACCTTTGTTACGCGATTAACAGCAACCAATTTCTCCAAAAACTCACTATCCTGTGACCGTTCTTTCTGTTGTGCCATAACTACCTCTTAAAACTTCAAACCCGCTTCACGAGCCGCATCAGCCAAAGCCTTAACACGCCCATGATACAGGAAGCCACTACGATCAAATACAATATCATTTATACCCAGTTGCTGCGCCTTTTCAGCAACAATTCTACCAACCCTAACAGCCGCCTCAATATTGGCAGTATGATTCAATCCTTGGCGAACGTCAGATTGCAAAGTGGACACACTTGCCAATACCCTACTTCCATCGGCACTAATAATTTGTGCATATGTATGTTGTGGAGTCTTATTAACAATCAAGCTAATTTTTCCTGCCTCCCGAATATTTAACCTAATACGTTTACCACGACGAATGCGGTTAATTTTCTTCTGATTCATCATCTCACCTAAAACTCAATTATTTTTTCTTCGCTTCTTTCATAATAACATATTCATCAACATAGCGAACACCCTTACCTTTATAGGGTTCTGGCGGACGATATGCACGAATTTTAGCTGCCACTTCACCCACCTGTTGTTTATCACTACCCTTCACCAAAATTTCTGTTTGACTAGGAGTTTCCACAACAATACCTGAAGGGACACTAAATTCTATAGGATGGGAAAATCCCAAAGACAAATTAAGCTTCTGTCCTTGCGCTTGAGCCCGATATCCCACACCTATTAACTGTAATCGTTTTTCAAAGCCCTGGCTAACTCCAATAACCATATTATTAACCAAGGCCCGCATAGTCCCGCACATGGCCCAATGAGCTATATCCTCTTTTACCGGAACTAAACGAATCGAACCTCCGTCCTGCTTGACATCTACATAAGCATGTAGATTTAGACTTAGATTCCCTTTACTCCCCTTTACAGTAATTTGTTTATCGACAATAGTAACATCCACGCCTTTAAGGACAGAAATAGGCTGTTTACCAACTCGCGACATAATATTCACTCCCAATTAGGCTACATAACAAATTACTTCGCCACCAATCCCTTTTTGGCGTGCCTTTTGATCACTCATGACGCCTTGAGAAGTGGAGATTACAGCAATACCCAAACCACCTTGTACACGAGGTAGATTATCCTTTCCCTTAAAAAGACGCAATCCGGGGCGGCTAACCCGTTTTATAAATTCAATAACAGGTCTTCCCTGATAATACTTCAAGCTTATAGTGAGCTCTCTTTTTTTATCGCCTTTAATCTCAAAAGAGTGAATATACCCTTCTTCTTGCAAGACAGTCGCAATAGCAACTTTTTGTTTAGATGAAGGCATCACTACCAACGAACGCCCAATACGCTGAGCATTACGAATACGGGTCAGCATATCAGCGACCGGATCAGTCAACATAAATAATACCTCTTTGATTTCAGTATCAGTTCATAAAAAAGAACTTGGAACTTAATTGTCACAGGGGAAAACAGCCTTACCAACTGGCTTTTTTGACACCCGGAACCTCACCCCGCATAGCCAACTCACGCAATTTATTGCGCGAAAGACCAAATTTACGATAAACCGCATGCGGACGACCAGTAATACGACAACGACGCTGCAATCTAACAGGAGATGAATCTCTTGGTAGTTTTTGCAATTTTTCTTGTGCCGCTGTACGCTCTTCTTCTGAATAGGAATCCACTTTTCGTATAATTTCTTTCAATTCATGACGTTTTACTGCAAACTTTTGGACCAGACAAATACGCTTGCTTTCACGATTAATCATACTTCTTTTTGCCATGACTTAAGCCCTAAACGGAAAACCAAAAGATTCAAGAAGCGCCTTGGCAGCACTGTCATTACTTGCCGTGGTCGTAAATGTAATATCCATACCACGTATGGCATCTGTTTTTTCAAAATCAATTTCTGGAAAAATTATATGCTCACGCACACCAAAACTATAATTCCCTCTACCATCAAAAGATTTAGGACTCAAACCGCGAAAATCTCGAGTACGTGGCAAAGAAACATTAATCAATCTATCTAAAAACTCATACATATGCTCACGTCGTAAAGTTACTTTACAACCTATGGGCCAGCCATCTCGAATTTTAAAGCCCGCAATTGATTTCTTAGACTTAGTAATCAACGGCTTTTGTCCCGCAATAAGACTCAAATCACGCACGGCATTATCCATTAATTTTTTATCATTAACGGCTTCTCCTACTCCCATATTGATCGTAATCTTAACTAATTTGGGAACTTGCATAACATTAGTCAATCCAAGTCGCTTCTGCAATGCAGGAGCGAACTCCTGACGATATTGCTCTTGTAATCTAGCCATAATTTAAATTCCTTAATCTACTCGTGCGCCTGTAGATTTATAGACGCGAAATTTTTCGCCGTTTTCAATTTTAAAGCCAACTCGATCACCCTTTCCCGTCGATGGATTAAATAACATCACATTAGAAATATGAATTGGTGCTTCTTTTTTTTCTATCGATCCTTCTCTTTGCAATTGATGATTCGATTTAATATGTTTAAAAACTTTGTTAACACCCTCAATTACAACATGAGTATCTGTTACTTTTAATACCGTACCACGCTGCCCTTTATTGTCAGCTTTTCCGGCGATAACAATAACCTTATCGCCTTTACGAATGCGCTTCATGTCAGTTCTCCTTACAAAACTTCAGGCGCGAGAGAAATAATTTTCATAAATTTCTCGCTGCGTAACTCACGAGCTATAGGACCAAACACTCGAGTACCAATTGGTTCTAACTTATTGTTGAGCAGAACTGCCGCATTGCTGTCAAAACGAAGTACGGAGCCATCTCTACGGCGAACACCTTTTTTTGTCCTAACAATTAATGCATTATATACATCACCTTTTTTAACGCGTCCACGAGGCAGCGCCTCTTTAACCGAAACTTTAATTACATCTCCAATGCCTGCATAACGTCGATGAGATCCACCAAGAACCTTGATACATTGTAATTCCCGAGCCCCACTATTATCTGCAACAGACAAGCGTGATTGCATTTGAATCATGATCCCCCCCTTAGCCCTTAGCCTTTTCAACAATCTCAATCAAGTGCCATGTTTTTGTCTTGGAGATTGGACGACTTTGTACTATACGTACAGTATCACCAATACTGCACTCATTATTTTCGTCGTGTGCATGACACTTTAAAGTCCGTTTAATATATTTACCATATACAGGATGTCTTTCATAACGAACTACAGCAACGGTGATAGATTTATCACTTTTATTGCTTAAAACCTGTCCCTGCAAAACACGTTGAATACTTTGATTGTCAGCCATAGTTATACACTCACATTCTGCTCACGCAGTAAAGTCTTTATGCGGGCAATATCACGACGAACCTGCCGAATTTGATGAGGCTGTTCTAATTGAGCATTAGCCTTCTGCATCTTCAATTTCAATTGATTTTGACGCAAAGACAACAGCTCCTCACGCAATTCATCTATATTTTTTTCGCGCAAATCTTTGAGAGACATTACATCACCTTACGTATTTCAAAAACGGTACGCACGGGTAATTTTGCAGCAGCCAAACGAAAAGCTTCTCGTGCCAAATCCTCAGTAACCCCTTCCAATTCATACATGACCGTACCTGGCTGAACTTTTGCTACCCAGTACTCGACATTACCTTTACCCTTACCTTGTCGTGTTTCCAAAGGTTTATTGGTGACTGGCACATCAGGAAAAATACGAATCCACATTTTACCGCCACGCTTTACATGACGGTTAATAGCTCGACGCGCTGCTTCAATTTGTCTAGCTGTGACTCTCCCTCGCGTCGTCGCTTTCAGACCATATTCGCCAAAGCTAACTTCGTTACCAGCTTGTGCCAAACCACGGTTGCGGCCTTTATGTTGTTTTCTAAATTTTGTTCGTTTAGGTTGTAACATTTTGTTTCACCTTAATCTTTACGCCGAGCATTACGGGGTTTGTTGCTACGTCTAGCACGCTTTTCTTCCGGAACTTCACCGTTCATACTTGTGTTAGCATCAAAACCTTCCAAATTTTCACCTTTAAAAATCCAGACCTTCACGCCAATAACACCGTAAGTCGTGCTCGCCTCAGCAAAACCATAATCAATGTCAGCACGCAATGTATGCAAAGGCACGCGCCCTTCGCGGTACCATTCTGTTCGCGCTATCTCTGCACCATTCAGACGTCCCGCAATACTAACTTTAATTCCCGCAGCACCTAGACGCATGGTGGATGCCACCGAACGCTTCATCGCACGACGAAACATTACACGTCGTTCCAATTGTTTGGCGATACCGTCGGCAACCAAATATGCATCCAACTCAGGGCGTCGAATCTCTTCGATATTAACTGAAGTAGGAACTCCCATGATAGAGCTAATTTCCTGCTTCAGAATTTCAATATCCTCGCCTTTACGACCAATTACTATCCCAGGCCGAGCCGTAAAAATAGTAATTTGAGCACCATTACGTGGCCGCTCAATTTGAATTTTACTTACCGAAGCATGTGCTAATTTTTTACGAATAAATTCACGAACCTCAAAGTCCTTTTCCAAGAAATTAGCATAATCTTTCCCTTCGGCATACCATTTGGAAACCCAATCTTTGGATACTCCCAAGCGGAATCCGACAGGATGTACTTTTTGACCCATAGATATAATCTCCAATTAGACTTCTTGTACCCGAATAAAAATATTACTGGTACGTTTTAAAATACGATTTCCACGACCTTTCGCACGAGCAGCAAAGCGTTTCATCGTCATACCTTCACCCACTTGAATCTCGGCAATATGTAAAACGTCTATATCTGCACCTTCATTATTTTCTGCATTTGCAATAGCAGAATTTAGCAACTTTAAGATAATACCAGAGGCCTTCTTTTGACTGAATGTAAGAATCTCTATTGCCTCATTAATGTGCTTACCACGAATTTGATCAGCAACTAAACGAGCCTTCTGTGCAGAGATACGAGCAGCACGTAATTTTGCGATAGCTTGCATTATTCTCTCCTTATCGTCCTTTTTTATCTGCTGCATGACCACGGTAATTACGCGTAGGCGCAAATTCACCCAATTTATGTCCAATCATATCTTCACTGATCAGAATAGGAACATGCTGCTTGCCATTATGTACAGCAATGGTTAAACCTATCATTTCCGGAATAATCATTGAACGGCGGGACCAAGTTTTAATAGGTTTCTTATTGTTATTTTCTGCAGCAGTTTCAACTTTTTTAGCCAGGTGCAGATCAATAAAGAACCCTTTCTTTAACGAGCGCGGCATATACTTTATCCTCTCTTATTATTGCGATGCTGAACAATCATTCTTTCAGTACGCTTATTTTTTCGGGTTTTATATCCTTTAGTTGGCGTTCCCCACGGAGAAACTGGATGACGCCCACCAGAGGTACGACCCTCACCACCTCCATGCGGGTGATCCACAGGGTTCATTACAACACCACGTACGGTTGGGCGGATACCACGCCAACGTTTAGCACCCGCTTTGCCAAGAGAGCGCAAACTATGCTCATGATTCCCCACTTCCCCCAAAACGGCACGGCAATCGCTCAAGACTCTACGCCGTTCACCTGATTTAAGACGAATCGTAGCGTATTTTGAATCCCGTGCAACAATTTGTGCCGAGGCACCTGCGCTGCGCGCTAACTGAGCTCCTCTGCCTGGTTTCAATTCTACACAATAAACCGTAGAACCGACTGGGATATTACGAATAGGCAAACAGTTTCCTGTTTTTATTGTCGCATCGTCTCCATTACGAATGGTGTCTCCTGATTTCATTCCGCGTGCAGCTATAATATAGCGTCGTTCGCCATCTGTATAACAGACAAGAGCGATATGTGCGGAACGGTTAGGATCGTATTCCAAACGTTCAATGACCGCATCAATTCCATCCTTGCATCTTTTGAAATCAATTACGCGATACTTCTGCGCATGGCCGCCTCCACGGTGACGCGTCGTAATGCGACCCGCGTTATTACGCCCTCCAGTACCTGTTTTCTTTTCAACTAAAGCGGCGAAAGGTTGCCCTTTATGAAGATTGGGGCGAGATACATCTACCACAAAACGGCGTCCGGGAGACGTAGGTTTTTTTCTAATTATGGCCATTATTTATATCTCCTTATGCCTGTTCAGATAGCAGCGCTTCCATATCCACGCTCCTTTCCAAACTAATATAAGCTTTTTTAAAGTCCTTTCGTTTCCCGACGCGCTGTCCAAAACGTTTGGTCTTCCCCTTTATGTTTACCGTATTAACTGCAACAACATTCACTTCCAATAAGTGCTCTACCGCTTCTTTAATTTGTTTTTTCGTAGCTTTACGTGCCACCTTAAAGACAAGTTGTTTTCTTGCTGTTGCAGAGGAAGATTTTTCTGTAACCAATGGACCTTGAATAACTTGTAAGATATTTTCTTGTTTCATGACAGCCACTCATTAATTCGATTGATTGCACTCTTATCTAGCACAACCTTTTTGTGACGAAGCAACAAAATCGGATCAAGCGCTTCTACATCAACTACAGTCACAGAAGAAATATTGCGAGAAGCTACAAACAGATTCTCATTCAGGGATTCTGTAATCAATAGAAAATCCTGCCCAAATCCCATTTCAGCAGCATACGCCACAAAGTTCTTAGTTTTACCAGAAGAAAAACTTAACTCTTCTACTACACACAAACGGTCTTTTCGATGCAATTCAGACAAAATACTACAAATCGCCGCACGATACATTTTGCGATTTACTTTCTTATTGTAATCACGCGGTTTTGCTGCAAACGATACGCCACCACCACGCCAAATTGGTGAGCGAATACTTCCTGCGCGGGCACGGCCAGATCCTTTCTGTTTCCACGGTTTCATTCCTCCACCGGAGACTTCGGAACGCGTCTTTTGGGCTTTTGTACCAGAGCGCCCCCCCGCAAAATAAGATGTAACAACTTGGTGAATTAATGCCTCATTAAACACTGCATTAAAAACAGCATCGGAAACTGAGACTGCGCTGGAAGTATTTTTAAATTGAATATCCATAACACCTCCTTACGCTTTTACTGATGGACGAATAACAACAAAGCCTCCCTTTGCGCCGGGCACGGCTCCTTTAATCAAAAGAAGATTACGTTCACTATCAACACGCGCTACCTCCAAATTTTGGGTGCTACGCATTTTATTTCCCAAATGGCCGGACATTTTCTTTCCTTTAAAGACACGTCCAGGTGTTTGATTCTGACCAATTGAACCTGGAACGCGATGAGAAAGCGAGTTACCGTGTGTTTTACGCTGCCCACTAAAATGATGGCGTTTAATGGTGCCCGCAAAGCCCTTACCAACGCTGCGTCCACGAACATCAACGCGTTGCCCTTCTGAGAAAATAGAAATCTCAATCACATTGCCCACACCAAAATTGGCAATATCTTCAGCAGCAACTCGGAATTCTTTAACAACAACGCCAGCTTTAACGTTCGACTTGGCAAAATGTCCTGCCAACCCTTTAGTAATCCGGTTAATCTTGCGCTCACCTACAGAAACCTGGATAGCATCATATCCGTCTGTTTCAAGCGTCTTGATTTGAGAAATGACGTTTGGCTTGACCTCAATTACCGTCACGGCGCAAGCACTGCCATCCTCTCCAAAAATACGGGTCATACCCAATTTCTGACCCACTAAACCCATTGTCATATATTTTCCTCATGTAAATGAAAAAGGCGAGAGGAGGGCGGGTGACCCTCTTCGCCTTTCAGGACTACAAGAAAGGTGCGCGATTTTACTGCAACTCGATCTTTACGTCAACTCCTGCCGCAAGATCCAGTTTCATTAAGGCATCTACCGTTTTATCCGTAGGATCAACAATATCCATAATACGCTTATGTGTACGCATCTCATATTGATCACGCGCATCTTTGTTAACATGCGGTGATATTAAGACGGTATAGATCTCTTTCTTGACTGGAAGCGGTACTGGCCCTCGAACTTGGGCACCAGCTCGCTTGGCTGTCTCAACAATCTGCTTCGCAGAAGCATCAATCAAACGATGATCATATGACTTCAGACGGATACGAATTTTTTGTGCATTTGCCATAACTATTACTCGATAATTTTGGCGACGACACCGGCACCAACGGTACGTCCGCCTTCACGAATCGCAAAACGCAGACCTTCGTCCATCGCAATCGGTGAAATCAGCTGTACGGTCATCTTGATGTTGTCACCCGGCATAACCATTTCCACGCCTTCCGGCAGGATGCATTCACCAGTCACGTCCGTGGTACGGAAGTAGAACTGCGGGCGGTAACCTTTGAAGAACGGGGTGTGACGTCCACCTTCATCTTTGGACAGGATATAGACTTCTGCCTCAAACTTGGTGTGTGGGGTAATGGTACCCGGTTTGGCCAACACTTGTCCACGTTCGACTTCTTCACGTTTTGTACCACGCAGCAACACACCCACGTTATCACCAGCTTCACCCTGATCCAGCAGTTTGCGGAACATTTCTACACCAGTACAGGTGGTCTTTGCGGTCGGACGAATGCCGACGATTTCGATTTCTTCGCCAACCTTGATAACGCCACGTTCGATACGTCCGGTTACTACGGTACCACGACCGGAGATGGAGAAGACGTCTTCGATTGGCATCAGGAAGGGTTTGTCAATGTCGCGTTGCGGCTCGGGGATATAGCTGTCCAGTGCATCAACGAGTTTGATGATTGACGGTACTCCAATATCAGACTGGTCGCCTTCAAGTGCTTTCAGGGCAGAACCGATGATAATCGGGGTGTCATCACCCGGGAAGTCGTATTCGCTGAGCAGGTCGCGTACTTCCATTTCTACCAGTTCCAGCAGTTCGGCATCATCTACCATGTCCGCCTTGTTCAGGTAAACTACGATGTACGGTACGCCTACCTGACGAGAAAGCAGGATGTGTTCACGGGTTTGCGGCATCGGACCATCTGCTGCGGAGCAGACGAGGATGGCGCCATCCATTTGTGCTGCACCGGTAATCATGTTCTTGACGTAGTCGGCGTGTCCCGGGCAGTCTACGTGGGCGTAGTGGCGGTTCGGCGATTCGTATTCAACGTGTGCGGTTGAGATGGTGATACCACGGGCGCGTTCTTCCGGCGCACCGTCAATTTGGTCGTAAGCCTTGAAGGTACCGCCAAAACGTTCTGCACCTACTTTGGTCAGGGCTGCAGTCAGGGTAGTCTTGCCGTGGTCAACGTGCCCAATGGTGCCAACGTTTACGTGCGGCTTGGTTCGGGTAAATTTCTCTTTAGACAT
>ERZ772946.472-NODE-472-length-15321-cov-3.09852_pt1 | contig 15321 bp, 17 predicted proteins | sample MGYA00511680_ERZ772946 | MGnify/ENA primary metagenome ERZ772946 (study PRJEB29015, sample SAMEA2737918) | human oral metagenome | biome: human oral; feature: human-associated habitat; material: dental | place: China | collected 2016 ... | reverse complement strand
AAACGTCAATTTGTAAATTGTCAGCGCTCACCCCCTCCCCACCCCTCCCCCGCTGCGGGCTTCGCCCTGCAGGGGAGGGGGTTAGTTTGCCACTTCGGTTTTTAGCGCCAGCGCGTGGATTTCGTTGCTGCCGAGGATGTCGCCGAGGGCGTTCATCACGGTGCGGTGTTGTTCGAGGCGGCTTTTGCCCGCGAATCCGGCGGAGCGGATGTGGGCGCTGTAGTGGACGCCGTCGAAGGTGTGCAGGCTGATTTCGGCGTCGGGCAGGACGGCTTTGATGCGGGCGGTGATCAGTTCTTCTTGCATGGTTGGCTCATGGCGGGCAGGTCGATTTCGTAGAGGGCGAGGAGTTCGGTGAGGACGGGCGGCAGGTTTTGCCAGTTGAGTGTTTTGTGTTGCCACGCGGCGAGGGCGGCGAGCCAGACCAGCGCGGCAACGCCGACGCTGTCGGCCTGTTGCAGGGTGCTCGCGTCTATGGCGAGGGTGTCGGGCAGGGGCTCGTCGCGCAGGCGTTTGCCGTCCAGCGCCGGAATGGTCAAGGCGGGGTGCAGTTGCAGCACCCCGCCGTGGTGGGTTCCGAGGGCGGCGAGGCTCATTCGTCGCCTTTCATGGTTTTGATTTTGGCGATGAGTTTGTCAAGTCCGCCCTGGTTGATGTCGGTGTCGAAGCTGTTGCGGTAGCTGGAGAGGATGGAGACGTTTTCAAAGGAGACGTCGTACATTTTCCATTGTCCCGCCTTGTAGCGCAGGCTGAAGACGACGATGGCCTGTTTGCCGTTTTTGTCGCGCACCTGGATGCGGATGTCGCTGCGCTGGTATTTGTCCACCGGCGAGGCGCTCAGGATTTTCACCGCTTCATCGACCGGGGTTCCGGCGTAGTTCGTCCAGCCGCGCGAGTAAACGCGCACCAGCAGGTCGCGGAAGGCGGCGGTGAAGTCGGCTTTTTGTTGTGCGCTGGCATCGCGCCAGTGGCGGCCAAGGACGATTTGCGACATCAGCTCGAAGTCCATGTACGGCAGCACTTCGCTTTTGATGAGGTCGCTGAAGGCGCCGGGGTTGCTGCGGTAGCGGCTCTGGTTGGCGTTCAACTGGGTGAAGACGGTTTTCGCCTGTTGTTCGACCAGCGCCTTGGCATCGTCGGCGGTCGGCTGGGCGGCAAAGGTCACGGCGGATACGGCCGCGAGGGCGAGGCTCATGAGGATTTTTTTCATGGGGATGACTCCTGGGTTGTGGTTTTTGACGCATCGTCCTTGGCGGACATCTGTGTCACGAATTGCTGAATCAGCTTTTCCAATACCATAGACGAACCGGTGTACTGAATGGTATCGCCATTTTGTAACATCGCCGGATCGCCACCGGGGACGACGCCGATGTATTTTTCGCCGAGCAGGCCTGCGGTCAGGATGTCGGCGCTGCTGTCCAGCGGCAGGCGGTCGTATTCGCCGGAGATTTCCAGCACGACTTTCGCCTTGTAGGTTTCCTGATCGTAGCCGATGGATTTCACCTTGCCGATTTGCACGCCGGCCATCGTCACCTTGGCGTTTTTCGACAGGCCGCTAATGTCGGCAAAATCGGCATTGACCTGATACGGATGGCTCATGCGGAAGCCGCGCGCGTTGCTCGCCTGCAACGCCAAAAAAACCATCCCGGCGAGCGCCAGCAGGACAAACAGCCCCACGGCGACGGATATACTGCGATTCGATTGCACATCAACCTCCAAACAACATCGCGGTCAAAACAAAATTGAGGCCGAGGACGGCGAGCGAAGACATCACCACCGTCGTCGTCGTTGCCCGCGACATCCCGCTCGCGGTCGGCAGGCAACTGAAACCCTGATACACGGCAATCGCCGCGCACACCCAGCCGAAAACCAGACTTTTCAACAGCATCCCGCGCACGACATCGCTCCCGAAATCGACGCTGTTCTGCATTCCCGACCAAAAAACACCGTCATCGAGGCCGAGATAGACCACCCCGACCAGATGCGCGCCGATGATGGCAATGGCGACAAACAAAACCGTCAGCAGCGGCAGGGCAAACAGCGCGCCCAAAAAACGCGGCACGCCGACCTGCGCCACCGGCTCAATCGCCATCATCTCCATCGCCGCGAGCTGCTCGGTCGTCTTCATCAAACCGACCTCGGCGGTAATCGCCGACCCGGCGCGCCCGGCAAAGAGCAGCGCACTCACCACCGGCCCCAGCTCCCGCAACAGCGACAGCGCCACCATCGTGCCGAGCGACTGCTCCGCGCCGAAGCGCACCATCGTCGTATAAGCCTGAAACGACAGCACCATGCCGACGAACAGCCCGGCGACCAAAATAATCGGCAGCGACAACACGCCCGCCGCATACGTCGCGCGCAGCGTCAGCAGCGGCTTGCGCAACAAAATCGCGACATGACGCATCAGCGCCAGCGCGAACAACGAAAAATTGCCCAAAGCGGCGAGACAGGCGATTGTCGCCGCCCCTACCGCCGCCAAACCATTGATAACCGCCTTCATCGCATCCGCTCCAGCAAACCCTGCGCATAATCGGCGGCCGGAAAATGAAACGCCACCGGGCCGTCCGCCTCGGCGTGCATAAACTGATGCACCAGCGGGTCAGAACTCGCGTACAACGTCGCCGGTGCGCCGTTGGCAATCAACTTGCCGCCGGAAAACAGCAGCACGCGGTCGGCAATCTTGCTCACCTCGGCCACATCATGTGACACCACAAAACTGGTCATGCGCAGACCATCATTCAAATCGCGCACCAAGCGGGTCAGCACGCCGAGCGAAATCGGGTCCTGCCCGGTAAACGGCTCATCATAAATCATCAACTCCGGGTCAAAAGCAATTGCGCGGGCAAGTGCCACCCGCCGCGCCATGCCACCGGACAACTCCGCCGGCATCAGCGCCGCCGCGCCGCGCAGACCGACACGCTGCAACTTCATCAGCGCCACCGCCTCAATCAGGCGGCGGTCCAGCCGCGTCTTCTCGCGCAGCGGAAAAGCGACATTCTCCGCCACCGACATATCCGAAAACAGCGCGCCGGACTGGAACAACATACTCATCCGCCGCCGCAGCCGCGACAACTGCGGCACCTGCTCGCCCAGCACCTCGACCGTGCCCGCATCCGGGCGCAACTGCCCGGACAAAAGACGCATCAACGTCGTCTTGCCGGTGCCGGAAGGCCCCATCACGGCGACAACCTCACCGCGCGGAATCACAAAACTCACATCATCAAAAATCTTGCGGCTGCCGCGCGCAAACGACAAATGCGCGACCCGCACCACATAATCAACCATGTGTCACCTCCCCGGCCAGCGCCAACACCGCCTGCCACTCGGCGGGCGACACCGGCGACACCGACAAACGGCTGCCCTTGCTCACCACCTCCATCCCGGCCAGCGCCGGAACATCCTTCAATTGCGAGAGCGACACCATTGCCGCAAACGCGCGGACAAACTGCACGATGACCAAATCCCAGCGCGGTGCATCCACCGATGCCTTCGCATCAAAATAACGGCTTTCCGGGTCAAACTGCGTCGGGTCAGGGCGCGCCTCGCCGACAATCTCCACCACGCCAACAATACCGGAGGGTTTCGCGTTGGAATGATAAAAAAACGCCTGGTCGCCGGTGCGCATCTGCCGCATAAAATTGCGCGCCTGAAAATTGCGCACCCCGTCCCACGGCTCGCGCTGCTGCGGGCGGGCGCGCAAATCATCAAGCGAAAAATTGCCCGGCTCGGATTTCAACAACCAATAATTCATGAACCAAGAGGGTGAAAAAAGAAGGCGCGCATCATACCGACAAAGGTGCTGGTATGCCAATGGCAAAGCCCCTCACGGGGAGGGGCTGTTTGCATTTAGCGGTGAGGCTTTCCCGGCTAGGCTAGGCGCAGTCGACTGGAACAGCTCGCACCGCGACAAGTTATTGCTCGCGCCGAGAGAGAGCCCCAACAAACCGAATGCTGAACAATCTTCCGTTATTGGGTTACGCGCTAACTCAACCTATCAAAGGTTTACCGGCTGAATTGTAAACGGCTCTTAGCGTTGCAGCGCGTCTTCGTTCACCTTGATTTTTGCCTGGCGGTAAAGCCAAGCGCCGATGTTGGCGTAGGTGCCAGTCAGTTGCTGCATTTGCCATTGTTGGCTGAGGTTTTGGCGCACGCTGTCGGGCAGTTTGGCCGGGTCGCCGTCGGCAACGCTGTCGAGGCGGGCGACGAGCAGGTTGCCGTCCGGGGTGTCGAGGGTGGGGAGGCGTTCGCTGTGGTTGTAGAGTTCGAGCACGAGCGGGTTGTTGGTGTCGTAGCGGCTGGCCGGGGCGACGGTTTCGGTGGTCGCCTGATATTCGCTGGCGAGTGCGGCGGCTTTGTCCGCGCTTTCGCCCAGTGCTTTTTTCAGCGCCTCGCCGCGTTCGTGCAGGGTGGCGTCGGCCTGCTCGTTGCGGTAATCGGTCTCTACCTGGGCGCGCACCTCGGCAAACGGGCGCGGCTGCGGTTTTTCGCGGTGGGTGATGGTGAAGAACAGGGTGCGCTGCGGTGCGATTTCGACCGGTTCGCCGGTTTTGTTGTCGGCGAGTGCCTTGGCGCCAAAGAGTTGCTCTTGCAGGGCGGGGTTGTGCAGCCAGTCGGTGTTGTCGCTCGCGGCGGTGATGCCGCTCAGGGTTTCGGTTTTGCCGCCGGTGATTTGGGTGATGGTACTGAGCGGTTTGCCACTTTGTGCGGCGTCAAAGGCCTGGTTGGCGTGGTCGTTGTAGGCGGTTTCGTTTTCGGCGGCGGCGAGGCGGCGCAGTTCGTCGTCGCTGCGGTTGCCGCTGTCGATGGTGCCGAGTTCGACGAGGATGTTGCCGTATTCGCTGTTGATGACGGGCGAGGTGTCGCCGGTTTTTTCGAGGGCAAACAGCGCTTCGTCCACTTCGGGGCTGACGCCTTTGCCTTTGGCGTTGGGCGAGAGTTCGCCGGTTTGGCCAGCGAGGGTTTTGTTTTCAACCGCCTGCCAGTAGTCGGCGAAGGTTTTTTCGCCCGCCTTGATGGTGGCGGCGGCGTCAGCGGCGGCTTTGGCGTCGTCGATGATGAGGTAGCGTCCGCCACGGCGTTCGCTGCTGCTGCGCGCTTTGGCGATTTGTTCGTCGCTCACAGGCAGGTCGGCGATGTCGTAGATGGTGTAGTTGATGTCCACGCTTTCCGGGGTGGCGTAGCGCTCGCCGTGCGCTTCGTAGTATTTTTGCAGGTCGGCTTCGCTCACGCTGATGGCGGCGGCGATGGGCGCGCGCGGGAGGGTGTAGAGGGTGTAGCCGCGTTGTTGGGCGGCGCTTTGCAGGTAGTGCTGTTCGAGCGGGCTGTTGCCGTTGCCCGCTTGCAACGCGGCGTAGTAGCCATTGATGCTTTGTTCGCGGCGGACGCTTTCCTGGAAGGTGTCGGCGCGCAGGCCGCGGCTGTTGAGGAATTGCTGGTAGGTTTTGTCGTCGCCGAATTGTTGTTTGATGATGCGGTAGAGGGCGCTGTCCGGCAGGCGGTAGCGGCTGTCCAGCGCGTGCTGTTCAAACAGGCTGCGTTCGATCAGGGCGCGCACGGTGCGCTGTTTGAGTTCGGTTTCGCTGAGGCCGGGGCTTTGTTGCTGGACGTCGCGGTAGGCGTTGTTGTAGGCGCTCAGCGGGATGTCCTGGCCGTTGACGGTGGCGACGGTCATGTCCGGGCCGTGGTTGAAGAAGGGAACGCCGATGAACAGCATACCGATACCGGCGATGATGACGAGCAGATAGGTGATTCGGTTGGTTTTTTTTTCGCGGATGTCTTCGAGCATGGGAGCGGTTTTCCGTGGGATTGATGAAGGCGCGGATTGTATCGCCGCCGCCGCCAACTTGCCATACAGGCATGAAAAAAGCGCCCCTTGCGGAGCGCTTTTGGGCAGGTGCCGTTTATTCGACGACGACTTTGCCGCGCATCACGGCGTAGTGGCCGGGGAATGAGCAGAAGAAGTCGTAATCGCCACCGGCTTCGAGTTTGTCGGTCTTGAAGGTGACGCTGTCTTTTTCACCGCCGCCAACGACTTTGGTGTGGGCGATAACGCGCTCGTCGTCAGCCTTGACGTAGTTGGTTGCCGCACCGGCTGCGCCACCGTCCTTGACGACCGCATCAACATCAGCGGTTTTGGTGATGACGACGTTGTGTCCCATCGCGGCGGCAGGCAGTTTGCCGATGTGATCAACTTCAACGGTAAATTCCGGGCAGCTTGCCTTGTTGATCTTGATTTCCTTGATGTCGAATTTCATCGCATCGTCGCCTTTGACCACGGCCTTGCAGGCGCCATCCGCAGCGGCTTCTGCCGGTTTGGCAGCGTCAGCGGCGGCAGCCTCGGCCGGTTTGGCGTCTTCGGCGAGGGCGGCAACGCTCATCAGGGCGACAATGGCAGGAATCATCAGTTTTTTCATGGGGGTACCTCTTGTGTTGTGGAAGGGAATTTCCGCGGCGCATGGTATGCGGGCGGGCGGCGAAAAGCAATGTGAAAGTTTCCTGATTGCAGGATTTTCACACGGCTTTCACATGGCGATTGGGTTATTGCGCCTGGCCGACGGCGACCAGCGTCGCGCGCAGCATGGCGCTGACGGTGTCCTGGCTGTAGGCGATGCCGGTGTGCAGGTGGTCGTCAATCATCAGCTGGACGTAGGCGACTGCCTGCGCGTCGGTGGATTTGCTCATTGCGTGTTCGGCGTAGTTGGCGACGCTGATGGTGAGGCCGGTGTGGCTTTGCAGGGCGTCGATGAAGGCGCTCATCGCACCGTTGCCGTTGCCGCTGATGTTTACCGCGCGGCCGTGGTCGTGCAGGGTCGCTTCCAGATGGTCGTGTTGGCCTTGACGGCGCAGGGTGTAGTCGTCCAGATGCAGCGGGCTGTCGTGCAGGTAGCGCGCTTCAAAGAGGGCGATGATGTCCTGGCTGGTGAGTTCTTTTTGCGTGCGCTCGCTTTCGGCCTGGACTTTTTGTGCGAAGTCGATTTGTAGCCAGCGCGGGACGTTCAGGCCGTAGTCGCGGGCGAGGATGTAGGCGACGCCGCCTTTGCCAGACTGGCTGTTGATGCGTACCACGTCCTGATAGCTGCGGCCAATGTCAAGCGGGTCGATGGGCAGGTAGGCGATGTCCCAGATACCATCTGATTCTTTTTCCAGCGATTTTTTGATGGCGTCCTGATGCGAGCCGGAGAAGGCGGTGAAGACGAGTTCGCCAATGTAGGGGTGGCGCGGGTGTACCGGCAGGTTGTTGCATTCGCTGACGATGTGGACGATGTCGTTCATACGCGAGAAGTCCAGGCCGGGGTCGATGCCCTGGCTGTAGAGGTTCATCGCCATGATCATGATGTCCATGTTGCCGGTGCGTTCGCCGTTGCCAAGCAGCGTGCCTTCAACGCGGTCAGCGCCCGCCATCACCGCCAGTTCGGAGGCGGCGACGGCGCAGCCGCGGTCGTTGTGGGTGTGGACGCTGATCACGACGTCTTTGCGGCAGGAGAGTTTGCGGCAGAAGTATTCGATTTGGTCGGCGTAGAGGTTCGGCGTGCAGGCCTCCACCGTGTTCGGCAGGTTGAGGATGACTTTGCGCCCCGCCCACGGCTGCCAGACTTGGCAGACGGCCTCGCAGACCTCGACGGCAAAATCCGGCTCCGTCTGGGAGAAGCTCTCCGGCGAATACTCGAAAATCCAGCGGCTGCCGGGGTGCTGGGCGGCGCGCTCCTTCAGCAGTTCGGCGCCGAAGCAGGCGATGGCGATGATTTCGGCCCGGGATTTCTCGTAGACCTTCTCGCGCTGGACCCGGGAGGTGGGGTTGTAGAGATGGACCACGGCCTGTTTCACGCCCTGAAGCGCTTCGAAGGTGCGGTCGATGAGGTGTTCGCGCGCCTGTACGAGGACTTGGATGGTGACGTCGTCAGGGATATGGCCGCCTTCGATGAGCAGGCGGGTGAAGTCGTATTCAATCTGCGAGGCGGCGGGGAAGCCGATTTCGATTTCCTTGAAGCCGCAGGATACCAGCAGCTTGAAAAAGCGCAGCTTTTGCTCGATGGTCATCGGGTCAATCAGCGCCTGGTTGCCGTCGCGCAAATCGACGCTGACCCAGACGGGCGCTTTGTCGATGGTTTTGTCCGGCCAGGTACGGTCGGGCAGCTGCGGGGCGAAGGCGAAGGGACGGTATTTGCGGTGGTCAAAGCGGCTCATGGTGGCTCCTGATAAATGAACTTGCGCATTATAGCTACGGTTTATGCAAATTACCCGGCAAATACCGCGCGATTATGCGGTATAATGAGAGAAATTTACCAACTTGCACGCTTTTATGAGTGATATTCACCTGACGCTTGACGACACCGACAAGAAAATCCTGCGCATTCTCGCGGACGATGGCCGCATCAACAATCTGGCGCTGGCGGAAGCCATCAACCTCTCGCCCACGCCGTGCGCGCGGCGGGTGAAGCGACTGGAAGAAGCGGGAATTATCGAAGGCTACCGTGCCATCGTCAATCGCCGCGCGCTTGGCTACTCGCTCAGCGCTTTCATCGCCGTCACCCTCGACCACCACACGCCGGAGCGCTTTACCGCCTTTGAAGAACAGGTGAGCAGCTTCCCGGAAGTCATCCGCATGAGCATCGTGACGGGGCGCGCCGAGGATTACCTGTTGCAGGTGCTGGTCAGCAATATGCAGGCGTTTGAAGAATTTCTGCTGGGCAAGCTGAACCGCATCCCCGGCGTGATTAACGTCCATTCCAGCTTTGAAATGCGCTGCGTTTTCGAGCGGCAACCGCAGCCGTAGCGCCTGTTCAATACAGCAGTTTGCGCGTATTATTCCCGGCAAATCAGACACAAAAAAGGAACCCGCTTGCTTATGAGCAACAAAAACAAACTGGGGCGTCTCGTGCAGGAAACCGCCGGATTTTCCTACGAATTTATCCGTCACCCGAAAAAAATGGGCAGCGTCATCCCCTCGTCGCGGATGCTGGCACGGGCGATGCGCCGCACCGCGCAGGATTACGGCGCGCCCAACAGCATCGTCATCGAAGCGGGCGCGGGCACGGGCGCGATTACCCGCGAGCTGGTCGCCCATTTCCCCGCCGAGCGCCTGCTGATTAACGAGCTCAACCCGCGCCTGGCCCGCCGCCTGCGCGACCGCTTCCCCAACAACACCGTGCGCCGCGGCGGCGTGGAAGCGCTGGAAGTGTGGACGCAGCCCGCGCCGAAAACCATCGTCTCCTCGTTGCCGTTCCGCTCGCTGCCGCCGGAGATTGGCGCAGAAATCGAGCGCGTCTTCTTCGCCGCGCTGCGCGAAAACCCGGCCAACGTCCTCGTCCAGTTCACCTACGGACAAAAATCGCCGCTCAACCTGCCGCCAGAGTCGGACATCAGCGGCGAGCGCGTCACCTACGCCTGGCTCAACTTCCCGCCCGCGCGCATCTGGATTTACCGCTGCCGCAAATAGCCACCACCACCCCGCCATTTCATGAACAAAAGACAAATCGCCAGCACCGTCGCCAAAGTCGAACAATACTGCATCAAACGCGGCGTGCGCCTCACTCCCATCCGCCGCCAGGTACTTGAGCTGTTGCTGACCTATCCCAACGTCGTCAAGGCCTACGAAATCCTCGACGAACTGAAAAAACAGCGCAAAAACGCCGCACCGCCGACCGTGTACCGCGCGCTGGACTTCTTCGTGGAAATCGGCGTGCTGCACCGCGCCGAATCGCTGAACGGCTTTGTCTTTTGCAGTCATTTTGACGAAGCGCACACCAGCGTCATCCTGAACTGCACCCACTGCGGTGCCACGGAAGAACTCGCGGCGGAAGAACCGGTGGACATCCTGCTCGCCTTCTGCCGTGAGCGGGGCTTTACTGTGCAGGACGGTCCGCTGGTGCTATCCGGTGAATGCGCGCGCTGCCATGCCGGGCACGCGCTAGCGAAAGGCGCATAACCTCCAACCCATAGGATCTCCATGCAAGACATCAGCGTTATCCTCGCCCATCCCTACACCCACAGCCTGAACGCCGCCATCGCCGCGACCGTCGTCGCGACACTGGAAAAGAATGGCTACAGCGTGCACTTTCACGATCTCTACCAGGAAGGCTTCAACCCGCTCATCAACGGGCAGGAGCTGGTTGCAGACGACAGCAGCGACCCCCTCCTGCGCCAGCACCAAGAAGAAATCTGCCGCGCACACGGCATCATCATCGTCCACCCCAACTGGTGGGGGCAGCCGCCCGCCATTCTCAAGGGCTGGGTGGACCGCGTCCTGCGGGAAAACACCGCCTACACCTTCCCCACCGGCGACAACGGCGGCGGCCTGCCCATCGGCCAACTGCCGGCCAAAGCCGCCTTGGTCTTCAACACCTCAAACACCCCCGCCCAGCGCGAACAGGACGTCTTCGGCGACCCGCTCGAGCGCATCTGGAAAGACTGCATCTTCGCCTTCTGCGGCGTCCACGCCTTTGACCGTCTCATGTTCCGGGTTGTCGCCGACAGCGACGAAGCGACACGGCAGCACTGGCTGCAACAAGCGGCGGAAATGGTCAACAAACACTTCCCTGCCACCGCATAAAACCCTGCCGCATCCTTTATAATGCGGCGTTTTTTACAGTACAGGCAGACCACACTATGGAACTCAACCTCACCTACGAACGCATCAAAGACCTGCAAGCGCGCGAGGCGGCGCTTAGGGGGTATCTTTGACTACCCGCTGAAGGCCGAGCGCCTCGAAGAAGTCGAGCGCGAACTGGAGCGCCCCTCCATCTGGGACAACCCCGAAGAAGCGACCAAACTGGGGCAAGAACGCGCCGCGCTGGCAGGCGTCGTCCACGGTCTTGATGAAATCCGCCAGGGCCTGCAGGACGCCTTTGACCTCATCGAACTGGCAGAGGCGGAAAACGACGAGGCGACAGTAAACGCCGCGCTGGAAGACGTCAGCCGCATCGAACGCCGCATTGAAGATTTGGAATTCCGCCGGATGTTCTCCGGCGAGCTTGACCCGAACAACGCTTTCCTTGACATCCAGGCTGGCTCGGGCGGTACCGAAGCGCAGGACTGGGCATCGATGCTGCTGCGGATGTACTTGCGCTGGGGTGAGGCGCGTGGCTTCAAGACGGAGCTCATCGAAGAATCGCCGGGCGACGTCGCCGGCATCAAGTCCGCCACCATCGAATTTACCGGCGAGTACGCCTACGGCTGGCTGCGCACCGAAATTGGCGTGCACCGTCTGGTGCGCAAATCGCCGTTTGATTCCGGCAACCGCCGCCACACCTCGTTTGCCGCCGTCTTCGTCTCGCCGGAAATTGACGACAACATCCCCGCCGATTTGCGCGTCGATGTTTACCGCGCGAGTGGCGCGGGCGGGCAGCACGTCAACCGTACCGAATCGGCGGTGCGCATCACCCACCTGCCGACCAACATCGTCGTGCAATCACAAAACAGCCGCAGCCAGCACGAAAACCGCAGCACCTGCATGAAGCAACTGCGCGCCAAACTCTACGAACTGGAACTGAGCAAACGCAGCGCCAACGCGCAAGCGATTGAGGACAGCAAATCCGACATCGGTTGGGGCAACCAAATCCGTTCCTACGTCCTCGACCAGTCGCGCATCAAAGACCTGCGCACCGGCTACGAAACCAGCAACACCCAGGCCGTCCTCGATGGCGGACTCGATCCCTTCCTCCAGGCCAGCCTGAAACAAGGAGTAGAAGCATGACCACCCAACCACAAGCCGACGAAAACAAACTCATCGCCGAGCGTCGGCAAAAACTCGCCGCCATCCGCACGCGCGGCGTCGCCTTCCCCAACCACGCCCGCCCCACCCACAAGGCCGCCGCCCTGCACGCGCAGTTTGACGGCGTCGCAGATGCCGACCAACTCACCGCTGCCGGCGAAATCACCGTTGCCGGGCGCATGATGAGCAAGCGCGTCATGGGCAAAGCGAGCTTCACCGCCATCCAGGACGGCAGCGGCGCGCGCATCCAGCTCTATCTCAGCCGCGACGAACTGCCGGAAGGCCGCTACGCCGACTTCAAAACCTGGGACGTGGGCGACATCATCAGCGCGCGCGGCAAACTGTTTCGCACCCAGACCGGCGAGCTGACTATCCACGCCGACGACGTCGAGCTGCTGACCAAATCGCTGCGCCCGCTGCCGGAAAAATACCACGGTCTCTCCGACCAGGAAACGCGCTACCGCCAGCGCTACGTTGACCTCATCACCAACGAAGCGAGCCGCAAAACCTTCATCACCCGCAACAAAATCGTGCGCTACATCCGCCACTTCTTTGAAGGCCGCGACTTCATGGAAGTGGAAACGCCGATGATGCACCCCATCCCCGGCGGCGCCACGGCAAAACCCTTCATCACCCACCACAACGCGCTCGATATGCCGCTTTACCTGCGCATCGCGCCGGAGCTGTACCTGAAGCGCCTCGTCGTCGGCGGCTTTGAACGCGTCTTTGAAATCAACCGCAGCTTCCGGAACGAAGGCGTCTCCACCCGGCACAACCCCGAATTCACCATGCTGGAGTTCTATCAGGCCTACGCCGACTACCGCGACCTGATGGATCTCACCGAAGCGCTCTTTCAGGGACTGGCGCGTGAAGTCCTCGGCAGCCCGCAAATTACCTATCAGGGCGTGGCCATCGACCTCGGCCAGCCGTTCGCGCGCCTCGCCATGACCGACGCCATCCGCCAATACGCGCCGCAGCACGCCGCCATCCTCGACGACAGCGCCACGCTTGCCGCCGTCCTGCGCGAGCAGTACAAACAAAAAGCGGATGCGGCAATGGCTATCGGCAGCCTGCACACCCTGCTCTTTGAAGAAGCCGTTGAACACCAACTGGTACAACCCACCTTCATCACCGCCTACCCGTCCGTCGTCTCGCCGCTGGCGCGCCGCAACGACGACACGCCGGACATCTGCGACCGCTTTGAACTCTTCATCGGCGGGCGCGAAGTCGCCAACGGCTTCTCCGAACTCAACGACGCCGAAGACCAGGCCGAACGCTTCCGCGCCCAGGCTGCCGCCTTCGACGCGGGCGACGACGAAGCCATGCACTACGACGCCGACTACATCCGCGCCCTCGAATACGGGATGCCGCCGACCGCGGGCGAAGGCATCGGCATCGACCGCCTCGTCATGCTGCTCACCGACGCGCCCTCCATCCGCGACGTCCTCCTCTTCCCGCATATGCGCCCCGAATAACGGAGACCAACCATGCAACTGCACAAAATCGCTGCCCTCGCCGCCGCCCTCCTCGCCGCGGGCGCGCAGGCCGAAAAATACCAACTGCCGCCCGCCGACATCAGCGTCGTCGGCCAGGTCCAACAAATCAGCGCGCGCCAGGGCGAAACCTTCTACGAAATCGGCCGCGAATACGGCATCGGCTACGACGCGATGGAACACGCCAACCAGGGGCGCGACCCGCTCTACCTCAAAGAAGGCGAACAAGTCCTGCTGCCGACCCGCTTCATCCTGCCGGACGCGCCGCGCGAAGGCATCGTCATCAACCTGCCGGAAATGCGCCTCTACTACTACCCGCCGGGCGAAAACGCCGTTTACGTCTATGCCATCGGCATCGGCCGCGAAGGCTGGGGCACACCGAAAGGCATCCTCAGCATCGCCGACAAACGCGCCAACCCGACCTGGACACCGCCCGCCTCCATCCGCGCCGAACACGCGGCCAACGGCGACCCGCTGCCTGCCGTCGTTCCCGCAGGACCCGACAACCCGCTGGGACTCTTCGCCATGCGCCTCTCCAACCCGTCCTACCTGCTGCACGGCACCAACAAACCCGAAGGCGTGGGAATGCGCGTCTCGCACGGCTGCATCCGCCTCTACCCCGAAGGCATCGAAGAACTGTTCGGCATGGTCGCCGTCGGCACCAAAGTGAACATCATCAACCAGCCGATGAAAGTCGGCTGGTTCGGCGACAGTATGTACCTCGAATTCCACGCGCCGCTGGGCGAAGACGCACGCACGCTGGAGCAGAACCTCGCGGAAGCGCGTGACACCGTGCACCGCAGCATCGAAAGCCGCGGCCTGCAAGTCTCAAACGACCTGATTGACGCCGTGGTACGCGAAGAAAGCGGGATGCCGGTCGAAGTCGCCTACCGCTGACCAACCCGCCGCCAAAAACGCCGCCTCTGCGGCGTTTTTTACATAAAAACACCGCCTAACCCCATGAACCTCCCCTTCCTCCCCTACAACCTCGCCCGCCAACCCGACCGCAAACACGTCCGCCTCCTCGTCGCCCCCGATGCGCGCACCGGCGAATACTGGTACGAAAACCTCAAATACTGGCTCGCCGACGCCAACGCGCTCTACTGGTTCAGCGACTGGGAAACGCTGCCGTATGACCAATACACGCCACATCCCGACCTCGTCGCCGAACGGCTGCGGGTACTCGCCGAACTGCCGACGCGCACCCACGGCACCGTTATCGCGAGCGCCGCCGCCCTGCGCCAGCGCCTCTGCCCGCAAACCCACCTCGACAAATACGGCATCCACCTCGCCATCGGCGACCGCCTGGCGCGCGACGGTCTCATCCAGCGCCTCAATGACGCGGGCTATCAGCGCAGCGCGCACCACATCAGCGGCAAAGGCGAATACGCTGCGCGCGGCAACATCGTCGATCTCTACCCAATGAACGCTGCCGACCCTATCCGCCTCGAATGGTTCGACGACCAAATCGACAGCATCCGCACCTTCGCCGTCGCCGACCAGCGCACCCTGGAAAAACTGAGCAGCATCAGCATACTGCCGCGCAGCGAGCTGGACCTTTCCGACGCCGGGCGCACCTGTTACCGCCAGAACGCCCGCCTGCATTACGGCGAAAAAATCGTCGATAGCCCGTTGTACCGGCAAATCAGCGACGGCCAGACGCCGCAAGGTCTCGAATACTACCTGCCGCTCTTCTACGACGATACCGCGACCCTATTCGACTACCTGCCGCGCAACAGCCTGCACCTTGCCTGCGACGACCTGCCCGCGCTGCTGGAACAACACGCCAACTGGTGCGAACAGCGCTACCAGCGCACCAACCCGCTACGCGAAAACCGCCTCTTGCCGCCGGACGCCCTGTGGCTGACGCCAGACGAAACCCTCGCCCGCCTCGCCGCCATTCCCGCCGCCCCCTATCAAGAACACGCCACCGCCATCGCCTTCAGCGGCGACGCCCGCGCCCGTGAACAACAATGGCAGGCGCAAATTGACCGGGGCGGCGACCTCACCCTGCACTTTCCCAGCGAAGGCAGCCGCGAACAATGGCAGGAGCGCCTCGGCGCGCGCGGCCTCGGCCTGCATTACGCCGTCTCGCCCAACCGCCACAGCTTCCGCGAC
>ERZ772946.461-NODE-461-length-15595-cov-3.03861_pt1 | contig 15595 bp, 16 predicted proteins | sample MGYA00511680_ERZ772946 | MGnify/ENA primary metagenome ERZ772946 (study PRJEB29015, sample SAMEA2737918) | human oral metagenome | biome: human oral; feature: human-associated habitat; material: dental | place: China | collected 2016 ... | reverse complement strand
TATGCCTTTTTCATGGGAACCCGGGGGTGGGGTTTGCCCGCAAACCTCGCTGTTCTATAACCATCACCCGTAAAAAACCTTGCGGGCGGTTACGACGCAAGCGACTAACCGCCCCTACAGCCATTTACATACACCTGAGCGCTCAACGTGTATGTAAAAAAGAAGCCCCCACCCTCGCAGGACGCGCAGCGTCCGCAGCGGGGGAGGGCTGGGGAGGGGGTAGCGCCCGCGAACACACCGCTGAAGTACAAAACGACAAGCGAACAGCCCCACCCAACCCCATCCATTTACATACACCTGAGCGCTCAACGTGTATGTAAAACAGGTAGCGAAGAAACAGCACACAAATACGAAAACATGAACAAAAGCCCAAACTGCCGCCGCACAGCCCCCTCCCCCGTGGGGGAGGGCTGGGGTGGGGGCAGCAAACCACCCGCAGTGCGACAAAATCCGAACAACCACGCCCACCCATTTACATACACCAACCCCGCTACCCTGTATGTAAATCCACCCATCCACCCACAACCGGAAAACACCATGACCCGTAACCTCACCCGCCGCCGCTTCCTGCAAATCAGCGCCGCGACCGCCGCCGCCAGCGCCCTGCCGCTGCGCGCCGCCGAACCTTTCACCCTGTGGGGGCCGCCCGTCACCCCGACCGTGCTGCTCGCCGTCGCGGCAGAGATGGGCGAAGCGCGCAACATCCGCCCGTTCACCGTGAAAAGCTGGCAAAACCCCGACCAACTGCGCGCCGGGCTGCTCAACAAAAGCATCGAAATCAGTATTGTGCCGAGCTACGTCGCCGCCAACCTGCGCGCGCAAGGCCAACCGGTACTCCTGCACAACATCATGACGCGCGGCCTGCTCGCGGTGATGAGCAAGGCAGGCACCATCAGCGACCTCGCCGGCCTTGCCGGGCAAAAACTCGTCATGCCCTTCAAAAACGATATGCCGGACATCGTCCTGCAAATCCTCGCGAAAAAACACAACCTCAACCTCGATGGCCTCATCACCTACACCGCCACCCCGCCCGAAGCCGTCACGCTCTTCCTGCAAAAAGACTACCCGCACGCGCTCCTGCCCGAACCGCTGGCGAGTGCCTCCACCCTCAAAGGCAAACAAGCAGGCGTGAACGTGGAGCGCAGCTTCGCCCTCGACAAAATCTGGAGCGACACCTTCGGCAGCAAAGGCGGCATCGCCCAGGCGGGGCTGATGGTGTCGGAAACCGCCGCCAAAGAGCAGGCGGCATTCCTCGCAGCCCTCGACAAAGACCTGCTGGCGGCAGTGGACTGGGTGGCGAACAACGGCAAAAGCGCCGCGGAAATCGCCGCCAACTATATGCCCGCGCCCGTGCCCGCGCTGGAGCGCGCCTTCCCGCACTCCGCCCTCTGCGCCATCCCGGCGAAAGACATCGGCGACGAAATCCTGCAATTCTTGAACGAACTGCACCAGTTCAACCCGAAAACCACCGGCGGCAAAGCAGTCGATGCCAGCCTACTCGGCTGAAGCCTGACGCTCGCAAAGCCGTCGCCATTCCCCTATCATCGGCGCTATCGCCCCGGCTGCCCCGGCGGTGATAGCGCCGCAATCGCTTATCCGGGGCGGTCGCCCTCCAGCATTCACCCGAAGGAAACCCCATGAACCACGCCCTGCTTGGCCTCACCGCCCCGCGCCGCCTCACTACCGGCCACCCGCAAGGCACCGCGCCCGAACTCAAACTGGCCGCCGCCTGCTTCATCACCCTGCTGCTACTGCTGACCGTTTGGCTCGGTAAAGGCGGCGCGGGCGGCAAGATACTCTTCAGCCTCGCCATCATCGCCGCGGCGGCATACCTCTACCGCCTCTTTGCCCGTGGCAAAACCGACCCCGTTTACACCAAAATCCTGCGCGCGCGCATACCCGACAGCGTCTGGCAAGACCCGCTGCTGCGCGACGACACCCTGACCGACGCGCAAAAAACCGCGCTGGGCGAAGCACTGCGCGACTGGCTCATCATCCGCCGCCAGTGCGACGCACCGGTCGCCCAGCCCTCACAATATGTACAACAACTCTGGCTGGCGCTGCACAACCAGCCCGGCTGGCTGCAAGCCGTCGGCGAACATCCGTCGCCGTCCACCAGCCTCTGCACCAGCCGCAACGGGATGCTCACCTGGGCGTATGCCTGCGCGCTGCAAGGCGTGGCGCCGGACAGCCCCGTCTTCCTGCCACGGCTGTGGTGCGTGGATTTACTGATTGAAAAAGGCGAATACGCCGACGCGGGCGCGCAGGCGAAGCTGCAACATTGGGCGGGCGCCTACCGCGAAGCGCAGACGCGGCGCTATTAAAATCGCAAAAAAAGTCCATCGTGCCGCCGTATCATGAAAACCATGAAAAACCATCACCCGCACGAACAGCGCTTCATCCGCGCGCTGCGCTACCTGCAAAACCACTACACCGACGCCATCGACCTGCGCCACATCGCCGATGCCGCCAACTACTCGCCCTGGCACTGGCACCGCGTCTATCGCGACCTCATGGGCGAAACCCTGCACACCACCGTCAAATGGATGCGGCTGCACCGCGCCGCCTGGCTCATCGCCTACACCGACAAACCCGTCGCCGACATCGCGCGCGAATGCGGTTACAGCAACGCCCAGTCCTTCGCGCGCAGCTTTCGCGACGAATACGGCTTCTCGCCGCAGCAATACCGCACCCGCCCGCTGTCCCGCCATCCGGTGCGGCTTGAAACCCGCGCGCCGGTTGCCGTGGTCATGCTCGCCCATCCCGGCGAATGTCAGCGTTTGGGCGACACCTTCTACCAGATGGAAAGCCTGCTGCGCCTGCGCGGCGCCGACACCACCCGCGCGCGCTCCTTCAGCATCCATCCGGCGATTGACCCGTACCACGCGGAAAAACACGTCGCGGCTACCGTTGCCGCCGCATACGCCGCCGCGCCGCTGCAAACAGGCACCATCGCCGGAGGACGCTACGCGGTGCTGCGCCACTGCGGCTCCTATGCCGACCTTGACCGCATTTATGACTGGTTCGCCGGCGAATGGCTGCCCGCTGCCGGACTGCGCGCGGACGAACACCGCCCGGTCATCATCGAATACTACGACCCCCGCCCGGAAATCCCGCAACAGCAAAAGCGGGTGGAGCTCTGCATCCCGCTGGCAGAATGAAAAAGCCCCGCCATGCGGGGTATTTTTATGCCTATTCAGCAAACAGGGCGTAGGGGCGGTTAGACGCTTGCGTCGTAACCGCCCGTGGCAATAGTTCGGGCGGCCTCTTTCTCGCTGTGCAAGCCAATGCTTGCCGGACGCCCGTCGCACTATATAGCCATCCACCGAAAGCCTCATACGGTGTTGCGTCGCCTGACCGGGCACCCTAAAAAATGGCTCCGCCATTTTTTAGGGGAACCCGCGCCGTACAAAAGCGTACTGTCTTCGGCGACGCGCCTTGTCTGAAACTTTCGGTGGATGGCTATAATGCCGAAAAACAAACGACAGGGCGTTGGCATGAAATTCAAAAATCCTTTTGAAGATTTTCTTAACTGGATACTGATAGGGATGATCCTTTTGCTGATCGTCATTTCCGCTTACGATGGCAATGAAAAGATCGATATGAATTATGGCGACCCGATACAGTTTCCACAAAAGGCGGGTGAAGTGATAGAAATAGAGCTCGCCCTAAAATCCTGGCCGGAATCACGCTATCGCATACGCAGCGAAGATATTTTCTTTTTCCGCCTGCAAGGGCAATCATTTGAATGTCGCTGCGCGCATTACTGGTGCAGGGGAGGTGTGCGCAAGCATCAAAAAATTATCCGTTTTCGCAAGGCCGCCATACGTTTTGCCGAAGGCACCATACGCCGCACCATAACCAAAGGCACCCGCTTTTGCCAGATAGACTCCTGGGAATTTTGGGATGCGGCGGATGAAGCCAAATTCAGGGCGTGGGCAGACGAAAGTCCGCCGCAACGGTAATAAACATCAGCGCTCCTCATACTGCATCAGCATACCGACAAAAAATAAAATAAAGTAAAGCAGCATGGCGGCTCCGAACATATTCAGGGCGGCCAGCGCGATAAAAACAAACGGTTTCAGAATATTGAGCCATGCGGCTATATAAGATGCGCGCTGCGGATGCGCGTCTGCCGCTTCTTTGGGTAATGCCAGTGGCTTGCCACGCAAAACTGCCTGTGCGTAAGCGGCGATTTCATCCAGCATTTCATCGTCGCCCAGATTGTCGCTGCTGATGACATATCGCGCCCCGTCCCGGTCGGTAATCAGCAGTGCGGATGAAGTTTTGTCATCTGCCCCGGCGGCGACATATTCGCAGGCGGCCATTTCCGCCCACTGCAGACAAAATTCTGGCGCGCCCAGCGGATAGAGCGACAGCGCATCATTATCGGCTTCGGCAAAAATACGGATACGGTTATGCCCGAAAAAGTGATAATAAATCCAGCCGCAATACCATGCCGACCGCCCCATGCCAACCAGACAAATCAATACGCCGATAATGGAAGACAAGCCGCGCAACAATTCCCAGCTGATCAGCAGGAAAACGGGCGCTATTATGAAGATATCCATAGACATCGCAAGATACGCATTGGCGGTACGCACCAGTGAGGCATTCATATACCAAATATGCGGGGTAATGGTTTTCGCCAGAATGGATGATGGCACCACGTTATTTCCTGCTGCGGGCGCGTATGTCTTTCCCGCCAGGAAAGACGGGGCGGCTGTAATGGTATTTACAGGCAACAGACCGTTAGCCGACAGCCGGTTTGTCGCTACTGCCGCTATTTCCCGCAAACTGTTTAACGAGAGTCTTCCCGTGCGTACCGTTATCGCTTGTCCCTGAATATCGTGGACGATAATAAACGGTTTGCCTGACGTAGAAATGACGCTTACTTTTTTCAAGTCTTGCCAGCGCCATTGATAGCGTATTTTTTTGCCGCAGGAAAAGGTTAGTCCTTCCATGTCGCAAACTGTCAAGGGATGCCCCGTCGAGATGCCGGGAAGTAAAACCCAAACCAAAAAGGCTAACAGGAAAAAGATGACCGCTGTCTTGGCGATTTCGTGGTGAATGCTGTCCCGCCAGATAATCGCGATAAGTAATAAAATGGTGAATGCGCAACCACGCTTTCCGGCTGAAGGGGGTTCGCCATACCACACATGACTGTCGGCAGCATATATCCGGGGCTGAAATGAAGGTTGTGGCATGGCGGTTCCTTATAACAGATTTATGGCGTATCCTGGAATGTCGCGGCCTTTCCCAAAGAAAAAGGCAGGCTCTCAGGATATAGCAATCCTCACGAAGCAGCAAACGCAGGTCGGCCATTTATGCCAATCCAGAAAACAAGGCGTAGGGGCGGTTAGACGCTTGCGTCGTAACCGCCCGTGGTAATGAATGGATCGGGCGGCTTCTCTCTTGCTGTACGAATAATGTTTGTCGGATGCCCATCGTACTATAATGCCGGAAAACAAACGACAGGGGATGGTATGAAATTTAATGACGCTGCGGGCGGATTTTTTATCTGGTTTTGGGTCGCTTTTTCCATCTTTATAGTGGCTTATCTTTTTGTTGATGGCGACGTCAAATACGATTATAGCTATGGTGCGCCATTGCATTTGCCGCTGAAAGACGGCGAGCCGATAGAAGTTGAACTGGTCGCAAGGGAAATCATGGAATCAAAATTCAAGGTCAGATATGAGGATATTTATTTGTTCCGTCTGAACCGGGAAACTTTTGAGTGCGACTGTAATGCTTTTTGGTGTACGAAAAGTGTCCGCCAGCATCAAAAAGTTATCCGCTTCCGTAAAGTAACGGTTCGCTTTACCGACGGGACGATACGCCGCAGGGTGCTTAAAGGCAGCCGTTTCTGCAAAATTGAGCAATGGGAGTTTTGGAATCCAGCAGATGAGGCGGTTATCCGGCAATGGTCCGAGGCGGGGAGAAAAGACAATCCCTATGGTTTTTGAGTTTCAGGAATCCGCATCCGCAGTGGCCATGCCTAAAAGCACCGCAATAAAGCATACCGCAGCGCCGAAACCGTACATACCGAGCAGTAATGCCAGTATAAAGACAAAGGGGACGGAAAGGGAAAGCCATACGGAAAGATACGCCGTCCGTTTTGGGTGGGCGTCCGCGTCTTCTGCTTCCAAGGCGACAGGCGCTCCACGCAGCACGGCTTGTGCGTAAAGGGCGATTTCGCTGAGGACTTCGTCACTACCCAGTTTGTCTTCCGTGAAGCGGTATTTCTCACCCTGTTTGTCGGTAATGAGCAGATAGGATGATGGTGTCCGTTCGGGGGGAATTTTGATGTATTCGCAGGTGCGCATTGCTGCCCAGGTAATGCGAAATTCGTCTTCTGCAAACGGATAGAGCGTGAGCGCGGTTTCGTCCGCCTGCGCGAAATAACGCATCCGCTGGCGGCCAAAGATATGCCGGTAAATGTTGAGGCAATGGTATGCGGTGTATAGCGCCCCGATGAGACAGACCGCCATGCCAAAACCGGCCACCACGCCTTGCGCCATATCACGAAAGAATAATAGAAATACGGGCGCCAGCATAAAGATGGCCACGGTCTCGTTAATATTGTGGTTCGCCTCGCGCACGACGGTGGCATTCATATACCAGGTATGCGGGGTAATGGTTTTGTTGTCCGGTGCTGCTTCTTTGGTTAAAGATAGTGTTGCCGGGGCAGTCTGGATCAGGACAGTCATTTCTTGCGCTTCGGGGATAATTTGGGGAAGCGGTATTTGTGTCAGATAATTGTCGCCCTGAATGCGCATCATCACGTCAAAGGTGATTTCTTGCATAACATCGGGCGGTAATTGGCTTTCGTCCATGATGGTGCTTTTCCCCGCCTGGTCTTGTATGGCCAGCCGGGAATGTCCGGCGGCGGCAAGGACGTTGATTTTGACAATATCCTGCCAGCGCCATTGGTGCAAGATGGTTTCGTTTTGGCCGTAAAGGGTTAGTCCTTCGTTATCGCAAACGGCGAGGAAACGGCGGGAATATGGATAGGGCATCAGCCATATAACCAGAAACAAGAAAAACAGCAATCCGTAAAATGCCAGGTTGGATATGGCAAATGCGCTTTTTATCCCGTAAAGCGCTGCCAGCAATAACAGGGTCGAAATGCAGCCCATCAGGTTGAATTGTGGTTTGTGATCGTTATGCCAGACGCGGCTGTTTTCGTCGTATGGACGTGGCTGAAATGAATGTTGTGGCATGGCAGTTCCTTTGGCTGGTTTTAGGGGTTGTTTTCAATTCAGACGTGAATCTTTGCAGGTTGGGTTAGCGCGTAACCCAACAACGAGATAGATCCGGCATTCAGTTTGTTGGGTCTCTCTCTGGAGCCGGAACAGCTCGCGCAGCGACAAGCATTGCTTGCGAAGCAAGAGAGAGGGGCTTATCCGCCGAATTGTAAACAGCCTCTAGGACGCATCCTGTAATGCCGCCGCTTTTTCCACGAGGAAATCAATGAAGCTGCGCACTTTCGCGCTCAGGTGGCGGCGGTCGGGGTAGGCGGCGTGCAGGGTAATGCGGTGCAGCTCCCACTCCGGCAGGAGTTGTACCAGCCGCCCGGCGGCGAGGTCATCCTGCGCCAGCCAGTGCGGCAGGTAGCCGATGCCGCTGCCCGCCAGCAGCAGTTCGCGCAGCATCAGCGTGCTGTTGCTTTGCAGGGCGCTGTTGAGGGCGAGTGTCGCGCTCTCGCCGCCACGGGTGCAGGTGAGGCGGCTGAGGTCGGTGTAGGAGGGGAGGACGGCGGCGTGTGCAGCCGCGTCTTCCGGCGTCTGCGGCAGGCCGTGGCGGCGTATCCAGGCGGGGGCGGCGACGAGGACGAAGCGCACGGCAAAGAGCGGACGGACGACGAGGCTCGGTGCCGGATCGCGGCTGACGCGCAGCGCGAGGTCGATGCCGTCGCCGATGAGGTCGCGCATTTCGTTGTCAAGGATGAGGTCGAGGCTGACGTCGGGGTAGCGCGCGCGGTAGTCGCGCATCCAGGCGGCGAAGGTGGGGTTGGCGCACCAGATGGGCGCGGTCAGGCGCAGGTGTCCCTGCGGGGTTTCGCGCCCGCCACCCGCAGCGGCGGCTGCGTTGTCCAACAGCGCCAGCGCTTCGCCGCTCTGGCGGTAGTAGGATTCGCCTTCGGCAGTGAGGCTGAGGCGGCGGCTGTTGCGCTGCATCAGGCGGACGCCGAGGTGTTTTTCCAGATGGTGCAGGTGTTTGCTCGCCATCGCGGTGGAGATGCCGAGGCTTTCGGCGGCGCGGGTGAAGCTCGCGCATTCGACGATTTGCTGAAAGACTTTGAGGCTGAACAGGGTATCCATCGTTTCCTGATGAGAAAGGTTGCGTCAATGCGGCGAGTATAGGCGAGGGGCGGGCGTTTCTCTATAATCCGCGCTTCTTTTCAACCATCCAGGAGTTATCCATGCGTTTTCTCGCCCCTTATCAAGGCATCATTCTTTCTTTTGTGCGCATCGTCGTCGCCTATATGTTCATGCTGCACGGCCTCGCCAAGGCCTTCGGCTTCCCGATGGCAATGGGCGAAGGCGCGCTGGACTGGGCGTCCATGGAAGGCGTGGCCGCCATCCTCGAACTGGTCGGCGGCGGCCTGCTCATTCTCGGTCTCTTTACCCGCCCGGTCGCCTTCATCCTTTCCGGGCAGATGGCAGTTGCCTATTTCATGGTGCACGCCAAATCCGCGCTGTTCTTCCCGCTGGTGAACCACGGCGAATCTGCGGCGATGTTCAGCCTCATCTTCCTCTACTTTACCGCAGCGGGCGGTGGCAGCCTCTCGCTCGACCGCGCCATCAGCCGTTATGGCGATTAAGGAGACCGCCATGAACCATACTGCCATTGCTCAGGCCATCGCCGCGCGCCGCTCCGTCTATGCGCTCAATCGCGCGCTGCCACTGCCGCCGCAAGACATCATCACCCTGATTGAAGACGCGCTGCGCCACGCGCCCAGCGCCTTCAATTCGCAATCCACCCGCCTGCAAGTGCTGTTTGGCGCGGAGCACGAAGCGCTGTGGGACATCGCCGCCGACGCCCTGCGCGCCGTCGTTCCGGCGGACGCTTTCGCCGCGACTGCGGAGAAACTCGCCGCTTTCCGCGCCGCTGCCGGAACCATCCTCTTCTACGAAGACCGCGACGTTATCAAGGGTTTACAGGAACGGATGCCCATCTATGCCGACACCTTCCCCGGCTCTGCCGACCAAGGCGGCGCGATGCTGCAATACGCGCTGTGGACGCTGTTCAGCGCGGCGGGCATCGGCGCCAACCTGCAACACTACAACCCGCTGATTGACGACGCCGTCGCCGCCCGCTGGCATATCCCGGCGAACTGGCACCTGCGCGCGCAGCTCGTCTTTGGCGGTATCGCCGCCGCGCCGGGCGAGAAAGACATCACGCCGCTGCAAGGCCGCCTGCGCGTCGCCGGAGTGTAATCCGCCTCCCGATAACACAAAATCCATTTCATCCTGTTGCCGCCACCTCCGTGGCGGTTTTTTAGGGGTAAATTTTTTGGATATTCCATAACGAAACGGCGTTATAATCCCGCGCCCTGATTGAAGAAATAGGAGTTAATTATGAAAGTACTGTCCTCGCTGAAAACGGCGAAAACGCGTAGCCGCGACTGTCAGGTCGTGCGCCGTCGCGGCAAGCTATTTGTCATCTGCAAGAGCGACAAACGGCTGAAAGCCCGTCAGCGTTAAGCGTCAAAAAGCCCGCAATTATGCGGGCTTTGTTTTTGGTCGCTCGGCGGGTTGGGGTGAGGGCAGCAATCAACTGAAAAACTGGAATTTTAGCGCGTCAATAATATCGCCCACCCCTCCCCGGTCTCTCTCCCAGAGGGAGAGGGGCTTATCCGCCGAATTGCAAACAGCGCCTAATGCTGAAGAACAGCTATTCCGGCGCGGCGTTTTCGCCTTCGGCCTTGATGCCGCTGGCGTCATGCAATGCAAAGATACTGGCGAGCAGGGCGGTGGCGTAGCTGCCGCGTGGCAGGGTGAAGGCGAGGTGCAGGGTGTGTGTGTCCTGCCACTCGTATTGCAGGTCGCGCGGACGCACGGTGAGCGCGCGCCAGCCGCCGTCGGCGTATTTTTGCAGATATTGCACGGCGGCTTGTTGCGCGGCGTCGGTGCTTTCCAGCCAGGCGCTGACGGCAGGCGGCAGCGCGCTTTTTTCTTTGCCGGGCAACCAGCCGCCGAGGGCGATGTCGCCGCTTGCCAGGCGCGCTAGCAGGGCATCGTCCACCGCCTCAATGGTGAAGTGGCTGTTGCTGCCGGCGAGCATGGCGCGGTCGCCGGGCTGTGGGGTGTGTAGGGCGTCAGCAGCGCGGCGGGCGTCCAGTTGGGCGTTGTAGGCGGTGGCGCGCAGGGTGGAAAGCACTTGCGCGCGTTCGTCGTGTTTTTTCGGTAGCTGGCCGCGTTCGACCCAGCGTTGTGCCTTGTCGCGGTTCGCATGGCCAAAGCGCTGCTCGCCGAAATAGTTGGGGAAACCGGTGCGGGCAAGGCCGGTAAGCGCGCTTTCAATGGCGATCGGGTCGGCGTCAATATCACGCAAGGTGATGGCAAACTGGTTGTGACGGTGCGCGCCAACGCGCAGTTTGCGTTCGTTCAGGTGGCGCTCGAGGATACGCCAGCCGTCGCCACTATCGGGCAGTTGCACGCTGTATTTGGCGGGGAGCGACAGCCATTGGCGGGTGACGGCGTGGCGGTCTTTGAGGCCGCTGTGCGCGATGTCTTTTGGCGGGCAGCCGCTGAGGCGCGCCCATTCGCGTTTGAGCCAGGCGGTGTTGAGGCCGGTTTTTTCGACGTAGCACCAGAGGTGTTCGCCGTGGCCGGTCAAGGGAAAGTCGATTTGTTCGGCGACGCGGAAATCGGCCGGGTGTTGTTTCAGGGTGGCGCGGGGTTTGGGCATGGGTTTCTCGCTCATAAAAAAGCCGTGAGGCTTGCGGCTCTCACGGCGGGGGCATTTTGACGGGGCAGGGGCTGTTTGCAATTCACGCCCCAACCGCGTCAGCGGTAAACGCTACATCCATTTACATACACTTGAGCGCTCAATGTGTATGTAAACATTGCAAACTCGCTTTAGCGCGATGCGGTCAAGCGCTCATAGATAGCGTCAAGCGGTACCATTTCGGCGCTGTCGCTGCGGCGCTCCTTGTATTCGACTTCGCCGTTCGCCAGCGTTTTGTCGGAGATGACGACGCGCGCCGGGACGCCGATGAGGTCGATGTCGGCGAACATGAAGCCGGGGCGTTTGCCACGGTCGTCCAGCACGACGTCCACGCCCGCATCCAGCAGTTTTTGGTAGAGCGCTTCGGCGGCGGCTAGCACTTCCGGCGATTTGGCAGCGTTCAGCGGTAGGATGGCGACGGTGAACGGTGCGATGGCGCGCGGCCAGATGATGCCGCGATCGTCGTGGTTTTGTTCGATGGCAGCGGCGACGACGCGGGTGACGCCGATGCCGTAGCAGCCCATCAGCGGGGTGGCAGAACCGCCGTCTTCGAGCTGGACTTTCAGTCCCATGGCTTCGCTGTATTTTTTGCCGAGCTGGAAGATGTGACCGACTTCGATGCCACGGCGAATGGCGAGTGTGCCGCTGCCGTCCGGGGCGAGGTCGCCTTCGACGATGTTGCGCAGGTCGGCGATTTTGCCGAGCGGGACGTCGCGCTCCCAGTTGATGTTGAAGTAGTGGTAGTCGTCTTCGTTGGCGCCGGCGGCGAAATCGGCGATATGGGCAGCGGCGTAATCGACGATGATCGGCACGTTCGCCCCAACCGGGCCGAGCGAGCCGGCGCCTGCTCCCATGGCTGCGCGGATTTCGGCTTCGTCTGCCATGCGCAAGGGCGCGGCGACTTCGGGCAGGTGTTCGGCCTTGATGGCGTTGAGTTCGTGGTCGCCACGGATGATGAGGGCGACGATGCCACCTTCGGCGCCGGCAACCATCAGGGTTTTGATGGTGCGCTCTATCGGCACGCCGTGTTTTTCGACGAGTGCGGCGATGGTTTTGCAGTCCGGCGTCGGCCGTTTTTCCATCGCGGCGCTCGGCGCAGGACGAGCGCCGCTCGGGCGCAAGGCTTCGGCTTTTTCGAGGTTGGCCGCGTAGCTGCCGCCGCTGGAGAAGACGATGGCGTCTTCGCCGGTCGCCGCCAGCACGTGGAATTCGTGCGAGCCGGTGCCGCCAATGGAGCCGTTGTCCGCCAGTACCGGGCGGTAATCGAGGCCGAGGCGGTCGAAGATGCGGCAGTAAGCGTCGTACATGTCCTGATAGGTCGCCTGCAAGCTCGCTTCGTCAAGGTGGAAGCTGTAGGCGTCTTTCATCAGGAATTCGCGCCCGCGCATCACGCCGAAACGTGGCCGGATTTCGTCGCGGAATTTGGTCTGGATTTGGTAAACGTTCAGCGGCAGCTGTTTGTAGCTGGCGAGATCGCGCCGCATCAGGTCGGTGATGACTTCTTCATGCGTCGGGCCGAGGCAGTATTCGCGCTCGTGCCGATCGAGGAAGCGCAGCAACTCCGGGCCGTAATCCTGCCAGCGTCCCGATTCTTGCCAGAGTTCGCCCGGCTGTACGCCCGGCATCAACAGCTCCAGTGAACCGGCGCGGTTCATTTCTTCGCGGATGATACGCTCGACTTTGCGCAGCACACGCAAGCCCAGCGGCAGCCAGGTGTACACGCCGAGGGCGTTTTGCCGGATCATCCCCGCGCGCAGCATCAGCTGGTGGCTGATGATTTCGGCGTCAGCAGGGGTTTCTTTTTGGGTGGTGAGCCAGAATCGGGAGAGGCGCATGAGTTCGTGTTTAACCTTTGGGTTGTTCTTTCGGGTTCATAGTGCTGCCTTCAGCACCGGCTGCAGGTGACGGCGCAACCGGTTGCGGTGGTGGTACTGCAGTAGCAGGCATAATTGGCTGAGCCGGTGTCACCGCAGGTGGAATGCGGGAAGGTGCGATTGCCGGCGGCATTGTTGCCCGATTAATTGGAACGCCGTTTACCTCCGGCGATGATTGACAATAGCGGTCAACGATCCCTTCTGCTTGCTGTTTGCGCTCGGCGATCTGCTCGCTTGACAGCGCAATCAGGTTACCTTTGCCGTCATCTTCAACGATATTGGTTTTGGTCTGGATGGTTTTCAAGTTCTGCTGTGCCTCTGCACAACGTTGCTCCCGTGAAATAGACCCGGGTGGCAGTGGCTGGTTGTCATTCGCCCGAGTAGCGTTTCCGGAGGTATCCGTCGGACGTACCGGACGCAATACAGCGATGCTGTCGCTGGTCGGGCGTTCGCTGACCAGCATCCCCTGCTCATTAATTTTGGTGTAGTTGGTGACACCGCGCGGCACATATTTGCCGTAGTGCGTTTTTCCGCCTGAACGCCACTTGTAGAAAATTTTTAGTGGTTCAACGCCAGGTCTGGTGTAAACCTCCGGCGGACGTTCATCTGCCGCTGCAGCAGGTTTGCTGTCCTGCGCCCACACGGTAGCACAAGAGAGGGAAACGGCCAGGGTCAACAAAGATGTTTTCAATTTCATGGTTGAATTCCTTATCTAAAGAGACCGTCATATTCTAACATTAATTTTCAGAAAAGAATCCACCCTGCTATAATTATTTTCCTCAAATTTTCCCAAACATACAGGAGATTCCTCATGAAAAACCCCGTTCGCGTCACCATCACCGGTGCGGCAGGCAACATCGGCTATGCGCTCGCTTTCCGCGTCGCAGCTGGCGATATGCTCGGCCCGGACCAGCCCGTCATCCTGCAATTGCTGGAAATCACCCCGGCGCTGGACGCACTCAAGGGCGTTGCCATGGAACTCAACGATTGCGCCTTCCCGCTGCTGCGCGGCCTCGTCACCACTGACGACGCCAATGTCGCCTTCAAGGACTGCGATTACGCGCTCCTGGTCGGTGCCCGTCCGCGCGGCCCCGGCATGGAGCGCAAGGATTTGCTCGCCGCGAACGGCGCCATCTTCGGCCCGCAGGGCAAAGCGCTGAACGACCACGCCTCGCGCAACGTCAAAGTATTGGTCGTCGGCAACCCGGCCAACACTAACGCCCTCATCGCCCAAGCAGCTGCGCCGGACCTCAACCCGCGCAACTTCACCGCGATGACCCGCCTCGACCACAACCGCGCGCTGTCGCAACTGGCCGAAAAAACCGGCACGCACAGCACCGACGTCGCCAAAATGACTATCTGGGGCAACCACTCCTCCACCCAATACCCGGACATCAGCCACGCCACCGTGCAGGGCAAACCCGCTAAAGGCCTGATTGAAGACGCCTGGTACAAAGACACCTTCATCCCCGTCGTACAACAGCGCGGTGCTGCCATCATCAAGGCGCGCGGCGCGTCCTCTGCCGCCTCTGCCGCCTCCGCCGCGATTGACCATATGCGCAGCTGGGCGCTCGGCACCGACGGCGACGACTGGGTCAGCATGGGCGTTCCGTCCGACGGCTCCTACGGCATCGCTCCCGGCATCATCTACTCCTACCCCTGCCGCTGCAAAAACGGCGACTACGAAATCGTCCAGGGTCTCGACATCGACGCCTTCAGCCGTGAAAAAATGGACGCGACCGAACGCGAACTGCGCGAAGAACGCGCCGCCGTCGAACACCTGCTCAAATAAACACAGCGCCACAACCGCCCCGCCCCGCGCGGGGCTTTTCCCAAGAGCCTGTTCAAAATCCCGCTGCGGGCGTTATGCGTGCGGGATTGGGCGGGCTGCTTCGTTGCAAGACTTGGCAAGGTAGCACACATTGCCTGCGTCTTGCGCCTTGCATCCCATCCCAACCCGCCCCCATTCACCTCACCCCGGAATATTGAACAGGCTCTAAATGACCGCCGCACAGCACAAAAAACTCGCCTTCGCCTGGATAGCCGCCAACATCATCCTCATCCCGCACATCCGTCCGGTAGAAGGCACCGCCTCGCTCTACACTGACCTTATCCTCGGCCTCAGCGGCCTGCCGCTCTGTTGGTGGGTGTGGCGCGACCGCCACGAAACCCTCACCTACCACTTCGCCTGGGAAACGCCACTACTCACCCTCATCCTGCTGATATTCCTCACCCTACCCGCGCTGCGCGACCTCATCGGCGGCAGCCAAACCCTCACCCCGCATTGGCACAGCACCGACCGCAACGCGCGAATGCCCGACCACTACTACCTTGAACTTTTCGCCAAACCACTCGCCACCGTACCCACGACACTACGCATCCGCCGCACCACATATGACCAGCTCAACCGCATCCGTGGCAGTCGCAGCGAGCGCCCGCCCGCCATCCGTGTCGAATACTGGCCACACAGCCGCACCCTCAAACACCTTGATATCCCGGAGACCCCATGAGAGAAGCTCTCTTTGAATGGCTGCAACAATCGCCCCTCCTCTGCCTCCTCGCCATCGCCTTTGTCGCTGTCGAAATCCTGACCCCATCCACCGGCATCAATGCTCTCTACGGCAACATCCTCGCCGGACTCATCGCCATCCCGGCCGTCATCGAACGCTGGCACAGCCGCCACAAACGCGACGAATGGCTCTCCGACCTCATTCTCTGGCTGCTGCTCGGCGCCGGCCTCTACCTCTACATCATCCCGTCCAGCC
>ERZ772946.459-NODE-459-length-15657-cov-11.0692_pt1 | contig 15657 bp, 12 predicted proteins | sample MGYA00511680_ERZ772946 | MGnify/ENA primary metagenome ERZ772946 (study PRJEB29015, sample SAMEA2737918) | human oral metagenome | biome: human oral; feature: human-associated habitat; material: dental | place: China | collected 2016 ... | reverse complement strand
GATTTTATAAAATTTAGCTTTTATTTCTCGATAGATATATCCAGTGGACTATATCGCTAAGCGAAATCACGACAAGTATACTCATAAACATCGAAGTGGCTGTGAAAAACGATATCCAGCCAAATAGGCTCTCTCTGCTCGCAAAAGTAGGAAATATCCGTCCATTGCCTACTCTGCGTGGGATGCCGTTTATGGCAAAATCAGCGTAGAAATAATTGTTTAATGCCCAGTAAGCAAAAGGTATAGCGAGCAATATCACAAATAGCTGCGTCTTGACGGCGGGAAGCCCTTTTTTGTATAAGAATGTGGCGATCGGACAATACACGCAGCTTAGCGCGAAAGCCGTTAAAATAGGTACCCACATCGCTGCGACGTAAAATTCCGCAAGCTGCGTGTGCGGGCTTATTTTGCCGATTGCGGCGATGTTTGGAAAAAACTGCTTCATAAATCCAACGAAGTCCGCGCACGAGGGACTTACGTCTAAAATATTTTCGGGTAGCACGAATACGCTAAGCGCCGTGATCGCAAACAGCGCAAAAACTGCCGCATAAAGTCGCCCGAAAAATTTGATAAATTTCGTATCGGGATACGGCACCTCTTGCTCTTGCGCGCCTTGAGAATTCGGCAAATCGCTCATCGTTCGCTCCTTTTTCTTTAATAAAATTTGCGCGCCAAAACCCGGCTTGCGCTAAATTTTAAAATTTTATGCCTTATCGTTCGGTAAAATTTCACGACGAGGACTTGCTTTGGAATTTTTACGGTCAAATTTGAAATAAAATTTATTAAATTTAACCGAGCAATGCTTTCTTACAAACAAAGTCTCGCCGCCTTTAACGCGCAGTGATCTAGGCGGGGTTTGGGCGGTAGACCTGCTTGTGGTTGCTAGCCGAAGCAAAGTAAAAGGGTGCTTCACAAGTATAGCCCCTTCCGCTCCGCCTCTTCCGAGCAAGAATTTAAGCCTTATCGGAAGCGACAAATAAAATTTAAACCCGCGCGTAGCGTAGCAATTTCTCGTATCGTCTTAGCCAGAAAGCCACTAAAATAAAGAAAGCCCTTTCATTTCACGCAAGCTCACAGCCAAGACCCAAAATTTAATTGCCTAACAAAAAAGCAAGTTGGCGTTGCTGCTCGCGAAATAACCGCGGAATCCTGCTAAATAAAATTTAAATTTAAAATTCCGAGTATTTCTGATAGTCGATCTGCGCGGAGTTTTTGTTGATCGTATCGACCGTGGCTTCGGCGATCGCCAGCTCCTCGTTGGTAGGGATTACGAGCGTTTTGATTTTACTATCCGCCGCGCTTAAATTTCTAATCGAGCCGGTATTTTTTGCGTTTTTTGTTGCATCGATTTCGATGCCGATATGTGCGAGCTTCTCGCAGACATTTTGCCTAAAATGCGGCGCATTTTCGCCGATACCTCCGGTAAAGATCAAAGCGTCCACTCGCCCGAGCACGGCATAATACGCTCCGATCATCTTAACGACGCTGTACACGAGCATCTCAAACGCAAGTTTCGCGCGCGGCTCGCCGCCTTCCATCTTTTCATATACCTTTCGCAGATCGCTTGCGCCGCAGATGCCCAAAAGTCCGCTTTTTTTGTTCATTATGACGTCCATATCCTGCGCATTGTAGCCCGCGACGCGCTCGATGTATGGGATGATCGCAGGATCGATCGAGCCGCATCTGGTGCCCATGATGATGCCTTCAAGCGGCGTTAGCCCCATTGAGGTGTCGATACATTTGCCGTTTTCTATGGCGCTCACGCTCGAGCCGTTGCCAAGATGTAGCGTAATGGCGTTGAAGTTTTCGTATTTTTTACGTAAAAATTTCGCTCCCATCGTCGAGACGAACCAATGCGACGTGCCGTGCGCGCCGTAGCGACGAACTTTGTATTTTTCGTAGAATTCATACGGCAGCGCGTACATATACGCATACGGTGGGATGCTTTGATGAAAGATCGTATCGAAAACCGCGACGTTTGGAATTTTAGGAGCGATCTTTAGGCAGGATTTGATGCCTGCTAAATTTGCGGGATTGTGTAGCGGCGCAAGCGGCGCAAGCTCGGCGATTTTAGCCATTACGTCCTCATCTATGAGTGCAGGAGCGTCGAAATAATCCGCACCTTGGACTATTCTATGCCCGATGCCGCCTACTTGAGTTAGATCGTTGATTACTCCGCTTTGTTTTAAAAGATCAATCGCAATCGCAATCGCGGTTTCGTGATTTGGAATTTGCTCGTTTTCAACCTTTATGCCTCGTCCATTGGCGCAATTGATACTTCCGCTTGCGTGCGTCGAGCCGATCTCCTCGATGAGCCCACTCGCGATGCAGGCGTGATTTAGCATATCGTGGAATTTAAATTTAACCGAGCTCGAGCCGGAATTTATGACTAGGATATCCATTAATTCTCTCCCGCTTGAATTGCGCTGATAAGTATCGTGTTTACGATGTCGGCGACCTTGCAGCCGCGGCTTAGATCGTTTATCGGCTTTTTTAAGCCCTGCAGAATCGGCCCGATCGCCACGGCGCCTGCGGTGCGCTGAACGGCCTTATAACAGATATTTCCGCAGTTAAGATCAGGGAAGATAAATACGTTCGCATGCCCTGCGACCGCGGAGCCGGGCATCTTTTTCGATGCGACCGCTGCATCGACCGCCGCGTCGAATTGTAGCGGCCCGTCGATTGTGAGATCAGGCGCCTTTTCGCGCGCTTTTTGCGTCGCCGTTTTGATAAATTCTACGCTCTCTCCGCTGCCGCTATCGCCGCTGGAGTAGCTTAGCATCGCTACGCGCGGCTCAAGCCCGAACGCCTTTGCGGTCGCGGCGCTTGAGATCGCGATACCCGCCAGATACTCCGCGCTCGGGCTCGGCGCCACTGCGCAATCGGCAAAAAGCAGAGCCTGCGTATCCAGGCACATTATAAACGCGCCGCTAACGCTCGAGATGCCGGGCTTTGTCTTGATGATCTGAAGCGCGGGGCGGATCGTCTCCGCAGTAGTCGTGCCGGCACCGCTTACCATCGCATCGGCCAGCCCTTCATACACGAGCATCGTGCCGAAGTAGGTGCGATCGCGCACTAAATCGCGTGCCTGAGCTTCGCTCATGCCCTTTGCCTTGCGAAGCTCATAAAGATCGCGCGCAAATTTTTCTAAGCTCGCATCCGTCTGCGGATCTAAAATTTTAACGCCCGCTAGATCGAGCCCTAGCTTGCTTGCGCTTTTTTGCACTTCGTCTTGCCGCCCCAGAAGGATCAAATTTGCCGCGCCGCTTTGTTTTATAATCGCAGCTGCGCGCAGAATTCTCTCGTCGTCGCTTTCTGGAAGCACGACGGTTTTAACGTTCGCGCGAGCCTTGGCGTAGAGCTTGCTTTCAAATTTCAATGGGGTTAGAATTTCACAGCGCGTGGAGTTTGCGGCGTCAGTGAAGTAGCTTTTGTCGGTAATGACTTTATCAAGCTCTATCGCGCTGCTTTGGCAAGCGAAATTTTCGTCGTGAAATTTTGCGCCCTTTTCGCAGGCAGAATTTTTGTCGCAAAGTTCCGATTTTTTAGAATTTGCGCCATCTTGTGCAGATCTTAGCGCGGAAAATGAAATTTTATCCTCATATACGCTGGCAAAGCTTACCGCTTTTGCTGCGGTGATCAAGCGCGTGCCGATGCGCGCGGCAATTTCGTTAGGATAAAATCCGCAAACGGGGATATTTAGATCCTTGGCGATTTGTAAATTTAGCTCGCGTATATCTGCTCCCGCCGCGCCGCGAACCAGCACAAAATTACACTGCTCTAAAATCTGTGCGAAGCGCTCTATCGCCGCCTTTCGCACGCGCTCATCCTGCCCGTTTGCGAGCGCTTTTTCAAGCTCGCTCCTGCTAAAAAGGGCATTGTCGCCAGCGATGCAAAGTTGCAAAACGTTGTGAAAGCTCATGGATAAAATTTTATCTAGTTTTTTTAGCTCGGATTCGTAGGTGGTAGGCTCGTCGCATAGCAGCAAAATTCCGTTCATTGATCGGTCCTTTGAAATAAGATAGGCAATTGTAGCAAAATTTTGCTTGCGTGTTAATCAAAGATTTATCGTGAGGGTTTAGAATTCAGTAACTTCCAACAAAGGAGCGCACATGAAAAATTTAGTGATTTTGGCTCTTTTAGTGAGCCTCGCCGCGGCGAAAATCAACATAAACGAAGCTAGTCGCTACGAGCTGATGACGATCGGTGGGCTTGATGCGGGTAGGGCGGATATGCTTATGCAATACCGCCAAAAGCGCGAAATTTCAAGTGCAGATGAGCTAAAGGGCATCAACGGCTTTGCAAGTTACGATACCGCCAAACTGCAGAAGAGCTTTGAAATATCGCCTAGAGCTAACGTGCAGCAGCCGGTGCAGCCTGAGCGCGACATAGTCGTGGTCGAAAAGACCCGCACCCGCACGGTTTACGGAGGCTCCACTTATAGACGCGTGGAAAATTACGGAAACGGCATCACTATTACCGAAACCGGTACTTTTCCGCCTCCACCTCCACGAGGATATGATAGACGCGGCGGCATGCCGCCTCCTCCGCCACCCCCACCTCCTGGTGGTATGATGCCGCCACCTCCTCCGCCTCCTGGCGGCATGCCACCACCTCCGCACGGAGGTATAAAACCGCCACCTCCACCGCCACCTCCTCGCGATGATTATTCTCGCAGGAGAAGTTCTGGCAGTATGAGCGATAGCGAGATTGGCGGAAGCTCGCGCCGTAACATGCCGGTGCCTATGCATATGGGAACAATCCGCTCGAAAAGATCCAGTAGCGTCACAAGCTTCGGCGACTGCGATCCGCAAAGCGGCAACTGCGCTAGCGTGGGCGTAGGCGTGCAGGTAGATAGAGGGTTTTAAAATTTAATTTTACGCAGGCGGAATTTTAGAATTTTACAGTCGAGATTCCGCCCGTTTTAAATTTACGGCTAAATTTTAAAATTTCGTAACGTAGAATTTAAAATTTACGCTGGCGTCGCTCCACGCTACGATAAAATTTCAAAAAATTTTGTAAATTTAATCGAGCCTCGCATGGCAAAATTTCAAGCTAAAATTTTACGTTAAAAATTCCGTGCCGCGTTTGGTCGAAACAAATCTGCACTTTAAAATTTTAAATCCGAACAGCCCGTCCGTTTTAAATTTGTGGCTAAATTTTAAATTTGCCTTTCTACTCTTGCTAAATTCCAAAATTTTGCTTCGTCTACGCCGCTATTAAATTTGAAATTCGACCTGATTTAGCGCCTAAAATTCGTGAAATTTAATTTACAAAATAATATAATCATAAAATTATTCCAACGAAACAGGATGGGCGTATGAAAGAAATTAGCGGATCGCAGATGATCGTGGAGGCGTTGCGGCAGGAGGGGGTCGAGGTGGTTTTCGGCTATCCGGGCGGCGCGGCGCTTAACATCTATGATGAAATTTACAAACAAAAATACTTCAGACACATTTTGGTACGCCACGAGCAGGCCGCGGCGATGGCTGCGGACGGATACGCGCGCGCTAGCGGCAAGGTAGGCGTGGCCGTCGTCACGAGCGGACCGGGTTTTGCGAACGCGCTTACGGGGCTTGCTACGGCGTATAGCGACAGCATCCCGATCGTGCTTATTAGCGGGCAGGTGGCGACCTCGCTCATCGGTACCGACGCCTTTCAGGAGATCGATGCGATCGGAATTTCACGCCCATGCGTCAAGCACAATTATCTGGTAAAAACGATCGAAGAGCTGCCTAGAATTTTAAAAGAGGCTTTTTATATCGCTCGCAGCGGCAGACCGGGGCCCGTGCATGTCGATGTGCCGAAGGACGTGACGGCGAAGCTGGGCGTTTTTGAATATCCTAGCGAAATCAAGATGCAGACTTACAAGCCGAACTATAAGGGCAATTCTAAACAGATCAAAAAAGCCGTCGAGCTAATCGCTAATTCCAAAAAACCTATCCTCTACATCGGCGGCGGCGTCATCAGCGCGGGCGCAAGCGAGCTGGTTCGCGAGCTTAGCGAGTTTGCGCAGATCCCCGTCGTTGAAACTCTTATGGCGCTGGGGGCTATGCGAAGCGATGATAAAAACTGCCTCGGCATGGTAGGAATGCATGGCAGCTACGCCGCAAATATGGCGCTTAGCGAGTCTGATCTGATAATCTGCCTGGGCGCGAGATTTGACGATCGCGTCACGGGCAAACTTAGCGAATTTGGCAAAAACGCAAAGATCATCCACGTCGATATCGATCCTAGCTCGATCTCAAAGATCATAAACGCGGATTATCCGATCGTTGGTGACGTAAAATCGGTGCTAGAGGAGATGCTGCCGCGCATTAAAAGCGAGGTTAGCCCTGCAAATTTCGAGCAGTGGCGCGAGCTCATCCGCAAATACAATGAAATTCACCCGCTTAAATTTAACGACAGCGATGAAATTTTAAAGCCGCAGTGGGTTATCCAAAGCACCGCAAAAATCGCGGGCGAGGACGCTATCATCGCTACGGACGTGGGGCAGCATCAGATGTGGGTCGCGCAGTTTTATCCGTTTTGCAAGCCGCGCACTCTGCTAAGTAGCGGCGGGCAGGGTACGATGGGATACGGCCTTCCTGCGGCATTGGGCGCGAAGGCTTATGCGGGAGACAGACCTGTTATAAATTTCAGCGGCGACGGCTCGATTTTGATGAATATTCAAGAGCTGATGACTGCGAGCGCGAGCGGTCTAAACGTCGTAAATATCGTGTTAAACAACAATTTCTTAGGCATGGTGCGTCAGTGGCAGAGCTTATTTTACGGGCAGCGTTTCTCATCGACCGATCTTAGCTCGCAGCCTGATTTCGTAAAAATTGCGGGGGGCTTCGGCGGCGTGGGCTTTAGCGTTAGCACCAAAGCGGAATTTGAAGACGCGCTGAAGCAGGCTCTTGCTAGCAAAAAGGTAAGCGTCATCGAGGCTAAGATCGATCGCTTCGAAAACGTCTGGCCGATGGTGCCCGCAGGCGGCGCGCTTTATAATATGATTTTTGAGCAGGAGTCGTAAGGATGAATAGCATAAGAAGAGTAATATCGGTCGTCGTTACCGATGAGCACGGCGTTTTGTCGCGGATCTCGGGGCTTTTTGCGGGGCGCGGCTATAATATCGACAGCCTCACCGTTGCGCCGATCCCAAATACCGGCCTATCGCGCCTTAGCATCGTCACTTCGGGCGACGAGCGCGTCATAGAGCAGATCACTAAGCAGCTTCATAAGCTGATCCCCGTCTACAAGGTCATTGATGATGCAAAATTCGTCGAAAAGGAGATGGTTTTGGTAAAGATCGCGCTGGGTGAAAATTTAGCGGGGCTTGATGCTGTTTTAAAAGCCTACAACGGCAGCATCGCAAACAGCGACGACAGCAAAATCGTCATTATGGCGTGCGACGACGCAGACCGCATCGACGGATTTTTAAAGACGATAAAAAAATACAATCCGATCGACGTCGTCCGCGGCGGCAGCGTTGCGCTGGATATGTAAGCGGCGATAAAATTTAATCAAAGGAGCGCAAATGAAATTATCCAAAATTGCCGAAATTTTAAACATAGAGCTTGGCGGAGCGGACGCGGAGATTACCGCGATCAATTCGCTTCAAAACGCAAGGCAAAGCGAGCTAAGCTACTGCGATAGCGACAAAAACGAGAAATTTTTATCCGCTACCAAGGCAGCCGCCGTGCTGGTAAAAATCGGCACTGCGGTTCCAAACGGCGTGCGAGCGCTGGAGTGCGAAAACCCGCATCTAGCCTTTGCGATCTTAAGCGTGCATTTTGCTAAGCCGCTCATTCGCAGCGGCGCGCCCGCAAAGATCGCCGCCAGCGCGCAGATCGGGCAGAACGTGCATATCGGCGTAAATTCCACGATCGGCGAGAACTGCGTCATTTTAAGCGGCGCGTATATCGGCGATGACGTGCATATCGGAAGCGACTGCGTGATCCACGCAAACGCCGTCATCTATAACGACGCGATCATCGGCGAGCGCTGCGTGATCCACGCAAACGCCGTCATCGGAAGCGACGGCTTCGGCTATGCGCACACCAAAACGGGCGAGCACGTTAAAATTTATCACAACGGCAACGTCGTGCTGCAAGACGAGGTTGAGATCGGCGCATGCACGACGATCGATCGCGCGGTATTCGGCTCGACGATCGTTAAGCGGGGCAGCAAAATCGATAATCTCGTTCAGATCGGGCACAACTGCGAGCTCGGGCAAAACTGCCTCATCGTCTCTCAGGTAGGGCTTGCGGGCTCGACAACGCTTGGGCGCAACGTCGTGATGGGCGGACAGAGCGGCAGCGGCGGGCACGTAAGCGTGGGCGATTTCGCTCAGATCGCGGCGCGCGGCGGCATAAGTAAGGATCTGACGGGCGGTAAAAACTACGCAGGGCATCCTATAATGGAGCTTAGCGAGTGGTTCAAGCTGCAGGCTAAGATCGTTAGATTTTTTAAAGATAAAAAGCACTAGCCGTTTTGCCTTGGCTGACTTGCCTTGATCGATTTGGTCGATCGGCTTAATTTGATCGTTTTGATTGTTCGCTCTGGTGGACTCCTCTAGCCAGCTTAATCTAGCAGGCTCGCGTCGTTTCAGTGAAGTTTGAAATCGCCAGGCAGTTGGCGATTGTGGAGTAGTTTACGCTGCCGTTTGGGCTTTTGCATAGTTTGCAAGCCACCACGGCGGTAAATTTTGCCCTTTTATCGACAGAATTCCGCCCGCGCCGTTTTTTGTCGTGCGCTTGCTTTGTGGGTGCGGTAGAATTTGCTCTGCTAGTTTGGGTCGCGTTTGCTCGCAGTCATTGCGGCCAAGCTTTACGAGCGCTTTAAATCAGCGCAAATTTAATGAAAGGAAAAACAATGATAGAGATGTTTTTATGCTCCTATTTTGCGGGCGCGGCGACGCTTTTTGAGGATTTTGCCGAACAAAATATCCGCACTAAGGAGGTGCTTTTTATCCCGACCGCGGCAAACGTAGAGGAGTACCGAGACTACGTGGACGAGGCGAAAGATGCGTTTGTCAAAATGGGCTTTGAGGTTCAAATTTTAGACGTTTCCAAAGCGAGCGAAGCCGAAGCCAAGGCAAAGATCGGCGCGGCGCGGGTGCTTTACGTAAGCGGAGGCAACACCTTTTATCTTTTGCGCGAGCTTAAAAAGAAAGGTCTTACCAGGCTGATCGCTAGTCGCGTCCGAAGCGGCGAGCTCATCTACGTGGGCGAGTCGGCGGGCGCTATGATCACAGCTCCCAGCGTGGAGTACGCGAGCGTGATGGACGATGCGGGCGACTACGGGGCCGCGGCGCAAACTGGGCTTGATCTGGTTAAATTTTACCCCGTGCCGCACTACGGCGAGGAGCCTTTCGTGCAAAGCGCGGCCGAAATTTTAAAAGCTTACGGCGATAAGTTAAATTTGGCGCCGATAAATAACGCCGAAGCGATCGCGGTGCACGGCGATAAATTTGAAATTTTAGGGCGCTAAACTGCGGCGCGAAAGTAAAATTTAGCAATAAGCGCTTTGCAAAATTTACGCTTGCGTTCGCGCATAAGGCTGTGAGGCGGAATTTAAATTTAGGCGCGGCAAGCCGCTAACGGATAAATTTAATCAAAAGGATCAAAATGAAAATATTACTTATCAACGGCGGAGCGCCGTTTAACGGCAAAGGCGGCAAGCTAAGCAAGACGCTGCACGAGCTAGCCAAAGAAACGCTACAAGCCCTAGGGCACGAAACGCGCGAGACCACGATACATGAGGGCTACGATATAGAGGGCGAGGTGGAAAAATTTCTATGGATGGACGCCGTGATCTGGCAGATGCCCGCGTGGTGGATGGGCGAGCCTTGGTTGGTCAAAAAATACGTGGACGAGGTGTTTATGGGCGGCATAGGCAAGATAGTGGCAAACGACGGGCGGCACAGCGCAAGCCCAAACGACGGCTACGGCACAGGCGGGCTGATAAAAGGCAAATCGCACATGCTAAGCGTCACTTGGAATGCGCCGCTTCAGGCGTTTGATAAGCCGGGCGATTTTTTCGAGGGCGTGGGCGTGGACGGCGTTTATTTGCATTTTCATAAGGCAAATGAGTTTTTAGGCACGAAAAGGCTGCCTACTTTTATGTGCAACGACGTCATTAAAAACCCGGACGTAGAGCGTTTTATGAGAGATTACGAAGCGCATCTAAAAAGGGTTTTCGGCTAGCCTTAATGCACTCGAACGAGTTTATTTGCTCTTAATACAGCGCCAGATGAGCTAAAGCGGATTTATAAAATCGCTTCTTAAACTCGGATATTACAACGCTTGTGAAATTTTAATCGGTAAATATCGGATCTGCGCGGTTTGTCGCTTCGCAGGTAGCGGTGCGATATAAGGCTGAAAGCTAGGGTTTGTAACGGCGGCACTGGCATCCGTATTCGCTCATATCGCGAGCGCAGTATTAGAATTCGGCGCGTATAGCGAGTAAAATTTATAAGACGCGCCCGCGCACTTTTGATTGCGCCCGCCCGTTTTTTTTTGCGGCCGCGGACGCTAAATTTCATTAGGCTTTGCTTGCGCGCAGTATCTTTCAAGCGCCGTCAAAGAGGTAAAATGCTAAAATTTCTTCGCTCGGGCGAGTTTGCAGGCGTAGAAAGCGGATTGAGTTGCGCGCAGATCGTCGCGATATTCGGCCCTGCGGACGCAAGCTTTAAGAGTGCTGGGGCTGAAATTTTAAGATACGACGCCTTCGAGTTTCACTTTTTTCAGGACGAAATTTTTATGATTTTTTCGGATCATTTCAGAAGCGAGCCTCTAAATTTCGGCGGTAGCAGGGCGCAGCAAATCGAAATAGAGCCTTGGATATTATCGGGCTGTCCTGCTCCCATCGACCTTGCGGCGGTGAAAGGCGCTTTAAATCGTGAGCGGATCGAGTATCGCGAGCGCGCAACGGATGAGGGTTTGGAGCTAAGTTTAAACAGCGGCGTTACGCTTGCGTTTGAAAGCTTGAGCGGGTTGGGCGAGCCCCGCGGTTACGAGCTTGCCGCATTTTGGATGAAATTTTAACCGGAAAAGCTTGAGCGAGATCTGGGTAACAAAGTAAAATTTAGCTGAGCGAAAAGAAGCGGCTGCTTAGGTAAAATTTTGGCAAGCAATTATAGTAAAAATGAAATTTAACTAGCGAAGGCTTTGGATGAAATTTGATCCGAAAGCCGTGCAGTCAAATTTTTAATGTAAAAGCTACGTAGATAAATTTTAATGCAAAAGACCGCGCGGATAAATTTTAACGAAAAGGCCTGCGAGCGCTAGTAGATCGGCATTGTAAGCGTTTGCGCATCTGCAGTCGCAAGCCTTTGTTTTCACGCTGCGCATTTATCTATCGCACAAACGTTTTACCCATCATTAGGCTGCCTCGCATAGTTTTTGCCGCCCGCTAGATTCTTGCTTGTGCCGCCGCCCGCCGCGATCTACGCCCGCTCATTAGGGTTTTTTAAAATTTCAAAGCAGGATTTGATCAAAATTTAATAAAACTCGCCAAAGGCAATCGATCCGGAGGCTAAAAGATCTGCAAATAGATCCAAAATTATACGCACTTGATAAAATTTTTTACAATACTATTAATATTATTTTATAAAAACTATTGACTTATTTAACCCACTTTTGATAAACTATTGCATCAATTTTACCGCAAAGGAAACACAGATGGATCAAAATTCCCTCCTATATAAGGTGCTTAATTGCCTGTCCAATTCGCAAAGCATATTTGTAAATTGCATAAGGTTTGCAATTTTCGTCGTCATGATCTGGATAGGCGGCCTAAAAGTCGTGCAGTATGAGGCGGACGGCATCGTGCCCTTCGTCACGAACAGCCCGTTTTTCAGCTATCTGATGAAAAATAAAGACGTGGTCGATAACGGCAAGGGCAAAATGGTCGCGGAGTATAATCTGCACAAAAACCCCGAAGGCTTGGTCGTGCCGGATAATATCAAATGGCATAAATCAAACGGCACCTATACGGCTTCTTACATTATCGGCGCGACGATTTGCTCGATCGGCATCTTGATGCTGCTTGGCATATGGTTCCCAAAAATTGGCGTCGTAGGCGGACTTTTGACCTTCGGTATGGCTATCGTTACGCTATCGTTTTTGATAACGACGCCCGAAACCTGGGTGCCGAATTTGGGCAATCCCGCCCTCGGCATAACAGAGAGCCCGAACCACGGCTTCCCGTATCTCTCTGGCGCGGGCAGGCTGGTGATAAAGGATCTGATAATGATGTGCGGCGGTTTGATAGCGGCTGCGGATGCGGCTAAAAGATGGCTACAAAGTCTTTCGAAGTAAATTATAAAGCTAAAATTCTACCTCGCGGCGGGCGCAGGGCTAAATTTTACCGCCACGAGCGCTAAATTTAACGCTCCTGTAGTTTTGCCTGCAAGCTTAAAATACGTACGTAGCATAAATTTTCCCGTTGTGTTTCGCGGCGCGCTACCACTAGATTTGATCTGCGGTTTAATTTCTTTGGAGCAAAAGAGCTTAATTGCGGCCGTCTTTCTAAATTCTCCGATTTGCTCCTCGCAGCGTCTTGATTGAGGCGATATGGCCCGTGCTTTTAGATGCGGGCCGTGCAAGCTTTGTAAATGTGGATTTTAAGTGATGCTCGCAATTTTGCAGTCAGATATGGATAGAGGTAGTCGGCGTCGAAGGATGCGCTGAAATTTGCACCGATAGGCACGTATAGAGGTCGATAAAGCTAGAAATTAAATGCCCGCTCGGTCAAAGCCGGTCGAGCTAGTTTAGAGAGCCGCATACCGATAGGGCTTCCAAAAAGTTTAAAAGCCGGAGGCAAATGAGCAATTGAGTATCACTCTACGCAGATATTTGGAAGGCACGACCAAAGCGACAAATTTAAAGAGAGAACCTACTTTTTTATTATAAAATTTAGCTCAAATTTAAGGCTAAATTTTTACGCGCTTCCTAATTTTTCTCGATTAATTTCCTCTCGATAAAGCTTAAAATTTCATCCGCGCTTATGCTCTGCCGCTTTAGGCCTGCGCGAGTGATGAACTCGACGCTTCCCTCCGCTAGGGCTTTGCCCACGAGCACGGCGTACGGAAAGCCCATCAACTCGAAGTCGTTCATCTTTACGCCGAAGCGCTCCGCGCGATCGTCCAGTAGTACGCGGATACCGCGCTCGCGGCACTGCTCGTATAATTTTTCGGCAAATTCTACCGCAGCGGCGTCTTTGTGATTTGAGATGATGATCTCAAGCTCGAAAGGCGCCAGCTCGCGCGGCCACACGCAGCCTCTCTCGTCGTGACTGCTTTCGATCGCCACCGCGATAAGGCGGCTTGCACCGATGCCGTAGCAGCCCATCAAAAACGGCTGTGCCTTGCCGTTTGCATCCAAAAATCGCGCCCCCATCGGCTCTGAATAGCGCGTGCCGAGCTGAAAGATATGACCCACCTCGATGCCTTTTGTGATGCCAAGCTCGCCGCCGCAGTACGGACACGCGTCGCCTTCGCCCACGGCGGCGAGATCCGCAAAGCGCGATTCGTTAAAATTTATCACGCTAGCGCCCACGTAGTGGTAATCCGGCTCGTTCGCGCCCGCGATCATCTCGCGCGCTCCTTTTAGCTCGGCATCGATGTAAAATTTAGCTCCCTCGTCGAGCCCGAAAGGTCCGCAAAAGCCCGCCGTAAAGCCTGCTCGCGCGATCTCCTCCTCGCTAGCATCGACTAGCTCAAGCGCGCCGCAGGCGTTTTGCGCCTTGGTCTCTTGCAGCTCGTCGCAGCCGCGGATAAAAAACGCTACGATCTCGCTGCGATCCTCGTATAGCGCTTTTTTGATCACCGCTTTGATGGTGTAGAATTTATCCACTTTAAAAAATTCCGCGACCGCGTCGATAGTTTTCATTGCGGGCGTTTTAAATTTCATCATGCCGTCGGTCTCAGGCGCAGCGGTGTTCGTGGTTTTGGGCGCACGGCGCGCAGCCTCGATATTTGCGGCGTAGTCGCAGCGCTTGCACACGACGATATCGTCCTCGCCGTTGTCCGCTAGCACCATAAACTCCTTGCTTCCGCTGCCGCCGATCGCGCCGCTGTCCGCATCGACCGCTCTAAAATTTAATCCAAGTCGCGTAAAAATCCGCGAGTACGCCTGCCTCATCACCTCAAACTCGCGCTTCATATCCGCAGCGTCTGCGTGGAAGCTATAAGCGTCCTTCATTGTAAACTCGCGTCCGCGCAGAAGCCCGAAGCGAGGGCGCGCCTCGTCGCGGAATTTCGTATTGATCTGATAGATATTTAGCGGCAGCTGCTTGTAGCTCGTGATCTTATCCGCTACCATCAAAACCGCCGCTTCCTCATTGGTAGGGCTTAGCACGAAGTCGTTATCCTTGCGATCTTTGAAGCGCAACAGCTCCTTGCCGTATTTGGCGTAGCGGCCGCTTTTTTTCCATGCATCCGCGGACGTCACGACGCTAAAAGAGACCTCCTGCGCGCCCGCAGCGTCCATCTCCTGCCTAATGACGGCGCAGATCCGCTCTAGTACTATCTTTCCTAGCGGCAAAAAATTATAAAGCCCGCTGCCTAGCTGCTCGATAAATCCCGCGCGGATCAAAAGCGCGTGGCTAGGTAATACCGCGTCTCTGGGGGCCTCTTTTAGGCTGGGAGCGAAAAGCTTACTAAATTTCATTTTGTTTGTCCTTTTTCTCGTTTTCTTGATTTAAAAATTTTTCGTAGTTTTCTTGCAGTCCAAAAATTTCTACTAGCGCGTTTACCGTGCTGTCAGCATCGTCCGCTTCGCCGAGGTTTTTCAAATTTACCGTCGGAACGTGCAGAAACGCTTTAAAAACCTGATGGATCAGCTTGCGCGCTTCCTCCGCATCGCTATGCTTTAGATAACCCTTTTTAAGCGCCTTGGCTAGCTCTAGCTCGGCTACTTGTTTCGCGCTTTGACGCAAAGCCTTGATGATCGGCGTGGATGCCGCCGCCCTCAGCCATTTGAAAAACTCATTCGTGCATTTTGCCACGATCGAGTAAGCGATCTGCGCCTGCTCCTCGCGAAGCAGCAAATTTTTCTTTACGATCTCCTCCAGATCATCGACGCTGTAAACTTCAATATCCTCGCTCTGGCTAAGCTCCACGTCGCGCGGCACGGCGATATCGAAAAAATATCGTTTAAAGCTTTTGGGCTCTAACAAGCTATCGGTAATGATCGGCTCTTGCGAGCCCGTAGCGCTGAAAAATAGGCTATTTACGTTTAGATATTTTTTGAGATTATCAAGGCTATCGATTTTAATACGGGATTGTACCTGCGCGGAGGAATTTGCGCAGGCGGTGGAATTTTTATCGTCCTTGGGATTTTCGCTTGCTATGCGAGATTCATTGCTGTCTGCAAAAGTCTCTTTATTAAAATTTACGCCGTCTTTAGAATTTTGTTTTTGCGTGGGATTTTCACCCGCGAAATTCGCGACATTTCCGGAATTTAAGCCGTCTGAATTCTTGCCTGTGCCGGGATTTTCATCCGCGCAATTTTTCGTATCCAAGGAATTCTCGCTAAGTAGCGAGGCGGCTAGCCTCTGCGCGCCGGCTAAATTTCGGTTCAAGATCGTGATATTAGCGCCGTTTGCGAGCAGATGTTTGCACGCTAGCTCGCTCATCTCTCCCGCGCCCACTACCACGGCGTCCGCGCC
>ERZ772946.457-NODE-457-length-15668-cov-8.23173_pt1 | contig 15668 bp, 13 predicted proteins | sample MGYA00511680_ERZ772946 | MGnify/ENA primary metagenome ERZ772946 (study PRJEB29015, sample SAMEA2737918) | human oral metagenome | biome: human oral; feature: human-associated habitat; material: dental | place: China | collected 2016 ... | reverse complement strand
CGTCGCAGCCGCGGCGGACGCGGTGGTCGCCCTGGCGGTGGTGTCGGCACGACGCCTTCGCAGGACTGATGCCGTGCGCTGATGCGCCGGATAAACACACCGTGGTGATACGCCACCGAATGATGGCGCGATGACAAAAAAGGCCGCAGCAGCGATGTGCTCTGCGGCCTTTTTTCTTCGGTCTTTCGTGCTTCAGCGATCTTCCCTGCGATGGTCTCCAGGCTTCGCTGAACAAGCCTCACGCACCGTTTCACCACGGAACGAGATACAACGACCGAAAGGAGCCTTCTGAATGCATCACGCGCCAGAAGATCAGGGCATGAAGTTCAGCCCATCCTTCATGTCGAAGTGGGCCTGCTGACGGATGTCACGTGAGGACGCACCAACGCTGACGGTGTAGCGCCCCGGATGGGCCACCCACTGGTGAGCCTCAGGATCGAAGGAGGTCAGCCCCAGAGGCTCCACCCGCATGACAAGCGTCTGCGACTGCCCAGGTTGCAGCAGACGTGTCTTGGCATAGGAACGCAGCTCGGCATGAGGTTTTTCCAGAGCATTGTTCGGCGACGAAACATAAAGCTGCATCACTTCCTTGCCGGCACGGCGACCGGTGTTGGTGACAATGACCGAGGCTGTAAAGCCCGCGTCCTCACGTGTCAGTTTCAGATCCCGGCACTCGAAGCGGGTGTAGGAAAGGCCGTACCCGAAGGGATAGGCCACATCGAGACCCCGGGTATTGAAGTGGCGATAGCCGACCCGGATGTCATCGCGGTACTCGACCTCTGCAGCCCGATCGTTGATGACGATGCCACCACGGGCAGCCGGATCGGGACCCAGCAGCGTCACACCGGGGAAGTTCTCGGCGGCGGGATAGTCCTTCAGATCGAGTGCAAAGGTATCGGTCAGCTTGCCGGACGGGTTCACCTTGCCGGACAGGACATCCGCCACGGCATGCCCCGCTTCCTGCCCGGGCTGCCAGGCCAGCAGAATGGCATCGACCTGATCGCGCCAGCTGGCAAGCTCGATGACACCGCCAATGTTCAGCACCACCACGACCGGCTTGCCGGCCTTGTGAAAGGCGGTCGAAACATTCCTGATGAGCGTCTGCTCGGCTTCCGTCAGATAGAAGTCATCCTTCGCCTTGCGATCGATGAATTCACCGGAATTCCGGCCGATCGTGATGACGCCGACATCATTGGCAGCAACGGCAGCGCCAATCTGCTCGGCCGTCGGCACCAGCTCGGGCAGCGGTGGCGGCGCCAGGAAGGGATTTGTTTCCGGGCGACGTGCCTTTGCCGCCTTGATGTGTTCGGCATAGGCCTGTGAAAGCGCCTTGTCGGTGGCGTATCCGGCTTTCTCCATCCCCTCGGGCAATACCACCGAATAGGCTTCATGGACATCACCACTGCCGGTACCACCGATGATGATGTCATGGGCACTGTTGCCGAAGATCGCCAGCTTCTTCCCGGCTGCAAGCGGCAGGGCGTCACGCTCGTTCTTCAGCAGCACCATGCCTTCCGTGGCGGCCTTACGTGAGATTCGCGCATGGGCATCCAGATCGGGCTTGTTGCTGACGGGCTCATGACGGAAGGTTCGTGTCCTTATGATTAGATCGAGGATGCGTTCGATATTGCGATCCAGCACCTGCACATCAAGCTGGCCATTTCTGGCCGCGTTCAGCAGTGCCTGCTGCTGCGACTGGGTTCCGGGCATCAGCAGGTCGTTGCCTGCTTGCATCTGCTTCACGGCATCCACACCGGCGAACCAGTCCGTCATCACGACGCCCTCGAAGCCCCATTGATCACGCAGCACGTCCTGCAGCAGCCAGGGGCTTTCCGAGGTATAGGTTCCGTTGATTCGGTTGTAGGAAGTCATGATCGTCCACGGACTGCTTTCCTTGACGGCAATCTCGAAGCCCTTCAGGTACAGCTCGCGCAGCGCACGCTCGCTGACCTTCACGTTGATGGTGTTGCGGTTCCATTCATGGTTGTTGGCCGCGTAATGCTTGGCCGACGTGCCCACATCCTGCGACTGGATTCCGCGAATCATGGCGGCGGCCATCTTGCCGGAAACTAGCGGATCCTCCGAGTAGTACTCAAAGTTTCGGCCACCCAGCGGATAGCGATGCAGGTTCAGGGCCGGCGTCAGAAAGACATCGACCCCATAGGCCGCAGCCTCCGCCCCCATGGCCTCGCCCACACGTTCGATCAGCGCATCGTCCCATGAGCTGGCCAGCAGCGATGCAATCGGAAAGGCCGTGGCATGGAAGGTTTGATTCGGTGCGTCGTCCCGCGTCGGCGTGATGCGCAGACCGGCAGGCCCGTCGGCCATAACGATCGAGGGAATGCCCAGTCGCGCAATGGGAAAGGTCGTGCCGGCCGCACCGGGAACCCGGCTGTTTGTGTCGCCCCCGACAACCGGCCCCTGCATGCCCCCCGACATGCCGGCCATGCCCTGACCCAGCACCAGCGCCACTTTCTCTTCGAGGGTCATGGCCTGGATCACTTCCCGGACAGGGGACACCCCGAGACGGGGCATCGAGTCATCCGCGACGGCTGGCGTCGTCATCTGCATGGAAGCGGCCAGCGCCAGGGCCGATGCGGTACGTGAGCAGGAAGGCTTCGATGCCATGACTGTCTCCTGAAGCAGGGGAAGAAACCGGCTGGATGGCCAGGCAAGCTGTCCCCACACTACACGATCAAGCCAGGACTGGCCGCAGAAGCCCTACCTGAAGGGACAACCAGGACGCACCGGCAACAATCGCCGTCGAAGTTGCGGGCAGGACAGAAGTCGGCTTACTTCTTCTTCGCGGCAGCTTCGCCCGTCTTGGCCAGGTTATTGACGTTGGCGTCGATCAGATCCAGCACCTGACGCGAGGCAGCCTGGACTTTCTCGAAGGCGGCGTTGGCGTCGACCACGCTCTGGCGCAGCAGCTTGACGGCGCCTTCGGAACCGGCCGGAGCGTTCTTGGCGAGGGCATCAACGGCGGCCAGCAGTTGCTGCTGGCTGCTGGCAACCTGCTTCTCGATGAGTGCGGCCACCTGACTGTTGGTCTGCTGGGCGATATCGTAGACATCCTTCACGTAGGCAGCGGCCTTGTTGCCTTCAGGCTTGCTGAGCTGTGAGAACAGGTCGGCCAGCAGGGTGTTGAGCGCGCTGACATCCTTGGCGGCCAGAAGGGCCTTGAGCTGTGCCGAGGACTCTTCCATGCCGGCGCGGGCAGCCTGGACGTTTAGTTCCAGCAGCTTGCGGGCACCGTCGAAGGCGGTGCTGGCCACGGTGTTGGTGGTCTTGAAGGCTTCGGCCTGGGCCTTCATCAGGTCATCGATGGAAGGAAACATGGGGGGACTCCGGTGTCGGGTTGGGCGGGCAGCAACGCCGGCTCGGAAAAGCGCAGCCACTGGAACAGCAGGGGCTGAAGGGCCACCTAGCATTTGCTGCATCGCACAAATCCATTCTCCCATGATTTGCTGCGCCGCACAATAGCTGCACTTCCCTGAGGCGGAAACGAAACGGCGCCCGTGAAGGGCGCCAAGGGAGCTTCAATGCGCGGGATCAGACCCGCGCCACCGATCATTCCGGATCGTCAGGGTCATGGGCTGCGATAGCGGCCCGCACGCGGGCCAGCATTTTGCGCAGGCGGGCAGCGTTGTCAGGGCCGACGCGGATCATGATCTTCTGGCCCGCCGACAGGTTCTCCAGGTGATCATCCTCGAAGCGGTAGAGCACCTTGGGCTGCACCAGCCGGATGGGACCAGTCGGGCGCGGTGCATCCATCATGTCGTCCAGCGCGGCCAGCACGCGGTCGTGAAAGCGCTGCTCGGGGAAGCCGGTTTCCTCATAGGTGCGCTGCAGGAGCGGATAGAACTTGGCGTACAGCCGGCCGATCTTGCGCGCATCCATCTTCTCGACGTAGCTGATGATGCGGTCGTAGCGCTCGTAGTTGGACGGATCCAGCGTGATGGTCTCACCGTCCTTCTTCACGCGCAGCAGCTCGGGCACACCCCGAGTGACACGCAGCTGCGACGGCACGTGCTCGCGCGGCAGGTTGTCGACGGTGATGACAAGACGGCGTGCCTGTTCCTGCAGGTTAAAGTACTTGCGCAGCTGGGCCAGCGGCCAGTTCTTCGCAATCTCCTTGTTAACGGCGGCCTCGCTGGCATCGGCCGGGGCCACCCGGATGCGACGTTTGCCAGTTTGAGCAGCAGCCCCCTGCTCGGCAGCGGCCAGCTGCTGGGCAGCCGCCTTCTTCTGGGCCTCGACCTCGGCCTTGCGGGCGACTTCCTCTTCGACGGCCTTCTTCTCGGCCTCGGCAGCAGCCTGGCGTTCGGCTTCCTCTTTCTCGGCCTGCGCCTTCTCGGCGGCCAGGCGCTCGACCTCGGCCTTTTCAGAGGCTGCCTTGTCGGCAGCGGCTTTCTCGGCTGCCGCCTTGTCTTCGGCCTCCTTGTCGGCGGCTTTTTTCTCGGCTGATGCCTGGTCGGCGGCAGCCTTGTCCGCTGTGGCCTTGTCGGCTTCCTCGCGTGCCTTGCGCTCGGCTTCGGCGCGGTGACGTGCCGCCTCAGCTTCGGCCCGCAGGGCCGGCCGGCCGGTTCCGTCATTGTCGGCGGTCTGCTTGCCGTAGCCGGCATACTGTGCGGGCGAGATCAGACCGGACAGGAAGCTGCCGGCCTTGCCCATCATGCCAGCCTGCCAGCCCCACAGGAGCAGCAGCAACGACGACACGACAGCGATGACCAGCCAGAAGAAAAGGCCGGAAGAGGGCTTGGGTGGTCCTTTGGGAAATGCCATGGCACTCGAGCGGCGAAGACGCCGGGGGTTGTTGCGGAGTGGTCCAATGGTACCCGCTGCGGCCCGGAGGGTCCGGGTTGGGCCTGCGCCAGTGGTGCCTGCGCGTTCTTGGCGACGCGGCCCTGGCGGGCGGCGGGTCCTGCCGGGGAATCCGCAGAAATCCCCAAGGCTTGCCCCATGCGACAACGATGTGACATCGCCATGTCAGGAGGGTCTGCGACAAAATACACCTTTCGGAACGGAAAGATGTAACGTCATGAAACTAGCCACCCGCAAGGATGATTCCCGTGACGGCCAGCTGGTCGTCGTCTCGCGCGATCTGAAACATGCCGTGATGGCCTCGCGGATCACCGGCACCTTGCAGCGCGCTCTGGACGACTGGACGTTCATGGCACCGCAGCTGCAGGATCTGTACGACGAGCTGAACCACGGACGCGCCCCGAACAGCTTCCCCTTCGACCCGGACGAGTATCTGTCACCGCTGCCGCGCGCCTTCCAGCGCATCGAGGCCGGGGCCTACCCTGCCTACGAAAGGCGCCTGCAGAAGGCTCGGCTGGTGGCCGACGCGCCGCTGCCCGAGGACATGGTGCCGCTGAAGATCGCGCCCTCCCATGCGCTGCTGTCGCCCCGAGGGCCGGTCTCGATGCGCTATCCGGACCTGTGCACGGACAGTGGCGGCCACCCGGTCAGCGCCCAGGAGGCCGATCCGGATGACATCGTGGACGAGATGGAGACGGATGATGCCGACACACATGCCAAAACGGGTGCCTCGGGCGCGTACCGTACAGTGCCCGTTCAGGACGCGGCCGCGCGCGAGGCCGCGGCACGCAAGGCGGCGGCCCTGGGCGGGCTGGATTTCAGTGCGCAGCTGGTGGCCATCTGCAACGATCTTCCACTGAACCTGACGGAAGACGAGGCCGAGCGCCATCTGCTGTTGCTGGGACTGGCCAATGCCTGGCGCCTGCATGTGACGGGAGACCCGGCCGGTCGAGGCCGTGACCGGGGGCTGGCCCTGGCCCCCGTGCTGGTGACCCCCGACGAGCTGGGTGAGGACTGGCGGGCGGGCCGCATCCACCGGCCGCTGCATTGCCGCTTCAATGGCCGCTCCACCGGAAAGATCGACGCAGCCGCCGACATGCGCTTCGACTTCCGGCAGCTGATGCAGGTGCTGTCACGACAGGCACCCGTGAATGCGGGCGCCATCCTCTGCACGGGCCCGGTGGCCAACGCCGACCCGAACAGCGGCTGGACCTCCCTACTGGAGGCCCGGGCGCGACGGATCATCGAGGAATCATCCCAGCCTGGCCCGGCCTTCATGCATCCGGGTGACCGCATCCGCATCGATATGGCGGATGCGCGGGGCCATTCGCTGTTCGGGGCCATCGAGCAGCAGGTGGTCGCCTAGGGATCCTCTGAACAAGTCCCGCGAACCGGCGCGCCACGGAACGGGATGCAGGACAAGGCGACATTTGCTGTCAATAGCGGCGCTATTGACAGCAAATGGCAACGCAGTCATGCGCTCGTTACGGGGATGCGACGGCCGCGTGGACTTGTTCAGAGGATCCCTCTAGAAATCCGACGGAGTCATCCACGTCCGCCTGTCCGTCAACATCATCCATTCGCCCGGCCGGTCTGGTCGGGCCCTTTGCAGGAGGAGACCCCATGACCAGAATGAAGGACATTCCGGCCAGTGCCGCACAGCCCTCGGACCCGCCGTCTGCCTTCAACGTTCCCGGCAACATGTTCAATCCTCTGGAAAGCTTCAACCAGGCATGGCGCATGATGCAGACTGCATCGCCCTTGCCGCCCACAATGAGCGTGGCAGACTTGGAAAAGCGGATTGCCGAACTGCGGACGGTGGAACAGTGGCTGAACCTGAACCTGGGCATGCTGCGCGCCTCCATACAGACACTGGAAGTACAGAAAGGCACGCTGCAGGCGCTGGGAAATCTGTCGGCCATGATGTCCCCCGATGCCGTGCAAGCCGCCATGGGACCAGGCCCGGGTCCTGCCGCCGCGGGTCCGGATTCCGCAACCGCGGCCATGGACACGGCCCAGCAGCTGTCACAGCAATGGTGGGACGTGCTTCAGGCCCAGCTGGGACAGTTGTCCGGGATAGCAGGGCTGCAGCCAGGCGTTGCCACACCGACCGCAGGCACCCCGCCCGATGGCACGTCCCCCCCTTCCGAACACGACACCAAGGTGGCTCGTTCCGCCAAGGCATCCACCCGTTCACGTTCCCGTTCAACCCGACGTTCTTCCGGGCCCAAGCCCCAGGAGTCATGACTAACATGTCCGCTCATGCGCATCCCTTCCGCCATGCACACGCCACCGACCTGTCCTGGCAGGAAAGCGTGGAACGGGTGATTGCCGGCCTGGCGGCCGCACCCACGGCGCCACCGGGCCCGGATGCCGAGGAGCTGGGCTTTCTGTTTCTGGGCAATGCGCTGCACCACGTAGCAGACCGGATTCTGGAGACGCTGAGGCAGCGCACCGGGGTGCAGCGTTGGGCGGGCGTGGTGGCCAATGGCGTGATGAGCCTGGAGGCCGACTATCGCCTGGAGCCTGCAATATGCGCCATGATCGGATCTTTTCCGAAAGGAAGCGCTCGCTTCTTTTCAGTGGAGGATCCGCTGCCCAAGGCGCTGTCCGACATGCCCTCACCCTGGTGGACGGCGCTGGTATATGGCGATGCCCGGCGCGGCGACCTGCCCGCGCAGCTGGACGAGGTGGCCGATCTGGTACGCAGCGGCTTCGTCTTCGGCGGCCTGACCCAAGGTGCGAAGCAACGGGCCCTGCCCACCTTCGTCGGTGATGGCGTGCTGCACGATGGCACCCTGGCCGGGGTAGCCTTCCGTGACCATGTGTTGCTGCAGGTACGCATGACCCAGGCGCTGAAGCCCCTGGGGGGCCTGCATCAGATCACGCTGGCGCACGACAATGTGATCGTGGAACTGGACGGCAAGCGCGCCCTGGATGTGCTGGACGACGAATTCTTTGACCATCACCCCATTCCGATGCCGCCACACGTGAGCCTGCTGGATCTGCCGGCTGTTCTGGTGGACATGGGGGTGTATCGCACGGCGCATGCGGCCATCAGTCAGAACAACCGGCAGAACATGGACCATCTGGCCGACCTGGATCTGGTGGCGCTGGAGGACATCGACCCGAGCGGCGGCAACCTGTGCATGGCCCAGGAAATGCAGACGGATACGCGGCTGCGCTTCTGCGTACCCGACGCGAAGGCGGCCCGTGCCGACATGGCCCGGATGCTGAGCGAGCTGCGCAACGAGATCACGGCCCAGCAGCTGACGATCCGCGGCGGCATCTACGTCACGGACATGACCCGTCCTCACGCGATGTTCCATGAGCCGGGCAGCGAACTGCGCATGATCCGCGAGGCGCTGGGGGATTTTCCGCTGGTGGGCTACTGCAGCGAGGGCGAAGTGCACCGCAACGTGCGCCACACCCATGCCGGGTTGCTGACGCTGTTCGTGGGCTGAACAGCCGGAGGGCAGGCCTCCGATATCAGTTGCTGCGGTTGCCGGCCTGCTGTTCCTGGCGGCGGTTGCCGTCCTGTCGGGGCCGTGCCGAGGACACGCCCGGCGCGATATTGCGAGACAGGCCCGACGGGATGACATTCTGCCGATCGGCCGTGCCCGGCCGGGAGGAAGCGCTCGGCCTGTCCGACGCGTTCCTTTCCGAAGCGCTCGCCGACGAGGCCTGGCGCTCGTCATGGGCTGCCGACCGGGCGGAAGCGTTCTGGTGGTTGCCGGAAGCGGCCTCCTGCGGTGCGCCATCCGCCTGCCTGTCGGCATCCTGCCCAGCGGTGGCGCTGCCTGCCGACGAGGCAGCCTCAGCCGCCGCTGCCCCGCCCGGCACCACGCGCACCCGCTCGGCATCGATCTGCCGGCTCAGGCGCCCCGGATCGGGCTGATCACCGAAGACCGGCGGCAGCACGCCAAGCAGTGACAGCATGAGCAGCACGTTGAGCAGCACCAGCGCCGGCAGCAGGTAATAGCCCCAGCCCCGCGAGCGGGTGGGCATAGGAGAATCTTCGAGCAGGGAGGACATGATGGGAAGCGGAGATACGTGCGGGGCGCAGAATTGAACGGCCAGGAGAGCCGGTGTGCCCGGCCAGGCCGTTGTGGCCGAAAGATGCGGGCCCCGTGCCGACGGGCAGCAGGATCGCCCGAGAATAGCGGATCGGCCCATACCCTTCAAGGCCGCCAGACCGACCGGTCACCGTCGTGACAGGTACGACGACAGCCCCGGCCCTGGGTTCACGGATACTCGAAGAAGCCCCGGCCCGTCTTGCGGCCCAGGCGGCCGGCATCGACCATCTCGCGCAGCAGCGGTGCGGGCCGGTACTTGGGATCGCTGAAGCTATCGTGCAGCACTTCCATGATGGCCAGCACCACATCCAGGCCAATCAGGTCGGCCAGCGCCAGCGGCCCGATGGGATGGTTGCAGCCCAGCTTCATGCCCTCGTCGATCTCGGTCGCGCCGGCCACGCCGTCCTGGAGCGTGAAGACGGCCTCGTTGATCATCGGGCACAGCAGGCGGTTGACGACGAAGCCCGGTGCATTGCGCACGCTGATGGGCGTCTTTCCCAGCTTCCGCGCCAGCCCGGTCACGGCGTCAAAGGTGGCCTGCGAGGTCTGCAGGCCGCTGATGATCTCCACCAGCGCCATCATCGGCACGGGGTTGAAGAAGTGCATACCGACGAAGCGGGACGGATCCTTCAGCGATGCGGCCAGCCGGGTGATGGAGATGGAGGAGGTGTTGGTGGCCAGGATGGCCTGGGAACGCACCACGGCCTCCACGTTGCGCAGCACCTGAGCCTTGACGCTCTCGCGCTCGGTGGCGGCCTCGATCACCAGGTCGGCCCCCTTGAGCGCTGCCACGTCAGTAGTGCTCCGGATGCGCGCCAGCGCGGCGGCCTTGCCGGCTTCATCCAGCTTCTCCTTCCTGATGAGCCGGTCCAGCGACGTGCTGATGGCAGCCAGTCCGCGTTCGACGGCCTCGGGCATGATGTCCTGCATCACCACGTCCAGACCAGCCTGAGCCGCGGCCTGCGCAATGCCGTTGCCCATCGTGCCGGCGCCAATCACGCCCAGTGTCCTGATCGTCATGTGTCCTGTCTCCTTTCTTCTGGAATGAATGCCGTGGCCGGACGCTTCCGGGCCCGCGGATCTTTGTCCTGTTGACGGCAAGAGGTCTGATTCAGGGGCAATGGCCCCGTGCCCCGATCATCCCATGAAACGCGGCGGCAGGGCAGGATTCACCTTTGCGCAGCCGGATGCCGATCTGCCCGGGCATCCTTGCCCGGCACCTGCGGCCTGGGGGTCCGGCAGGGCGCCAGGATGTCCATGTCCTGCCGATACGTCTCGCTCAGCGCCAATGCCATGTCCATCATCCCGAACACGGTGCTGAAGTAATGGTCATGGGAATAGGTGTTGTTCCGGGCATGGTCGGCCAGGCACTGGAAGTCCACGCCCTCATTCTGGCGGAAGGCTTTCGAGAACCACATGACCATCGGCACCTGGGTCTGCTCCTTCGTGGCGATGCCATAGGGCGTACCGTGCAGATACACGCCGTTCTCACCCAGACTTTCGCCGTGGTCGGACACGTACAGCACGGCGCTTTCCAGATCGTCCCGCTTCTCCAGCCGCCCGATGACCCGATCGATGAACCGGTCCACGTAGACGATGGTGTTGTCGTAGGTGTTCACCAGCTGTTCCTTGCTGCACTTGTTGATCTCGTTGGTGTCGCAGGTGGGCGTGAACGTACGGTCCTCGGCCGTGTAACGCTCGTAATAGGTGGGCCCGTGGCTGCCCATGGTGTGCAGCACCACCAGCGTGTCCTTGCCGCTGTCCTTGTTCAGGATCTCATCGAAAGCCGGCAGCAGGATGTCATCCAGACATTCACCGTTGCGACAGAATTCCGGCAGGTTCAGCGCGGTGAGGTCCACGGTCGCTGCCACGTTCTTGCATACGCCCTTGCAGCCCGTGTCGTTGTCGAGCCAGGAGATGTCCACGCCGGCACGCTGCAGGATGTCCAGCAGGTTGTCCTGTCGCGCTGCCCGGGCGTCGTTGTACCCCACGCGGTTCATGTTGGAGAACATGCAGGGCACGGAATGGGCCGTCGATGTGCCGCAGCTGCTCACGTCGTGGAAGTTGATGACCTCGTCGCCCCGCCTGGCCAGCCGGGGCGTGGTCTGCTGCGCATAGCCGTTCAGCCCCCAGTTCTGGGCCCGGGTGGTCTCGCCCACGATCAGGACGACGAAATGGCGATGATTGTCCGGCTTGGCCTGCGTCACGGCCAGATCCAGCTGCATGTACGGCATGCGCGCCCGGTGCCAGGTTTTCAGTTTGGATCCGCCAGCCACGATGAGGTTGGTCGGCACGATCAGGTGCGTCACGTCCCGGTTGTTGCGGAAGAACGAAGCGTAATCCTGGTAGAAGTACCGAGCCACTCCGCCGATCACCAGTACCGAAAGGGCAATCAGAACGGCACGCTGCGCAATCTCCTTGTACCAGCGACGGTAGTCCACCTTCACCATGACATAAAGGATGGCGGGCACGATGCCCAGGCCAGCAATCCACCCCAGGTACGCCGGCGTCATCAAGCGACTGCTTTCCGCCCAGCCGGTGATCAGCACATTGGTGAGCATGTGCTTGTCGAAGTAGACGTTGAAGAACAGCGACTGATAGGAAACCGCGGCCCCGATCATCAGCAGCACGGGGATGATCACCTTGTGCAGCAAGGGTGCAGCCAGCAACTGGAAGACACCATTCAACAGGAAGAACAGCAGCACCGGCAGCGAGTACACGAACCAGTCGGCGCCCCCATTGAGCTCGATGACTTTCTTGTAGAAGGCAATGTTGAATACGACAGTGAAGTAGAGGGACACCACCGCGATGAGCGCAGCGGAAGAGCCATGAAGGCGAGTGCGTCGCATAATGTTACTATTTTGCATTCTGAAAGGCGCGACAGTATAGTGAAACACTTAGGGAATACTTAGCAATCTGGTAATAGTGATGCAGCAGACTGACACTGCCTGCATCACGCCGCGCTTGCGCTGCCGCCAACCGCGCCGGCATGGGCGTGCGCAAACGCACCCCGGTCCTCCCGCCGGGCGGTCCGGCGGGTCTTTCCATCAGACGTCGGGGAGATCACGATGGGCTGCGTGAAGAGGCGTGCTCACCCCTTCTGCGTCGGACAATCAGATATCCGGACCGTTACAGGTAGACATGCCACAGGGCCGACAGCCATACTACCATGAGCATGATCAGCGCGACAAGTTGGGCAGCAGAACCGGCGTCCTTGGCGCGTTTGGCCAGCTCGTGTTCTGCGGTGGAAGTGTGATCGACAGCGGCCTCGATGGAGGTGTTGAACAGCTCGACGATCAGCGAGACGAAGGATGCGATGATCAGCAGCACCCGGACGGAAAGCTCGAAGTTGAGGCTGAACGCAAGAATGATCAGCCCCAGATTGAGCCAGCACAGCTGGCGGAACGCGCTTTCATGACGATAGGCGGCGACAAGACCGTCCATGGAGTAGCCACAGGCATTGATGATGCGCCTGATGCCGGTCTTGCCTTTTTTGCTGGATGCGTAGGATTCGTGGTGCATGAGGGGGGAGTGTCTGTCGTCTTCTTCGCCGAGGGGCACGGGCCACTGCGGCGACTCTGGCGGCCACAAACCAGCGCCTGCGCCTCAGTCAGCCCGCGGCCGGATGCTGACCTGCTCGGCCGTTACCACCACCAGATACCCGGGGGCATCGTCATAGCAGACCTGCAAAGCCCCTTGGGCATCGATACCCAGGGCCGTGGCGTCACGCGGGCCCTGGGCGTGATGCACACGCACTGGCCGCCCCGCCAACCCATCGACATGCTGCCAGCGGACAGAGAATACACCGAAGCCCTCGGCCAGAAGCTGTTCGACACCAGCCAACAACACTTGCCCCACCCCCAGCGCCAGCGCCAGCGACTGCGGCCCGGACAGCGTATCGAACAGCGCCGCGGCCGGCTGGTCCGTCACCAGCCCCTCCGGCAGCGCCTGCAGGTTGAGACCACAGCCGATGACGAGCCGGCTGCCCTGGCTGCGCGTACGCATCTCGCACAGGATGCCGCCCACCTTGGCCAGCGTGCGCCTCGCCCCCGGCAAGACCCGGCACAGGTCGTTGGGCCATTTCACCATCACGTCCACGCCCAGCATGGCCAGGTATTCGGCAATGACGATACCTGCCACCAGCGGCACGGCGCCCACGTCGGCCAGACGATCGGGCGGCAGCTCGCAACCCAGCGAGGCGGTTAGTGCATGACCAGGCTGCGCCTTCCAGGCCTTGCCGCGCCGGCCCCGACCGGCGGTCTGTTCACCGGCCATCAGCCATACCGGCGACAGCGAGTGCTCACTTTTATGCAGCATGGGACGACGCATCAGCTCCAGATTGGTGGAATCTAGACAGTCGTGCCACTCCACCCACAGGTGGCCTTCGCGGCGGCCAGACATATAGTCTTCGGGACGCAGGGGATGCTCGGGAAGCAGAACGGGATTCATGGTGAAGGACAGGAAATCGATGTTGCAGCGGGCCGAACGGGCAGCCCCTGGGGCGGGTGCACCCACCGTCGCAGTGCAGCATCCATGTTATAACGCCCACCATGGCCTCCGACCCCTCCTCTGCTCCGCGCACTTCGGCCCATCCGGTACTCTGGCTGATGGCCCTTGCCGCCATTCTGTACCTGTCCCTGTATCCGTTTGCCGACTGGGCGCTGCGCCGCCCCAGCCCCTGGGCATGGCTCTTCATGGGGTTGCCCCGCTTCTATTCCTGGGGCGACATGATCGTCAACGTGGGGGCCTATGCCGGCTTCGGCTATCTGACGGTACGCCAGTTCCAGCAGCGGCTGGGCCTGTGGGGCGCGGTGCTGGTGGCATCGGTGGGCGGCTGCCTGCTGTCGTTCAGCATGGAGTCCATCCAGTCCTACCTGCCGCGCCGCGTCCCCTCGCTGCTGGACCTGATCACGAACGGTCTGGGCGCCTTGCAGGGGGCTGCCTTGGTGGTGGCGCTGACGTATTCCCCCCGCCTGCAGCGCATGCGCACCAGGATCAGTCGCCTGGTTCTGGGACATGAAAGTGAGCACCGACACCGCCGCTTTGCCGCGGTACTGCTCATCCTGTGGGTCGCCGGCCAGATTGTCCCCCAGCAGCTGCTGATGTCGGTGGGCCCCCTCTCTCCGTGGCCGGGCCAGGATCTGCTGCCACCCCTGCCGCTGGTGGGCGCCCTCCCCGCCTGGGCCGTCACCCTGGCCAGCGTGCTGCTGACGGCAGCCACGACCTTGCTGCCGGCCCTGCTGGTGATGCGCTGTGTGGAGACCCCCAGGAACCAGCTGGCCCTGTGGCTGCTGTTGCTGGTGACGGCCGTGGGGCTTCGGCTGGGGGGCGCCCTGCACATCTATGTTCGCACCGACCGGCTGCTGACCGACCTGCCGATTCTGGCGGCCGGACTGGCGCTGGCCCTGGTGCTGTGCCACCCGTTGGCCCGCTGGCCCGAAGGCGTGCAGCGCCGGGTGGCGCTGGGCGTCATTGCGCTGACGGTGGCGCTGGCCTGGCTGATTCCGCCCGAGCCAGCGCTGCAGCCGCTGCTGAAGAAAACGATGACCACCTACATGCGGCTGGCCACCCCGGGCTTTCGGGGACTGCTGCGTACCATCGCCTGCTGGTGGCCACTGGCCGCCCTGTATTTTTTTGCCATAGAAGCCCCCAACTCATCGGCCAGACGGCCCCGGTCAGCGGTCGATGGGGACCCTGCCGGACACTGAACCCGACAATGGTCTTCACGGGGGCGGTCCTGAACCGACTGCTTTCCGACCCTGACTTGCCATGAAGCCATCCACTCGCATCCTGTCCATTCCCGGTCCCGTCGGTGCCATCGAGTGCTCGCTCGATTGCCCCGCCGAGCCGCGCATGCTGGCACTGATCGCGCACCCGCACCCGCTGCAGGGGGGCACCATGAACAACAAGGTGGCCCAGACGATTGCACGAGCGCTGTTGCAGCAAGGTGCCATCTGCTGGCGGCCGAACTTCCGGGGCGTGGGCGGCAGTGCGGGGGAATTCGATGCAGGTCAGGGAGAAACCGACGACCTGGAAGCCGTGCTGAAGTTTGCACTGGCGCACGAGAGCGCGGCCAGCCTGCCGCGTCCGGTACCGCTGGTGCTGGGCGGTTTCTCCTTCGGCACCTTCGTGCAGTCCCGGCTGATGCAGCGGCTGGACGGATACCCGGTCGAGCACCGACCGATGGTGTTCGTTGGGCCTGCCGTCTCGCGCTTCGACGTGGCCGAGGTGCCCGCCGACACGCTGATCGTGCATGGCGAGGAGGACGACGTGGTGCCACTGGCGAGCGTGCTCGACTGGGCGCGTCCGCAGCAGCTTCCCGTGGTCGTCGTTCCCGGGGTGGGCCACTTCTTCCATGGCCGCCTGCCCCAACTGAAAACGCTGATTCTGCAACACATGGCAGGAACACATGTCTGACACCACGCTGATCGAGCGTCCGGCCGCCGCCGGCGCAGCCCCATCCTCCACCGCCGCCAAGGTTGCCGGAGCCTCTGCACCGGACTCGACCGCCGCACCCGCCGTGGCCAGCCGCCCGGTCCTGTGCTTCACGCGCACGGCTACCGGCAGTGCCCAGCTCAAGCAGCCATCGGTCACGCTGTCGCCGCAGGCCACGCGGCTGCTGATGCTCTTCGAGGAACCGCAGACCATCGACGAGCTGCGCCGCATCATCGACGAGCCCTGGCTGCCCGAGGCGCTGATCGAGCTGGAACGCCGCAAGCTGGTGCGTCGCGAGAACGTGGTGCGCCCGGCGCCGGCCCAGCCGGCCAC
>ERZ772946.452-NODE-452-length-15780-cov-36.7143_pt1 | contig 15780 bp, 16 predicted proteins | sample MGYA00511680_ERZ772946 | MGnify/ENA primary metagenome ERZ772946 (study PRJEB29015, sample SAMEA2737918) | human oral metagenome | biome: human oral; feature: human-associated habitat; material: dental | place: China | collected 2016 ... | reverse complement strand
CAGCACGACCTGGCCCGCGTCCAGTCCCGTCGAGTCCGCCGCGCGTGCGAGTGCGGCGAGCTGCGAGGCGGTCGCACCGTGCCGGTAGGCGTCGGGCAGTCGACGATCGTCCCGGGTGTAGGCGCCGCCGAGCAGCGGCGAGTAGCCGGCCAGACTGAGGTGCTGGCCGACGGCGAGGTCGATGAGGTCGTCATCGAGGAGCACGTGGGGAGACAGGTCCGCGCCGGGCGCGGCGGTCAGGTAGGTGAAGCGCTGCTGGACGACGGAGTAGCGCGGGCCGTCCGCAGCAGCGCGCAGTCCGGCCCCGAGTCGCGAGGAGGTGATGTTGGAGCAGGCGATCACTCGGGCCGTGCCGCGGCGGACCTCCTCCTGAAGGGCTCCCACGGTCTCCTCGATCGGCACCCGGGTGTCGTCGATGTGGGCGTAGAGCACGTCGATGCGATCGGTGCGCAGGCGCATCAGGCTGTGCTCCGTCTGCTCCCGCACCGCGGGCGCCGACAGGCCGAGGGCCTCGTCCAGGCTCCTGGTGCCCGGCCGCGGGCGCGCGCCGATCTTGGTCGCCAGGACGACCTGCTCGCGAGCGCCGGGGCGCGCGCCGAACCAGTCGCCGAGGACCGTCTCGGACTCGTCACCGGTTCCGTCCTCGACCCAGAAGGCGTAGTTGTTCGCGGTGTCCAGAAACGTCGCGCCGGTGTCGAGCGCGGCGTCGAGGATCTCATGCGCGATGGTCGGGGCGACGCGGGTGCCGAAGTACATCGTGCCCACTGCCAGCGGCGGCACCATCAGGGCGTCATTCGGGCTATTACTGCCGAGTTCGATCGTCTCCATGCGGGCCAGCGTGCTCCCTGGAGCCCGCTCCAGGTCAAGTCGTGGGCACCGAGGGCGGACCGGGAGCGGGACTCGGTCAGCCCAGCGGGCGCACGAAGCCCTCGAGCCGTCTCATGCCCTCGGCGAGCTCGGCGCGCGACGCCGCGTAGGACAGGCGCACGTGCGTGTCCGCCATCGCGGGACCGAAGTCGACTCCCGGGGTTAGCGCCACGTGGGCCTCCTCCAGGGCCCGGGTGCAGAAGGTCGTCGAGTCCAGCCCCGTGCCCGAGACGTCGAAGTAGACGTAGAAGGCGCCGTCGGGCTCCACGGGCACGGGCAGCCCGATCCGCCTCAGGCCGTCCAGGACAATCCCGCGTCGCACCCCCAGCTCGACTCGCCGGGCCTCGCACGAGGCCAGAGCCTCGGGGGTGAAACAGGCCAGCGCGGCCATCTGCGTGGGCGTGGAGGCGCACAGGAAGAAGTTGACGGCCAGATTGTCGGCCGCGTCCAACAGTTCATCGGGAAGCACCAGCCAGCCCAGGCGCCATCCCGTCATGCCGAAGTACTTCGAGAAGCTGGAGACGATCACGGCCTCCGGATCGGTCTCCAGTGCCGTGCGCGCTGTGTGGCCCTCGGCGTCGGGGTCGGCCAACGACAGATAGATCTCGTCGACGATGCGCCACGCGTCACGCGCCCGCGCCTGCTCGCAGATGCGGGCGAGCTCGTCGAAGGGGATGGTCGTGCCCGTCGGATTCGACGGCGTGGCCAGCATGACGGCGCTCGTGGCCGGGGTCCAGGCCGCCGTCATGGTCTCGACGTCGAGCTGATAGCGGCTGGACGCGCTCGTGGGGGCCAGGACCACTCGGCCGCCGAATGCCTCGACGAGTTCGCGATTGCACGGGTAGCACGGGTCGGCCATGACGACGTCGTCGCCGTTCTCGGTGGTCAGGGCGATGGCCAGCAGCAGGCCCGCCGAGGCGCCGGCGGTGATGAGAATCCTGCGCGGGTCCACGCTCACCCCGTGTCGTGAGGCGTACAGCCCGGAGACGGCCTCGCGCAGGGCCGGCAGCCCAGCTGCGGGCGTGTAGGGCAGAGGGCGGCCGTCCATGGTGGCCCTCATGGCCTCGTGCACGCCGGGCGGGGCGCCGAAGTCCGGTTCGCCCAGACTCAGCTTGGCCACGTGGGCGCCCGTCGCCTCGATCTGGCGTGCACGTGCGCCGATGGACATCGCGTGGAAGGGCTGGGCGCTGCGGGCGCGCTGAGCGAGTTTCATGGGCACTCCTGGAATGAAGGGAAGGCCTCGGCGGGGCTCTCGTCGACAGCGTAGGACGATCGGTGGGCCGCCTGTCCGGGGTGCTCGGGGTGAGGTACGGCGTGTCGTGCGGTAGGGTGCGGGCGTTGGAGCGGGTGGGCGAGCCTCCCGACTCCGGCGGGCCCCCATAGCTCAGCGGTTAGAGCAGCGAGCTTATACCTCGTGCGTGCCTGATAAGCACATGGTCCTGGGTTCGAATCCCAGTGGGGGTACCGGTAGACTCCTGCCCAAACCCACCCCAGTTGAAACAGACTGGGACGTCAAGACTCGGGTTTTGTGGAGGCCGGTTTATCTGGCTCCAGTGGTGGCCGGTTATGACTGTTCCTGGCGACCGTGGTTGGTGTCGGAGACCCAGGCGGCTTCGTACTCGGCGGGGGGGGGGTGCGCATGCCAACGGCGGAGTGGGGTCGTGGGTGCGCCGCTCGATCCCGCCCGGCTGCATGGGCAGCATCGGGGCGGTGCGGTCCAGGGCCTGGATCTGGGACTTCTCGTCGACGCACAGCACCACGGCGTTGTCCGGGGGCGCCAGGTACAGGCCCACCACGTCGGTGACCCTGCCCACCAGCTCGGGGTCGGTGGAGTACTTGAAGGTCCCCGACCTCCAGGGCTGGATCCCATAAGCTGCGCCACACCCGCGCCACGGTGGCGTTGCCGATGCCCAGGTGACGTGCCAGCAGCCGGCTCGACCAGTGCGTGACCCCGTACCTCTTGGGAGGTGGCGCCAAAGTAGCGGCCACGACCCGCTCCTGAGGCACCTGCCCGGGACGCCCCGAGCGGAGCGCGTCCTCCAGCCTCCGCACACCCCCGGCCTGGTAGCGGCGCCGCCAGGCAACCACCGTGGGGACGCTGACCCCCACCGCCTGCGCGATCCGACTGTTAGCCATCCCCTGAGCGGCCAGGAGCACGATCCGCGCCCGCCGCGCCAAACCAGCCGGCACCGTCGTGGCACGCAGCCAGGACTCGAGCACCTCCAGGTCACCCTCACGCAGAACCAGTTCAGGAGCAGGTCTATTCGCCATACCCCTCATCATCCTAAACACCAACCACAAAACAACTAACAACACGCGACACTAGGTGCAGGCCAAAAACCGAATGCCATCCAGCGAGCCCCACCAGGAATCCTGACAACGACGGATCAATAGCTAATCCGGCGCCAGCAGCAGATCCGAAAATGGCGAACGCCTTCGCCAATTGCTCACCCGTGTATGCTTAAGCGAGCAGAGCACTACCAGCAGTCATCATCGCAGCCGCTCCGACACCCGACAGGCCGCGGACCACATCAAGTAACAAGATGTTGTTAGCCAGTACGCTTGTCAAAGAGCAGGCAGCGAACAATGTTGTACCAAAAATGAACACACGCTTACGGCCAAGAATGTCTGCCAGCGATCCAAAGATCAACATAAAGGCAGCGAACGTTAGATTGCACGCATTTACAACCCGCTGCAACTCTACGAGGCCAGGATGCAATTCAGCATTAATCTGAGGGATTGCGACCGATGTGCCGGTTAGAGATGCGGGGAGAATAAGCGCCGCCAGACAAGCGGTCAGTAACGTCAGCAACTGTTGTGATCGGTTTACGGTATGTGGAGTAAACATTGAGTATATCTCCCTTCTTGCGAGAGGTCGTGATTCAAGAGGAATGAAAATCTTTGAATCAAGATTTAAAGCATCGCGAGAACAGGTCAATACAGCCCGCGACTGTCAAATTATTATTACGATCGACGACTCTCTTTTAAAAATAGTTCATGACACCTGGAGGTTTATTCATAGGGTGTAGGTGAATATGATTCCGAGGATGGCGGTGATGGTTGTTGGGAAGGTTTGTAGTGGTCTTCTGTAGCCGGCGTGCAGGACCCTCCATGTTTTGATGCTGGCAATGACTCGTTCGATCTTGTAGCGGATCTGGTTGACGGTGGTGTTGTAGGCCTTGTCGTCAGGGTGGAGCGGCAGGCATGGTGGTTTTCTTTTCGGGGTGATCATTCCCAGTCCGATGTACTCCTTGTCGCCGATGTGCCTGGGTGGTGAGGCTCCGTCCGGGAGGTCGGCGGGTGGTACGTCGAGCAGGCCGCAGCGGCGCAGCGCCTCAGCGTCGTGCGTGCATCCGTCCTGGGGGTCGGAGACCCGGGCCAGGGTCCCTGACAGGGTGCGGGCGACCTGGACGTTCAGCCCCGTGGTCCCGTGCTTACCGGAATAGAGCTCGGGGTGGTCCTTCCAGGACCAGCACTCCAGCAGGGTGCCGTCCACAATCAGCTGGGCGGTGGGGTCCAGGTCCTCCACGACTGGCACCTGGTCGCTGAGGGCGTGGGCGATCAGGGGCGTGTAGGAGGTGATGACTCGGGAGGCGGTGGCCTGGGAGACACAGTAGAGCTCGGCGAGCAGCTTCTGGGGCAGGTTATGCCGCAGCCAGGATCAGAATCAGGCGCACGCGCAGGAGCAGCCCCAACGCCCTCGCCCCGAACACCGGCAGAGGACCGGAGGCGTGAATGGCCTCGCACAGGCCCAGAACCTCACTGCAAGAGATTCTCGTGCTACTATTCGTCATGGCGGCTTGCTTCCTGAGGTGCTTTAGATTTGACACCTAAGATTCTCTCAAGAGCAAGCCGCCACCCTATCTAACGACACATCCCCCTTTAAACACCCTAAACACCCCTATGAATAAGCCTCCTTGATTTAATTCGTCGCCAAGTACACCGTTCACGACCAATGAAGTGAGTAACTCACTCAGAAGAAAGACATCTTCGAAAAATTACCAGCATAACTTTTTTGAATGGTGTAAATTACACGCAATTCCGATAAGATCAGCTAATCGAGGCGACCTAACGAGCAACTTAAATCGTTGCACCATCAGCGTGTCGACCTCTCTAACTTTTCAACAGAATGATAGGCAACGACACATGCTTTGAGACATAGATCATGCAAAAGGTTTACGATCAAATCTGGCAAGTCCGCGCACATCACTATAGTTAAATTAAAGATTCGAGCAGTACCAAGCGCACATCGATTGCCGATTGGGGCTATCTCACGCAAAGATCTCAACTAGGAGATCCATCGGCGGTGGATAAATATTGATTAAATTTGCTCTTCTATTTCGAACATTTTTGGCATGTCTGCTAGACGAAGACTCGAAATTGTTGTGACGATCAAGCTCACGACACCTAACCGTATGAAGATGAGGTAGCCACCTGAGCAAATCAGCCTTGCTGGCGATGTATTTGTGTTGCCTTACTTCGTACCCTGTCATTCGACATGACTACATCGACGCCACGGAACCCTGCAACGTGAAAGAAGCGAATTGATCCGGCCGATTGGGTGATTTACGCCACCGTCGTTGTCGATCTAGGTGAGTCCACTCACCAAATTGGCGCTCGACTGAATGAATACGGGCGCTTGCAAGAGAATGAACCAATATCCACCCGTCTTCGCAAGCGCCCGTGTCTCGGTCTCTCAGCAGATATTCAACGACAGAACAGACTGTTCAACATCGATGGACTTCCGTTGTAACCGTGGTGTCCAGATGGGCTTTGAGTGAGTTACCACTCTGCTGCGCTATCGAACGCGCAGCGCCACCTTGCCTGTAGTTTGGCCAGTTTCGAGGGCTTCGAGCAGCCGTGCAGCGTCGATGATGTTAGCGACGTCGGTGAGGTCGACGCGAATGGTGCCGTTGGCAACAGCGTCGAGTGACCACCGTAGCGACTCGGTTCCTTCCTCTGGGTGGGCAACTAGCCATGCGCCGACGTTGAACCCGGCGGTGGTCTTGTTTTGCAGCCAGTGCTGTGTGGAGTTTACGGCAACGTCTTCTGCTTGCGATGCATTGCCAACACGAATCAGTCGGCCACCACTGCGCAGGACGCGGAAGGCGTCTTCTGTCGCCTTGCCACCAACGGGGTCAACGACGATGTCGTAGAAGTCCTCGGGGATAGCAGCAAGGTCGTCGCGTAGGTAGCTGTTATCGTAGCCAAAGCCACGTGCGATCTCCTTCTTGGCGTCGGTACCAACCACGGCATCGACACGACCGGCCCCCAGCGCACGGGCTACCTGGGCAAACTGCGACCCCAAGCCACCAACGCCGGCGTGAATCAGCAGACTCTCGCCGGCAGCAAACCGGGCCACGGTGGTCAGCGCCAAATGGGCGGTAACGGTGTTGATCGGTACAACGGACGCAAGGTCCATAGGCAGCGCGTTGGGGACCTCGGCTACTAGCGAGGCTGGGGTGCAGACCACCTCAGCGAACCCTCCGGTATTTGGCAGGATTGCGGCCACCTTCTGACCGACAGTGAGGTCGGTAACACCTGCACCGAGCTCACGGATGGAGCCTGATACCTCCAGTCCGGGAATACGACCAAGCCGAGATGGCATCCGCCCAGTGGTCCACAGCGCGTCAATGAGGCCAACGCCTGCGAAGTCAACATCGATACTGACTTCATCTTCAGCTGGCAATGGCGTCTCGACCTCTGCGTACTCCAGCCCGTTGAAGCGGTCGTGGCGGTTGATAATGAGTGCGTGCATAGAGGCTTCTCCTTCTTGTGGTGGTTAGTTGGTAGAGGTGGGCTAGATTGAAATGAGGCGCTCACGGCGTTGACTAGTCCAGTTGGGGTCGTCGATGTCGCAGCGCTCGCCGACGACATCAGCCGCCAACGCATCGAGTGCACACATATCGTCCAAGTCAAGAGTGACCGTCATCGAGCGGACATTTTCGTCAATGCGATGCTTTTTTCGCGTGCCCGGGATAGGAGCAAGTGCAATATCTTTACGTTTAGCTGTTGCATACAACCAAGACAATGCAATCTGTGCTGCCGTGGCTTCATATTTTTTGGCCACCGTGTTTAATGTTGTCACGATCGTTTGATTTATTGCGAGCGCATCGCCGCTAAATCGCGAGAATGACCCACGCCAATCGTCGTGAATTTGCTGCGCATTACTGATGGTCCCGGTAAGGAATCCGCGACCCAACGGCGAATATGGTACAAATCCGATTCCGAGTGCAGCAGCAGTTGGAACGACATGCTCCTCTACGTCACGACTCCAGACTGACCATTCGCTTTGTATAGCGGCGATCGGGTGTACCGCTTGGGCTGCTTCTATCTCCGGAGCAATGACTTCCGACAGGCCTAGATGGCGAACTTTTCCTTTCGACACCAACTCACTCATAGTTCCCACAACATCTTCGATCGGTATCGAAATGTCACGCCTGTGCAGATAGAGAAGATCGATCACGTCTACGGATAAACGACCAAGACTCTCATCAACTGCCTTACGAATGTATGTCGCATCGTTGATCACGCGAACGGATTTTCCGTCGGCAGAGCGCGAGATCCCCACTTTGGTTGCAATGGTCATCTCGCCTCGTCGATGCTTTGCCACCTCACCGACAGTGAGTTCATTCCTTCCGTCACCATAGATGTCTGCCGTGTCGATGAAGGTGACACCGATATCGAGTGCATGATTGAGTGTTGCAATGTCATTTTCATGAGCACTGTAGCCATACACACCAGTCAGTGCCATAGTGCCGAACCCCATTCGGCTGGCGACTAGTCCATCTCCGAGAGTGACAAGTGCGGGGCTTACCAAGTTACCTCCTAGGTTTGAATAGCGGCCGTCGAGGAGAGTGGTGACAGACTAGCATGAGGGTCCTGTCATATGACAGACTTCGATCATCTGACGACCGATGGTCACGAACGGCGCGTTATGCCCGCAACCGCAACGTTCTTGTCCCATCCACCCACTGGTCGAAAAGTGCGATATGTCACTCACCGAACCATGATGAGCCGGCCCTCGATGTCGACCACCGAACGACCTCTCGCCACCACAAACAGAGCAGCAGTGCTCAACCAACTGCCAGCACCTAAAGTGAGAGCATTGTCACAGTCGATTTTGCGGGCCACTGTATGGCATCGTGTCGTATCTCGGGGAACACCGATGGCAGTGCGGCTCGGTGAACATCACGCTTCCGGGGCAACTTGAGGCGGTTCCACTCTCAGCGCCGACGCACGGCCGACATTGAAGGATCAATCATCCGACTACACTGGAGTGGACAGTGTTAGATCAGCCGAAGACGGGACAAGTGTGACAAATCACTCAGATCAAGCGCAGTGTAATTGCAATGAAGATATGACACTACGCCTCGGCAATGGAATCAAACGGGTCGAGCAGCTCCTTATGGGAGAAAAAGCTCGAGCCTTACGTGATTTTGAGCTGACAGTACCTCAGTACGCCACCCTGGCAACACTTGCCCACTCCCCTGGCCAGTCCGCCGCACAGCTCGCGCGAGCAGCGCTTGTGTCACCTCAGACGATGGCAACCATTCTCGGTAACTTGGAGGCGAAAGGGCTGATTGAGCGAGACGTGTCGTCATTACACGTCAGGGTACTTATATGCCATTTGACTAGCGCGGGCTGCGAACTAGTGTCTAATGCGGATCGAACGGTTAAGTCAATCGAAGACGACCTTCGTTCTAATTTCACCGAAGACGAATTTCGCTGTTTCCGCGAATACCTAGCTCGTTCGGAACAATATTTACTTACACGAGTAAAATCATAGCGCAGGATTATCTCCCCGATGGTCCTAATGCACATTTCTCCTGATTGGATTTCCGTTGCTGAAAGTCAAGGCGCACCTATAGGCGCCCTACGAAGAGGAAATAGCCTACCTCAAAAAAGCGGGACAGAAGCGCTGGCAAGAGTTTGCGGCTGTTAGGCTCTGCGCAAAGATCGCGCTGCAATCACTAAACTACGAGCGACCGGTGATGGTTCCAGGAAGGTCTGGGTTACCCACTTTGCTCAATGGTCTTATCGGTAGTATGACGCATTGCAATAGTTATTGCGCTGCCGCGGTAGCGCTTTCTCAGGTTTGTAACGCGATAGGAATCGACGCCGAGCCAAATCGGGGTGTTACTCCAGGAGTGCTAGATCGCATCGCGTCTTCAACGAAATGCGAACACGTCCAATATCTACGCGCTTTACATCCACACATTTCGTTCGATCGGCTTTTATTCAGCAGCAAGGAGTCTATCTATAAGGCAGTATTTTCGAACTCCGGCGATAGTCTCCGCTTTAAGGACGTTCGGGTTTTAGCGAACCCAAACAGTAACTTTGATACACAAATAACGTCATCTCATTTGAGGTGCGCGTCACTTCAAGTGATACTGGGGCGAGCGCGACGGAATCTTGGGTACTATTGTTACCATTCATCTCATAGATCTGCCTGTCAGAGCGACGGCTCTAGCAGAGACATCTACCTCACTCGCGACAAGATGGAAAACCTGGGCAGGTTTGGTCAACACTCTTTTCGACCTAGCAGAGTCCTGCGTTCGTCGCAATGTTCCCATGACCATGGAGGATAGAACCAAATCACCCAGGCGACTTCCTCAACCTTGACGACCACTCCATCCTGGATAACGTCAGAACCATCTCTATAGAACAGGCCAAACATCGCGTCGTGAGCCAATTCGAGACATTCCGAGTGGTATAAGGACTAGAGGCAATATAAGCGACTTTGATCAGTTAGGGAAACAGGCAGGTACTGAGTGTTTAAAAATTAGCGACGAGCGGGGTGACGTTTTTCCCACTACTGTATTTCTGAGGTGAGCACATACCACTCGCGCTGAGCAGATCTTGGGTGCTGTTTGAACAGGCACTGTGCCGCACCGTGACGATCGTCTGACCATTACAGGGCCGTCAAGAGAATTTGTTGGTGGCGCAACTACATATGGTTGGCTACGTGCCGCCTAAATTTAGGTTCCAGAATGATGATCCAGCAGCATATGAGACCCACTTATCACCCTTCAGGCAAGGTCCGACCGATCACCCCATCTGCCCTCGTTGGCCTTGAGGTGTTTGCTCACCGTATCCCGCCCGAAGCCGAGCTCCAGCCCGATCTCGATGTAGGTACGGCCCTGAGCGTGGAGCTGCTGAGCACGACGGAGATCATCATCGGTGAAGCGCCGCTTGCGGCGGGGTCGTTGCTTAGCTTGGCGGCAGACAGCCTTCACCGTAGAGGTAGACGTGCTGACCTGCCTAGCGATCGCTCGGGCGGACATGCCGGTGGGCTCCAGATCGAGTATCTGCTGCTTCTTCGCCGCGCTGATCGGACGGCAGACCGTCTTGCGAATACCGCGGGCCGTCGTGGTTTCGCTCGCCTGCTCGGTAGGCGCTACGCTAGGCGTACTCGATTCCGGAGCCACCTCACCCGCGATGAGGCGCTTGCGGAAGGCGAGTAGGGGTAGCCAGTTGTTCGAATTGATGTTGCCCAGGTGTACCACGAGGTTCCTATACGAACTTGCATCATATGGGTCATGCCTGCATCATGAGGGTCATGGTTTGGGGTCGTGTTTGATGGTTGAGAGCGTCCGCCCCGCCGGGTGGGCGTTTTTCGGACACCGCTTGTTTTGTGTTTCAGGCCGTCTTGGTCAGGTCCAGGAGCTCGCGTTCCACCTTGTTGGGGGCGCGATATTGTAGGGCTGAGTAAAGGCGGACGTGATTGTATCTCATCTCGATCCACGAGGCACTATCGTTGATCGTCTTATCCTTCGTGGGATACGCCATGAGGCTTATTCGTGGGCTGTATGTGAATATGATCCGATCGATCGTGTAGCGGACCTGGTTGACGGTGGTGTTGTAGGTCTTTGTGAAGAGCCCGATATGTCTGTCATGCTGGAGCTCAGCGCCGATCTTTGAACACAGCAGATCGGTTTGGAGCGGATTGCGTCTGTCACGAATCTGCTGTACCGGGCGGCAGAATCACCGGGGAAGCGCTTGTCCCAACTAGACGGAATGGTGTGATGGCGCTGCGGGGTGGGGGTCATCCCACCCGCGGTGTCACCTTCACCAAACCATGCACCGCTGCAAGCCGCGCAGCTGCATCCTCCAGCACCTTGGACGGCGGCGCCTGCTCACCTGGAAACGGGGTGACGACAAGATTCCCGTCATCCATTTCCCAGACGCCGGTGATCCGCCCTCCCTGGGTCAGGACGGGAGCGATCCAACCCGCAGCCTTGCTCACCCGCGAGCGATGCTCATTCGCCAGCATGTGAGTGTCCTTAGTCCCAGGGCCAAGGACGAACTGGTCGAACGCTCCTAGGAGGCAGGTGGCGCGGCTGGGCTGGGTGGCCGCGAGCTCGTCCTCGTGCTCGGCGAGCAGATATCGTGCCTCGCCCTCCACCCGCACCTCGACGACTTGCCCGCCAAGGCTGGCGAACCAGCCCTTGAGCGTTGACTTCTTGTTGCTGTTGCGCGAAAGCCACGCGTCAAAAGTTTCAGGGGTCGCTGGACCATAGACGGAGAGGTATCGCTTAATGACCGCCGGTGCTGCGTCCACAGGATCAGGTAGCCCATTCCAGTTCTTCAGAAAACTGGCAGGATTAGTGAATGTCACCTTCGAAGAACTGCTCGGGCCATAGCACAGGGCACCCTGCCATGCGAGAGGCTTGAGCAGAGCACCCCACCCGGAGCGCAGTTGTTCTTCCATCCCCTTGAACCGTTTGTCCTGAACCAGTTCGCTCACCAGCTCATCGCGAGACAGCACCTGACCGTCGAGGAGATCAGCAACAGACTCCGTCAGTTGCTCGACCTCCTCTGGCGTAGCGCCGAAGTGCCGTGACCAGGTGGGCTTGGTCCACGTACGAGCGCTAGCTAGCAGCGATAGGTACTCCGCTACGTCCGCAGACCGCATCGCGTGCAGCGTTCCGCGCATCGCCCAAGTCTTGACAAGCGAGCGGTCGGAGTACGCACGCTTGACCCCTTCAGGTCGCGGGTTGCGTTGCCGTAAGGCGATAGCGGTTTCAGCAGCGGAAGCCACCTGCGCCTGCGTACCGCAGAGCCGTCCGACGATCTCAACAGGACCTGCGTCCGTCAACGGTTCCAGGTACTGCCTGTGCAGCCGCCATGCGAGCACCTGTTCGGCGGAAACCTCGATCAACGTCGTCCCCTCTCGTCGTTACGGTCGGATTCTAAGCCTCTTCGGAGCCTTGATTCGGTACACCGGGTAGCACTTCATGCAACCAGTCGCTGCGTGTCTGCTGAGCTTTCCACTGCCGCGGGTATCCCACCGACACGTCCTCGAAGCGGACGCCGGAGAGCTCGATGGTGCGAGGGATGTGCAGGTGTCCGTACACCACGACCTTCGCGTTGTACTCGATGTGCCACCGTGCGGTTTGGGCAGTGCCGTACCACAGACCGAACTCGGGGTGACGCAAGATCTGCATGGGTTCACAGTGTAGTGGCCAGTGATTGACGAGCGCTGTTGGGTACCCCGTTGAGGCAGGCCAACCGGTTTCGCGTGTATGCGAGCCGCGCACGACACCAGTCCTCACGGGTGGGGTAGGGATCTGGATGCAGGAAGTACTTGTCAGTGCAGACGACGCCAGCGGACGCCGCAACGGAGAGTGCCTTTTCCTTCGTGAAAGTGCCTGCAGGGCGAAAGGCGTAGTCGTATAGGACGAACAGCGGCGCGACGACCACTGGCACGGTTGCTGTCTGCCACGTCGGGTATGGGTCCTCGGACGTCACCACCCCCAGCGCTCGGCACACATCCACCAACTTCTGGTAACAGGCTTCGCCCCGCAACGCAACTGCACCTCATCGTTCGGTGTCGTCCACAACTCGTGGTTGCCCGGCATCCAGATCACCTTTGCGAATCGAGCAGACAGTAAAGCAAGGACTTTTCAACCTGGGAGAAGTCCTCAGCGACGTCGCCGGCGACGATCAGCCAATCGTCCTCCGTCGTCGGCTCCATGCTCTCCAGAAGTTGCTGGTTCTCCGGGTAAGCGACATGTAGGTCGCTTACGGCGAGAAGCTTCCGAGATGGGAACACTTGATATAGTCTACATCACTGTATCGAGTCTGCGCGAGCTTGACTGAAAGAGGCTCTTCGCGTTTGAGGGTGTGGTAGGTGGGGCTTATTGGCACTTTTAGGTGGTTGTTGTGAGGTGGTCCTTGGGGCGTCCGGCGTGGATGGGGCTGCGGATGGTGTAGTGCGTCAGGTTCCTGAATCCCAGGGCGATGCCGCGTAGGTGCTCGAGGCGTCCGGCCGCCGCTTCACTGAAGAATGAGAGGGTCTACAGGATGGTGTATCCCGCGAAGGACAGGGGGATCAAGGATATTGCCTCGTGGATCGAGCTGAGATACAATCACGTCCGCCTTCACTCAATCCTAGGATATCGCGTCCCCAACGAGGCGGAACGTGAATTCCTGGGCCTGACCAAGACGGCCTGAGACACAAAACAAGCAGTGTCCGAAAAACACCACCCAGCAGTCCAGTTGCGGTACCCCAGCGGAGCCTTCCCCAGCGTCTCGCCGTTCCTGGCCTTCTCACCCATGCCCTTGATGACCCCGTTGGCCAGGTTGCGGGAGTAGAACTCGTCGATGGAGCTCATGATGCCGTGCAGCAGGATACCGCCGGGGGACTGGTCGATATTCTCAGAGGTGGAGATCAGGCGGACACTGGCCTCGTCGAAGGCCCGGTTGATCTTCACATCGTCCGCCCTGTTGCGCGCCAGGCGGTCGAGCTTGTGGACGATGACGTAGTCAACGTCGCCGGCATCCTTGAGGTAGCGGAGCATCTTCTGCGGCTCGGGGCGGTTGGCGCTGCGGGCGGACTCACCGCGATCAACGAACTCCTTCACCACCAGCGCCCCATAACAGTCGCCTTCTTCTTAGAAATTGCGTCATCAGGTTAGGGCTTGCCGGTGGGGTGTTGGTTCCACCGGAAGCGGGCGTGGATGACTCGCTTCTGCCGGGGCCCGGCGTCCGCGCTCCGCTCCCGTGTCGCGCCTAGTGACGTGATCCTCAAGAGAGTCGTCCTCGTCGGGGCCGATAAATGCAGCTAAATACTGCCGGAGTCAATGCGTGCACGAGGTTCGTGCGCATGTCGCCCGCCTATACTCGTTGAGGTGACGATGCTTGCGCTGCACGAGTGGGGGGATCCCACGGCTCCGGTCCTGCTCCTGGTTCACGGCCTGACGGAGTCGGCTGCAGCCTGGCCCGACGCGGTGGCTCGCTGGTCTCCCCGGTATCACGTCCTCGCGGTGGACCAGCGGGGGCACGGGGCGTCCCCGCGCTGGGACGACGAGTTCCTGGGCCGGGCGCCGCAGACCATGCAGGAGGACCTTGAGCTGGTGCTCTCCTCTTTCCCGGAGCCGCCGGTCGTCGTAGCGCACAGCCTGGGAGGGCTCGTGTCGTTGCGGGCGAGCGTTGCCCGGCCCGACCTGGTTCGGGCCCTGGTCCTGGAGGACGTCGCGCGCCCCACTGGGCACTGGGCCCCGGACCCCTGGTTCGTGGAGCACCAGGAGCGCTTCCTGGACGCGTTCGCCGACGGCGGCGCGGCCGAGCGGGAGCGTATCCGGCGCGAGACCTCGTGGAGTGATGCCGAGATCGAGGGGTGGGCCGGGTGCAAGGGGCAGGTTGACCGCCGCTACATCCGCGAGGGGACCTATCTCGGTGAGGCCGACCTCATCAGCGCAGTCAACCGGCTGATGATGCCGACGCTGTACCTCGCGCCCCGCCACGGCGACATGGCCCCGGACCCCTCTGAGGTGATCAACCCGCTCGTGCGCTTGGTGCTGCTCGACGGCGTCGGCCACTGCGTGCGGCGGGACGCCCCGGAGGCCTACCATGGGCTGGTCGACCCCTTCATCGAGGAGGCCTTCGGCGAAAGATGCGGGTCATGGCACGACCGTCGTGAAGGGCAACCGGGAGTTCCGTGAGCACGTGGTCCGACTGGTGCCGGAGCAGCGTGAGGGGCGCGCCTCGGAATCGGTCACGTCCGCCTCATGCTTCCATGAATCCGAGCACCAGCATCGGTCCGACGCCGAAAGCGATATTGACGATCCAGTGGGTGATCACCATCGGCGCCAGACGTCTCTGCTTATGGACGATGATGCCGGCGGTGATGCCCCAGGCCGTGAACATGAAACCGTAGATGGCCATACCGCGGACGTCGCCTGCGAATATCATGTGCTGCAAGCCGAAGAGCACTCCCTGGATCAGGATGGCGGTCGTGATTCCGGAGCGCCCGACCAAGCCTTTCTGGAGCCAACCGCGGTAGATGATCTCCTCGATCGGAGCGTTCGCGAGGAAGATGACTGCACCGAAGACGCTCATCGCTGGCAACACGCCGGCGGGCAGCTGCGGGCTGGATTTGGAGAATACTTGTTCAAAATTCTGGAACATGTCTGCGCCGAATATGAGATACATCGACCCCATCAGGGTGATGATCATCGGGATATAGGTGACGAACAACCACAGGAGTCCCCAGGCGATGTCCTTGCCGAGACGACGCTTCTCGAAACCAAGATACGTCCATGTCGACACGCCGTACCGCCGGAACGTACGCCAGATAACGGCGCCGCAGACGATATTGACGAAGGGAAAATAGAGCGTGTCGAGCGGTGGAAAATCCTTACTGATGCCAGCGAGTCGGAGTATAAAATATGTTGTGGTCGCCAGTGCCGCCATGGCGACCAGACGAATGAGTACGAAGTGGAATGGCTTGTCGCGCTGCGCGTCGAGTGGATTTTTCGTGGTTGGGATCATTGAGGTTCTCTCACCGGGGTCGGGGCGGCGGCCTGGGGGCCAGGATGGCGAGGAGGGTGAGTAGGGGGTGCGGGTCGGGTCGGGGTGTCGGCGGTCGTGTGCGTGGGGTTCGGGTCATTTCATTGGTCGGCCGGT
>ERZ772946.451-NODE-451-length-15855-cov-62.1063_pt1 | contig 15855 bp, 16 predicted proteins | sample MGYA00511680_ERZ772946 | MGnify/ENA primary metagenome ERZ772946 (study PRJEB29015, sample SAMEA2737918) | human oral metagenome | biome: human oral; feature: human-associated habitat; material: dental | place: China | collected 2016 ... | reverse complement strand
AGCCCTAGCCGCCTCCTTCCACACCGAGCCCACAACCGCCACCATCAAGACCAGAGGCGGCACCAGCCGCCGCGCCTCCGGCCGAGTCATCGCCGACGTCCCCCACGCCGCCGCCACCGAGTTCGGCCACGCCACCCCGGCCGGCACCCCCGTCCCAGGAGCCCACACGCTCGGCCTCATCGCAGCCGCCAAGTCCGCCCGAGGCAGGAGACGCAGATGACCACCTTCACCGACCCCGTCACCGTCCTACGAGCCGCCACCACCCAGGCCACCGCAGCCCCCACCACCAGGATCCTGGACGCCGCCTTCACCACCGGCCCCATGCCCCTAGCCCACGTCCACCTCCTCAACACCGGCCCCACCGACGACGTCGACCGCACCGACACCATCGGAATCGACCTCTACGCCACCACCCCCACCAGCCCCCACCAGGACGGCGCCACCGCGCTCGCGGAGCGTCTGCTGTCCACCCTGGGTGAGTCGCCGGTGGTGAGTGGTGAGGGCTTCGTGGACTCCGTGGAGGTGACGAGCTGCCTGGGGGTGCGCCCTTACTTCGAGGCGGTCGAGGTCGTCTCGATGGTCCTGTCCGTCACTCACCGTCCGCTCACCTGAACCCGCTCCGAAAGGAACCCGCCTCATGGCAACCACCACCACCATCGCCGCGCTGAAGAAGAAGCACAACCGGCGCGGCAATGTCCGCAAGGGTCTGAACGCCGTCTCATTCCTGGCTCCCACCTCCGTCGACCTGCCCGAGGCCCTGACCGATGCCGGTGGTCAGCTCAAGGAGCTCCCCGCCGGCTGGTTGCCGGTCGGCCTGTTGTCCAAGGACGGCATGACGTTCTCCGCCGACGCCAGCGTTGAGGAGGTCGAGGCGCTCGGCTACGTCGAGTCCGTGCGCACCGACCTGGTCAAGGCACCCAAGACCGTCAAGCTCAGTGTGCTCGAGCCCTACCGCAAGCACCTGCAGCAGCTCGTCTACGGCGTCGACCTCTCCCAGGTCAAGGCCAACAAGGACACCGGCGAGATCGTCTTCGACGAGGCCCCGCTGCCACTGCTCGAGGAGTTCCGGCTGCTCACCATCATGTCCGATGGCCCTGCCGACGACGAGTGGCTTGTCGGCCGAGGCTTCCCCCGCGTCAAGCTCGGCACGATCCCCGAGGAGGCGTGGAAGTCGTCCGACCCGGTCCAGTTCGACCTGGAGTTCTCCGTGTTCTCTGATGAGGTCCTTGGCACGCCCTGCCGCCACTACCTGGGCGGCACTGGTGCGATCAAGCACCTGGACGCCATTGGCTTCGAGAAGGCCGCCTGAGCTCGGTCTCTCGCCTCATCGTCGAGCCGGCGGCCGCTGATCTCCCCGGCCGCCGGCTCGACCACCACCCCACAGGGGAGATCCCGCACGCAAGGAGGACTCCGTGCCCACACTGACCAAGACCATCACGACCGACGACGGCGCTGACATCACCCTCGAGCGCGTCACCGACGACCCCGCCGAGATCACCACCCTGCGCGCCTCGGGCTGGGAGCAGGTCTCCGGCGACACCGATGACGAGGCCGGATCGGGCCCCAAGCCCACTCCGTCCGCACCGCCCATGCCGGCAGCTCCGACCAAGGCCCTCACCACGCTGTCCTGACCACCAACCACACCAAGGGAGATCACCCATGACCACGAAGCCGACCCTGACCCTATCCGCCCTGGAGAAGATCGACGGCGCCGCCGACCCGGAACCCTTCACCCTCGGACTCAAGTCCAAGGTCGTCACCTTTCCTGACCCTTTCGCGCTGAGCATCGAGGAGAGCGAGAGGCTCATGGCCGACCTTGAGGGGACCACGTCGATCAAGGAGACCCTGAACCGGTGGCTCAGCCAGGAGGACGCCGAGCTCATCATCAAGAACCTCAGCGTCCGCAAGGTCCGTGTACTACTCGCGCAGGTCAAGAAGCACTACGCGTCATTCCTGGGCGACGAGGGGGAAGGCAACGCCTCCGCGACCGCCTGACCCGGTACCGGAGGCCCATCACCCAGGACCTCGCGGAACAGGGCTGGGACATGCCGGCCCTGTTCCGTGCGCGGCGCTGGACCTTCCTGCTCGACCTCATCGACGGACTGCCCAGCCACTCGCGCACCATCTCAGCCATCCTCAACGACACCGACCGGGCCGAGCTGATGGCCGAGGCCATCCTCACCCAGGAGAACGAGGACGACGCCGAGGAGGAGAGTACCTCCCTGATCGGCCAGACCCCCGAGGTCCGCATCCTCCAGGACATCGCCGACATCCTCATCTCCACGGCCGGCGGCAAGGAAACCTACCCCCGGCCCGTCCCCGTCGTGACCGCCGTTGTCGAGGAAATGCGCACTTCCCAGACCCTGGCGGCCGCGAACGACGTCATCGCCGTCCTGACCCCCTGGGCACTCGAGTAACCCGCCCCATGGGGCACCACACAGCTCACGAGAGGTGGTGGTGCCCCCATGGCAGGCTTCCAGGCAGGCACCGTCTTCGTCGACGTCGTCCCCTCCATGAAGGGCTTCCTCAAGGAGATCAACGCCGACGTCAAGGCCCAGATGCCCACAGCCGGCAATGAGGCGGCTCGTTCCTTCGCCGACGCCTTCAAGAAGACCACCTCCTCCACCGGCGCCGACATCGCCAACTCCTTCGCCGACCCACTCGGCAAGACCACCGTCCGCCTCAAGCAGGAGGCAACTGCCGCCGGCCAGGCACTCGCCTCCGCCCAGAAGGAGGTCGCCGCCTCCTCGGGCAACCTGGCACAGGCACGCAGCCGCGAGGAGGCCGCCGCCAAGTCCCTGGTCACTGCGGAGAACAGCCTCAACCAGGCCCGTTCCTCAGGCAACACCGCCCAGATCGCACGCGCCGAGGAAAGCTACGCCCAGGCCCTGGACCGCTCCAAGGCGGCCAACAAGGCCGCAGACCAGGCCGCAGCCGACCACTCCCGGGCCATGGGCAAGGCCGCCACCGCCGCCCGCGACACGGACCAGGCCGTCGGCGCCCTGGCCTCCAAGACGGGCAAGACCAAGCGCGAGGTCGCCGAGGCCAACCCCGCGCTGAAGACATACGCGACCAATCTCGGCCAGGTCGACACCGCCGCAGAGAAAGCCGGCGTGGCCACCGCTCAAACGGGCGCCAAGGTCTCCTCCGTCAGTTCCTTGGCCCGCTCAGCGATCGCTCCCGTGCTCGCCCTCGGCGCGGCCGTCGGCATCGGCGGTTTCGCCTCAGAGGCCATTGAGGCATCCGACGCCACCGACAAGTTCGTCTCCACGCTCCAGTTCTCCGGCCTAGACACCTCGACTATTGACCGACTCAAGGAGTCGGCCCAAAAGTACGCCGACGAGACCGTATACGACTTGGCCGATATTCAGCAGATCACCGCGCAGCTGGCGTCAAACGGCGTCGACGGATTCGACAAGCTCGCAGAGGCCGCAGGTAATTTAAATGCGGTAGCCGGCGGAAATGCGGACACTTTCAAGTCCGTCGGCATGGTCATGACCCAGACCGCCGGTCAAGGAAAGTTGACGACGGAAAATTTTAATCAACTTTCCGATGCCATTCCTGGCGCCTCTGGGAAAATCCAGAAGGCTCTGCTCGACATGGGCGCCTACACCGGGAACTTTCGGGATGCGATGCAGAAAGGGGAGATTTCGGCTGACGAGTTCAACGCCGCGATCCTCCAGCTCGGCTCTGATGAGACGGCGGTCGCTGCCGCTAGGTCCACCAAAACGATCGAGGGCGCCGCAGGCAACCTTCAGGCCACCGTCGTCGGCGCCATCAAGGACCTGATCGACTACGTCAAGCCGGCAGTCACGGACCTCATGGGGTGGATGGCCGACACTATCGGCGGCTCTGTCACCTGGATCAAGGAGCACAAGGATGAGATGCAGGCCCTAGCCACCGGTGTGGGCGTCGCTGTCGCCGCGTACGCGGGCTTTTCTATTCTCACCTCAGTCGTCACCTGGATCAAAGACACCACGCTTGCTACCGAGGGTCTGAACGCAGCCCTGAAGGCCAACCCCATCGGCTTCGTCATCACTGCGATCGCCCTGCTGGTGACGGGCCTGGTGCTCCTGTACAAGAAGAACGAGGATTTCCGCCTCAAGGTGCAGGAGCTCGGCAGGACTGTCGTCGAGATATGGCAACAGCACATTCAGCCAGCCATCTCGGCTGTCTGGGAATGGATCTCCGGAACTCTTATCCCCGGTATCCAGTCGGTCTGGAATCTTCTGACGAAGGGTGACTTTGACGGGAACTTATTCGGCCTGGAGGAGGACTCCGCGTTCGTCGACTTCCTCCTCAATGTCCGTGACGCCGCGATCGAGGTCTGGGGGTGGCTATCCGGAACTCTTATCCCCGGTATCCAGTCGGTCTGGAATCTTCTGACGAAGGGTGATTTCGACGGGAACTTATTCGGCCTGGAGGAGGACTCCGCGTTCGTCGACTTCCTCCTTACCCTGCGGGAGGGGGCTATCGCAACCGGGGAGGCGATCTCGAACGCCTGGACCAACGTCATCCAGCCGGCCCTGTCCGCTCTCTGGTCGTGGGTCACGGGCACGCTAGCACCAGCGCTGGCGGACTTCTGGACTGGCGTGGTCCAGCCGGTCTGGAGTGGGTTCGCCGCCGTGGTCTCCACAGCATGGACGAGCGTCATCTCGCCGGTGCTGAGCGGCCTGTGGTCGTTCATCTCGAACGTGCTGATCCCGGTGCTCCAGTTCCTCTGGGTGAACGTGGTCCAGCCGGTCTGGAGTGGGTTCGCCGCCGTGGTCTCCACGGCATGGAACTCGGTGATCTACCCAGCCTTGTCCGCCCTGTGGGGTTGGCTGACGACCTCTCTGGTGCCAGCGCTCCAGGGCCTGTGGAACACGGTGCAGCCCGTCTGGCAGTCGATCTCCTCGGTGATATCAGACGCATGGAACTCTGTGATCTACCCAGCTTTGGTGGCGTTCTGGGGGTGGATCAAGAACACGCTGGCGCCCGCGCTTCAGGAGTTCTGGACCACCGTGGTCCAGCCGGTGTGGACGTCCATCTCCACCTTCATCGCCTCGGCCTGGACCAACGTCATCCAGCCGGCCCTGTCGGCCCTGTGGTCGTTCATCACCGGGGTGCTCGTGCCGATCATCCAGTTCCTCTGGGTGAACGTGGTCCAGCCGACCTTTCAGCTCATTGGCGCTGCGATCCAGACCGCGTGGGAGTGGGTCATCAAGCCCGCGCTCATGGGCCTGTGGATGTTCATCTCGACCGTCTTGGCCCCGATCTTCATGTTCCTGTGGACCAACGTCGTCAAGCCGGTCTGGCAGGGCATCTCTACGACCATCTCCACGGTCGTGGATTTTCTGTCCGGTACCGTCTTCCCGAAGATCAAGACTGCGATCGACAACGCCAAGTCCGGATTCGAGACTTTCAAGTCCGGCGTGCAGACCGCGATGAATGCCATCAAGGGTGCCGCCGCGGTGCCGATCAATTTCGTGATCAACACCGTTTACACCGGGGGCATCAAGAAGATGTTCGACACGGTTGCGGAGAAGGTGGGCCTGTCCCTGCGCTTGCCGAGTGTCAGTGCGATCCCGGGGTACGCCTCGGGCGGCCAGTGGCGGACCATGATGCCCGGGTACACCCCTGGCAAGGACGTGTTTCACTTCTACTCGCCTGACGGCGGCGGCGCTATCCGCTTGTCGGGCGGCGAGGGGATCATCCGCCCGGACTCATTGCGGGCCCTGGGCGGCAAGGAATGGCTGGACCGGGTCAACGCCTCCAGGGGGCGGGGACTAGCTGACGTTGGTGACACCGGCACGAGGCGCGGCCAGGTCTCCTTCGCCAAGGGAGGCATCTGGGAGCGTGCGAAGGGATCGGTGTCGTCGGCTGCCAGTTGGGTGGCGAATGCGGCCTCTGCGGTCGCGGACATCGTTTCCGATCCGATCGGCGCGATCACCGACCTGGTGATCTCCCCGGCCAAGGCCCTTCTCAGTTCCACCGGCTCCAGCTTCTGGGCGCAGGCGGCGGCCGCGATACCGCCCCTGTGGTTCGAGTCGCTGAAGAACATCTTCAAGTCCAAGACCGAGGAGTCGGGCCTGTCCGGAGGCTCCGGCCTGGTCGGCGCCGCCCGCAGGGCGCTCGGTGTCCCCTACGTCTGGGGAGGCAGCTCGATCCCGCCAGGCCTGGACTGCAGCGGCTTAGTGTACTGGGCCGCGCAGCAGCTCGGCCTGGGGTGGCCCCGGTTGACGGCGGCCGGATACCAGTCCGGGTCGACGCCGATCTCATGGAATGCGGCCGTGCCCGGCGATCTCCTGTTCTGGGGCTCGCCGGCGCATCACGTCGCCATCTTCGCCGGTGGCGGCAAGATGGTTGAGGAGCCCCGGGAGGGGCTGTCCGGTCGTGAGGTCTCCATCTGGGGCTCACCCACGGTGGGTCGCTACGGGGGTGCCCGGAGGTACGACGCCGGTGGCTGGCTGCCTCCGGGTGTGAGCACCGCGGTCAACCAGACCCGTAGCCGGGAGGCGGTCCTGACCGCACGGCAGTGGTCGGATGTCTCCGCTCTCGCCGTTCAGGGGGCCTCGAACGAGGCTCTGCTGTCGGGCCTGGACGGGGCTGAGATCCGTCTCGTCGTCGACGATTCCACGGCTCTTGACGCCTATGTCGAGGTTGTCGCCGCCGGGGTGATCGATCGTCGTCGCAGCATGCTGGGAAGGGGGAGGCGCTGATGGCACGGACGAACCTTTTGAAGAATGGAGCGTTCAATAGCCTGGCCGGGTGGGCCGCCGGCCAGGCCACGCTCTCCGTGGACTCCGGGCAAGCGCGGGTGATCCCGTCATCGAGCAAGTGGACGCTGTCTTCCTCACAGCCGGAGGTGAAGCCGGGCCAGTGGGTGTCTTTCGCAGCGGATGTCACCACTGGCGGCTCCCCGGTAGACCTGTGCTTGTGGATCGTTGCCAACGCCTCGTTGGAGGCGAGGGCCTCGGCTCCGGCTAGGAGCGCGGGCCGCGTCGTCGTCACTGCGCAGGCCCCGGCCGGCGCCAGCGTGGTACGGCCCGGCCTGGCCGCACCAGCTAGCGGGATCGCAGCCTATCCGCCGATGTCCTCCACGGACGCGTGGAAGTTGGGTGCGGCTGTCTCCTCGGCGGCGGGCTCGTGGACGGTGCCCACCGGAGCGGACGTGTCAGATGGGAGGGCGACCGTCACTGGGACCCTCCACCGGGGCATCCCAGCTGCGTCCGTCGCCGGTCACACCCTGACCCTGTCGTGGAGCGCCGCATCGACCGTGGCCGGCACCCTCATCCAGAGGGGCGGCTTCCACGGCGTCACCAGTGACGGCGTCCTGAAGAAGGCCTACCTCGGGAGGGGGTTTCAGAGCCTGACGGGCTCGCTAGCCGCCGACAAGGCCACCGTCACCATCCCGTCGGTCCAGACCCTGGCCGCTGACGGCGTTGAGGTCCTCTATCCTGTCTTCTTCCTGGCCGCCGGGGTCAGGGCCACCCATGTCGAGGTAGTCGACGAGACAGCCCAGACCCTCTGGGTCGACAACGCGATCCTCCAGATCGGGGATACGCGGGAAGACGTGTCCAACACTGCGTTCTTCGACGGCGATACTCCTCCGGTCAGGATTGGCGACTCCGGGCGGGCTCTGGTCCACTCCTGGACCGGCGTCCCGGGAAGCTCCTCCTCGCGCGAGGAGGTCGGTCGGTGGCCGATCTTCACCCTGACCGCGATCATCCCCGACGGCGACGGCCCGGTCGTGCAGGTAGTCGTGCCGCCGTTACTCGCGCGCTCGGGGACCACGGCACGGGTTACCGGTCACACACCGGACGGATTCTCCTGGACGGTGCGCGGCAGTGGCCGCATGGGCGAGAACTCTCAACTGGTGCTCGGTGACGCGTTGGCCCCCGTCAACACGCCACTGACGTACCGCATCGTGCAGTCCTGGGATGGGCAGACGGTCGAGTCAACGCCAGTCACGCGCCCTTGGTCGGGGCGATCCCTGATGACCGACGCCATCGGAGCCAGCCGCCTAGACCTGATTTGGCAGGGGGACGATGCCCGGACCCCGGACCAGCGGATCACCGCTCATGAGATCCCGGGACGCTCGACCCCGGTGATGGTTTTCGCGCCGGTCATGGGTGCAGGCACGGTCTCGCTGACGGCCCGTACGAGCGGGGCGCACACGCAGACGATGACGGCACTGGCGGCCCGCCCGACCGTCGCGCTCCTGTTCCACAACCCCGCTCACTGCGTCCAGTGCCGCCGCGGTGCCTGCGACGTGCCACTGACGACAGTCATGGCTCTGACCTCGATATCCCAAGCCCGCACATCCCGCCAAGACCGGGCGGAGCGGGCCTGGACCATCAAGGGCACCATCTGCTCGATCCCGGAGCCGCAGCGCATCGTCGGGGTCTCCACCTGGGACGACTTCGACGCGGCGTCCCTGACCTGGGCACGGCTCGATGCCATGGGCCTGGACTGGGACGACTTCGACACCACGATCTGGCAGGAGGTCAGGTAACCGTGCTCCAACGCCCCGACATCCCCGCCGACGCCATGACCAGCGTGTTCTCCTGGGAGGCCCGCGTGGACTCATGGCTCGGCGGGGCCTGGCTAGGGCGAGTGCCCGTCAAGGCCGGCTCCGTCACCTGGACGACGAGTCAGCAGGTCCAAGGCACCCTGAGCCTGACAGTCCCCAGGGTCGGGGCCGCCGACCAGGACGAGAACTCCCGTGACTGGACCCCGCTCGCACCAGACTCGCCGCTGGCGACCATGGGACAGGTACTCCACGTGCAGGTCACCGTCTCCTCCCTCGTCTCCACCGACCGGTGGGACGTCCCTCTTGGGCGTTTCCTCATCACCCAGTGGGAGGTCGGTGCCACAGATATCCGCGTCACGGGCAAGTCCCTGCTCCACCGACTGGAGGAGGATCGCCTCACCTCCCCGACCGTCCCCTACTCGCGCGGCACGCTCGCCTCCGAGCTGCGCCGCCTGACCGGCGGCCACATGGGCGTCGTCATCAGCGACGACCTCATCAACCGCCCCTGCCCCTCCATGTCCTGGGGAGAGTCACGAATCGACGCGATCTACGAGATCGCCGACGCATGGCCAGCACGACTGCGCGAAGGCCCCGACGGCGTCCTCTACGCCCTCCCACCCGTCCCAGTCATCACCGAGCGCCCCAAGACGACCCTGACCGACGGCGAGAACGGCACCGTCATCGGTATCACCCGCCATGGCTCCCGGAACGGGGTCTACAACCGCATCGTTGCCCGAGGCCAGGACCAGAACGACGCCGGGCAGCCCCGCTTCCAGGCCACCGTCGACCAAGCCGACGGCCCCCTACGCACCTCCGGCCCCTACGGCATCTCCACCAAGTTCTTCAGCTCTCCCCTCATCACCTCCACCACCGCAGCCTTCCACGCTGCCTCCGCGATGCTCGCCACCTCGGTCAGGCAGAAGACCACAGTCCCCGTCACCCACGTCCCCAATCCGAACCTCACCCTGGACACCCCCGTCGAGCTCACCGCCTCCAATGTTGACGGCGCGGCCACCATCAACCAGTGGGGAATCATTTCCTCCACCGAGATCCCCCTCATCTACAGCGGCACATCCCGCTCCGACGTCGAGGTGGCGACCACGACATGAACCTGCCCATCCTCGACCTCCTTAGCACCGCTCCAGCCGACGAGAGCCCCCGCACCGGCTCCGACCGCACCATGGTCGCCGTCGCCCGCGTCCTCGACGTCGCCGACGGCGGCACCACCGTCACCGTCTCTCTCCTCGGCTCTGCAGGCATCAGCCTGCCAGCCACCGCCTCCACCTGGACCGGCGTCGCCACCGCACACGTCCTCCTCGACCCCGACACTGGACGACCCATCCACGTCCTCGGCCCAGCCCCAGCCCCCAAAACCGCCCCACCCACATTCAAACCCCCCACACCCACCACACACACCATCACCTGCACCGCCCACCCCGCCTGGACCGGCACCCACACCCCCACCGGCTGGGGCCGATTCAACGCCGCCGTCGTCGGCCACCCCCGCGACCTCAGCCAAGGAAACGCAGGAACTGGCATCCTGACCGGTCTGGCCACCTACGGCCAGCAGATCCCCGCCATCGGCGCCACAAAAATCACCCGAGCCACCCTCACCGCCACAGGAAACGCCGCCAACCCCGGCAACTGGAGCGCAGTCCTCCAGTGCGCCACCTACACCGACGCCGGTCCCCAACCCACCGGCCCCCAGACAGCGGCGATCATCACCAACAACCAGACCACCACAATCGACGTCACCGCGCTCGCGGCTGGCCTTCTTGATGGTCAGGGGATTGCCCTGGTGGGCACGGTCTACGGCGGTCTCCGTGGCCTGGGGGACTCGATGGTGCTGTCCCTGGAGTGCGAGGTGCAGCTATGAGCGGAGGGTGGTCGGTGTGCGGCCTGTGTGGTGCCGTGATCGCGGATATACCCGGCCATGTTTATTGGCATGAGACGGGTGCGCTTGAGTTCATCTCCGAAATAGTTGATGAGCTCAGACGGACACCGCAATCCGGTCCTGGCCCAGGTGAGGCCGAGTCAACCGCCCTTAAGGCCGCTTCCGCGGCAGGAGAGGAGTAATCACATGCCTTCCATTGATGTTAGAGGACATCAGGTGCCAAATGGGAGCGAGCCTGCGTCCAGGCAATCTATTCTGGAGTTCTCGCGCTCGGTCCCGTCAGTCAAAGCGTGCGCGTCAGAGGCTGCCGCAATCCAACATGTCGCCGCTCTCAAGGCCGCGGGGGTCAAGATCTCTGAGGTCTACCCAGTGTTCGTGTGGCGCACGGATATCCATGCACTCCTGGTGTGGGATGGCCTCCATTGGTCAGGGACGAGCCGGCTCCGCATGGAGGCCCAGCAGTCCGGGGACCTGGGGCTCACATACACGCCACAAGGCCCTCATGACCTCAGCATGCTCAAGACCGGTCGTATCGCCGGGTTCACCGACAGCCTGGAGTACGGCTCGGGTTGGCTGCCGTTCCAGACATTTGCCGAGCCGTTCCCAAATTCGTGCGTGGCGGTTGTCTTCCAGCCGATTTGGAACAACTCTGTGAAGTGGCAGTTCACGTCAATGACTCCGCCAGCGGTCTACGACCTCGATCGGACGGGATTCCGGGTCATGTTCCCTAATGAGAATGACAAGTCTCGCGCGCATGCACTTATGTACATCGCTGTCGGATTCTGACCATCCACCTTTCATGCTTCCCCCCCCCATTGGTGGGGATTTTTTATACCTGAATATGGAAAGGAAACAACAGGCATGTCTGTTGCAACTGTTGCGGCTGGACAAGCTCGCTACTGGGCCGAGGCCGGTCCGGAGAAGGCGCAGGGCGGCCCGTTCAGCGTGGGCTATTCGCAGCCTGCCAGGCGCATTGTCTACGAGCACAGCGACGAGAAGGGGTGGCTGACTGCCAATGCGGCCGCCGACTGCTCCAGTCTCGTGTGCGGTGCCCTTAACTACGGGTTGCACGCCGTCTGCGGTGTCCCTTGGGGGCATCCCGCGCTGCTCGAAATCGATGCGTTTTGGACCGGGAATCTACGCGCCGGGATGGAAGCGCGGGGTCTTGAGGAGGTCCCCTGGGCTGACTCGGACCTGTACCCCGCTGGCGGTTTCCAGACTGGTGACGTGGTCCTGTCCTCCAAGCCCGAGGGTGGCGTCGGCCATGTCGTCATCATTACCGACGCCGCTGGCGGCATCTTGTCTGAGGCGTGGGAGGACTCTCAGGGCTCCGACGGGTGGGACGACCCGGATGAGCCCGTGGGCGACCAGACCGGGGGCGAGACCCGAAGCGTCGACTACGCTTCCCACCCGTATACGCAGCGGGGTGTCTGGACATCCTGTCATAGGTTCAATCCGGCTAAGTTCGCCCAGCAGTGGTCTGAGTTCGCCTCCACCACCCCGGTACCGGCGCCCCAACCCGCGCCCGCCGCGCCGTCCTCGAGCGCACTTACTCACGGCGTCGACGTCTCGAGCCACCAGGCCGGTATCAGCTTCTCTGCGACCCCCGCCGACTTCGTCATTGTCAAGGTCAGTGAGGATGATTTCTATGTCAATCCATCGCTGAACGATCAGGCGGCCAGCGCCGTGGACAATGGGCGGCGGCTCGGGCTTTACCACTTCGCCCGCCCCGGCGATGCTGCCATCCAAGCGGATTACTTCCTGGACAACGCCGGCGGCTGGGCCAGCGAGGCCACCCTCTGGCTCGACTTCGAGGACAACGCACTACCCCAGGGGCCCGGTTGGGCGCTCACCTGGCTCGAGCGGGTCAAGGTCCGCACCGGCAAGACCCCCGGCATCTACCTGAACGGGAATGGCTTGAACAGCAGCGACTGGTCCTCCGTCGCTGCTCAGTACCCCCTCTGGTATGCGGACGGCCGCTACTACAGCGACCGACACGACGGGTACGCGCCCCCGGATAACCCGGCGCTTCCCTACTGGGGCACCTGCCTGTGCCACCAGTACACCGATATGGGCTACCTGCCCGGCTGGGGCGGGAACCTCGACCTCAACCGCTGGAACGGCACGGCCGCCCAGTGGGACGCCATGGCCGGTACCCCGGCCGCAACCCCTACAGATGAGGAAGACAACATGAAGATTCTTGGTTTGGATTTCGGAGACGGCACCTACGGATATGCCCGTCTCACCCCCGGTCTGGGTGCTCATTCCATGACGCAGTCCACGGCCGATGCGTTCTACCGCGCCGGTTACCGGACAGTATGGGTCTCCGGCGAAGACTTCAACACTTTGGTGAAGGACTCGTGGGCTCAGTACAACGTATTGTTCGGCGGCCTGGCGGGCAAAAAGGATGTTGAGGAGGCCACTGCGGCTGTTTTGGAAGCGGTCAAGGCGGCCGCTACGACCGAGAAGCCCGAGCCGCAGGGAGGCGTCCTGTGAGCACGCTAGTCTCAGACCCTTTCGTCACTACCGTTGTCCTGGGGATCCTGTGGCCTCTGGTGCAGGCGGCGCTGGACCGTCCCTGGTGGAGCCGGGGACGCCGCGTCGCCCTCGTGGTCGCTGCCGCCGTCGTCCTCACGGCTGGCGCGTGGGCCATCAGCGCCTACCCCCTGGCCGTCGAGACGCTGTCCGCCCAGGCTGTTCAGTTCCTCGGCTTCGCTTGGCTTGCTTTCCAGGCCTTGTCCCGCATCAAGATCGGTGGCGTTTCCATCCTGAGCTGGGCCGGGATCCTTACTCCCGGCGGTGAGACCCGGGAGGACTACACCCCCAGCCACGGGGACGACACCCGGAGCGGGACGGGACTCTGATGAGCACCGTCATGCCGTCGCACCCCCTCGTGGAGGTCTTCTCCTCGCAGGAGGTCGCGGCGGCAGCGGGGGTCTTCCTCTTGGCTGTCATCGGTCTGGCCACAATGGGCGTGCGCTGGGCGCGCGCCTGGGTCGAGTCCCAGATCGGGGCTCTGCACTCGCAGGTCGCTGAGGTCGGGGACCGAGCCAAAGGAGCCAGAGAGGCGGCAGAGCAGGCGGTGGACGCCACCACCAACAGTCACGGCACCCACATCCGTGACGACCTCGACGAAGTCCGAGCTGCAGTGGATACGATCCTCAAGCGAATGGATGCCGCCGAGCTCGCCCGCATTCAGGAGCGTGACACCCGTGAGAGACGGGACCGCCGCGCCGAGGACCAGATCGACGGGATGCGCGACGACATCCGCGCCCTGACAGCCTCGGCCGAGCATGCCCACACCCGTCTCGACGAGCGGATCGCAGCGTTGGAGACGGCCAGATGATCGCCGACGCCATAGCCCGCGCACTCGCCCAATGGACGCCAGAGGATCCGGCCTCCTGCGACCCTGCGTGGGCCGAGACTATGCGCCAAGACCTCGAGCGGGCCCAGGAGCTGCTCACCGAGGCCATTGCCAGCCTCAGCCAGTCGACCTCGATGGGCGGCTGACGCAGCAACACATTGGCGCCCCACCACCCAGCGAGGGTGGTGGGGCGCCATTCTGCGTTCCCAAGCGCTGTACCCATCCTGTACCCGCATCGGGCAATCACAGGCTTTTTTCGTTGGAAACTCAGTTGTTCGTGGAGATGGGGGGAATCGAACCCCCGTCCGACGGACGCACAACAGGACTTCTCCGGGTGCAGCTCGCTAGCGATTTTCTCGGCCCCGGCATCTCACGCGAGCAAGGACGCCGACGGGCTCAGTCGATGAGAAGTCCCAAGAGCCCTACCGACACGGGCTCTCAGCAGTGGCTTCCTAGATGACGTCAGGAACCGGGGCGGAAGCGCTCCCCGGGCTGACGGACTTCGAGGCTCGCTCAGGCGGCGAGGGCGAAGTCGGTGCGAGTGTTATCGGCACCTATTGGTTCGCGCAGAGCGTTGACGAGATGACTGCGCATCCTCGACCCGCTTCTCCTGAACCTACGACCGTCGTCGAAACCGATCATCCCCTGTGGAGTTGTCACCGGTCTGCCGAAGCCTGACCGGAACGTGCTCTCAGCGAGGCCAGATGATCCTAGCAGACAGAAAGCGATCACCGTCGGAGGACTACACCACACAATATCTCGGCAACCTGGTCACCTGCGGCGGTGGTGGGTCAGCGACTCGAACGAATATCATGACAGAACAGGCCGGTTGCCTCGTGGTGGCCTCGGTCCTCCTCTGCACAGCGTCAAGGAGAGTGTCATGGACACACGCCTGTTTCCTGCCCTGGGCCGGGAGATCTCAGTCATCGGCACTGGTACGTGGCAACTGGGCATTGATCTGAGCGAAGTCGATCCTTCTCATGCCTTCAGCAATCTCGATGCAGCGTGCGCCTCGGGGGTCACCTTCATCGATACGGCCGACGCCTATGACCACGGCGCCTCAGAGAGGTTCCTCGGCGAGTTCTTCTCCGCTCGTCCTCGCACCGGACTCACGGTGGCCACGAAGATGGGGAGGAGCAGTGGAGAGAAGACGTATCCCACCGACGCCTTCAGTCGAGACCGTGTTCTTCACTGGAACGACCGCTCCCGGAAAAATCTCGGCACCGAGACCATCGACATTGTCCATCTGCATGCTCCTCCCATCGAGCTACTTCAACGCCAGCACCTGTGGGAGCTCCTCGACGAGCTGGTCGAGACCGAGCGGATACGCTGCTACGGAGTGAGCGTCCTCACCTGCGCCGAGGCTCTCGAGGCGATCCGGCACCCGGGTTGCGCGAGCGTGGAGATCATCGTGAACGTCTTCCGGCACAAGCCCCTGGAGGAAGTTCTCCCCGCTGCGCGCGAGTCCGGGACCGCAGTGATCGCGAGGGTTCCGCTACCTGACGGGCTGCTGTCCCATAACCGTCGTCGTGGTAGTACACCCGCACCGCCCGGATCAGTGGCGGCCCTCGACGCCGGCTGGATCTACTCCGTGGTCCCCGACGAGGTGGGAATGCAAGCCGCCCACGAGTTCTCCGGCCTGTGCCGCCGGCTCGGCCCCGAGCATGTTCCACCGGTCCAGGTCGCCCTGCGGTGGCTCCTGGATCAGGAGGGCATCACCTGCATCCTGCCTGACGCTCATAGTCTCAATCAGGTACGCTCCAACGCCCGTGCAGCCGAGCTGCCACCGCTGAGTCAGGAGATGCACACTGCGGTGAGAGAGCTCTACGATCGTCTCATCAGGCCCTACGTACACCAGCACTGGTAGGACCGGACGACACGAGTGAGGGCCGCGTAGGCTATACAAGCCGTGCGGATGATCACGGCGGCCTCAGCCCCGACGACGGTTGGCGGCTGCCATGGCCCGGGCCGCTTCCCGCTTGTCCTGAGCCTCGCGCAGCGCCTGACGCTTGTCCCAGTCCTGCTTCCCCCGGGCCAGGGCGATCTCCAGCTTGGCGCGCCCGCCGATGAAGTACAGCTCCA
>ERZ772946.448-NODE-448-length-15982-cov-7.34231_pt1 | contig 15982 bp, 11 predicted proteins | sample MGYA00511680_ERZ772946 | MGnify/ENA primary metagenome ERZ772946 (study PRJEB29015, sample SAMEA2737918) | human oral metagenome | biome: human oral; feature: human-associated habitat; material: dental | place: China | collected 2016 ... | reverse complement strand
TGGCCCGTGAGGATGGAGCCGGAGGCCGGCGGCTGGTGGCGTATGTGACGGCCCGTACGGATGGCGTGTCAGCCGGAAAGGCAGGCCGGGATGCGGCAGGGCATGACGCAGCCGGAGACACGACTCTGAATACAGCCGGGGATGCCGTGCAGACGCAGGTCGCGAAGGCGCAGGATGTGCAGGCGCTGGATGTGGAGGTACTGCGGGAGCGATTGAAAGCGGTGCTGCCAGGCTACATGGTGCCGTCGGCATTCGTGGTGCTGCAGGAGATGCCGCTGACGCCGAACGGGAAGGTGGACAGGAAGGTGCTGCCGGCGCCGGATCCGTCTGCGCTGCAGACCCGCGCCTATGAGGAGCCACAGACTCCCACGGAAGAGATACTGGCCTCGATATGGCAGGATCTGCTCGGGGTAGACCGGGTTGGCCGCCATGACAGCTTCTTTGATCTGGGCGGACATTCGCTGCTGATTGTGAAACTCGTTGCGCGCATCGGGCAGACGATGGGGGTGACGGTATCGGTGCGCCAGCTGTTTCAGACGGCACGCCTGTCGGAGCTGGCCGCACTGATCGCCGAGACACGCCACAAGGGGGAGTCCGTCCTTGGCAATGAGCAGACGGACGTGGATCTCGGCAGGGAGCCCGTTCTCGATGAGGCCATCGTGCAGTCACTGGCGTCTCTGGACGTGCGGACGACGCCGGTCAACGAGGCAAGGCATGTGTTGCTGACGGGCGCCACCGGCTTTTTGGGGGCCTATCTTCTCGAGGCCCTTCTGCACGGCACAGATGCCATGATTCATTGCCTGGTCCGGGCAGCCGATGTTTCGCAGGGCGAAGAACGCCTGAAGCGCAACATGATGAAATATGGCCTCTGGAAGGATGAGTATCAGGAGAGGATTCGTCCCGTTTTGGGAGACCTTGGGAAAGAAAGGTTCGGGCTGCATGAAAGTGCGTTCGATGAGCTTGCCGACATGGTGGACGTGGTGTTTCATAACGGCGCATTCGTCAATTTCATCTACCCGTACGAGGCACTGAAAGCGGCCAATGTTCAGGGCACCCATGAAGCCATACGGCTGGCTGCACTGAAGAGAATGAAGCCGTTTCACTTCGTCTCCACCGTGTCGGTCTTTCCGCAGGGGCCGCAGAACGGCGGGAAGATACTGGAGAGCATGGAGCCCGAACAATGGGAGGGGCTGGCCGGAGGCTATCCGCAAAGCAAGTGGGTGGCGGAAAAACTGGCGTACATGGCGGGAAGGCACGGACTTCCTGTCAGGATATACAGACCGGGCTCCATCGGCGGTACGCTGGAAAACGGAATATGCAATACGGGGGACATGATCTTTCGCCTGATCAAGGCATGTATCGACAGCGGAGAGGCTCCTGCCTCAGACCAGGTTTTCAACCTTGCGCCCGTCGATTATGTGAGCAGGGCCATGGTTCACCTTGCGAACCGTCAGGATCCGGGGACGCTCGCATTCAATGTCATCAACCCGGAAAGTGTGACGTGCCGCCGTTTCTTCGAGATGCTGAAGGATATGGGGTATCCGGTTCGTCTGGTTCCGGAAGAGCAATGGTACGAACGGATGATGGAAGAGATCCGGGGCTCCGAGGAGCATACGCTCCACCCCTTCATGTCCATACTTGCATCCGATGATGGGGCGCAGCATGATGGAGCGCATGTGTCTGCCGCCCCGGTGTTCGATTGTGCGAAGACCTGCGAGGGACTGAAAGGCTCTGGAATTCACTGTCCAGAGGTTTCGGCCACGATGCTGGAGGCTTACATGGGATTTTTCCAGCGTAGCGGCTTCATCTCACTGAAGGAAGGGGCGTGAGGTCATGCACAGGATCTGGTTTCAGTCAGTAAAACATCCGGGAACACCGGCGTCGGACACGCACGTGTTTGGTTTTCCCTATGCCGGAGGTTCTGCCACCTCATTGCTTGCGCTCAGGGACATGCTCGACCCCTCCGTTGGCCTTCACCTGGCCACGCTCCCTGGCCGCGGCCGGCGGTTTCCTGAGCCTGCAACCGCGGATATCCATGCCCTGGTCAACGGACTCTGTGATGCCATCGAGCGCATTGCACCACGGCGCTTCGTTCTGTTTGGGCACAGTATGGGAGGAATTCTGGCCTTCGAGGTGGCCCGTACATTGCGCCGACGGGGCGGACGGTTCATGCCGCTGGCCCTGGTCCCTTCGGGGGTGAGCGCTCCCCATCTGTTTGCAAGGGAAGAGAAGGAGCATCGCTACAAACTTCCCCGCGACGAATTCGTTGCATACCTTCGGGAACTGGACGGTACCCCTCCCGAGCTTCTGGCACACGATGAGGCGCTGGATATCATGCTGCCGACGCTTCGGCGCGATTTCGAGCTGTGTGACACCTACCGCTTCGTCATGGAGCCGCCCCTGAATATCCCCATCGTCGTGCTATCCGGCGTGGATGATGGCCATGTGCAGGGGAAAGCAGTATCGGACTGGTCCCTGCATACGTCGGCGGGGTGCAGCGTTCACTGGTTTACCGGTGGTCACTTCTTTCTGAATGATCACTGGAAGGAAATCGGTTCCCTGCTGGGGCAGCTGCTTTCAGGAAAGGCGTGACGGGCCGGCGTGCAAAGGGAGGTTTCCTTTCGGCCGGGCGCCTGCGTTCAGCCGGCGTCGTGGGAGCTGGCTGGCCGGATCGCCGTGATTTCGTGCCGCGGGCATGACAACGAAGGATGACAGCGAGGGATGATGACAGCGAGGGATGATGACAGCGAGGGATGACAACGGGGATTACAATGGGGATTACAATGGGGGATAAAAGGGACAGGACGCCTGCGTTTGGGTGATGGCGGGCGTCCTGTTTGCAGCCCCCTTCCGGGTGATGGTTCGGAAGGGGGCGGTTGCGCCAGCCGCTGGTGGACAGCAATCCAGAATTGCACACTTCCGGATGATGGTTCGGAAAGGCGTGCCGTTGCGCTGTACAGGCGGGGGCCGACGCTGGCTCAGAACTGGTAGTTCGCCGTCAGCAGGAATGCACGGGGAGCCCCCGGCATCGAGGTCGAACGCCAGTATTTGCGGTCGGTCAGGTTGTTGACGGCCAGCGTGAGGGTCCACGGGGCCTTGCGCCAGCCTGCCAGGGCATCCCAGCGGGTGTAGCCGGGCAGTTCCTGGGTGTTGGTGGCGTCGAGCCAGCGCGGGCCGGCATGGGTGACCCCCACCTCGGCATACCATTCACCTGCCGGCGCGTAACGCACGAACAGGTTGCCGTTGCGGCGGGACACGTTGGGCAGGTATTTGCCTTCCCGTGCGGGTTGCGACCGGTTGCTGACGACCTTGGCGTAGGTCAGGCCAACGCCACCGCGCACGTACCAGTCTTCCAGAACGCGACCGGTGATGCTGAACTCCACCCCGCGCGAGCGCTCCTTGCCAGCCACGGCCCAGGTGTAGGGGTCGTTGATGGCATCCGGCTGGTAGCGGATGTTGTAGTGCTCCAGCTGGTAGACCGCCAGTTGCGTCGAGAAGGCGTTGTCCATCCAGTCGCTCTTGGCACCGACTTCGATCTGGCGCGAGAACTGCGGCTCTTCATCGAAGACAGCCGACGCTGCGGTGTCGATGCTCAGCATGCCCTGACCACCATAGGGAGCAAAGCTCTTGCTCCAGGAGGTGTAGAGGCTGTGCTCCTTCACGGGCTGGTAGACCACACCGACCCGTTCACTCAGCGAGTCGTTCCTGTAGGTGCGGGATTCGTTGCGAACGTAGTTGGTACTGCGGAAGCGGTAGTTGTCATGACGCAACCCCAGCAGAACCTTCCATTGCTCGGTGAAGCTCAGCAGGTCCTGCACATACAGACCCTGCGATTTGCCTTCGTGCTTGTTCCGGGTGGTCGCAGCGGGGCGTGCTCCCCGGTCGGCTGGCCAGGTCGGGTTGAACGGATCGATCTGGATGTAGTTGCGCTGGAAGAAGAGGGTTGGGCTGCGTTCCTCGTCGCTGTACTCGAAGCCCACCAGCAGGTCGTGCTTCACCGGGCCGGTTTCCACCATGCCGGTCACGTCCACCGTGTTGGTGGCCGTACGGTTGCGGGTGGTCTGCCAGGCGTAGTTCTGGTTGACCTTGCCGGCCCAGGTGCAGCTGCGGCCGGTGCTGGTCTGGCCATTGTCGTTGCAATAGGTGCCGCCGTATACGTGGTCGAAGTCCTGGTCAGCCGTGCGCTGGCTGGCCACCCAGCGGATTTTCCAGTTCTTGTCGAAGTCGTAGCTCAGGTCGGAGCGCAGCACTTTCAGCTGGTCTTCGGTGAAGTCTCCCGGGCGGGCAAAGCCGGTCCGGATCGAGACGCCGGCCGGCAGCTCGTCATAGGCAGGGCCACGATCGGGCACGCGCCAGACCTTGTCCCAGGTGTACTGCGCAGCCCAGCGCAGGCCGGTACGGGTGTCCACCAGAATGCTGGGCGAGAACATGGTGTTCCGGTTGCGGATGCCATGGCGGAAGCTGTGGGCCTGCTCGCGGTCGGCCGTGAGCCGCAGGGCCACGTGGTGGTTCAGCACGCGGTTCAGGTCCACGGTGCCGCCGACGTTCTGCCACGAGCCACCGCGCAGCGATACGCTGCTGCCGGCATCGAAGCGGGCCTGCTTGCTGATCATGTTGATGATGCCGCCGCCCGAACCCCGGCCGTACAGCACGGCAGCAGGGCCTTTCAGGATCTCGATGCGTTCGACGTTGGCGGTACTGCGGCGCACCTGGCCGCTCTCGCGCACGCCATCCCGGTAGATATCGTTGTTGTCGGCAGCAAAGCCACGGATGGTCAGACCCTCACCGCGCATGTCATAGGCGGTGCTGACGCCCGGCACGCCGTCCAGCATGATGGACAGGTCATTGATGCCGTAGCTCTTGGACTTGCTCACTTCCACCGTGTCGATGGCCTGCGGGATGTCCTTCGGGGCCAGATAGGTTTTGGTGGCGGTGGTCACGCCTTCGGGGCGCACGTCATCCGGGTCGAAATCGGCCGTGACGTGGATGGTGGACAGCGCCGCAGCGCCATCGGTCTGGATACCGGTGTCTTCTTCCTGCGCGTGCACGGGCATGGCCAGCACGGACAGCAGACCCGTGGCCAGCAGGGCCTGGGGCAGGCGCTTCAGGCGGGGAGCAGCGGCACGGTCAGCCGCCGTATGCAGGGACGTGGAGGGGGAGGAGGGGGCTGCGGGCAGCGCGGCCTGGATAAGGGTCTTCATCTGGGCGAAGTTATGTAGCGTACGAAACACACAAACCGCGCGGATGGTATCAGCAATAAGAATGCAGGTTAATACACTTCCTGATTGTCTCTTCTTTCGTAACGTTATGTTCCGAAATGGTATGGCCCGGCCTTTTTTCTGGCCGAGGATGCCATTGTTCCTGTTCATGGGGGGCCAGCCGCTGACACCGTATGCTCTGCCTGTGGTTTCAGGCGGCCGGTTCCACCTTCTCCGCCGGTGGCCGCATGACCTGCCGGATGTTCAGGCCCATGGCCAGCAGCAGGCCGAAGTAGAGCAGGGCGCCGCCGGTCACCATGCCCAGCACGATGCCGATGCGCAGCCAGGGCTGTGCCTGCATGGCCGCCCAGTCGAAGTATTCGCTCAGCCAGCCCAGCAGCGCGCCCATGGCGGTGAGTGCGACGGCGACCTTCAGCATGAAGGGGCGCCAGCCGCCGCGCGGGATGTAGCTGCCGCGTTTTTTCAGGCCATGCAGGAGCCAGCTGGCATTCATCCACGCGCCCAGCGAGATGGACAGTGCCAGACCCGCATGGGCCATCCAGGGCACGAGCACGAGGTTCATCAGCTGGGTGCAGATGAGCACGGTCACGGCAATCTTCACCGGGGTGCGCACGTCCTGTTTGGCAAAGAAGCCCGGGGCCAGGATGCGTACGGCCGTCAGCGCAAACAGCCCGGCTCCGTAGGCACGCACAGTGTGCGAGGTCATCAGCAGGTCATGCTCGCTGAAGGCGCCATAGTGAAAGAGCAGCGCCGTCAGCGGCTTGGCCATCAGCGCCAGGCCCACCATGGCCGGCGTGGCCAGCAGCAGTGCCAGCCGCAGCCCCCAGTCCAGCAGGTCGCTGTAGCGCTGCGTGTTGCCCGACGCATTGGCCTGCGAGAGGCTGGGCAGCAGCAGCGTGCCCATGGCGATGCCCAGCAGCGAGGTGGGGAACTCCATCAGCCGGTCGCCGTAGCTGACCCACGACACGCTGCCCGGCGCCAGCCACGAGGCAATCTGCGTGTTGATGATGAGGCTGAACTGCGCCACCGACACGGCCAGCAGTGTGGGGGCCATGTTCTTCATCACCCGCTGCACGGCCGGATCCTTCAGCGCGTGCCAGAAAGACAGCCGGATGTGGGGCAGCATGCCGATGCGAACCAGCGACGGCACCTGCCACAGCAGCTGCAGCACGCCGCCGATCATCACGCCGGCCGCCAGGGCCAGCACCGGCGGATCGAAGTACGGGCTGAGAAAGAGCGCCGCCAGGATGATGGAGATGTTCAGCAGCACGGGGGCGAATGCCGGCACCGCAAAGCGCTTCCACAGGTTCAGCACCGCAGCGGCCAGCGCCACCAGCGAGATCAGCAGGATGTACGGGAACATCCAGCGCGTCATCAGCACGGCGATGGAGAAGGTCTGCGGATCCTGCCGCAGGCCGCTGGCCACCATCCACACCAGCCACGGGGCGGCCAGAACGCCCACGGCCACCACGGCCGTCAGCACCCAGAACAGCATCGTCGCCACCGCATCCAGCACCCGGCGCGTTTCCTCGGGCGAATGCTGCTGGCTCTGCGCCAGCACCGGCACGAAGGCCTGTGTGAAAGCCCCTTCGGCAAACAGCCGCCGCAGCATGTTGGGCAGCCGGAAGGCCACGAAGAAGGCGTCCGTCAGCGCCCCTGCGCCGTAGACCGAGGCCACCAGCGTCTCCCGGACCAGACCAAGGATGCGGGAAACGAGGGTCAGGCCACTGATGGTGGCGGCAGCGCGGAGGAGGTTCACGATGGAAAGCGGGGTGAAGGTAACGGGAAGGGATGCCCGGGGCGCTCATGGAGGCCCGGACGCATCATGTCCTGTCGCAGACTTGAAGGCACCGAAGATCGGACGCTATAATGATAAGCTTAGTTTTCGGGCAGTGTTGCCCGATCGTGAACATACGCAACCGGGCGGCCCGCAGTCGTTCCCGTTGTCTACCAGAGCCCTTGGGCTCCTAGAGGAAACCGCTCCATGGCAAACATCGCGTCGGCGCGCAAACGTGCTCGCCAGGCAGTCCAACTGAACGCCCACAACAGCAGCCTGCGTTCGCGCCTGCGCACCGCCATCAAGAAGGTGCGCAAGGCCGTTGCCGCTGGCGACAAGGAAGCCGCCGCGGCCCAGTTCCGGGCTTCGATGAGCGTCATCGACTCCATCGCCGACAAGAAGATCATCCACAAGAACGCCGCTGCCCGCCACAAGAGCCGGCTGTCGGCCGCCATCAAGGCCATGGCCTGATGGTGCCTTGTCGGCCGGCCTCGCCCGGCCGATGATCAGTACCCGGTTGAGTGCAGGGGGTCTGTTCCCTCTGCACCCCTACCCGAAAAGCCGATTCCCGTAGCGCGCGGGTGTCGGCTTTTTACCTTTTCGCCCTGTTGGGCTTTGTTCAGGCGTGCTGCAACAGCCCGAGCGCCTGCAGCCCGTTGCGCAGCGAATCCGTCCCGGTGAAGTGGATGCCCCGAAAGCCCAGTGCCCGGGCCGCCTCCACGTTGCGCAACGAATCGTCGATGAACACCGTGCGCTCCGGCATCAGCCCATGGCGTTGCACCAGCAGCCCGAAGATCTCGGCCTCCGGCTTGATCACCTTCTCCTCGCCGGACACGATGATGTCCTCGAACCATTGCAGGAAGGCAAAGCGTTCGCGCGCCACCGGGAAGGTCTCGGCCGACCAGTTGGTCAGTGCCAGCAGTCGCACCGGCTCGCTGCGCAGCTGCTCCAGCAGCGCCACCGATTCGGGCAGCTCGCCATTCAGTGTCTCGGGCCACCGCAGGTGATAGGCGGCAATCTCGTCGGCATACTGCGGAAACTGTGCCTGCAGCAGCTTTACCGCCTCGGCCCAGGGGCGGCCCCTGTCCTGCTCCTGGTTCCAGTCCGCCGTACAGACTCGGGCCAGGAAGTCTTCCACCTCGGCCTCGGTGCTGAAGATCTTGCGGTACAGGTAGCGCGGATTCCAGTCCACCAGCACCCCGCCCAGGTCGAAGACCACCGCGTCGACCGTGGGAGGGGCAACACCGGATTTTGCAGTACCGACAGGGGAGAGGGGGGCGATGCGTTCGGCCATGATGCAATTCTTCGGGTGCTATTTCCGGAGATTCTGCCAGAGAGGGAGCGTACGTGACTATCTTTAGGGATCCTCTGAACAAGTCCCCGCGGCCGTCACATCCCCGTAACGGGCGCATGACTGCGTTGCCATTTGCTGTCAATAGCGCCGCTATTGACAGCAAATGTCGCCTTGTCCTGCATCCCGTTCCGTGGCGCGCCGGTTCGCGGGACTTATTCAGAGGATCCTTAGCCGTTTTCGCAGGAAGAGGATTTTCTCATGGTGAAGTAGAACCTTACTTTTCGTTGTGAAGTGTGAGTTTTGTTTCTATAAGAAATGCTATTTTATTATGAAGGAGGCCAATCAGCTCAACTGGGAAATGCGCCAGATCGAGGTTGCCTGATCGGCCATCCATTGCTGCTGCCTTGCGATGTGTTCAGGTGTCCATTCTGAATTCTCTTTTGCGAGTCGGCGGGTAATGGCAAACTCGCTTCCCTGATAGAACGTGCGCTTGAGTGCATAGGATTGATCCGCCACCTCGCGGTTTGTACTGGATCGCAATAGGGTCATGTTACCTAGTCGATAGACCATGGCTTCCGCTTCTTCGTTGCTGAAGCCTCCCCAGCCGTCAGGGGCGTTCTGGGGGAGGACATGCTCCACGTCGAAGGCATCACTGGTGAAGCTGGGATCCTGTCCGGAAAGGTGCTTTTCCATGGCACAGAGCAGCCAACGAACGACCCGGTTGTTGCGGCTGTCGGTGGTACGAATGGTCTTGTCAGCGAAAACGTTTCGGAAAATCCTGTCCTCGACGTAGACCTGACGAAGCGCCTGCAGTACGGGGAAAAGGGAACTAAGTTCTCCCTGGGCGATACGTTCGGCCACGGTGTTGTAGGTACGTTCCTGCTCTGCAGTGCTGAACGAGCAGATGACGTTGTAACGCAGCGATATCACGACACAGGCGCGCAGCAGTGCGGTGAAATCACCGGCTGGCAATTTCCTGTGTGCTGCCAGTAGAAGCGCCAATGGCTGGCGCACCCGAAAGGTCTTCAGGGTACTGGCCAGTTGCTTGTTCTCCAATGACCAGTCGGATGCCTCTGGTGAGGAAAGTGCCAGATAGGCATCCAGGTCCTCATCCATCTCGCGCAACAGCATGAAAACTTGGGCTCGGTCCGTGATATGGCTGCGGATAGCCTTGAACAGCTCTGCCTGACGGGTGAAGCGATGACGGCTGTTCCAGTGGATACGCAGGAAGTCCGGGAAACTGTCCGAGCCTAGTCGACCGACGATGCTCTCCCAGCGTTCTTCCAGTTGCTGCAGCTCCCGGTCTCGGGGCGGTTCACCATCATGATGGAGGGAGCCATCATATTGTGCGGAGCCCGAGTACGTAAGGGGAGTGCAGGGTGAGCTGGGTCTGTCCAGAACCGAGAACAGGTAGTTTTTCAGCAGGTCTGTCGATGACAGTCGCACGCCACGTGCGTTCAGCGTCTCGAATACCTTGTAGGCATTCAGCTCGTCACTGACAGTGATGACCGTGAAGAACAGTCGATCACTGATGTCTTCCACCAGCTGTGCCAGTCTGGTGCCCTCGTCGAATGGGGGGGGAGCGTCCGAGGCCTTGGTTCCCGAAGCGTTGCTCTTCCGGCCGTCACTTCCTCTGTTGGCACATGATCTAAGCCAGTTTTCCACACGCCTGTCAAACCATTCGAATGCTTTGCGCAGGAGGTGTTCCGATGCTCTGAAACCCCTTTTGGGCAGATGCCCCAGTGATACAAGATAGCTCTGATAATAACTGTTGTTGTTGCGATTGAGCGTGAGCTTAGGGCGTACCAGCAGTGTGACCGGGTCCAGATAACCAATATAGGTCTGACGGATCTGTTCCAGGCGTGTGCGGTTGGCTTCCTGGTTTCTGTTGGATGAAACCAGTCTCTGTAGGTTCTTCAATACGGCCAGTATGATCAGACTTAGAGTCGTAAGCCGCTGCTGGCCATCAATGACATCGAAACGCCGGTCATCAGTGGATTGGAGGACCAGATACCCCATGTAATGAGCAGGATCACCATCCTCGCCGATCGTTGTCAGAATGTCCTGCCACAGGTCCTCCCATTCGTCTTCGCCCCAGCTATAGTCGCGCTGGAATCGTGGAATCCTGTAAGTCAATCCATTGCCGATCAGTTTACGGAAGGTGTTGTTCTCGGTCTTGAAATTGGTTGCTGCCATGTGAGGTCCAGGATCCGGTTTCCATGATGCAGTATGGCGCTGCCCGAGCGAGACATCGCAGTGATCGGATTTCCGGTATGTCCGATGCGGACTGATGTCAGGAAGACGCTTTTCGCATCATGGACATACAGGTCGAGGAAGTCAACGTGGTCATGCACCTGCCTGCCGCTGGGCGCAAGGGGGCGAGAGCCTGTCTGGACTCGAATTAGGCCAGGAATTCCCGAATCACCGGCAGCACCCAGTCCACCCGCTCTTCATGCGCTGAATGCTCCGTGAACGGCAGGTGCAGCAGCTTCGCGTGCGGCACCCGGTCCAGCAGGGCCTGGGTGTGGGGGCGGCTGACAAAGGGATCCTCCTCGCCGTGGATGATCAGCGTCCGGGCCCGGATGGCGCGGATGCGCTCGCCCGGATAGGCGTCATCACCGTCGCTCAGCCACATGGCCAGCACGGCCCGGGCAAAGGCATCGAAGTCCACTTCGGGGTTCAGCGCCTCGTAGGTGCCCACGCCATAGGTCTGGCGGGTGCCCGGAAAGAGCTTCCGCCAGAAGTCGGGTGTGGCCTTTGCCAACTCCTCGCGGGCCGGATCATCAGGCGGCAGTTCCCACTGGGCCCCGATGGGGATGATGTGCGTGACCGGATTGGCTGGGTCGGCCGCCAGCCGCAGCGCTACGATCCCGCCATCGCTGTGGCCGATGACGCCATAGTGCGTCAGTCCCAGATGCCGCACGACGGTCTTCACATCCTCTTCCAGGCGCCGGTAGGACAGTGGCCGCGGGCCCAGCGTGGACCGGCCGTGCCCACGGCTGTCGATGCCGATGAGGCGGTGCGTGGCGGCCAGCCCCGGCATGAGCAGGTTCCAGGTCTCGATCTGGTCGAAGCCACCCGGCAGGAACAGTAACGCCGGCCCGTCCGGGTTGCCCTGTTCCTCCACGTAGATGCGTGCGCCGTCGATGTCCAGGTGCTGGCCATCCCGATGATTGAAGGTGTGCATGTCAGGGCTCCGGGGGATGAGGGGGATGAGGAGGATGAGACCATGATAGCCACGCCCGCTGCCAGTTTCCGTCAGCAGGCCGTGTGATATGGTTCCAGCTCCTTCCCCTGATCCATGGGCTTTTCATGTTCATCGTCTCTCTCAGCTACATCAAACCCCTGGCCGAGGTGGAGCAGCACCTTGAGGCGCACCGCGCTTGGCTGGACAAGCAGTACGCCGCCGGCAGCCTGCTCATGTCCGGCCGCAAGCAGCCGCGCACGGGCGGCGTCATCCTGATGCGTGCCGAAAGCCGGGCCGACGCCGAACGCCTCCTGGCGGAAGATCCGTTCCACCAGGCGGGCGTGGCCGACTACCAGCTCACCGAGTTTCAGGTTTCCAAGGTGGCACCTGGGCTGGAAGCCTGTCTGGAAGGCTGAGCGAGGCCTGCGCCCGACGCTCCCGCCGCGTGCCGATGCCCAGCGCCACGATGAACTGCATGGCCAGCAGCAGCACGATGGTGGGGGCCGGTGCACTGTCCAGGAAGAAGGCCAGGTAGACGCCCACCAGCGAGGTCACGACCGTCAGCAGCACCGCCACCACCAGCATGCGGCCAAAGGTGCGCGTGAGCAGCCGGGCGATGGCGCCCGGGGCGATCAGCAGCGAGATGGTCAGCACGATGCCCACCGACTTCAGCGCCCCCACCACGGCCAGCGACACCGCCGCCAGCAGCGCATAGTGCAGCAGATGCACGGGCAACCCCGCCGTGCGGGCCTGGACAGGGTCGAAGCTCTGCAGCATCAGGTCGCGCCATTTCAGGCTGATCCAGCCTGCCACCACCAGGGTGATGCCGCTGCTTTCCAGCAGATCCTGCGGGCTGGTGCCCAGCACGTCGCCGAACAGGATGTGCTCCAGGTGCACCTCGCTGCGCGCCCAGACATACAACAGCAACCCCAGGGCGAACATGCTGGAGAACACCACGCCCATCACCGTGTCCTGCTTGATGCGGCTGTGCTCGTTCACGTAGCCCGTGAGCAGCGCGCAGCCCATGCCGGCCACGAAGGCCCCCGCTGCCAGCGGAATGCCGATCATGTAGGCGATCACCACGCCCGGGAAGACGGCGTGCGAAATGGCGTCCCCCATCAGCGCCCAGCCCTTCAGCACGAGAAAGCACGACAGCAGCGCACAGGGCACGGCCACCACCGCCGCCATCAGCAGTGCGTCCCGCATGAAGTCGAATTGCAGGGGAAGCAGCAGGGTGTCGAGGTCCATGGTGGGGAAAGGAATCGGAAAGGGGCAGGAAGTGGCGGGTGGATGAGGAAAACGGGAAGGGCTACGGCGGGCCGCTGGATGCAGCCCCGGTGTCAGCCGCTCACAGCCTGCCGCCGCCGCCGGGCGGCCAGCAGGCCATGGGTGGGTGCGAACAGGAAGGCCAGCGCGAAGAGGGCAGCCTGCACCAGCACCACCACGGCCCCGGTGGCGCCATCGAGGAAGTAGCTGGCATAGACGCCGATGAAGCTGCTGACGGCGCCAATGACGGTGGCAATGATGATGACGTGGCCGAAGCGGTCCGACAGCAGGTAGGCGGTGGCCCCAGGCGTGACGATCAGCGCGATGACCAGGAAGGCCCCCACGGTCTGCATGGCGGCCACGGTACAGGCAGCCAGCAGCGCGAAGAAGATCAGCTTCATCGGCCCCGGGTGCAGGCCCACACTGCGTGCATGGGCCTCGTCGAAGAAGATGACCAGCAGATCCTTCCACTTCAGCAGCAGCACGGTCAGCGTGACGGCGCCGATGATGACCAGCTGCAGCATGTCGCCCGGCGTGACGGCCAGGATGTTGCCCAGCACGATGGTCTGGATGTTGACGCTCGTGGGTGAGACCGACACCATGAAGAGCCCCAGCCCGAAGAAGGTGCTGAAGATCAGGCCGATGATCACATCGGGCTTCAGACGGGTGTGGCGGTTGAGAAAGCCGATGGCGCCGGCGGCCATCAGCCCGGCGAAGAACGCACCGGCCGAGAAGGGCAGCCCCAGCATGTAGGCACCGGCCACGCCGGGCACGATCGAATGCGAAAGCGCGTCGCCAATCAGCGACCACCCCTTCAGCATCAGGAAGCACGACAGGAAGGCGCAGACGGTGCCCACCAGCGTGGCCACCCACATGGCGTTGGTCATGTAGGCATAGCCGAAGGGTTCCAGCAGCAGCGCCCAGCTCATGCGGGGTCTCTCCCGCCGGACGGCGGAACGGCCGCGCTGCTGTCCGGGTTGCCGCGCACCGCGGAACGCCCGCCCACCAGCACCAGCGGGCGCTCGTCATCGGTCATGATGCCCACGGGCAGGCCGCTGCCCGCGCCATCGAGCGAATGCGGCAGGTCGAAGTGGCGCAGCACGCCGCCAAAGGCCTGCTCCAGATTGGGGCGCGTGAAGACCTGTTCGGTGGGCCCGTAGGTGAGCACCGTGTTCTTCACCAGCACCGTGCGGTCGCAGAACTCGGGCACGCTGCCCAGGTTGTGGGTGGAGACGAGAATCACGCAGTCTTCGTCGCGTAGCGCCTTCAGCAGCTCGATGATGGCGTCCTCGGTCTTCACGTCCACCCCGGTGAAGGGCTCGTCCAGCAGGATTACCTTGGCCTGCTGGGCCAGCGCACGGGCCAGGAACACGCGCTTTTTCTGGCCGCCCGACAGCTCACCGATCTGGCGGTGGCGCAGCTCGTCCATCTGCACGCGCTGAAGTGCTTGGTCCACCGCCTCGCGGTCGGTCGGGCGCGGGCGGCGGAAGAAGCCCATGTGGCCATAGCGGCCCATCATCACCACGTCCTTCACCAGCACCGGGAAGTCCCAGTCCACCTCCTCGTTCTGCGGCACGTAGGCCACCAGGTTCCTGCCGATGGCGGACGAGACCGACTGGCCCAGCACCTGGATGGTGCCAGCCGCCGGCTTCAGGAAACCCATGATGGCCTTGAAGAGCGTGGACTTGCCGCTGCCGTTGACGCCCACCAGCGCGGTGATGCTGCCCAGCGGCGTACAGAAGCCGGCGTCCCTCAGCGCCGTGTGGCCGTTGTTGTAGGTGATGGTGACCCCGCGCACGTCCAGTCCGGCGCGGCACGAGGGGTCATCATCGGCCGTTGCCGGCCGAAGGCGGGAGGGATCGGAAGCATCCTTGTTCAATGAGTCAGGCCTTTGGCAAGGGTTTCGGACGTGACGCGCAGCAGGTCCAGATAGGTGGGCACCGGACCGTCCGGCTCGCTCAACGAATCCACATAGAGAACACCCCCGTAGTGTGCCCCGGTTTCGCGGGCAACCTGCTGGGCAGGGGCGGCCGATACGGTACTTTCGCTGAAAACGGCCGGAATCTGATGCTTGCGCACCTCATCGATGACATGGCGCACCTGTTGCGGCGTGCCTTGCTGGTCGGCGTTGATCGGCCACAGATACAGCTCGCGCAGCCCGAAGTCGCGCGCCAGGTAGCTGAAGGCGCCCTCGCTGCTCACCAGCCAGCGCTTCTGCGCCGGCAGGGCATCGAGCTGCTGGCGGATGGGATCGATGATGGCCCGGATCTGCTCCTTGTAGCGTTCGGCATTGGTGCGGTAGGTGTCCGCATGGGCCGGGTCATGCTGGATGAGGGCATCGCGGATGTTGTCCACGTAGATGATGCCGTTTTCCGGTGACATCCAGGCATGCGGGTTGGGCTTGCCGGAATAGGGGCCTTCCGTGATCGACATGGGCTTGACGCCCTCGGTCACGACCACTCCCGGCACCTTCTTCAGCCGATGGAAGAAACGCTCGAACCAGCGCTCCAGGTTCAGCCCGTTCCACAGCACCAGCTGCGCGCCCTGGGCCCGTACCAGGTCTCCCGGCGTGGGCTGGTAGTCGTGGATCTCGGCGCCGGGCTTGGTGATCGACTGCACGTCGGCGGCATCACCGGCCACGTTGCGCGCCATGTCGGCGATGATGGTGAAAGTGGTGACGACCTTGAACTTCGGTACCGACGAGGCGGCATCGGCGGCGTGCACCGGCTGGCTGCCCAGTATCAGGCCCGCGGTGATCATGCTGGCCAGGGTCAGCGACAGGGCGCTCAGCAGGGTGCGGCGCGACGTTCCGCACGATCCAGAACGGGCGTGGGGAGTGGCAGAGGAAGCGGTGCGGTGGTTCACACCTGCGAATGTGTCTCTGTTCATGTTGTGCAATCAAGAGATTGATCTTAATATTCTACGTCTATCAAATGAGTTGCGCCACCCAGCCTAGCTAGGGATTAGATGAGGATTTTAAAAATGCGAATGAGAATATATATTATTTTATTTATTGAGTAAAATACTCAGGATAGCATCCGCTGGGCAGGGAAGAGAAAGGATGGCGGCCGCCAGGAAAGGGAGGGCAGGCAGGGGTAGGGGGATAGGTAGTCGGTCCTGCAAAATCCAATCCCGCCCGTTTCCGACCTAACTTGCGGCCAGTTTCGGCCCATGGGACCGGCTTATGCCAGCAGACGGCCATAGCCCAAGCACCCGAGTCAGGACCGCAGAAAGGCCCC
>ERZ772946.442-NODE-442-length-16184-cov-7.97991_pt1 | contig 16184 bp, 14 predicted proteins | sample MGYA00511680_ERZ772946 | MGnify/ENA primary metagenome ERZ772946 (study PRJEB29015, sample SAMEA2737918) | human oral metagenome | biome: human oral; feature: human-associated habitat; material: dental | place: China | collected 2016 ... | reverse complement strand
GGGCGCTGGTGGCCTTTGCCACGGCCGGCTGGGTACGCAACGGGCATGAGGTGAAGCAGGGCTGAGGCCGGCGTTCAGTACGCTGGGCAACGCTGCCACCTGGTTTGCCCGGCGCCATGGCAGTACGCCATGTTGACGATCTCGCTGGCCGTGCCGATGGCTGACAAGAGCCAGGCGGCCCCACATCCAGACCGCGATGCCAGCCCTGCAGGGCGATGCAGAGGCCAGAGGCCGCGGATGACGGAAGCAATACGCGTGTCCATGGCCAAAGATGATACGCGCGCACAACCCCCGACTTATGGGAGCGCCCTGCCATTTCTTTTCCCGAACGGGACAGGCTTTTCGGTTCACAGCGGCATAAGGTTGGAACTAAGCTGTTTCTTGATGAACGGTTTTCCAACCGGGCTGCCCGGGGCAGCCCCCACCAAGGAGGTGAACAATGACGATCCCTGGCAACACGTACCGCGTGCCCCTGACGGCTGCTGCACTGGCTATACTGCTGGCCGCCTGCGGCAGTGGCAGTAGCAATGACGGCAACCATGCTGATACCAAGGCCCTCTCGGACACCACACCGGCTGCCACGGCAAAGCACGCCACCAAGGAAGATGCAGCCCAGGCTGGAGATACGGCACAGGCGAATGCGGCAGCACAGGCAGGTAACGCCGCACAGGCGGCCGACGCTACTCAGACTGCCGGCGCCGCACAAGGTACCAACGCGACTCAGACTGCCGACGCCACGCAAGCCACCAACGCTACACAGACTACTGACGCCGCACAGGCCGCTGGCACTGCGCAGGCTACCGACACCGCGCAGTCCGCCAACGCCGCACAGACCGCTGACGCGGCACAGGCTGCCAACGCCACTCAGACCACGGACGCGGCACAGGCTGCCAACACCACGCAGACCGCCGACGCCGCGCAAGCTGCCGCCGCTGCCCCAGCAAGCCCTGCCAACGCGGAATCTGCCGCTGCCCCCGCCACTGATGCTTCCGGCACGATCAGCTCGGCCACGGCTGCGAACCGCACGGCGGTAGCCGATACGGCAGAAGCCAGCACCGTCACCCGGGCCACGCCCCAGACAGCCCCCATCTCGGCCGCCGGGGTACGGGGCGATGCGCTGCTGACCATGCTGGATCAGAAAGGCTGCCTGACCCTTGATCGGGCCACGTCATACAACGGCACGCGCGTCACGACGGGGAAGCCGCTGGAGCTGCCGGAGCCTCGTGCGGATACGGATCTTAACCCCAACAACTATCAGAAGACGACCCCGAACAGCCCCGGCCTGCTGAGCCCGTTTGCCGCGCTGGGCAACATCATATGCAATACCAAGTACTATCAGTACCATGCCGCCGCACCGGGCGAGTATTCGATGAGCGTGGGCAGCGGGCCGCACCCGCGGCATCAGTATCTGGGCGAGAAAATTCTGCGCCCATTCAATAGCCAGGGCATTTCGGTGCCCCTGACGATCACAGCAGACTCTGCCACGTTGGGTGATGTCGTCAGCGCCGGCAGCGACAGACCGTCGATTGGTGGTATCGATATTCCCTTCAGCTTCCGGCTGGACGGTGTGGCCTCCTACGGTTTGCTGAAGCGGTGGGGCTCCCATGCGGGCTACCAGACCAAGCTGCTGCTGTTGCAGGGGGATTCCGAGCAGCAGGCCAAGCTGTGCTGGAACATCGAACTGCCCGAAGCCAGGCGGCTGCAGTGCGTCGTCTGGCAGGCGCCGGCCAACTGGAAGCGTGGACAGCAGCTGCAGGTCGTCGACCAGTACCTCGTCGACGACCGTTCAGTCTATGAAGGCGAGAAGGGCTTCGAGTACTGGCGGGGTCGTTTCCCGCAGTGACGGGCTGATTTTCTCCGTCGATCGGAGAAGCCCGCGCCCTGATGCGGCTTCTCCTCCACCTCTGGACTTCATGCACGCCCCTGGCGTCCAGGTGAAGGATGCGACCGATCCCGACAGGACTGACTCGCAGGCCACTGTGGCGCTGCGGGCCAGGTTTCCTGATGGCATTCAGCGCAGCAACTGCGCAATGGCCTGGCTGGCTGCGGCCAGGCCCATGCTGGCGGTGACAGTGACAAACGAACCGTAGCCGGCGCAGGCCAGCGGCATGCCGCCGCCCTCACCCTTCGGGCGGGTGCCGGCAATCTGTTCAGGCGAATGGATGGCCGGCACGCCGAAGCGGGAAGGATCGCCCTTGCGGCGCCGGCGGGACGAGGACTGGGTCTGTGCAGCCGGAACCGGCCGCGCGTCCTGAGCCGAAAAGTGGCCTGGCGCACCTTCGCCTTCCCGTTCTGTGCTTTGTACCGACACGCTCGATGTTTCAGCACGGCTGGCTAAAGGCGATACCGTGGTGCCATCCCCGCGCGGGAAGCCGTGATGCCGGCGCAACCGCACACGCACGGCCGACAGCAGCGCATCCCCTGTGGTCCGGGAAAGATCTTCCACCCGCAGCTGCAGGGGATCGGTGCGGCCACCGGCTGCACCGCAGGCAATGACGGGTTTGCCGTTCGCCACGCACCAGGCAATCAGCGATGCCTTGGCCGCCACGGCATCGATGGCGTCGATGACAAGATCGGCGTCCGCGGGGATCAGCTGCGCTTCCTGGCCAGGCTCGATGAATTCATCGACAGGATGCACGGAAACGTCGGGCGAGATGTCGCGGATGCGTTGCGCCATCACCTCGACCTTGGCCGCGCCCAGTGTGCTGGTGAGCGCATGGACCTGGCGGTTGATGTTGGACTCGGCCACGTGGTCCAGGTCGATGAGGGTGAGGCGCCCCACGCCGCTGCGCGCCAGCGCCTCGGCCGCCCAGGAGCCGACACCGCCAATGCCGACGACGACAACATGGGACTGCCAGAGCCGCTGGCAGCCGGCCTCTCCATAGACGCGGGCGACAGACGCAAAACGACGATCGGTCATGGTGGGGTTCTTTCCGTTTGGATGGATGGAATCAAATCCCGGCATCACGCCCGGGTGGCGGCGCGGCTCAGGATCAGCACCCCCAGGATAACGACGGCCGTGCCCACGATCTGCAGGCCGCCCGTGGGTTCACCCAGAACCACGGCCCCCAGAAAGATGGTCCAGACCGGGCCGATCATGCCCACCTGCGCCGCCTTGCCTGCCCCCAGATGATTGACGGAGGCCGTGGTCAAAAAGAGCGGGAAGACGGTGCAGAAGATGGCCGTCATCAGGGCGATGCCCTGCACTTCGGTCGGCTGGCGAAACATGTCGCCCCCACCAACCAGCAGCGCCTGGGTGACGCAAAGCACGCAGGCCACCAGGCTGGCCCAGGCTGTCAGCCGCATGGGTCCCAGGCGGCGAACCATCTCGCCAGCGCCCACCAGGTAGAAGGAATAGCTGAGGCAGCTGGCCAGCACCAGGGCGCTGCCCAGCGGCACATTGACCTGCAGACTGCCGTCCAGATCGTGCAGGTAGACGAGGATCACGCCCAGATAGCTGACGCCCAGCGCCGTCCACTGGGTACGGCTGACCGGGCGCTTGAGCCAGAACACGGACAGCAGCAGCACGAAGGTGGGGCCCAGATAGAGCAGCACCCGCTCCAGACCGGCCGAGACGTATTGCAGCCCCAGGAAGTCCAGGTAGCTGGCCAGGTAATAGCCCGAAAAGCCCAGACCCGCCACGCGCCAGACATCGCCGGACCGCCAGACACTGTCCGTCCGGGGCGTCGCATCGTCGGAAAGTCCTGTCGCGCCTGCCGAGGCCCGCCGGCGCCAGTGCCGGCGCAGAGCCGCACCGTCGCTGCGCCAGGCCACCCAGGCGAAGAAGGGGGCAGCCCACATCATGCGCAGACCCAGAAAGGTCTCGGTACTGACGCCGTGGCGATAGGCCAGCTTGATGAGGATGCCCTTGCAGGCGAACAGCATGGAGCCCAGCAGGCCATAGAAGAGCCCGAGATGCTCGGGCTTCCAGCGGGAGACAGGCATCAGCGGCTCTTGCCGGTGAGCGAGCCCAGAATGCCGCGCACCAGCGCGCGACCGACCTGCGAGCCCACCGAGCGCATCATGCTCTTGGCGGCGGTCTCCAGCACGGAATCACTGCGACGGCTGGCCGTCTTGCCGCTGCTCTTGGTCGTGCTGCCGCTGACGCCACCCAGCAGGCCATCCAGTGCATCCTGCAGGAAGCCGCCCGATCCGGTGCTGCCCTGCGTTTGTGCACCAGCCTGGCCGCTGCCGCCATGGTTGCCCCAGCCGTCCATGCCGCCGGCATCGGTCGCCCCACCTTTGGAGGCTCCTGCCCCGCCTGCCGCCGCACCGGCAGCCCGGTCGCGCAGCACTTCATAGGCCGATTCGCGGTCGACGGCCTGCTCGTAGACGCCGGCCACCGGCGAGGCAGCCAGCAGGGCCTGGCGCTCTTCGGGCGTGGCCGGACCGATGCGGGAGGCCGGCGTGGCGATCCAGACGCGCTCCACGATGCCGGGCGTGCCCTTGGCATCCAGGAACGAGACCAGGGCCTCGCCCACCCCCAGCTCGGAGATGGCTTTCGCGGTATCGAGCGCAGGGTTGGCACGCATGGTCTCGGCGGCGGTGCGCACGGCCTTCTGGTCGCGCGGGGTGAAGGCGCGCAGCGCATGCTGCACGCGGTTGCCCAGCTGGCTCAGCACGCTCTCGGGCACGTCCAGCGGATTCTGGGTGATGAAATAGACGCCCACGCCCTTGGAGCGGATCAGGCGCACCACCTGCTCGATCTTGTCCAGCAGCGCCTTGGGCGCGTCATCGAACAGCAGGTGGGCCTCGTCGAAGAAGAAGACCATCTTCGGCTTGGGCTGGTCGCCCACCTCGGGCAGCTGCTCGAAGAGTTCCGAGAGCAGCCACAGCAGGAAGGTGCCGTAGAGCTTGGGCGCGTTCATCAGCTGGTCAGCCATCAGGATGTTGATGACACCGCGCCCGTCCGGGGCGGTGCGCATCATGTCCGTGAGCTTCAGCATGGGCTCGCCGAAGAAGCGCTCAGCGCCCTGCTGCTCCAGCGTGAGCAGGTTACGCTGGATGGCGCCGATGGAGGCCGACGAGACGTTGCCGTACTGGTTGGTGAACTGCTTGGCATTCTCGCCCACGTACTGCAGCATGGCGCGCAGGTCCTTGCTGTCCAGCAGCAGCAGGCCGTTGTCGTCCGCCACCTTGAAGGTGAGGTTGAGCACGCCTTCCTGCGTGTCGTTGAGGCCCAGCATGCGCGACAGCAGCAGCGGTCCCATGTCGGAGATGGTGGCGCGCACGGGGTGTCCCTGCTTGCCAAAGACATCCCAGAGCGTGACCGGGAAGCCCGTGAACTGCGGCGTGGGCAGGCCGTGCTGCTCCAGCCGGGTCTGCAGCTTGGGGCTCATCTGGCCCGGCTGGGAGATGCCGGTGAGATCCCCCTTCACGTCGGCCATGAACACCGGCACACCGATGGCCGAGAACTGCTCGGCCAGGCGCTGCAGGGTGACGGTCTTGCCGGTGCCGGTGGCGCCGGTGATGAGGCCGTGACGGTTGCCCAGCGCCGGCAGCAGCACGGCCTCGAAGGTGTCGTTCTTGCCGATCAGCAGGGGGGAAAGGGTGTCGGACATCGAAGGCTCCGGAAAGGGATGGGCCGGAAGCGGCCGCAGAAGACGCCGCAGGAAGGGCCGATCGCCGGCGCAGGACGCGGGGCGAACGGTCGGCTGAATGGTAAAATCGCGCGCTTGGAAAGGGATGAGGCGGCCTCGCAGGGCATCCCCATGGGCCGTGCACCCCCTTCCAGGGCATTCGGGATGCCTGCCCCGGTGGCTCTTGCACGGGCTCAACGGGGCTGCTCCCAACCGGTTATCTTAGACCAGAGTACCCGGATGCCGCGCGCTCGTACCCCCGCTCCACCGGCGGCATGCGGCGTGCCGATGTAGATCATTGTGAACCCTGCGGCTTGCCATGGTGGAGCGTCACGCCCCGGCCACAGGCAACCGCCCTTCCCCCAGAGGATCCGAGCATGGCAGGCCATTCCAAGTGGGCCAACATTCAACACCGCAAGGGCCGCCAGGACGCCAAGCGCGGCGCGCTCTTCACGCGGCTGATCAAGGAAATCACCGTGGCCGCCAAGATGGGCGGCGGCGACCCGGCCATGAACCCGCGTCTGCGGCTGGCCATGGAAAAAGCCGCTGACGGCAACATGCCCAAGGACACGGTGCAGCGCGCCATCCAGCGCGGCGTGGGCGGTCTGGAAGGCGTCAACTATGAAGAAATCCGCTACGAGGGCTACGGTGTGGCCGGCGCGGCGGTCATCATCGACTGCCTGACCGACAACCGCACCCGCACGGTGGCAGACGTTCGTCACGCGCTCACCAAGCACGGCGGCAACCTGGGCACCGACGGTTCGGTGGCCTTCCAGTTCACGCACTGCGGCCAGCTCGTGTTCGCCCCCGGCACCGACGAGGACAAGCTGATGGAAGTGGGCCTGGAAGCCGGCGCACAGGACATCCTGTCCAACGACGACGGTTCGCTGGAAGTCATCACCGAGCCGGGCGACTTCATCGCCGTGAAGACGGCGCTGGAGGCAGCCGGCCTGAAGGCCGAGGTGGCCGAGATCACCATGAAGCCGCAGAACGAGCTGGAACTGACCGGCGATGATGCAGTGAAGATGCAGAAGATCCTGGACGCGCTGGAAAACGTCGACGACGTGCAGCAGGTTTACACCAACGCCGTCATCGACGAGGAATGAACGACATGACAGCCCGGAAACGATGTCTGGTGGTGGGTAGCGGCGGACGCGAGCACGCCATCGCGCTGGCTCTGGCCCGCTCGCACGCCTTCGAGACGGTCTACGTGGCACCCGGCAATGCCGGCACGGCCCTGGAGCCCGGCATCCGCAACCTGCCGGTCACCAACATCGAGACTCTGGCGCTGTTTGCCCGACGCGAGAAACTGGCCTTCACCGTGGTGGGCCCCGAGGCACCGCTGGCCAAAGGCATCGTCGATGTCTTCCGCAAGCAGGGGCTGCCCATCTTCGGGCCCACGCAGGCGGCGGCACAACTGGAAGCGTCCAAGGACTTCGCCAAGGCCTTCATGAAGCGCCACGGCATCCCCACGGCCGCCTACGAGACCTTCACCGACCCGGCGGCCGCCAAGGACTACATCACCCGTCAGGGCGCACCCATCGTAGTGAAGGCCGACGGCCTGGCGGCCGGCAAGGGCGTGGTGGTGGCCCAGACGGTGGCCGAGGCCCATGCGGCCGTCGACCAGTTCCTGGGCGATGACTTCACCGGCGGCAGCAAGGACGGCAAGGACACGGCACGGGTCGTGGTCGAGGCCTTCCTGACCGGCGAGGAAGCCAGCTTCATTGTGATGGCCGATGGCCGCAACGTGCTGGCGCTGGCCACCAGCCAGGACCACAAGCGCCTGCTCAACGGTGACCAGGGTCCCAACACCGGCGGCATGGGTGCGTATTCGCCTGCCCCGGTCATCACGCCCGACATCCATGCGCGCGCGCTGCGCGAGATCATCCTGCCCACCATCCGCGGCATGGCCGACGAGGGCACGCCGTTCACGGGCTTCCTGTATGCGGGTCTGATGATCGGCAAGGATGGCAGCCTGAACACGCTGGAATTCAACTGCCGTCTGGGTGACCCCGAGACGCAGGCCATCCTCAGCCGTCTCAAGACGCCGCTGGGCCAGCTCATCCAGGCCGGCATCGACGGCCGGCTGGACCAGGTGGAGGCCGAGTGGGATCGCCGCAGCGCGCTGTGCGTGGTGCTGGCTGCAGCCGGCTACCCGGCCCATCCGGAGCTGGGCGACGTGATCACCGGCCATCCGGCGCAGGGCAACACCGAAGGGGGCGACCTCTTCGTCTACCACGCCGGCACGGCCCAGAAGGACCTCGACGTGGTGACCAGCGGCGGCCGTGTGCTGGGCGTGACGGGACTGGGCGATTCGTTGAAGATGGCGCAGACGCGCGCCTACGAAGGCGTGCGCGGCATCCACTTCAACGGCATGCAGTACCGTAGCGACATCGGCCACCTGGGGCTGCCGGCCAACCAGCGCAATCCCTGAGCCTGTCTCCTCGACCGGGGCAGGCACCCTCGCCTGCCTCGGGCCTCGGGCCTTGGGCCACGGGTCGCATCACCCATCCCTGCAACTCATCCCCAGAACAATCACCATGAACTCCACGGCCCTGCCCGCTTCCCCGGCCGAACATGACGCCATCGCCGCCTGGTTCGCCGGGCTGCAGTCCCGCATCGTGGCGGGCCTCGAAGACATCGGCGGCGACCGTTTCCTTCGCGATGCCTGGCAGCGCGAGCCCGACAGCCCCACCCAGGGCAGCGGCATCAGCTGCGTGCTGGACGATGGCAAGCTCTTCGAGCGCGCCGGCGTGATGTTCTCCGACGTGCAGGTCAGCCAGCTGCCCCCCACCGCCTCGGCCAACCGGCCGCAGCTGGCCGGGCGCAAGGCGCGGGCCACGGGCGTGTCGCTGGTGCTGCACCCGCGCAATCCCCACGTGCCCACCGTGCACATGAACGTGCGCTTCTTCCGTGCACTGGCCCCCTCGCCGGCCGAGCAGGACGTGTGGTGGTTCGGTGGCGGCATGGACCTCACACCCTATTACGGCGAGGAAGAAGACGCCCGGCATTTCCACCAGGTGTGCTTCGATGCGCTGGCCCCCTTCGGCCCCGAGCACTACCCGACCATGAAGGCCTGGTGCGACCGCTACTTCTTCCTGAAGCACCGGCAGGAGGCCCGCGGCATCGGTGGCATCTTCTTCGATGATCTGAACCAGCCGGACTTCGCCACGGCCTTCGCACTGACGCGCAGCGTGGGCGACCATTTCCTGGACGCCTACCTGCCCATCGCGCGGCGGCGCATGGACCGCGACTATGGCGAGCGCGAGCGCACCTTCCAGGCGCTGCGCCGCGGCCGTTACGTGGAATTCAACCTGGTGCTGGACCGGGGCACGCTGTTCGGGCTGGCCTCGGGCGGCCGCACCGAATCCATCCTGGCCTCGATGCCGCCCACGGCCGGCTGGCGCTACCAGTACCAGCCCGAGCCGGGCACGCCCGAGGCACGGCTCTACTCCGACTTCCTGCCGGTACGCGACTGGCTGGGCGTGGCATCCGCATGAACCTCGGCCGGCGTCGTCGCATCGGGCTTCTGGGGGGCAGCTTCGATCCCGTCCACATGGCACATCTGGCCCTGGGCCAGGCCGCTATCACCGCCCTGAAGCTGGACCAGCTGGTGCTGATCCCGGCCGGCCATGCCTGGCAGAAAGGCGGCAACCAGGCCGACGGACGCCACCGGCTGGCCATGCTGCGCCTGGCCATCGCCTCCCTGCCCGCCAGCACCGAGGCCAGTCACTGGAAGATCGATGAGCAGGAAGTGAACCGTAATGGTCCCAGCTACACGATCGACACGCTGAAAGCGCTGCGGGAGCACTACGGCCCCGACGACGCACTGATCCTGGTGCTGGGCAGCGACCAGTTCCGCAACCTCGACACCTGGCACGACTGGCAGCACCTGCTGGATTACGCCCACCTGGCCGTGACGCAACGCGAGCGCGTCCCCCTGTCCGACCTGCCGCCCGAGATCGAGAAGCTGCTGGCGGCGCGCGGCACAGGCTCACTGCCCGACACGCCCTCCGGCAACATCATGTTCTTCCGGATGCCGCCCGTTCCGCTGTCGGCCACACAGCTGCGCAAGCAGCTGGCTGCCGGCCAGCCGGTGAACGGACTGCTGCCGATGGGCGTGGAGGCCTACATCCGGCGGCACGGGCTGTACGGCACCGACACGCCCGAAAAGGGGCAGGACTGATCTTCCTGACAGAGGCCGAGGCAATCGTCGCCAGGCACATGACGGCCCCCTAACCGGCCCCCGCACCGTGGGCCCACAGGCTCCATAGCAGACATAACCGATGACCGGATCAGGCCATGCGGGTACCCGCCCATGAGCCGGACCGATCCTATAGTATGAGCACTGTACCCTCTGTTCAGTGCCGAATCTTCGAGACCGATAGACCCATGAGCATTTCCGAACTGCAATACCTGGTGGTGGACGCGCTGGAAGACGTGAAGGCGCAGGACATCCGCGTCTTCGACACCGGCCCGCAGCGCAACGCCAAGTCGCCCGCGCTGTCCGACCTGTTCGACCGCGTGGTGGTGGCCACGGCCACCTCCAACCGCCAGACCCGGGCGCTGGCTGCGCACGTGCAGGACCGGGCCCGCGAGGCAGGCTATCCGGTGGTGTCGGTGGAAGGCGAAGAAACCGGCGAATGGGTGCTGGTGGATCTGGGCGACATCATCGTGCACATCATGCAGCCTGCCATCCGCGCCTACTACAACCTGGAAGAACTGTGGGGCACGCACCCGGTCGAACTGCCGCTGCCCCGGCCGTCGACTCACAAGGGACACGCCCGCAAGGATGAAGATGCCGCCCCCCAGGGCGCGCAGGCCTGACCGGCAGACAAGGAGCGCACGGCGATGCTGATCCGCATCCTGGCCGTGGGTCAGCGTAGCCCGCGCTGGGTGGACGAGGCAGTTTCCGACTACCTGAAGCGTTTTCCCAGCGGGCTGGACGTGGAACTGGTGGCGGTGAAGACCGAGAACCGCACCGGTGATCCCACCCGACGCACGGAAGCCGCCACCGCCACGCTGATGGCACGCGAGGCCGAACGGCTACGGGCGAAGCTTCCGCCTCGCGCCCGGGTCGTGGTGCTGGACGAGCACGGCGACGATCTGCGCACCACGGCGCTGGCAAGACGATTGCAACACTGGCAGCAGGCAGCCGACCCGGTCGCGATCCTGATCGGCGGTCCGGACGGGCTGGATGCCGGCCTGAAGGCCGAAGCGCAGGAGCGCATCCGGCTTTCCAGCCTGACGCTGCCACACGCCCTGGTGCGCGTGCTGCTGGCCGAGCAGCTGTACCGGGCATGGTCGATCAATGCGGGACATCCTTACCATCGGGAGTGACCGACTGTCACGGGCAGATGACGTGACTGGCTGACGGGATACTTCCATCTCATCAGGAGCGACATCATGATCTATCTGGCATCGCGCAGCCCCCGCCGGCTGGAACTGCTCAAGCAGATCGGCATCACCGAGGTCCGGCTGCTGCTGGAGGAGGACGAGAGCAAAGCGGAGGAGTTGGAGACCATACGCCCGAAAGAGTCACCCACGAATTACGTGGAACGGGTGGCGCGTGCCAAGGCCGAAGCGGCCTGGCAGCGGCTGCAGGAGCTGCAGCGCCAGGACTTCCTGGCCGAGATGGCAGGATCGCCCGTCGCCGAGATCGCGGCAACCGCGGCGGCCGCTGCTGCTAGCACCGCTTCGAGCGGCACGGCCAGTTCGAACAATCCGTCTGGCACCCCTGCAGCAACGGCCTCCCCTGCCGCCCGACCTGCTCCGGGCAGGCTGCCGACAGGCACGGGTGCTGCGACCAGCCCCAACTGGCCCCCTGCCCCACTGCTGGCGGCCGACACCACGGTGGCGGTCGGCGGTCGCATCCTGGGCAAGCCCACGGATGAAGAAGACGCCCGGCGCATCCTGAAGCTGCTGTCGGGACGTTCACACCGCGTGCTGAGCAGCGTGGTGGTGGTCAGTCCGCGCGGCAAGGTCCGCCAGCGCACCCAAGTGTCGCGAGTGCGCTTTCGGCGCCTGACCGATGAAGACATCGCAGCCTACATCGCCAGCGGCGAACCCTTCGGCAAGGCAGGGGCCTATGGCATCCAGGGTCTGGCCGCCCGTTTCGTGAAGAAGATCGAGGGCTCGTACAGCAGCATCATGGGTCTGCCCCTCTACGAGACGGCCACGTTGCTGAAAAAGACCGGGTATCCGCCAGCACCTAAAAAGGCGTCGGTCTGACGGAACGACGGCTGCAGAAGGCGGGCGTGCCTGCGCCCGCCCATCACTAGGGTGGATACGCCCCGCTCCCTGGAGAGCCGATGCGGTACGTCATTGTGTTGCCTTGGCCAAGAAAACGTCTGTCCGGGCGCTTCCAAGCCTGTGCAAAGTGCAGCCGATTTGGCGGCCATGCCCCGCATGGTGTATATCTGTGAGCAGATACGCCGCCGGAGTGCTCCATGACTGACGCCCCCAAAGAAGAAATCCTAGTCAGTACCACCTCACCAGAGACCCGGGTGGCACTCATCCAGCAGGGGGTTCTGAAGGAGTTCAACCTCGACCGGCAGGCCAGTCGCGGGCAGGTGGGCAACATCTACGCCGGCATCGTCAATCGCGTGCTGCCGGGTATGCAGTCCGCCTTCATCGACATCGGCCTGGAGCGTTCAGCCTTCCTGCACGTGACGGACCTGTGGCAGTGCCGGATGGATGGCCACAAGACCACTCCCATCGAGAAGCTCCTGTATCCGGGACAGCCGCTGCTGGTGCAGGTCATCAAGGATCCTATCGGTAGCAAGGGCGCCCGGCTCACCACACAGATCAGCATTGCCGGGCGAATGCTGGTTTATCTGCCGCACGACCCCCACATCGGCATCGCACAGCGCATCACCGACGAGGCCGAGCGCAGCCGGCTGCTGGAGCGCGTGAAGGTGCTGACCACCCAGGGGCACGACGGCAAGGCATCGGAAGGAGGCGGTTTCATCATCCGCACGGTGGCCGAAGGCGCCGAGGACGAGGTGCTGATGGCCGACATCCAGTACCTGCGCCGGCGCTGGACGCAGATCCTGGAAGCCGCGAAGGCCAACGCCAGCGGCAAACCGGCCGGCAGCCGCCAGCCCGAGCAGCTTTACCACGAGCTGCCGCTGTCGCAGCGGGTGCTACGTGACATGGCGTGGGCAGGCACGCAGTCGATCATCGTGGACGATGCCGAGACGCTGGCCACAATGCGCACCTTCTGTCAGACCTACATGCCCAATCTGGAAGAGAAGCTGCGTCTGCACGAGGGCAGCCGCTCGCTCTTCGACCTGTACCAGGTGGATGAGGAAGTCGAGCGCGCCCTGGCCCGCCGGGTGCCGCTGAAGTCCGGCGGATACCTGATCTTCGATCAGACCGAGGCGCTGACCACCATCGACGTGAACACGGGCGGCTACATCAGCGGCCGGAATTTCGACGACACGGTGTTCCGCACCAATCTGGAGGCCACGCAGACGCTGGCGCGTCAGCTGCAGCTGCGCAATCTGGGCGGCATCATCATCGTCGACTTCATCGACATGCACAGCGCCGAACACCGCGAGACCGTGCTTCAGTCCCTGCGCAGCGCGCTGCAGCAGGACCGCACCAAAACCACCGTCAACGGCTTCAGCTCGCTGGGGCTGGTGGAGATGACCCGTAAGCGCACCCGCGATTCGCTGGAAAGGATGCTGTGCGAGCCCTGCACGGCCTGCCATGGCAAGGGCACCATCAAGACGGCCCGCACGGTCTGCTACGAGATCATGCGCGAGATCGCCCGCGAAGCGCGACAGTTCGATCCGAAGGAGTTCCGCATCCTGGCCTCGCAGCAGGTCATCGACCTGCTTCTGGACGAGGAAAGCCCGCACCTGGCCATTCTGGGCGAGAACGTCGGCAAGCCCATCACCCTGCACGTGGAGCCTGCCTACGCGCAGGAAGACTACGACATCATCCTGGCGTGAAGTGGCGCAGCTTCTTGGGAGGCAGCGCCCAGTCGATCACGGCCTTGAGGCGTAGCACCCAGCGCCGCTGCCGGTGCTCCAAGGGCAGCGCCCGCCAATCCACCTGCCCCACCCGGGCCACCGCCTGAGCCACAGTCTCATCCTTGAGCCGGGCCTCGACCAGAAAACCGGCAATCAGCCGGTTCCAGGCCGGCTTGTTGCCCCAATAATGGCCGATGACATCCTGGCAGGAATGCAGCGTGCCCTGCTGCAGCGCCAGCGAGAAGGCAAACTGCTCGATGAGCCGACGCGGGCAGTCGGTAGCACACATCGCGTCGCACAACTGCAGCGCCAGCGCCACGCGCTCTGCAGCCGTACTGGCCGGCAAGCCGATCACGCCGGCATTCCACATCTCATGCCGACCCGAGAGCGTGATGCCTTCCAGCGTCCTGCCCGCCAGCGCCCGGCGCGTGCGGGTCAGCGTCCGACTGTTGCGGTCGCCCAGCCGGTCCTCGAAGCAATGCATATAGGCGGCACCCGCATCCAGCTGCCGCACCATGTCTGCCAATGACCCCGCCAGGAAGGTGTCGGAATCCACGTACAGCAGATGCTGGTCAGGGTACTGGCGCACGGCCATGGCCACGGCCTGGATCTTGATCCGCCAGAAGAACTGCTGCGGCCCCTGCCACGCGCTCAGGGTCTCGGCCGTGATGGGAAGAATCTCGACGGGCGCCGTGCCATGCTTCCCGGAAGTGTCCCCGCCGCCATCATCGATGGGCGGCGCGTTCCGTGCCATGCCGCTGAGCCAGCGATAGAAATCCGGGCGGTCGGTCACCACCAGCACCCGCCTGATGTGCGGGTCCCGCATGAAACTGAGCGCCGCGAAGACGGCCTGCTGATGATTGTCGGTGTTGTCACCGAAGGTGAGCAGCAGCAGGTTCATGATGAAGAGCGAGCGTTCGAGACGAAGGGAGCGTTCGGCTCGCTGGCGCTCAGCGACGCACGCAGCAGCTCCCACTTCGCCTCGGGGAGTGCCGCCCAATGGTATTTCCAGAACGTGCCGGCTGCATTGAGCCGGGCCAGCGTCAGACCAAAGCGCCCGTCCAGGAACCCGGCCCGCAGCAGGTAGCCACGCACAAACGACCAGCCTGCATGGACGCCCCCCTGCAGGGAACCGCCACGCCCGCGTGCGCGCAGCGCCTCGGCCCCCAGGAAGGCATAGCGGCGCGCCTTGCTGCGCGCGTCTTCCGGAGAGTCCACACTGTCATGCACCAGGATGCCCTCCAGCACACGGGTCCCGCCATCGCAGACCAGGCTCTCGTGCACCCGTGCGTCGGTGAAACGGCCACGCTGTCGCTCGAAGAGCCGCAGCACCCGGTCATTGCCCCACAGGCCATGGCGGATCACCTGGCCGCAGTAGCGACTGCTGCGCCGCAGCCAGTAGCCGGCCACCGTCGCCTCGGAGGATGCCTTACACAGCACCCGCAGGATTTCGGCGGCCAGCGCATTCGAGACCTGCTCGTCGGCATCGATGGACAGGACCCAGCGGTACCGGCAGCGTGCCAGTGCCCGGTTCTTCTGGGGGCCGAAACCCGGCCAGTCGGGCGTCACTTCCACGTCGGCGCCCAGACCGCGAGCAATGGCCACCGTGTCGTCGGTACTGCCTGAATCCAGCACCACAATCTGATCGGCAAAGGCCACGCTCTGCAGGCAGCGCGCGATGCGATGCGCTTCGTTGCGGGCGATGATGGCCACCGACAGGCCACCGGGAACCGACAGGCCGTCGGCAGTCACGGCCTCCATCGAGGCACCGGCCAAAGATGCCACCGCAGGCACCTGCACACCAGCAGCGGATACCGAGGAGGGGCCAAGTACGGCACCCTGCTGCATCGAGCGTGACGCCCGTTCACCCCCATCCGGGCGAAGGCTGTCGGGCGAAGCGACGCCTGATGGACTGGCAGCATTTGCGGCGGCCCCTGACGCACTGGCCGACATCAGCCAGCTGGCCAGCAGCACATAGGCCAGCAGCGAGATCTGCCGGTCCAGCAGTGAATCGGTCATCGTAAAGGCGGCATAGCTGGCGCTGAACAGCACCAGCATCAGGGCCGTCTCGGTCTGCTGGCCGCGCAGGAAGCGCCGGCAACCCACCACCAGCGGCGCCCAGAAGAACAGCACGATGACGACGAGCCCCGGGATGCCCGCTGCCGACAGACCGGCCAGATACTCGTTATGCGGCCCCTGGTAGAGCACCAGTGCATCGCGGGCCAGCTCACCCGTATCGCGCTGGCGCTGCGTCTCGGCACCGAACCCGTCGAAGCCCACCCCGGTGAACGGCGCATGCCGCGCCGCCCGCAGCGCAATGCCCCACAGCGCAAGCCGCTGCCCCACCTCACTGTTGTTGTCGCCCGCCTGGAAGCGCTCGTACTGCGGACCGATGTCAGCAAAGCGTGCACCCATGTAGTCCGTGGCGCCGGCCAGCACAACGAGGCCCATCACTGCGGCCAGTATCGGCTGCCGCTGACGCCACCAGGGTCGACGCCCCTCGCGAGCATTCCCTCCTGCCCTCACGGCTCTGCCCCCTGAACCTCCGGTCCGCTCGCTCGATTGCGCCCGGCGGCGCAGCCACCACAGCAGCCCCAGCACCACCAGCGCCAGCGCCACGCCCAGC
>ERZ772946.438-NODE-438-length-16269-cov-7.95979_pt1 | contig 16269 bp, 12 predicted proteins | sample MGYA00511680_ERZ772946 | MGnify/ENA primary metagenome ERZ772946 (study PRJEB29015, sample SAMEA2737918) | human oral metagenome | biome: human oral; feature: human-associated habitat; material: dental | place: China | collected 2016 ... | reverse complement strand
TGCTCACGGCTGCGGCCGGTGCCGCCGTCGTGCTGGCCGCCGAACGCTGGCTGGCCGACCGACCTGGCCGTCTGACACCCATCGAGGTGGACAACTTCGTCAATGACGTCCAGGACATCCAGGAAGACGCACCCCCCCGCTACATCCAGATGGCACATACCCCACGCGACGACGCCTGATCTCGCCGCGCCTACACGATTTCCAGGATCCGCCCACAGGCCCCCACACTCGGGCCACGGGCCACTCCCGCCCCCGAACACTCGCTTTGCCCATGACGGAGAACTGAAATGGCCAAGAAAAAGCAGAAGTACCCGAACCGCAGCAATCAATTCAATACCTGGAACAACAACAGCCAGGACCAGGATTCCAACGACGCCCAGGCTTACCCCAACCAGGGCTTCGACAATGGCTACGGCAATGCCGGCTTCAACCAGGCTGCCTACGGCAATGCCTTCAACCCGCAAGGCTTCAGCAGTCAGGGCTTCAATGGCCCGTATTTCAATGCCCAGGGCTTCAACGGCCAAGGTTTCAATGCCCAAGGCTTCAACGGCTTCCCGCAGAACGGCAACATGCCCAACGCCAATTTCAACGGCGCCTTCCCCAATGCCGCTCTGGCCAGCGGTCACAGCGCCTGGCAAAGCCTGGGCCTGTCGGGCCTGTTCGGCGACAACCGTCAGACCGAGCAGTTCATCCTGGGTCTGCTGCTGGGTGGCGCTGCCGCCTACGTGCTGGGTGATCCCGAGAAGCGCGCCAAGCTCATCCGCATGGGGATGAAGCTCTACGCCGGTGTGGCCGGCAGCGTCGAGGAGTTCAAGGAGCAGATCGCCGACCTGAAGGCCGAAGTTGCGGCCGAGCAGGAAAACGCCGAGGACTGATCCCGGTCAGGCCCGGCCTGCCCCCAGGGCAGCCGGTGCCATGACCTGCCGGAAGCACCGATCCAGCCGGTCTTACGGTCCCCACCACACGCCTTGCCATCCACGCATTCATTGCACGTCATGCCCCTGGAACAACAGCCGGACGCCAACAGACGCCCTTCTTCCTCCAACACCGCCACATCCCTGCTGTTCGAGACGCTCAATGTGGCCCACCAGTCGCACGGCCGCGTCCGCTATCGCTACACGCTGCCCAAAGGCTGCGGCAAGCTGGCGCCGCAGGCGCTAGAGCGCGTGGTACGTGACCAGCCCGGTGTCACCGGCGTGCGCCTGAATCCGGTCGCACGTTCCATTGCCATCCAGTTCGATGGCAAGAAGACCAGCATTCCCAAGCTTCAGCGGGTGCTCTCGCACATTCCGGCCTCAATCTGCACCGGTGCCAGCGGCGCCGCCATCCAGGCCGCCAGCCGCGAAAAGCGCAAGGCCGGCGAGAACGTACTCTCCACCGGCGGTGACCTGCTGGCCAGCGCGCTGCTGCTGCTCACCACCAACAAGGTGCCCCAGAAGCTGGCCAAGCCGGCCACGCTGGCCGTCTCGCTGCCGCTGTACAAGGACGCCATCGAGGACCTGCTCAAGGAAGGCCTCAACAACCACGTGCTGGAAGCGATGGCCGTGGCCATCTCCACCGCCAGCGGCGATCAGATGGCAGCCAACGCCACGCTCTTCATGCTGGCGCTGGGCGAATACCTGGAAGAGTCCATCGCCCGCCGCTCCGACGACCTGCTCAAGCACCTGCTGCATCCCGATGCCGACACGGTCTGGGTCGAGCGTGAAGGCAAGGAGCTGCAGATCGACGCCGCCCAGGTGGTGGTCGGTGACACCGTCATCTGTGCGGCCGGCGCCGTCATCCCCGTCGATGGCACCGTACTGAGTGGCGAGGCCACCGTCAACGAGGCCAGCATGACCGGCGAGAGCGTGCCGGCGCTGCGCCAGCGGGGTGACAGCGTGCTCTGCGGCACCGTCATCGAGGAAGGACGCATCCGCATCTACGCCGAGCATGTCGGTACCGGCACGGCCAGCGCCCGCATCGCCAGCTACGTCCAGCACGCCCTGCAGGTCAAGAGTGACACCCAGCTCACCGCCGACCGTCTGGCCGACAAGCTAGTACCCTGGATCCTGGGCCTGGCCGGCAGCACCTGGCTGGTGTCGCGCAACTGGAAGCGGGCTGCCGCCGTGCTGCAGGCCGACTACGCCTGCGCGCTCAAGCTCTCCACCCCGGTCGCCTTCAAGTCCGCCATGTACACCGCCGGCCGCGACGGCGTGCTGTTCAAGGGCGGCGACGCGCTGGAGCGCCTCTCCCAGGCTGACACCTTCGTCTTCGACAAGACCGGCACCCTCACCACGGGCACCCTGGTCGTCACCGACGTGCTGGCCTTCGACCCCGAGTTCGATCCGACCGACGTGCTCGACCTGGCCGCCTCGGTGGAAGAGCACTACTTCCACCCGCTAGCCCATGCCGTGGTTGAAGCCGCCCGCCGGCACAGCAACCGCCACTTCCCGCACGAAGAAGTCGACTTCATCGCTGCCCACGGCGTGGCCAGCGTCATCCGGGGCGAGCGCGTCGTGGTCGGCTCGCGCCACTTCCTCGAAGAGCACGAGTCCATTGCCATGGGTGCCCACGAGGAGGACATCGAGCGCCTGCAGGCCGAAGGCAAGACCCCGCTCTACATCGGCCTGGGTGGCAGGCTGCTGGGCATCATCGCCCTGAAGGACAGCCTGCGTGCCAATACGGCCCAGACGCTCAAGCGCCTGCGCACCCTGGGCGTCAAGCGCATCCTGATGCTGACGGGCGACCATGAGGTCCGCGCCGCCGAGCTGGCCCGCGACCTGGGCCTGGACGCCTACCATGCCCAGCTGATGCCCGAGGACAAGGCCCGCATCCTGCACGAGCTGACCGAAAGCGGTGCGAAGATCGCCTTCGTGGGCGACGGCATGAACGATGCCCCGGCTCTGGCCGGTGCGCATGTCGGCATCGCCATGCAGCGAGGCGCCGACCTGGCGCGCCTGACCTCCGACATCGCGCTGCTGGAAGACGACATCGCCCGCGTGGCCGATGCCAAGGCCATTGCCAACCGCACGATGAAGCAGATCGACACCAACTTCAAGCTCATCGTCGGCGCCAACACCGCCATCCTGGCCGGCGCCGCTACCGGCAAGCTCAGCCCCATCGCTACCTCGGTCCTGCACAATGGCAGCACCATCGCCATCCTGCTCAACGCCCTGCGCGGCGGCCTTCAGACTGTACCGGGCGCCACGCGCAAGGGCAAGAAAGGCACCAAGGCATCGCCCAAGGCCCTGCCTGCCCCCGTGAACCACACCCGGCCCGGCAAGGCGGCAGGCTGACGGCCACCCTCTCAGCCTCCGGCAGACAGGCCGGCACAGGTTCATGCCTGTGCCGGCTTTTTTCATGCCTCGAACAGGTACGCCGCATCCATTCCGTGGGGGTACATAGCCGGCCTACAGCTCGGCATCGCTCGATAGCCAAAGTCCCGAACGAGGATCGACCTGGACGAGTATCGCCTAGGCCCCGAATGACATCTGCTGCCCACGCCACCCTGTGCGGCGCAGAAAGCCCTCCCAGTCGAGCATGTCCGGGTTCACCTTCCGGCTCCAGTCCAGGTCCAGCGACGCATCGAAATAGCCATGTTCGACAGCATGGCTGACCATGCCCAGCAATTCCTCCACCAGCAGCGGATTCTCGGCAAACTGCGGGAAGTATTGCAACAGGCCGCCACGTGTGTAGGCATTGCGGTACTCGGCCTTCACGCCCGTCACCCGCTGGAATGTTTCCACCATCTCGCGCGGTGAGATCATCTCGCCGACTACCGGCATCGTCCTGCCCTGATACTGGACAGGATTCGACAGGATCTCCAGAACGGCAGGCCCGGTAGCCGTCAGCGGATCGACGAAGGGCGCCCGGAAATCCTCCGGCAGATAGATCGGCATCAGCAGCGTGTCACTGTCCATCCGCGGCACGTAGTATTCCAGCAGATTGGTGTAGAAGAAGGCCAGCATCACGAAGGTATGCGGGACACCCAGACCGCGGACGTGGTCGGCCACCTTTGCCTTGTCGGTGAAATGCGGTGCGTACTTCGTGCCGCCCGAGCGCTGCTCGACATTTTCCAGGGTACTGAACACGATGTGCCCCACGCCTGCCGCCGCAGCAGCATTGGCCAGCTGGCGGCCCAGCATCAGCTCATCGTCACGACCCGGCAGCGATGGCGGCGTCATCAGGAACGCGCCGGCCGATCCCTCGAACGCCTGCACCAGCGCTCCCGGATTCCGACGTGGATCGACCTCCCACAGTTCTGAACCGGCTTCCTGAAGCTGCAATGCCTGGGGCGAATCCTTCCTGCGGGTCAGCGCCCGTACCCGGAAACGCTGGCTTTGCATCAATGAACCCACCACGCTGCGCCCCTGCTTGCTGGTGGCGCCCACCACCGTGATCAACGGCTTTTCGATCCTATCCATGTCCGATTCTCCATTCATCCGTCTCTTGGCCAGAACGGCTCCACGACGACCGAGGTCACGATAGGAAGAAATGGGTCATAACAGAAATAGATTCTTGCGATGTCCGTCATCGCCAATGGCGATATCATGCAGCTGTCGCGACTCATTCTACGCGGGCCCCGGGCCCATCTCCGACAGGTTCCATCCCTCAAGCAGCGACAGGTCCTATCCCTCGCGCAGCCCATCACGGCAAGCAGCGGACTCACGGAATGACTGATTTTCCGGGACCGGGATTTGTCCGAACGCCCTGATCGCTGCCCAGGTTGCAGCCCCCTCCTGAACCATGAACGCCCCTGACTCCGGATCACGTCCACTTCACGGCATCCTGCGCCGCATCGACCTCAATCTGCTCGTCACGCTCGACACCCTGCTGCGAGAACGGCACGTCACCCGTACCGCCCAGGTCCTGAACCTGGCGCAACCCACCATCAGCATGCAGCTGGCCCGTCTGCGCGAGCTGCTGGATGATCCGCTTCTGCTGCCCGGACCGCAGGGCATGCAGCCCACGGCACGTGCCGAACAACTGCGCATCCCGCTGCATGAGGCACTGCACGCCCTGGGCCAGGCCGTTGCTCCTGCCGAGCCCTTCGATCCCGCCACGGCACACCACACCTGGCGACTCGTCGCCACCGACTACACGTTGATGACGGTTCTGCAACCCATCCTGCCCCTGCTTCGAGAACAGGCCCCCGGCATGCGCTTGGCCATCCACCAACTCTCGCTCCCGCTCCTGTCGCAGCGCGCTCGGCAGGACGACTTCGACCTGGCTTTCCACATCAATGCCGAAGCACCGCCTCACCTGAGACGCCGGAGCCTTTTCCATGAACGCTACGTGCTGGCCGCCCGTGCGGGGCACCCGGTCCTGAAGCGGCGCCCCACGCTGGCCCGGTTCTGTCGTCTGGAACATGCCATCGTCTCGCACGATGGTGGGGGCTTTCAGGGCGCCACCGACCAGGCACTGGCTGCTGTCGGCCTGCAGCGCAACGTCGTGCTGTCGGTACCCCACTTCCTGTCGCTGCTGCATGTCCTGGCCAGCACTGACCTGGTTGCCATGGTGCCGGAACGCCTGGCGGGCAACCATCCGGGTGTCGGGATGGTGTCTGCCCCCCTCGAGATCCCCGGCTTCGAGATGCTGATGCTCTGGCCGGAACGCCTGCACCGTGACCCGGCCCATCAGTGGCTACGCTCGCTGGTCAGCGAACGTTTCCGGAACGGGCCGTCCGAGTGAATCTTGTGCATGCCTCCGGCATTGGCGTTGGCCGACAAACGCACGATGACGGAGTTCAGGCGCTGCAGCCCTGTTTCAGGCCACCTTGCGCTGATTGGCCACCCAGCGCGAATCCGTGATGTCGTAGATCTTCTGGATGTCGTCCATCAGGTGCGCGAAATCGATGTCCAGGTCAATAAGCCGGCCGTTGCGCAGGTTGAACACCCAGCCATGCACGATCGGATAGCCATCGGCCACGTAGCGCGCCTGCACGCAATCCATCTTGATGACGTTGATGCACTGCTCCTGCACATTCAGCTCCACCAGACGGTCGTAGCGCTGGTGCTCGTCCTCGATGGCATCAAGCTCGTCCTTGTGCAGCCGGTAGACATCGCGGATGTTGCGCAGCCATGGATTCATCAGCCCATGGTCCTGCGGCAGCATGGCGGCCCGGATACCTCCGCAGTTGTAATGGCCACAGATGATGATGTGCTTCACCTTCAGATGGCTGACCGCATACTCGATGGTTGATGAGACATTGAGATCCATGCCGTTGACCAGATTGGCCACGTTGCGATGGACGAACACCTCACCCGGCTCCAGCCCCATCAGCTCCTCGACTGCCACGCGACTGTCCGAACAGCCGACGTACAGGTAGGAAGGATTCTGCGAACGCGACAGACGCCGGAAATAGTCGGGGTCGAGCTCCTTCTTGCGCTCGGCCCATTGCCGATTGTTCTCGAATATCACTTGGTAGGAATGGCTCATGCGGGTTTCCTCCGTTGCACGGGACTGCTTCGATGAAACATCTTCATGGCCATCGATTCTGCACGACATCCGTACTGATGTTGGTTGCATGGCCGTCACACGAGTCCAGCATCCTGGGTGCATTCAATATCGGGGCCTGTAATTACGGGGTACTTCGTCATTTCAACCGCCGACCATCCCCGTCCGTTCCAGGGAACCCAACGTCAGAAAAGGTTCCCTCCTCCCATGAGCCGCTGAACGGTCCAAGGCACAGACACCGGATCGGGCATGTCCTACACGGTACTGTCGTCAGGATCCCACCGGTACCGTCAGACAGGCCACATGCCTTGCCTGACGTCCGCAGCTATCCGGTTTTGCACCACACTGTCAACATGGTTACAACCCCTACTGACAGTATCGTTAATCATCCTCATTCTAAGAATACATATACAATCCGTCACGTTCCGTAAGGCAGCGTCCGGCTTTCTTTCCATGGTCAGCTCCTTGCTGCCCTCCCTGCAACCAGGCGGAACCTTCCCGGCTTGGGTTGTCTCAGGAACGCGCCACCAGACGGCGCGCGGCTCAGGGCACTGGCCCATCGTGCACGCCACCGTAGGGCGGCTCTCTGTGTGATTCCCTCGATGCAGTCCTGTTTCCCTTCGTATATCGGAGAAAGTTAATGAAAGAGTCTTCTATTGATATTCGCACCAGCGCCCGCCTGAAAGGCACGGCGATTGCCGTTGCCCTGGCCGCACTGTCATTCAGCGTCGGCGTGCAGGCCCGCGGCCTTACCCACCCGGTCGATCCGGACTATACCGGCCGCGTTTCAGTGACGGGCGTCGCCTATCCGGGCGAGACCGTGGACGTGACCGGCAGTGGCTTCAAGCCGGGCCAGCAGGTTCAGCTGCTGAGCGATGGCGCCACCATCACGACGCAGGCCATCCTGAGTGTCGACGCCGAAGGCCGCATTGCCGGTCAGGTGGAGATTCCGCCCGAGTCGCCGGTGGGCATTCACCCCGTGGTGGTGCAGACGGTGAACCCCGGCTATGCCGAGATTCTGGATTTCAAGATCTCGCCCAAGCTGCCGTTCACGGGTGTCAACGCCTACCATATCTCCCGCGCACCGCTGAACCCCGGTCTGTACCAGGGCGCCTACAGCGCTCGCAGTCACGCCGTGTACGTGACCTCGGCCGTGGGTCGTGCGCCCGTCAAGCAGTCCAGCCTGATGAAGGTCAACCCCAGCTCGCTGGCCATCGAACACCAGGTCACGCCGCCGGCCGATTCGACCGGCAAGGACCTGGAAGCGGTCTACGGCGTCGCCGTGGATGACACCACCGGCACCGTCTGGACGGGCAACACGCGCACGGGCGCCGTGGCCGTGTACAAGCAGGACGACCTGTCGCTGGTCAAGCAGTTCCCGGACAAGCTGGCCCCGCATAACCACGGGGTTCTGGTCGATGGTTCGCGTCATCGGGCCTATGTGGCCGCCCACGGCAAGAACTACGTGAGCGTGTTCGACACCCAGACGCTGGAACACAAGCTCGACCTCGCGCTGGAATCGCCGACCCGCACCAAGACCCCGCCGGCTCCGTTGGGCTTTGCGCTGGACCAGGACGGCGGCAAGCTGTTCGTGGTGTCCACCACCGACCAGATCTACGTAATTGACGAGCCCACCGAGAAGATCGAGAAGGTCTACAACCTGAAAGGAGCCAAGGGCGCCATCAGCATCGCCTATGCGCCGGAAGAGAAACTGCTGTTCGTTGCGTCGCAGAGCACCGACAACCTGCAGATTCTGGACGCCACCGATGGCAAGCTGAAGGCTGACGTGAAGGTTGGCGCCGGCCCGCTGGCCGTGGCCTGGGAGCCGGTTAGCAAGCAGGCCTACGTGGCCAACCGGGGCAGTGACTCGGTGGCCGTGGTGGATGTGAACGGCAACCTGGTGGCCAACCTGCCGGGTGGTTCGTATACAAACCACGTCTTCACCGACGGCAAGGGCACGGTGTGGAGCGTGAACAAGGCACGCGGCGAGAACGATCCGCAGGGCGATCACATCAGCCGCTACGCCGCCAAGTGATCTGATCCGTTTCCGGCCACCCCGTGGGTGGCCGGATATCGGGTTCACGACGAAGCGCCGTCGCAGGATGATTCATCCGGCGGCAGCGCTTCTTTTTGCAAACTACGGCGTCAGTCCCGGATGGACAGTTGCGTCTGTGCCGGCATGGCGGTCACGCCGCCGGCAGCCTGCGAGATGCTCAGCTGCCGCACCGGCAGATCGGCTGCGCTGCGGACATGAAACTTGCGGTCAGCCCCCACCGTCACCTCGATGGTGCCGCCGGTGGCAATGTAGCTGGTTTCCTGCCGGGTGGTGGTGTCACGCACAGCCACCCGCACCACGGCCAGACGCGCCTGGCGACCGGCATTCTGGAAACGGTTTGCGTCGGTGGTGATCTGATAGGTACCGGCGGTACGACCGGTGAATTCCACCCGCAGGATGCTGTCCAGCGTCTCGGTGGCCGCCTGTGTGCCATTTGTCGTGCTGGAGGAGACCGAACCCGCAGCACCGTTCACCGGCGTGGCCGGCGGAATCCTCCCATGGATCTCGAGCGTCGATTCGACGTGGTCATTCACGTCCACCGTCGATTGTTCGGACTGGCCGCTACGCTGGAAGATGCGCCCAGCCAGTTGCCAGTAACCGGAGGCATTCGGTGCCACGTTGTTGTTGCCCGAGTTACCACTGCTGGCCGAAGGCGCCTGCGCCGTCTGATCGCCCGGATGGATGTCGCTGCCACCGCCACAGGCCGAAAGCAGCACGGCCAGCGAAGCCGATGCAAGAATTATTGAAACCGGACGCATGCGCACCATGATCGCTCCTTCAGAAAAGGAGCCGATCATAAGTGCGCACTGCGTGCGCCAGCGTGACATTGTGCCACGCCAGGTACGCCATTCCGCCCGGCGGCACCAGCGCGCCGGACGGACGGGCCATCAGGCCTGCATCAGAAACTGATGCGTGCCACGCTTTCCTTGTCGGTCATCGTCTTTTCCTTGGGCAGCTTCACCGTCACGTAGACCGTGCCGGTCTTCGGGTTCAGCGCGAAGCTGTTCGGGTGCGTAGGCAGGTCGATGGTCTTGATCTCCATGCCGGTGCGCGGATCCAGAACCGAGATGTTGCCCGAGACGCGGTTGCTCACGTACAGGCGATTGCGCGGTGCGTCCAGCAGCATGGCCACCGGCTGCGTGCCCACCTTGATGTTCTGCAGCACCTTGCCGCTGGACGGATCCAGGGCCAGCACCTGGTTGCCCTGGGCGCGCGTCTGATAGTTGAGGCCGCCCCGTTCCTTGCGAACCACGTCCAGGCGGTCGAAGCCCTGATCCACGGCCAGCAGGCGCTTGTTGTCGTGGTCCACGACCAGGTTCAGGAGCTGATCACCCTGCACCTCGAAGCGGTCGGTGATGGCCAGCGTGCCGATGTCCACGACAAAGAGCTGCCCCATCAGGTTGGAGACATACAGCTTGCCGGCGCCCGAATCCATCGAGATGCCGGTGGCACCGAAGTTGAAGCCCGGGATGGTGCGCTCGACCGTCAGAGTCTCAAGGTTGACCACCTGCAGCTTGCTGTCGTGATAGGACATGGCGGGCAGGTACAGCCGGTTGTTGGCCTTGTCCACGACGATCTCGCGGTACTCGATCTTCTCGGGCTTGCCTTGGGCGTCTAGCACGGGCGGCATGGTCAGCGAAGCCGTCACCTGACTGCTTGTGGTGTCGAAGACCATCAGCGTGCCGCCACGGGTGTCCACGATATAGAGGCGATGCGCCTCGTCATCCAGCGCCAGGCCATAACCGGGCTTGGGCAGGTCGATTTCCGCCTTCACGGCCAGCGTCTCGGGATCCAGCTTGAAGAGCTTCGGCTTCACGCCGGCAGCCGGATCCTTGGGGTTGCCCGACGAGACGGCATAGACCACGTCCTCGCTGGGCGAATAGGCCACCTCAAAGAGCGCCGGCGCCACTTCCTGGCGAACGACCTGGGCCTGGCCGGTCGCCGACTTGACCATGTTCATGGCCGACTGGCCTGCGCCCTGCGTGGCGGCGCAGCCTGCCAGCGCAGTGGCCACGGCCAGCGCCACGAAGGAAGGGGTACGGAAAGACTTACGGATAGATTTCATGGACACAGATCTCCTGTTTCTGTAGCAAGGGAATTGGGCACCTGGCAAAGAAAGGATGCCAGGTGCAGGAATATCAGTACTTGATCCGGGCCACACTCTCGTTGCTGCCACGCGCGGCGTCACGAGCGTTCTTAATCGTCACGTACACCTCACCCGTCTTCGGGTTCAGCGTGAGGCTGTTGGGATGCCGCTGCGGGTCCACGGACTTGAGCAGATGGCCGGAGCGGGCATCGATGATCGAGAACCACTTAGACCACGTCCTGGCTGGGTGAGTAGGCCACCTCATACAGCGCCGGCGCCACCTCCTGGCGAGTGACCTGTACTCGCCAGCCACGATGGAAGGATGCGCCACAAGGCGCATCCTTCCGAATCTGGGAATGATAGGGCAAAAATGAATGTAAATACACTGCAATACCATATACTCGGTACCGTTGTGATCAATCACTCATGCCTGTCACACCGCCTGGCACGGAGCACTCAACCAGCGCGCTTTCGGCACAACCCCGCCATTGAGGCTCCCCCATCAAGGCCCATGCTCATCGAAGCTCCCCTCATCGATCGGCCCCTTACCAGGAGCCCCTATCAACGCACACCCCCATCGGTCCGGGCCCCTCGCTGAACACCCACTTGCTGCATGCAGGTCGCCATCCGTGTTACCGCCTCATCCGTCAGATGCGTGACGTTGATCCGTGTCCATGCCCGGAAATCCTGTAACACGGCGAAGGCCGAACCCGGCAGCAGCAGGATCCCTTGACGGGCCAGCGCCGTGATGAAGGCCGACAGATCCTCCAACTGCGGATGCCGGATCCACAGGAACATGCCCCCGTCAGGCTGCGTGGCGCACTGCCAGCCCAGCGCGGCAAGCCGACGCTGCGCCTGTTTCTGGTGCTTCAGCATGCGGCGCTGCAGCTCCCGCATGTGCCGTGCATAGGATCCGTCCACCAGGATGGTGTTGACGAAGCGTTCGCAGAAACCCGGTACCGCCACCGTGGTCATCAGCTTCAGCTCGGTCAACCGACCGATGATCTCCGGGCTGGCCACAATATGGCCGATGCGCAGCGACGCCGACAGCGACTTGGAGAAGCTGCCGATGTAGATGCCGTGCTCCAGCCCCGACAGCTCCACCAGTGTCTGGCGGCGCTCGGGATGGAAGTCCCCATAGACATCGTCCTCCACCACCAGAAAGCCGTGCTCGGCAGCCCGCTTCATCACCCCGAAAGCCGTGCGCGCCGACAGCGTGCCTCCGGTGGGATTGTGAAAGGTGCTGTTGCAGATGAAGAGTCGGCAGGGCTGCCCATCCTTCAGCGCCTCATCCAGCGCCTGCAGGTCCGGCCCGTCGGCGTTGCGCCGCACCCCCACAGGCGTGCCCCCGGCCAGCCTCACCAGGTGCACCAGGGAACCGTTGCAGGGCTCGTCCAGCAGCACCCGGTCGCCGGGCCGCACCAGCAGCCGGATGATCAGGTCCAGCGCCTGGGTGGCCCCCACCGTCGTCAGCAGCTGCCCGGGCGGCACGTCGATGCGCGTGGTGCGACGCAGATGCACCGCCAGCTGGTGGCGTAGCGGCGCATGCCCCTGGATGTCCCCATAATCCGTCAGCGTCCGCTGTCCCATCCGCGCTGTCTTGCGCACGCCCGCCGCCAGTGCCTCCGTGTCCCGCCATTCGGACGGCAGCCAGCCACAGCCCAGCTTCAGATATTCCGGCCCCGCCTGCAGCAGCTGGAACAGGGCCGTCTGCCCGGCTGGCGCGGTGTCCTGCGATACGGAGGACATGTCCGGTGGTGTGGCAGGCAGACCTTTTGCCGGAGGCGACACGTAGTACCCGCGCCCATGCTGCACCTCCAGCAGCCCCTCGCTGACCAGCTGCGCATAGGCGCTGGCCACGGCATGCAGGCTGAGCTGCTCACGCTGCGCCATCTGCCGCAGCGACGGCAGCCGCTCGCCGCTGGCCCACTGGCCATCGGCCAGACGCTGGCGGATCTGATCGACGAATGCCATGGCCTGCTCCTTCGCGCAAGAAAGCGCTGATTCTGCCACCGGGCTCAGACACTTGCCGCGTTCGGAACCCGACAAAGGATGCCGCTCATGGCCAGGCCTGTTCGGGCGGGAAAGCCCGGCATCCGTGGCTGTACCGGCGTCGACACCCGAATGGCAGCACGACTGTCCGGGCACTTTGCTGCAACTGTTTGGCAAACAGATGACGACTGTCTGACGAAATCGTGGAGAGCAGCCAGTAGCATCCCCATCCAACAAGGACGCCAGACCTGATCGGCGAGGTTTCGCTGTCAGCCCGACTTCCGTGGTTCGCCCGTTTCCGCTGTCAGCCCATCGTCGACCGCACGTTCCATCGAGAAGCTTTCATCCTGAACACCCCATGTCCGCTCGCCTGCCCGCCCGCACGTGGCTGTACTTCATCGCCCAGTCCGTCAACCTGACCACGGCCGTAATGGCCGTCACCATCGCTGCCCTGGTGGGCGCCGTGGTGGCCCCGCGGCCATGGATGGCCACCCTGCCCTATGGGGGCCAGTTCCTGGTGGTGATGCTGGCCACGCTGCCGGTGGCGCGACTGATGCGCCGCCATGGCCGCAAGCGCATCTTTCTGGCAGCGACGCTGCCACTGGCTCTGGCCGGCATCACCGGCTACCTGGCCGTGCAGGACCACTCGTTCTGGCTGCTGATCGTCTCCCATGCCCTGCTGGGGCTATACATCGCCGTGGCCAACTTCTCGCGCTTTGCCGCCACGGACGGCCTGTCCACCACGCTAAAGCCCCGCGCCATGTCCCTGGTCATCGCTGGCGGCGTGGTGGCCGCCTTTACTGGCCCCAGCCTGGTCAACAGCCTGAGAGAATGGGCGGGCATCCAGGACTTTGCCCTCTGCTACGCCGCCTTTGCCGGGCTGGCCGTGCTGCACGCGCTCACCATTCTGCCCATACGCAACCGGGACGACGACACCCGCCAGCCTGGCCCTGCCGGTGTCCAGACGCATGCCGCCACGCCTCACCCTGTCGCCGCCAGCGCCTGGCAGCTGGTGCTGCACGACCGGCCGCTGGTGGCCGCCATGCTCTCGGCCGCCGTCGGCTACGGACTGATGAACCTGCTGATGATCCAGTCCTCCATGAACATGACCCAGCTGTGCATGGCCTTCCCGGACGTGAACCGCGCCATCCAGTGGCACGTGCTGGCCATGTTCCTGCCCTCGTTCGTCACGGGCTCCATCATCCAGCGCATGGGCACCCACGCCGTGATCGTGGCCGGCTTCATCCTCATCGGCATCAGCGCAGCCTTCAACATGGGCAACGACGGCTACGCCATGCTCAGCACCTCGCTGATCCTGCTGGGCCTGGGCTGGAACTTCACTTACATCGGCGGCAGCGCCATGCTGAACGAGCGGCTGGACCAGCTGCGGGCGCAGCCGTCGGTCACTGCCTCGGGGCCTGATTCACCATCAGCCGCTCGACACCCTGCCTCGGAAGCCCACCACCCGGACCCGACCGTTGAGGTCCAGGGCATCAACGACCTGGGCATTGCCGTGATGGCCACCCTGGGCGCCTTCCTGCCCGCCCCGCTGATGAGCTGGCCCGGCTGGGCCACCAGCAACCTCCTGAGCGGCGGCGCCAGCGTGCTGCTGATCGGGATGGTGGTGGCAGTGTGGCGGCGGCGGGCGATGGGTTGAACCTAGTCAGTGCGGGGGTACCCCTTGTGGACGCTAACGGCGAGATGGGGTATCGGGATGCAAAGGGAGGTATCAGGACGGATCAGCGTCCCCCTGCCATGCCGCAGACACAGCCTCGACCACTTCGGCCCATACACCGGGTTCAGCTAGTATCGGAATCTCGCGCGCCAGCACATTGCTGAGGGCGCCCTCGTTCTGCTGCAGCGAACGGATCACCCGATCCGCCTGGGCATCCGGCATCTCCACAATTTCCTTCAGTGCGGCACGTGCCCGGGCACGCAGCTGAAGATAGCGGGATTCCTCCCGCATCTTCGTGGCCAGCGCCTTTCCAAGAACATCCGCCAGGAAGCAGACATGCGGCCCCAAATCAGGGTATCGCCACACTGGGCGCGCCAGTGTTTCCCCTGAAAAGCAGAAATTGGAACTGACACCATCGGGATACACAACGGGCTTGCGAGCGAAATCGACATGCTCGCGCACCAATGACATCAACGGCCGAGACACGCCGTCCAGCACCTGATCATAGCGTTGACGTACTTGGGCATCATCGGCGATCAGGCTGGAAACTGGCAGGATCATTGAATCCGGCACCGCGCCGTCACGCCGCAGAATGTCGTTGATGAGGAAGCGGTGAACCCGCCCATTGCCGTCGGCCAACGGGTGGATGTAGACGAATCCGAAAGCGACCACCGCGCTGCGCATCACGGCAGACTGACCCTGCGTCCGATCCAGAAAGACCCGCAACCCTTCGAGCATGGCCGCCACGTCTGCAGCGGGCGGCGCCACATAATGGACGATATCCTGATAGCGTACCGGTTCGCCCACGAACACGGGCGACTGCCGAAGTCCAAACTGCCCCAGGGACGTGCGCCTGCCCAGGATCTCCTGCTGCAACTCTGCCAGAACATCAGCCGACAGTGGCACTGGCCCCTGCCCCAGCCGGCGAGCCATCACATCGGCAAAGCGCTGCACACGGCTCACCTGATTGCCCTCGCCCTCGATGCTGAAACTGGCTCGGCTTTCGCGCAGCGTCAACCACACCGCCGAACGCCTCAGCAGATCAGGACCGAACTCCGCCATGAGCCCGTCCAGCAGCTGATGCACATCAAGGGACTCCGCAGACCTGAGCGCATCCGTCTTGACCACCAGAGGGCAGAAATGGCGGGTTCCCGGCAGATTGTCGACAACCCGCCAGCGGGGCACTCGCTGCCCACGGCCGGTGGATGCCACCACCCGTCGCGTCCCATCAAGGGCGTCCACATAATTACCTGCAAGGCCCACGGGCACGCGCAGCATCTGGCCGGTCAGCCATTCATACAGGAAGGCGGCTCGACGCGCGTACTGCCCCGTCGGCTCGGCATCGGCCCAGGCCTGGATGACGTCCGGCCCGATTTGCTCAAACAGACGCGCAAGCAACCCCAGGTGCGGTACCTCGTGCCGCAGGTGAAACCATAGATGCGAGACCACATCCGCGGATGGGCGAGCCGCCTCCGGCCAAGTTTCAAGCCAACCGTTGGCCGTCACCTGCGTGGCACGACGCCCCCCCATCCGGCTGACGACGGGCAGGTCTTCAGTAAGCATCCGCCCAACCCCACCTTGAAGAGCCCCTGATCAGGCAGGAAGAATCCTCCGCAAGCGTCCATGCGGGGCGCCAATCATCAAGCGGGAGGACACCATGCCGAAGTCGATCTTCAACCCAAGCCGCAGGGGCCGTCGCTACAGCCCGGCCTTCAAGGCCCGGCTCATCGAGCAATGCAGCCAGCCGGGTGTTGTGCTCACTGCCGTGGCCCAGGAGAACGGTGTCTCTGTGTCGACCCTGCAGCGCTGGCTTGAAGAGACCGGGCCGCTTGATGCCTCCGGTGATCCGGCACCGAGTGTTGCTGCCGACATGCAGCAGTCTCCCTGGCCACGGCAATCCGCCTTCATCCCGATCGATATACCGGCCAAGGTCAGTGGCCACACCGAAGCCGGTAGCCACATCCGCATCGAGATCCGGCGCGATGCCCAGCAGCTGACGATCGAATGGCCGGCCCATGCTGCCCG